>ERZ1673703.2687-NODE-2687-length-10612-cov-4.586341_pt1 | contig 10612 bp, 8 predicted proteins | sample MGYA00580233_ERZ1673703 | MGnify/ENA primary metagenome ERZ1673703 (study PRJEB41218, sample SAMN15661748) | gut metagenome | host: Homo sapiens | place: Canada: London | collected 2015-08-20/2019-03-30 | study: EMG produced TPA metagenomics assembly of... | reverse complement strand
TTTACTGCATACTCATCTATCCGCTTTTTGGCATTTTCCGATGAATCACTTACAGTAATTTCTGTAATTTCATCACCTTCTGTCACATAATGATACCCTGTCGCATCACATGACCGCAATGCTCTATACGTCTTACCATTGACTCTATACATTCCATATGCATCTTGATATTTATCTGTGTTGCCTTTCAGTATGGCTTCTGCCTTATTATACAGGTTTACAAATCCGTCAATATCCGTACCGCTGCACTGACCATAATAGTTATTTTCATACTTGTATAATCCTACGGTCTTATCCCAAAAATTGCTCCTTTTTGTAATCTTAAAACCTGCAATTTCGTCTGTCGTACCTGCTGCAATCACTCCGTTCTGGAACCGATTCACATAAGCATATCTCAACTGCCGGCCAGACGCTGTTGTTATAATACTTCCGTCATCTTTTCCTCTTACATTGATTACATTTGACGGTTTATCAATTGCAGCGAGTTCTTCCTCTTCAGTCTCTTCTTCGGTCTCTTCTTCTATTTCTTCTTCCGTCTCTGTTTCCATCACTTCGGTATCATCAACAGCCTCCGTATCATTCACGTTTTCTGTCTCTTCTACAGTTTTCTCAGTTTCTGATGCCTCTGATGTTTCTGGAATTTCCGATGCCTCGCTGTTCTCTGTCTGCCCGCTGTCATTTTCTGCAGACTCACTGTCCGTTTCGCTTTCTTTCTCTGTCTGTTCTGTTGCTAAAGCTGCTTCCATCGCATCTTCTTCCTGTATCACAGCCTCTGTTACTGTCTGTACATCTGTCTGCGGCAATCCAGCAGCACCTACTGATGTCCAATCTCCGACCGTCAGCGTAAGCGCCATCGCAAATGCCGCCATACGTTTCCAACCCGTGAGTCTCTTTCTTTTCATAACTTTTTTCCTTCTGATTTATTGCACATTGTCACGCGCATTTTTTATGTTAATGTAACAGTTTATCCCCGTCAATCGTACTTTCGTACTTGAAAGCGCAAAAAAAGCTTACATGCCCTTTTGACATGTAAGCTTTTTTGATCTCACTTTTCCGTTCTTAACACTTTGTAACTTTTACATCTACCGGATGGTCGCCAAGTTCTACACTTAAGCTTAATTTGCCGCCAAGATTTGTCTTCATCTTTCCTGCATCTGCGCCATCGATCGTGATGTCGTACTCTGACTCATCCTCAAGTTCTACTGTGATCTGTGCATCTTCCGGTCCCTCTACCTGAAATGTCAGGCCTGTATCTGTTGCATTCAGATTCATGACAGCCGTTCCCGGAACAGATTCATATACGAACATGCCATTGCGCTCTAACTTGGTGATCTCGGAAAATGTCTTCACCTTGTAGATATCTCCCTGATGTTCGAAATTATCAAGTTTCGCCTTTGCACCTAATGTGTAATCCCCAAAACTGATCGTTCCATCTGCTTCTGAACGAATTAATTCGCTGATCGTTGCCATTTTTTCCTCCTGTGATAAAGTAGTTTTCTCTTTATCGTAAAATTTTGTGCCCTTATTATATAATATCCCCGTCACGATTTCCAGTGCTTTCCCGGATATTTCAGTAAAATTTTATTTTGTTTCGAACACGACTTTTTCTTTGTGGATCGTCACGACCACTTCCATATCTTTTTTCACTTTGCCGGACAGGATTTCTTCTGCCAGTTCATCCTCGATATCGTTCTGGATCTGACGGCGCAGCGGTCTTGCACCATATTTCGGATCATACGCTTTATCGACAATATGCTTTTTGACGCTGTCACGCACGGTAAGGTGGATTCCCATCTGTTTTTCACAGCGATCTGTAAGTTCTTTTAACATCAGTGCAACGATCTGTTTCATATCGTCTTTGTTTAACGCTCTAAATACGATCGTCTCATCAATACGGTTTAAAAATTCCGGTTTAAAAATACGGCGTACTTCTTCCATCACGCTGTTTTTCATGCGGTCATAATTCTGTTTTTCATCATCCGAAACTGCAAATCCAAGTTTTTTCGGCTCAATGATCGCCTGTGCTCCGGCATTTGACGTCATAATAATGATCGTATTTTTGAAATCCACTTTGCGTCCCTGGGAATCCGTGATATGACCGTCGTCTAACACCTGCAGTAAAATATTAAATACATCCGGATGCGCCTTTTCGATCTCATCAAACAGGATCACCGAATACGGATTTCTGCGCACCTTTTCGCTGAGCTGTCCTCCCTCCTCATGGCCTACATATCCTGGCGGTGAACCAATCATCTTTGATACGCTGTGTTTCTCCATATATTCCGACATATCAACACGGATCATAGACTGTTCGCTGCCAAACACTGCCTCCGCAAGTGCCTTTGAGATCTCTGTTTTTCCGACACCGGTCGGGCCTAAGAACAGGAAAGAACCGATCGGGCGCCTCGGATCTTTTAATCCGACACGTCCTCTTCGCACAGCTTTTGCCACTGCACTCACCGCATCCTCCTGACCGATGACACGTTTGTGTAAGGTAGCCTCTAATTTTCTTAAGCGGGCAGCCTCCCCCTCGGCAATCTTTCTTACCGGGATCTTCGTCCATCCGGATACCACATCCGCAATATCGTCTTCTGTCACTTTTAACTTTTTACTGCGGCTGTCTTTCTTTGTCTTTGCCTGTATTTTGGCAAGCTCTTCTTCACACGCTTCTTTTTCGTTCTTCTTCTGCTTTGCACCTTCCACATCACCATCGTGCAGAAATTCTAACATTTCCTCTTCTAACAGGTTGATGCGATGTCTTAATTCAACGACTTCCTCCGGTTTTCCACCCGCGCGCAGACGTACCTTTGCTGCAGCCTCATCCATCAGATCGATTGCTTTATCCGGCAGGAAACGGTCATTGATATAGCGCGCAGACAGGCGTACTGCTGCCGATACCGCATCATCCGTAATCTTTACCTGATGATGCTTTTCATACTGTTCCCGCAGTCCCTCTAAAATCTGCACTGCCTCCTCTTCCGACGGCTCTTCTACCGTAACCGGCTGGAATCTGCGCTCTAGCGCAGCATCTTTTTCAATATATTTGCGGTATTCATCGATTGTCGTTGCACCGATCAGCTGCAGTTCCCCACGCGCAAGTGCAGGTTTTAATATATTGGAAGCATCGATTGCTCCTTCCGCTCCACCCGCTCCGATGATTGTATGCAGTTCATCGATGAAGAGCAGGATATTGCCGGCTGCCCGTACTTCCTGAAGTACCTTTTTAATGCGCTCCTCAAACTCACCGCGATATTTTGAGCCTGCCACGATTCCGGACATATCCAAAGATACCACCCGCTTTCCCGCAACGGTATCCGGAACCATTCCGGTTGTAATACGCTCCGCAATTCCCTCAACGATCGCAGTCTTTCCAACGCCCGGTTCACCGATCAGACATGGGTTATTCTTTGTCCTTCTGCTTAAGATCTGGATCACACGGTCGATCTCTTCCTGTCTGCCGACTAACGGATCTAATACTCCCTCTGCCGCCAATGCAGTCAGATCTCTGGAGTATTGATTTAATACCGGTGTATCCGATGCTGTTTTTTTCACCGGCTTACCATTCATGAAATCTTCTTTGTACAGGCTCGCATCTTCTCCCATTGCGATCAGGATATCCACATACATTTTCTGGATATTGACCGCTAAGGTATTTAAAAGGCGGGATGCCACACACTCTGTCTCTTTCATCATCGCGATCAGGATATGCTCCGTCCCGATCTCCTCTGCATGAAAACGCGCTGCCTCCCTTGCTGCCCCTTCTAACACCTGCAGTGCCCTCGGCGAATATTCCTTAGCCTCTGCCGTCAGCACCTGTGCATCCGGTGCAATGAGTTCCTCGATCAGCTGCATGACTTTGTCAAGTTCTACTCCATTATCATTTAATACCTGCGCAGCGACGCCCGTTCCTTCTTTTAAAAGTCCGATCAGGATATGCTCCGTTCCGATATAATGATGATGCAGTGATTTCGACATCTTTGAAGCCTGATCGATTGCTTTTTTTGCTTTTGATGTATATCGTATCTGCATAGTTTCTCCATTCTTTTTCTATTTATAAATCATTTAAATCGATGATCTCTAAATCATCTTCGTCCTCTTCTTCTCTCGGAATGTGTTTTTTCTCCGGAGTATGTTTCCGCTCCGGCTTTTCTTTTCTCTCCGGCCTTTGTTTCTCCTCCGGTTTTTCTTTTCTCTCCGTGCGCTGTTTTTCCTCCGGTTTTTCTTTTCTCTCCGGCCTTTGTTTCTCCTCCGGTTTTTCTTTTCTCTCCGGACGCTGTTTTTCTTCCGGTTTTTTTCTTTCTACCGGCAGGAAATCTTCGTCCTCTTCCCAGTCCTCATCGTCAAGATCGTCAGACATGCCACGTCCAAACAATCCCGCACGCACTTTATGGATCTTTGATACGCCGACTTCGTTCTCTGTATCGTTTTCTTCCACATCATCCGGCTCTTCTTCCACTTTTTCTTTTGGTTTTCTGTGGAAAAATCCTTTTCTCTGTGTTTCTTCCTCCTCCCAGTCAGCGTCTTCCGGATCATCTACTTCCAAATCATCTTCTTCCACGCCAGGATTCTCTTCTATATTATCATCTTCTTCCAGATCAGTATCATCTTCTGCGTCCTGATCCTTTCCCTGTTTTTCGGACTTCCAGTCCCAGTCATCCTCTTCCTCATCCCAGTCGTCACTCTTACGTCCTCTCAATAGAAGATTGATAATAATAACGACAAGTACTGCGATCACAAAAGCCATAATTCCCATCATATTTCTGGAAAAAGACTTTTCTTTTGCATATTGTTCAGAGAGATCATTGTATTCCTGCTGGAGATATTCCATATTAGAAACATCTTCCGCTTCTTCTGTTTCAAACTCTGTGTTCTGGTCTGCTGCCTGTCCATCTGTTCCATCCGCCGGCTGGTCTGTTGTCTGACCGTCTGTTCCATCCGCCGGCTGATCCACTGTTCCGTCTGCTGTCTGTCCATCTTCTCTGGTCAGTGTTATCGTATACTGGGCGAGTGCTCCGTTCTGCGCCTTCACGACTACTTTTATCGTATTTGTACCGACCTGCAGATTGTCATTTCCTGTGATCGACTGCACCGTCGCAAATTCATTAACCGGTGTTGCCGTCACTGTAACGCTTGTGACATCATTCGGTACGGTAGCTGTATATTGTACTGTCTTTCCTGTAAAGTCCGGGGATAATGTTCCCGCAGAAAGTGATAACACTTCCAGCGAATTATCTGCGGAAAGTGTTGTCTGTGCAGCAGCCACCTGGATTCCGGCAGCCTTTATGTCTGCCGCAGGTTCTGTCGCAAGACATCCCATGCAGAAAAGTGCAGCTATGAATCTTACTTTTCTCTTCATTCGTTTCACACTCCCTCTATTGCCATCATCACTATGGAATTATATGAGATATTCGAAAATGCGTCAACCTCAAACTCCCTCATTGTCAAATTCCGGAATAAAACTCTCCTCCGCCGTCTCCCCCTCCTGGATAAAACCGTTTTCAATCCCTATATCGATTGCAAAATCAATAACCTCATCATATTCCCGATCCGTGATCTTACGGTTTAATTCCGGATATTTTTTCACGTTAGAGAGCGGTGTAAACTGGTGCATGATACTGATATATATTTGATTCTCATAGGTTTCATGCAGATATTTCAAAACTGCTTTGGAATCTTTCGTGCACCCCGGCAGGATCAGATGGCGCACGATCGTACCACGCTTCATCAGGGAATCCTCCCCGTTTTCAAAAACTGCCGCACCCGTCTGACGCACCATCTCCGCTATCACCGCCTTAGCCACAGCAGGGTAATCCGGCGCATGGGAATATTTTGCACTCAAAGCGGTATCAAAATACTTAAAATCCGGAAGATAGATATCCACAATTCCTTCTAAAGAACGGATCGTATCCACATTTTCATAGCTGCTGGTGTTATAAACGATGGGAATCTTTAAATTCTGATTTCTTGCAAGCTCTACCGCTTTTATGATCTGTGGTACAAACTGCCCCACCCTTTTCCTGGAGTTCCAGAAAAATTTCGCCAAGCCGCTCCGTACTTATCACCTTACCAGCTGTGCCATTTGCAATATTTTCATTCTGGCAGAACACACAGTGCAGTGCACAGCCGGAAAAAAAGACCGCACCGGAACCCATCTCCCCGGAAATGCAGGGTTCTTCCCAGAAGTGCAGTGCCGCACGCGCCACCTTAATCTCTGTGGTCTGTCCGCAGATGCCGCGCTCACCGGATTTTCGGTCCACAGCGCACATTCTAGGACACAATGTACATATTTTCATGGTATACCATCACTCTTTCTATTTAATTTAATGATTGCGCAACCGTGCCTTTTTTTGTATGATAGACATTGCAAAAAGAAGATCAAACACAAAGGAGTTTTCTTATGAGTCCAAAAAACTGTATGGTAGCACAGTCAGGCGGCCCTACTGTTGCGATCAATGCCAGCCTTGCCGGTGTGATCGACGGTGTAATGCGTTCTGACATGTATGACACGGTTTATGGTTCCTTAAACGGAATCACAGGTATTTTAAACAACGATCTGACGAATCTTTCTGAATTAATGCAGCAGAATTCGGAATATCTCGACCGCTTAAAGGTCACTCCGGCAATGTATCTTGGCTCCTGCCGTTACAAACTGCCAAATTATTTAGATGATGATTCTTCCTATGTATTCATTTTCAAACAGTTTGAAACTTACCATATTGATGCTTTCTTTTATATCGGCGGCAACGATTCTATGGACACCGTCTTAAAGCTCTCCGAATATGGCAAAAAAATCGGCAGTCCTGTGCGTATTGTCGGTATTCCAAAGACCATCGACAATGATCTCTGTGAGACAGACCATACACCAGGATTCGGTTCTGCCGCAAAATATATCGCATCTTCTCTTTTAGAAATCGCACATGACACATTTATCTATGCAGTCAAAAGTGTGACGATCGTGGAAATCATGGGACGTGATGCCGGATGGCTGACCGCTGCTTCTGCACTGGCAAGAAACGGTTATAATACAGCACCACATCTGATCTATCTCCCGGAGGTTCCATTTGACAAAGAGGACTTTTTACTGGATGTAAAGCGTATGCTTTTCGAGCGCAATAACGTGATCGTTGCCGTATCTGAAGGTATCCGCGATGCTTCCGGCAACTATATCAGTGCTTCCGAAAGTTCTGTTGACACCTTTGGTCACAGCCAGTTAAGCGGAGCCGGAAAAACACTTGAATTTTTAGTCAAAGAAAAACTAGGCGTTAAAGTCCGTTCCGTGGAAGTCAACGTATTACAGCGCTGCGCTGCACACCTTGCTTCAAAGACTGATCTTGATGAGGCTTTTACTCTCGGTCAGAAAGCGGTTGCTCTCTCCGAGGAAGGTGTTACCGCTTCCATGGTAACAATACGCCGTATCTCTGATTCTCCGTACGAAATCGCCTATGAGCATGCCGAGATCCGCCACATTGCAAACGAGGCAAAATCAATTCCGAGAGAATGGATCAACGATGCAGGCAATGATGTCACACAGCCACTGATCGATTACCTTTCACCTCTCATACTCGGTGAAGTTCCGGTAAAATACGAAAACGGTATCCCTGTCTATATGGATGTCAGTCATTTAGCAAAACATCAATAAATTTACCGATCTCAACCCACGCTCTTTTAGATTCCGGCAGCATTTTTGCTGCCATCTGAAAGATGTGGAACATTCCTTCATAAATACTGATTCTTACTTTTACTCCCTGTTCTCTGGCTTTTGCAGCCACATCCACAGAATCCGAGAGCAGCATCTCATAGGAACCAACCTGTATCAGCATCGGCGGAAATCCCCTGAAATCCCCATATAAAGGCGAAATATAAGCATTATACGGATCGTTATCCCCAATATAATCTTTATTATAAATAAGGCTGTCCCTTGTTTTTCCAAATAACGGGTCGCGCTCAAAGTTTGTCTCGTAAGATTCCCCGCTCGCCGCAAGGTCTGTCCACGGTGACATGGCTACGATCCCACACGGAAGCTGCTTTCCGTGATCTTTCAGATAATGGCATAATGCCATCGCAAGACCGCCTCCTGCGGAATCTCCTGCGATGATGATCTGCTCGGAAAACCACCCCTGTTCCAACAGATAACAGTATGCGGCATAGGCATCTTCTAAAGCCGCCGGATACGGATGTTCCGGTGCCACACGGTAATCGGGTGTCAGAACACTCATTCCATGGCTGACTTCACAGTAAAGTCCGGCAAACATACGGTATGCATTCCGCATCGCTCCGACATATCCGCCTCCGTGAAGCTGTAAGATTACTTTTTCCGTATTCGGATTTTCTTTTGCCTGTAAATACTCCATGGAGAAATTATCCATCTCGATCACATCTAATGAAAAACAGTCCGGACATTTCCACGGCGGCTCCGAATCCCCGATTTTTTTCCTCAGTTCTCCATTTTTTATCTTTTTCCCAATCAGGTGATCATTTGTCACATGGGCGATCAGGTCCCTCATGACTCTTCCCCTGATACTCGCTTCGCTCTCTCTCATCCGATTGCTCCTGTTCTTTTTATTCTAAATATAACTCAGCGGACATGAAATCTTCGTTTCAGTTCCACCCTTGCCCTGCGGTCTCCGATGATCAGTGTTCCAAGAAACAGAAACAGGGAAAACGCAAATGCGATCAGTGCAAAAAGCTGTGCCGTCACGATACCGGTAAAAATCAGTATTACCGGAACAATGCTGCATAAGATCATAAAAATCTGCCACATCATATAGCTCTGCCAGTTTCTGCGGTTTACGATCATACAGATGATAATACCAACATCGACTAAAATGATCGCCGACGGCAATGCATAATTGACAGACCATCCGCGGTAGCCGACCAGAAAATCGATTGCGATCACGATCAGTATCGCCATCAGCGTGAGTACCGTGATTTTGGCGCGGTAACCTGTCTTTCCAAGAATTGCAAAACGGATCAGCATATATCCGTAAAAAAATCCAAGCCCCGTGATCGCACTCCATGCAATCTGTGACTCGGTGACCACATTGATATAAATGAGCAGCACCTCAACCAAAAGTGCACAAAACAGATAGATTTTACTGATCATTGTCATTTTCCGGGTGTGCACTCTCACATCCGGGTACATATTCTCCACTTCACCTGTGTATTCTAACACGGATCCGCAGAGTGGACAGCGCTCTGTTTCATCTGATATTTCCACATTACAATTTCTGCATTTACTCATAATTTACTCCATTACTCTTTATTTCTACCGCAATCCCGTCCGAGGCTATTTTCCGGAAAAATCCACGCTGCACAGACGCATCGACAAGATCATAACTGAAACTGAATACAAGTGTATCCCCGTAAGAGCAGATCGTTCCTTTCAGATGCTGCCCCTTTGACATGGCAAGAAATGCATGAAACATTTCCACATAAGGGCGGTACTCTTCTGTCACGGAAATATTGCCGATATTTGTGATCGTCGCAGTATTGGCAAGTGCAGAAGTTGTATATACATACTTCATTGCAAGGTTTTTCAGGAAAAGCGGCACAACTCTTGCAATCAGCAGTTTTTCATTGGAAACGTTATAGGAAAACAGCTTTTCAAGATTTTCCCGGTTAATCTGGCTTCGCAGGCTTTCCTTCACGATTTCAGCCACCTCTGCAAACGTATAGGTCTCTTTGGTCGGATGAAATTCTGCGGACACCATGACAAAAAAGTTTTTCGTGGTAATAGAATTAAAATACGGCCGCAGATTAACCGGCACCGCAACACGGATCGGACACTTTGACGGCATGCCGTGCAGACATTCCGTATAAACGCTCCAGATGTACACACTTACCAGATATTCGTTGATACTGATTCCCATCGCATGACAGACCCTTTTCAACTCCGGTATTTTCATATAACCGTGCATCACGCCGAACTCGCCCGGTCTTAACTTTTCTCCACGGATCAGATATGCCTTTTTTGTCTGGTATCCTTTTGCGGAACTTTTTTTGTAATTTTTTAAGAAACTGTCTTCCCGGTTCAAAGACGTATCAACACTTAATGAATCTCCCAGCTTTTCCTGCAGGTCTTTATGTGCCAGACGCAGATACTGGTAAGTCAGCTCTTTTAAGAAATTGATTCCTCCCATTCCATCCGTCAAAACATGGAATACTTCCAGATTGATCCTGCATTTATAATAGGTCACACGGAACATATAACTGCGGTTTTTATTCTGCTGGATATATCTGCATGGAAAATTGTTCTCCATGCGAACCTTTGGCGCCGCTTTTCCGTTTTCCTCAAAATAATACCAGAACACCCCCTGCCGCAGTCTTAAGTTAAACCCGTCAAACTTCGGAAGCACCATATCAAGTGCCCTCTGCAGTAATTCCGGATTGATCTCCTCTTTCAGTGTAACACTGATCCTGTACACATTGCTCATGCTCTCCCCGGCAATGACCGGAAAAAGGTGTGCTGTATTATCAAGTCTGTCCCAACGGATATCACGGTTTGTCGGAACTCCTTTACTCTGTTTTTTCATATATTCCTCGTTTCTGCATATTTTACAGGCAGGCTGAGTTTCTGTTTTTTCTTCTCTCCCCCCACTCATAAAATACACAA
>ERZ1673703.2672-NODE-2672-length-10689-cov-7.409724_pt1 | contig 10689 bp, 9 predicted proteins | sample MGYA00580233_ERZ1673703 | MGnify/ENA primary metagenome ERZ1673703 (study PRJEB41218, sample SAMN15661748) | gut metagenome | host: Homo sapiens | place: Canada: London | collected 2015-08-20/2019-03-30 | study: EMG produced TPA metagenomics assembly of... | reverse complement strand
AGGCCAGGGCGCCGCTGACCGGTGGACGGCACCGAGCCGTACGCTTGAACTGAGAAGGGGGAGGCCTCGCGGCCTCCTCCTTTTTTGCGTTTACCGGGCGTAAATGACTCATTTACACCAGACAATCTTATCGTTTTTGGTATTGAGCTTTTATTTAAAGAAAATAAATCGAATAACAAGGGCAACTGCTATGACCGCAATGATCAAAAGCAGGATTGTCAGTCGATGCTGCTTGCGTCGTTTACTTGTCGAAACGAAGATTGATTTTCCCTGTTTTGGCGTTTCGAGATAGCGAGCCGAATGCGTCAAGGTTTGCTTTGGTCGAGGACCTCTTTGTCGATGAGTGGCGGATGCTTTCATCGGCTCATCACTAGCTGCGCTGTTTTTAGATAATGGTGCGTCTTTCAGATATACAGGGTCTCCCGAGGCGACGCCCATATGTTTACGTCCCGTTTGGGCATCCTCGAGCGTTTGATATCGATTTCTCGTCACATACTCGGGCTCCGGATCATTAATGGGCTCTTGCGAGATGTGGGGGCGATGGAACCGCGGCGGCTGCGTGGAAGTATCTTCCCCCTGCGTCGGAATAAACATTTTGTTCTGGTTTTGGTCGTCCATGATGGCCTTTTGCTCGTTACCAACAACGTGTACGCGCTCATTGTAAGCCCCTTGCTATTTGTAGCTGCGAACATACTTGTTATTTAAGCTCTGGTTCAAAGAACCTTAACCTTATTAAAACCTGAGTCAAACACACTTAGATATGCTTATAGTACTGGACTCAAAAAACTTTATAGTCGATGTATATATGAGCACTGGGTGGGCATATATAAGAGCGTCAAAAGAAGTCCCAGTCACCTAGAAGATGACTCGGCAGTCCTTAAAAGGAGTGGTAAACATGGCAAGCATGGTTCCTTATCGTTCGGTTTTTGGCGTTCGTCCTTCTGCTAGCTCGTTGTTCGATCTGTTTGATGATATGACCGACCTTGCAAACAACTCGATTGCTTCCAAGGCGTTCCCCGTTGACGTTGAGGATAAGGGCGACGGCTATGAGGTCAAGGCTTATCTGACCGGCGTCGCCAAGGACGATATCGATGTCGAGCTTAACGAGGGCCGTCTGTCCATTAGCGTGAATGTCGAGGAAGACGAGGAGAACGAGGGCAAGAACTTCCTGCAGAAGGAGTTCAGCTCGTACAGCGCGACGCGTGGCGTGTATCTAAAGGACGCTTCGAGCGAGGGCCTCTCGGCTAAGTACGCTGACGGCATCCTGACCGTTACGGTTCCCAAGATCGTCGAGAAGAAGAACGTTACGAAGATCTCCATTGACTAACTTCGTTGGTTTTCTGCGCTATTAAAAGACAGCAAAAGGGGCTGGGAAGCGATTCTCGGCCCCTTTTGCTGTCTAGGACAGTCTATTGAATGGTTGCCGGTTGATACTGACTCGCAGGGCGTATCGAGAGTTTTCGCGATCCTTGGAGAAGGGTTGCGGAGCTGCCGACCTCGTCATCCAGGGTTGCGGACAGAGCTTTGGCATAGCTTTTGACGGTAAGGCTCGGACGATTGTTATCTTGGCTGATATGCATGGCAATGAGCTGTTCGGTGCGATCGGTAACAAGTTCGCGCGCGGCTTCGGCGGCTTGGCCATTGGAGAGGTGTCCCCTTGCAGACAGGATGCGCTCCTGAAGAAAGCGGGGATATTCTCCCTCGCGCAGCATGGTCACATCGTGGTTGCTTTCGAGTGCGAGGACTCGACAATCTTTGAGGGTGTTCATGGCCTGGCTCGATAGCTCTCCGGTGTCGGTGGCAAAGCCGATGGAATCATCGAGGGTGTCGAATCGATAGCCGACTGGATTGATGACATCGTGTGACGTTGAGTAGGTTTGCACGTGGATGCCGGCAATGGATAGGGTGTCACCGGGATCGAATTCCTCGACAGGCAGATGCGAAAGATTTTCTTTGCTCGAAAGAGTGCCCCTGCTGGCAAAGAGGGGGCCGTGCCAGTGCTTGCACCAGACATCGAGGCCCTTGATGTGATCGCTATGCTCATGAGTAATGAGAAGAGCCGAGACGTTGTCTGTCGAGAGTCCCAGTTCTGCCATGCGCTTTAATGTCTCGCGGCGAGACAGTCCGTCATCGACCATAATGAGCCCCTGCGGGCCCTCGATGAGTGCGCAGTTGCCTTTAGAGCCACTGCCGAGGATATGAAGGTGCAGACGAGACATAAGATTCCAAAGGATACAATGGGTGCGGACGAATAGAGGAGGAAGCAAATGCCTACGGTATCTCAGCATTATGGACACCATGCTGCGTTGAGGGCTGATGATAAGGCCCTGGCAACGCAGCAGACGGCTGCCCCCGTGGTGCTCATGGTATCAGGTGGTGCGGACTCGACGGCGCTGCTCCTTATGGCTTGCACATCAAAGCTGGATATCCAGGACGGGCGTGGTGTAGCCCCCGTCGCGCGCGAGCGGCTGCACGTGCTGCATGTGAACCATCATCTGCGCGGCAAGGCGTCCGATGGCGACGAGGCCTTTGTGCGTGAGCTCTGCGCGCAATATGGTTTACCGCTGTGTGTGGAGCACGCTTATTTTGATGGGGAGTCGGGCAATATTGAGGCCGCGGCCCGCGAGGTGCGCTATGCCGCGGCGCGGAGGTATGTTCGCGAACTCTGCGCCCAGACGGGGGCACCGCGAACGGCGGCTCGTATCTGCACCGCGCACACGTCTTCGGATCGCGCGGAAACGTTTTTGATGAACGCGATTAAGGGTTCGGGGCCCGCTGGTCTATCGAGCATTCCTCGCCGGAGGAATATCGTGGTGCGTCCCTTGCTCGACCTAACTCATGGCGAGCTCGTGGGCTATCTACAGGTACATGGTCAGCCGTGGCGTGAAGACGAGAGCAATGAGGATATCTCGTATCTGCGAAACTACGTGCGCCATCGGGTAATGCCAGTGGTGGCACAGCGTAATGCGAGCGTGTGCAAGACGATTGGCGCCGCCTGTGAGATCTTGGGTGACGAAGATGCGTTTCTATCCCAGCTGTCGGCACAGGCGTTTCGAAGCTGCCTGCGCAAGGAGGCGGCGGGCGCGCTAGTGCTCGATGCCAGGCGCCTTGCTGCGGCCGAGGTGGTAATCGCGCGGCGCATCGTGCGACTGGCGATCAAACGCATCGATCCGGGCGCTCGTCCAGAGATGCGACATGTGGAGCGAGTCCTTTCCTGCGTTGCCGAAGGCACAGGCTCGGTCACGCTTCCGGCGGGAATTGACGCGCGCGTCGAGTTTGGCATGCTAGCGTTTAAGGCGCCGGCGGCTCGTGAGGGGCTGGTTGCGGACTGGATTACCATACCCGGTCGTTTGCCGTTGGGCGGGGGGCGCATGCTGGTCGCAGAGCCGATGGCCGTTGAGCCGGGATGCGATATCGTGCGCCGCGCCCGTGAGCTTGCGGCTGCCGGGGAAGTGACAGCTTTGGTAGACGCGGCTGCCCTGGGTTTTGCCGACAGCGATAGTGAGCGGATCCTGGCGGGCTCACGTGGCGAGATCCCTGCAGAGGCGCGATTGGCGCGCCTGTGGGTGGACGGTCCCGCACCGGGAGACGTGATGTGCCCGTTAGGAATGAGTGGCCGAAGCAAGAAGGTATCCGACTTGCTAGGCGAGGCTCGCATTCCCGTTTCCGAGCGCGCCGGCGTGCCCGTGGTGAGGACGGCGCCGGGAGGTGCCGTGGTGTGGGTCGCCGGAGTTCGCGCGGACGAACGTTTTAAATGCACGGCGGCGACGCGTGTGGCTTATCTGCTTCGCGTGGTTGACGCGGATTAGCCCCTCGCACCAGCTGTTCTGTGCGGCGTTGACGGTATTCCCGCGCTGATGGTGCGCGGGCTGGAAAATATACCCCGTGCGCTGCTAGAATGTGTAGTTCGCGTCCATACGGCGGTGTGTGGGCGATTAAGCACAAGAAAGGGTTGTCATGGCTTCTCAACATCCGGATATCGAGAAGGTTCTGTTTACGCAGGAGGATATCGACGGCATCGTTTCTCGCCTGGGCGAGGAGATCACTCGCGACTACGCGGGTAAGGATCTGGTGCTGATCGCGGTTCTGCGCGGTGCCGTGGTCTTTATGGGCGACCTGATGCGCAAGATTGAGCTACCGACCAACATCGATTTCATGGCTGTTTCGAGCTATGGCGACGGTGTGAAGTCTTCGGGCATCGTGCGTATCATTAAGGATCTGGATATCGACATCCGTGGTCGCGACGTGCTGATCGTCGAGGACATTCTGGACTCGGGCCTGACCCTCAAGTACCTGATGAAGAACCTCGAGAGCCGCAAGCCCGCTTCGCTGGAGGTCGCTGCCTTCCTGTGGAAGGACGTTGAGGACCGCACCTCGGCCATCACGCCCAAGTATGTTGGAACCCATTGCCCCGATGCCTTTGTGGTGGGCTACGGCCTCGACTATGCCGAGCGCTATCGTAACCTTCCGTATCTGGGCATTTTGAAACCGGAGGTTTATTCGTAAGATGCCCGACGACCATAACGATAACAATTCCCAGACTCCCCGGGAGCCTAAGATCCCGGGGATGCCCGGAGGCAAGAAGCCCACGCGTACGGGCTGGCTGTATTTTATTTTGGCTTGCGCGCTTCTGGGCTACGCCTTCTTTAACATGGGCTCCGGCTTTGCCAATTCCAGCAATACCGTTAAGCTCGCGACGAGCGAGATGGTGAGCGCCATCAAGCAGGATCGCGTCGAAGATCTGACCTATACGGTTCAAGACGGAAGCGTGACGGGTCATTACTGGAAGACGAAGAAGGACAAGGGCGATACGAGCGAGCTCAAGAGCTTCTCCTCGACCTATGTCGGCTCCGATTCGCTTGCCGAGCTTATGGCGGAGCACCCCGATACCAAGTACATCGTCAACACCAACGATCCCGATTTTTGGGGCGACCTGGCGATGAGTGTGCTTCCGACGATCGCCCTTATCGCCATCATGTTCTACTTTATGCGCCAGATGATGGGCGCCAACAACAGGAACATGCAGTTTGGCAAGACCAACGCCAAGACCAACGAGGCCACACGCCCCAAGGTCAAGTTTGAAGACGTTGCCGGCGTGGACGAGGCAGTCGAGGAGCTCGAGGAGATCCGTGACTTTTTGAGCGATCCGGATCGCTATCGCAAGCTGGGCGCCAAGATCCCGCGTGGCGTGTTGCTGGTTGGCCCTCCGGGCACCGGTAAAACGCTGCTGGCCAAGGCCGTTGCCGGCGAGGCGGGCGTGCCGTTCTTTAGTATCTCGGCTTCCGACTTTGTCGAGATGTTCGTAGGTGTCGGTGCCAGCCGCGTGCGTGACCTCTTTAAGGAGGCCAAGTCCCAGGCCCCGTCGATCATCTTCATCGATGAGATCGATGCCGTGGGACGTCAGCGCGGAGCTGGCTTGGGCGGCGGTCACGACGAGCGCGAGCAGACGCTCAACCAGCTGCTGGTCGAGATGGACGGCTTTGAGGAAAGCGAGTCGGTCATCCTGATCGCTGCGACCAACCGTCCTGACATCCTGGATCCGGCATTGCTGCGTCCCGGCCGTTTTGATCGTCAGGTTACGGTCGACCGTCCGGATGTGAAGGGCCGCGAGCAGATCTTGCGCGTGCATGCCGAGAACAAGCCGATGGACGAGGACGTTAAGTTTGAGAAGCTCGCCCAGATGACCGTTGGCTTTACTGGTGCCGATTTGGCGAACCTGCTCAACGAGTCTGCGCTGCTGGCCGCTCGCCGTCATCGTTCCGTGATCTCGATGGACGAGGTCGAGGAGTCGATGGAGCGCGTGATTGCCGGACCGCAACGCAAGGGTCGCGTGATGACCGAGGCCGAGCGCACCACGATTGCCTGGCACGAGAGCGGTCACGCTTTGGTGGGCCACATCCTGGAGCACTCCGATCCGGTTCATAAGATCTCGATCGTCAGCCGCGGTCAGGCCCTGGGCTACACGCTGCAGCTTCCGCAGGAGGACCACTTCCTCAAGACCAAGAACGAGATGCTCGACGAGCTCGCCGTGTTCTTGGGCGGTCGCGTTGCCGAGGAGCTCATGTGCGATGACATCACGTCGGGCGCGAGCAACGACCTGGAGCGTGCGACCAAGATGGCGCGCGAGATGGTTACGCGTCTGGGCATGAGCGAGGAGCTGGGCACGCAAGTGTTTGGCGAGGCGCAGCATCAGGTGTTCCTTGGTCGCGATTACGCCGATCACCAGGATTACTCCGAGGAGACGGCACGCCGCATCGATATCGAGGTTCAGCGCATCATGCGCGAAGCCCATCGTCGTGCGGTCGAGATCCTGGACGCCCGTCGCGATCAGCTCGATCTGATGGCGAAGGTGCTGCTTGAGCGCGAGACCGTCGAAGGCGACGCCGTGAACGCCCTGCTCGACAACGAGTGGAATGCCTACCTTGAGCGCGAGGGCGATATCCTGGCGGCCAAGGAGGAGCGCAATGCCAAGGCGGCCGGCATGCCGACCAAGAAGCGCGCGCCTCGTATGAGCGAGGAGGAGCTGGCGGCTGATGCCGCGGCCTTTGCGCAGGCGGCCATGCAGGAGGATGCCGAAGCCGCATCCGATAATGCTGACGATGACCATGCCGTCGTCGATGCCGATGCCGACACCGACGCCGACAAATAGTCTTTGTGGCGAAAGCCTCCGCGGGGAAACCTGCGGAGGCTTTTTCTTTTGAGCGATATGGGACCGTCTGTTGATTGGGGACAGACTTAAATGAGCGTTTTCACGCATTTAAGTCTGTCCCCAATTAACATTGCTGCGGCACTTTGCTCGGCTAAAGCGTACAATAGCGCCTATGCGAAAGGGGAACAGATGATCAACGAAACGATGTATGCTCGCGGTGCGGAAAGCTCCATCATCCGCGAGATCTTTAGCTATGGCCTTGAGCGCAAGGTGCAGATCGGTGCGGAAAACGTATTCGATTTTTCGCTGGGCAATCCGAGCGTTCCGGCGCCCGCTGCTGTGGCTGAGTCGATTAAGAAGGCCCTGGAGCTGCCGAGTGACCAGTTGCACGGCTACACCCCCGCTCCGGGCCTGCCGCAATGTCGAGCAGCCGTCGCCGAATCGCTCAACCGCCGCTTTGGAACGAACTATGAGGGTAAGGACGTCTTTATGACGGTGGGTGCCGCGGCTTCGCTCACCTGCACGCTCAACGCCGTTACGAACCCGGGCGACGAGGTTATTGTTATCGCCCCGTACTTTCCGGAGTATCGCGTTTGGATTGAGAAGGCCGGCTGTACGTGTGTTGAGGCGCTCGCCGATGAAGATACGTTCCAGCTGAGCGTGGACAACGTGCTCAAGGCGATTACCGATAAGACGACTGCCGTCATCATCGACTCGCCCAACAATCCGACTGGTGCCGTATATACACGCAACACGCTGACGCGACTGGCCAATGTTCTGCGCGAGGCCAACGCTCAGCGCGATCCCGAGAATCCGATTATGCTCATCTCGGATGAGCCGTACCGCGAGATCGTGTACGGTGCCGAGGTGCCTTGGGTGCCCTCGATCTACGAGCACACCATCGTGTGCTACTCGTATTCCAAGTCGCTGTCGCTGCCGGGTGAGCGCGTGGGGTGGATTTTGGTTCCCAACACCAATCCGCAGGCTGCCCGTCTGATGCCGGCTGTTGCGGGCGCTGCCCGTACGCTGGGTTTTGTATGCGCACCGGCACTCTTCCAGCGCGTGATCATCGATTGCATCGATGAGCCGAGTGATGTCGGGGCCTATGCCCGCAACCGCACGGCGCTCACCGATGCTTTGACGGACTACGGCTATACCTATGTTGAGCCGGACGGTGCTTTCTACCTGTGGGTGAAGGCACTCGAGCCCGATGCGAATGCGTTTTGCGAGCGCGCAAAGAAGTATGAGTTGCTTGCGGTTCCCTCGGACAGCTTTGGTATGCCGGGTTGGTTCCGCCTGGGCTATTGCGTGAGCTACGAAACGATTGTCAATTCGCTACCCGCTTGGAAACAGTTGGCGGACGAGTATCGTTAAAAGTAAAGCGCTCTGCCTACAATGTTTTACGTGAAACGGGGTTTGGTGTTAAGCCGGACCCCGCTGTCATGGACGTTGTGTCTTTGGGATGGAGTGGTTTTACGACTATCGAAGGCTATGCGTACAATGAATATAAGCGACGGCCGTGCCAGATAAGGAGACCTGATGCCCTACCTGCTTTCTTGTGACATTCATACCCATACGATGTTCTCTGCGCATGCATATTCGACCATTGAGGAGAATGTGTACTGGGCGGCAGAGCGTGGCCTGCAGGTGCTCGGATCTGCCGACCATTTGAGCTCTATGGTTACGGCTTGCCCCAATGACCTGCGCAGTTACCAGTTCTTTATCAACCAGGATATCTGGCCGCGCATTTGGAGCGGCGTGCTGGTGCTGCGTGGTGCCGAGGCCGATATCGTTTCGCTGGACGGAAGCCTGTTTGGCGAGGACACTCCTGTCACGCTCGATATTGCCGGCGATTCGTACAGCCGTCAGCATTCGCTGTTCGATTTGGTTACGCGTAATTTGGATTATTTGGTTGCGAGCGTGCATAATCCGCAGATTGCTGAGGGCGCGACGCTGGCCCAGACGACCGAGATGTATATCAATGCCCTGGAGCACCCCAAGGTGTTCATGCTGGGTCACACGGGGCGTTCGGGCGTGCCGTTCGATATCGACGAGGTGCTGTTGGCAGCTAAGGCCAAGCACAAGATTATCGAGATCAACAACCATAGTCTTGAACACGGTGTCGACACTGAGCATTGGGCCGTATGCCGCAAGATCGCCGAGCGCTGCGCCGAGCTGGGCGTGGGCATTGGCGTGTCGACCGATGCCCACATTGGCATGGCCATTGGCAAGCTCGATCACGCGCGCAAGATGCTCGACGAGATTCACTTCCCACTGGATTTGATCGTGACGCGCGACCGCGAGACGCTGCTGTGCGAGATGGCGGCAGCCGGCGTGTGCGATCTGCGCAATGGGATGTAGCGGAGTTTATAAACCAAGCGAAGGGGGCGGCCCAGGCGGGTCGCCCCCTTTCTTGTCCCAAAAATCTACTGAGGTTGGTTAGCGGCGTTCGAGGACCGCTACGGTTTCGGTGTGGTCGGTGTGAGGGAACATGTCGACTGGCGTGATCTTGAGCAGGCGATAGCCTCCGTCGAGGAGCTGGTGCAGGTCGCGCTCTTGGGTCACGGGGTTGCAGCTGATATAGGTGATGCGGCGTGGCTTAAGTGCGCAGGCAGCTTCGAGGAACTCGGGCGTGGAGCCGGCGCGCGGCGGGTCGATGGAAAGAACGTCGACGCGTTCGTTGTTGTCGGCGGCATCCAGGATGTAGTCGGTGGCGTCGTCGGCCATAAACCAAGCGCTGCGGGTGAGGCCGTTGAGCTCGGCATTGCGACGTGCGTCGGCAATGCCCGCCGGGTTGCGCTCAACGCCGAGCAGCATAATGCCGATACCCTTGTTCTGGGCATCTTTAGCTGCGCAAAGACCGATGGTACCGCTGCCACAGTAGGCATCCATGAGCACATCGCCCTGGTGCAAATCCATGCCGTCGATAGCGAGCTGATAGAGCAGCTCGGTCTGTTGCGGGTTGGTCTGATAAAACGCGGTGGGGGAGATGTCGAATTCGCAGCTGAGCAGCTGGTCGCGCATGCATTCGGCGCCATACACGATGCGGGTTTCCTCGCCGAGGATGGCGTTGCCGGGGCGTCCGTTGATGTTTTGGGCGACGGTGACGATGCGCGGATCGAGTGCGGCGACAGCCTCAAAGAACTCCTGCGCATGCGGCAAGTCGCGCTGAGCGGTCACGAGCGTGACCATGACCTGGTCGGTACGCCAACCGCAGCGGACGACGGCATAGCGAAGCAAACCAAGATGCTTGTCCTCATTAAAGGCGGGAATATGCAGCCGCTCAGCTTCGCGTGCGATGCCGTTGAGAATCTGACGGGCGCCCGGTGCCTCGACGGGGCATTCGGGTACGGCAACGATCTTGTGCGTGCCGCGCTCAAAGAAACCGCAACGGACAGCGCCCTCCTTACCGGGAGCAAAGGGAGTGGCGGCCTTATGGCGAAAACCGCGCGGCGCAGGATATTTGCCCGGGTCGCCCAGGGTGACACCCATGCCACGAATAGGATCTACAGCAATGCCCTCACGCTCACAAAGCGAAGCAAAAAGCTCCTCCATAGCAGCCTGCTTGGCGGCGAGCTGCTTCTTATAAGGACGATTGAGCGCCGTGCACCCACCGCAAGCTTTCATGATCGAACAGGGGGACTTGGGGTCCACAGCCTTACGCGCAGACGAAACCCGATCTTTATGCGAGCGCTTGGAGCGAGTCTGAGATGCCTTATCCTCGTTCCGACGAGAGCCGGGACGCTTGGCCTTAGCCCTGCTCTTGGCCGATTTGCTTTTTGCAGCTTTAGAAGACTTGGATTTCGTAGAAGATTTCTCCTCCGACCCCTCAGCTGCTTCGATCAAAGCACGACGAGCCTTACGCTCCGCACGAGATTCTGCCATGAATTAACCCCACTAATTTATTAATTTAAAGCTACAAGCATTGTACCGTGCCAAGCCAACAGACGATATGCAAGCGGTTTATTGGTATCAGTGATAGGTACAACGATGATTGCCCGCTGGGCTCCGGGGCGGGGGTTAAGTTTATCGCGAGTTCC
>ERZ1673703.2662-NODE-2662-length-10713-cov-5.395571_pt1 | contig 10713 bp, 9 predicted proteins | sample MGYA00580233_ERZ1673703 | MGnify/ENA primary metagenome ERZ1673703 (study PRJEB41218, sample SAMN15661748) | gut metagenome | host: Homo sapiens | place: Canada: London | collected 2015-08-20/2019-03-30 | study: EMG produced TPA metagenomics assembly of... | reverse complement strand
ACTCCCCAGGTTTGACAGGTTCTTTAGAATACTGTACAGAAGTACAACCGCAAGAAGTATTCACATCATCAATAACTAGTAAAGCCTTACCAGTATTTTGTAATGTAAAAATACACTTTTGTGATTCTTTAAACGAAAATTTCCCAAAATCAAATAATGTTTCAGAAACAGTTATTTCTGTTTGTACTTGTTTTTGAGGAGATGGTTCTTTCTTTCCGGAAATAAAATTCAAATATAAGTCTCTAACCTTTTTTGCATAAATCGGGTTTCCAATAGCAATTACTTTATTATTTTTATCAAGCAAAAAAGTCTGAAATCTTACATCAGTAGGGAAATTATTCATTTTATTGATACTATCCAGAAGGTCAATGCACACAGGATATTTAAATTGATCCACTTTTAAAGCGTATCGTAAATCCCTTTCATTTTTTGGGAAAAAGAAAAATAAAAACTGGACTGAATCATTACTCACTGAATCAACTTCTTTTATAAAACCAGTCCAATAAGCTAATTTCATCTTACAAACAGTGCATCCTGTTGAATCTACATAATTCACAATTTTAAATCCATTAGTTTTAGGAAACTGGATTGTATCCTTACCCTGAATAGTAAATACTAGGGTTTCAGGAAATACAATTTCTTTATTTATCCATTCTTCTACTATTGCACCTGCATTTTTCTTCTTTGTATCACAACAAGAAAACAAGAACAAAATACTTACTAAAAATATATATTTCATTACATGAAATTTATAAAAACAATAAAATCAATCGGCTTCATTTAGGGTACTTTATTAAATGAGACCATCTAAATCCAAATAAGCAAATTGCATTTCATCTGCCAATGCCATAATAATTCTATTATTTTCCTCATCGATACAATAATCTTGTATCTTAAATTCAGTTTCCAATGTGCTTATATAATTACCATCTAAATCAAATACCAAAAAACGAGTAGGCTCATACGCAGTCATATTATCCCCACCAGAATAAGTAGCAATTATTTTATCTTTATAAATCATTACATCATCGTAATAATGTATTTTATTACTTTTACGATTATCCCAATGTGGACCATAAATATTATATTTCAAATTACCATCAAAGTCACAGATCGTTATTAAATCATGATAAAGATAAGATTCCACAATCAAGTTCTTCTCTTTGGATGCCGCAAACAGAACTCGTGTTACCTCAACTTCCGGATGAACGTATTTTATTGGTTTTATTTCACCGGTAATCATATTCCAACGAGCAACAGCCTGCTGATATAGAGAACCTTTAACTTTCGTAATAACACTTGCAATACATAAAGTATCATTAAAAAACACATACCTGTCTGGGAATTGCATCTCACCAATCCTCGTTTTTACTTTTGGTAAATATGCCGGATTACTAAGCACACTATCAAGATTATAGCTATAAATCTTTTGCTTACCTAAATCCGGAGCATGAAATTCACGATGAGATGCGTCTACTACTATATTCCCCAAATTAGTAATTTCATCAGGTCCCTCTCCTAAATAGCCAGTTCCGGTTATATAGCTAAAATCATTCTTATTAAATATATAGATTAACGTATCAAATGATTTACTATCTTTTATTAGTAAATAATCATCAATTAGATTCAACCGGGCTATCCTACCAATAAGAACTTCATCAATAACAATTTCTTTTACCTGATTTTTAACATTAATCACATGATCGCGGCTATTTTGATGCTTTTCCGAAATTCCATTAGATGCACATCCCCCAAAAACTAATATAAGTAATAAGTATAATAGTCTATTCATAATAAATTATTTAGTGTTTTCAAGATCAAAACATTTATTTTCTTGATTCAAAAAAGTATGAAGAATCTGATACTAATAGAAGAATCAGATTCTTCATTATCGTTTATAAATCAGCAAATATATTATGGCCAAGTTGCTTCTTTATAATCAGAATAATTGTGATAACAATGGCATTGTTTGCCACCATCTAGACACCCATTAGGACAATCTGGATTATAATCAGGATCATTCTCTGAGCTACTTGCCAATGCTTCGACATTAGCCATCGCCAAATCCGACATCTCCATTTCTATTCTCTGTGACTGATATATATTGTAGCTTGCAAAAATTGCGACTACAGCGACTATCAGGGCCGCAAAAATCTTCTTACTCATAATCTACATATTTTTTATGAGGTTAGTAATTCATTCATTTGTCGTGTCTCTATTTCGAGGAGCCACCCACCCGCAGAAAAAGTAAATGATGCACCTACTGATTCTTACTTAAATTCATTACCTTTGTGGACCTCCTTTCTTTTGAAGGTTTTTCCGGGAGTGGACGATTCTAAACTTTTCCAGAGCATGCATCGTTCCACTCCCTTCCCAACCCAATTAAATATTTAATATCCCTTAAATATATACTTCACACCACTATGATTAACAGGACAATCCAAAGAGCCTACACCTATACAAGAAATATGTGTATATTCCTCACCTTCAGCCAATGCTTCAACATTCTGTAACGACAAAGAATCCAACTTATAAGATTGCTCTCTGAAATACGAGAATACAGCCAATACGAAAATGGCAAAACAGCCAATTGCTTTTAAATACTTTTTCATATACTCGGTTATTTTAGTAACACATAACAAATATAGACGATTTTTTCTGTCTATTAAGAAAACGTTCCTTACTAAAACTTACAAGTTGAAAATCAATAAAATGCCCCCTTACCAGAACTTACATCAAAAGAGTTCTCTCTGCGAGAAGTCATCACTCTCCTTAGGCAGCACTAACTGATACCCACCTTCATTTTCCATTTTTATGATAACACGAGTAGGCGCTAAAGCTTTACGCAAACGAGAAACAGCCGTCCATAAACGATTCTTATCCTTTCGACGATCAGCCCACATCATTTCAAGCAGTTCTTCATATGATAGTTTATTTTCAGAGGCCTCTAAAAAAAGGAGTAAAAGCCGGCTACCCTGAGCATCCAGTTTTATCCGGTTTCCGGCACAATCCAAAATATGATTTCGAGGATCAAAAGTCAACCCTGAACAGAGTTTATAAATGACTAATTCTTCACCCAACATTTCTTTTATTTTTCTCAGTTCTGCTATTTGCAGTTCGCATGCAGCCAACTTTTGTTGAAGCTCTCCCCGGTCTATCTTTTCCTTTTCCAATTTATCGGAAAGCATCGTTATTTGGAGCATACCCTCTTGACATTCCTTTGCAAGAATACTTTGCTGTTCTTTGCTACGTTTCTTCTCTACTGACAATATTTCAATCTGAGCTTCTTTTTGTTTATGCTTCTCCCGTAGATCACTCAGTTCTCTTATCCGCATTTTTTCTTCTTGTTGAAGCAAATTCAATTGTTGTTCATATTGCCTGCGTTTCTCTTCTAAATCTTGATACCGCTCTCTCTCCTTCTCCAGCCTTTCCTTTAGAAGCTCTTCTTCAACCTCCGAATCAGACAAACGTTTTTTCACCTTATACACATAGTAGAAAAAAGCAATAAGTATAAAAGTCACTCCAACAATAAGGACAAATGAAGAAGAGTATCGAATCACCGACCAACAAGTAGAAGATAAAAAACCGGTAACCTCTACCTCACACTCGTTCCCGACATAGGCAATCCAAATGGGCGATACAAAACAATCATTGTCACAACTCCCTTCAGAACGAATACATTTACTTGAATCGGCAGTAACTACCTGTACAGAGGTTTTAGAGACAATATGCCGCATTCTCAAACTATCTGCCCAAATCCGATTCAAAGTATCAGCAGAAAGCTGCTTCTCCACACAAACAACAGAATGCAAAGAACGCTCATTAAAATCAGAAGATATATTTTTCAAATCCTTTTTTACATCTACAACATAATCTTTTGTACCAAACTCAGTTTTCACAGAAAGTCTGGTCCAAGGAGCCGTTGCACCCGATACATTCATAGACACACATGGTAGATCCAGTTCCCTTTCCATTCGCAGCATTTCACCTTTTAATGCCTGTATGAATAGATTTTTTGATTCCACACGCATCATCTCATTACTTCTCTGAAGAAATAACAACCTATTAATAAAGCTACCAATAGTGTCCCTCCAATACCCCAAATTAGTTTTATCGGCCTCATATCTAATTCTCTATTTATACAAATATCGTGTATTTATTTCTGATTTTAAAGAAAATAAAGAAAAATTTCAAGACAATAAATTCCCCAATAGCATAAACGTATCAAAGCGCATCAAACAGACTACGTATCATTCATTCTTTATTTACTCGCATCCTGTTTGGGTGATATACCCAAAACCACTACCTTTGCACCCTCAAAACCCAAACAAAAGCGACTGATGAAATACAAACTCCTCGTACTCGACTTGGACGGAACACTGACCAACGCTAAAAAAGAGATAACTCCACGCAACCGAGAATCACTGATACGTGTACAGCAACAGGGTGTGAAACTGATACTTGCATCGGGACGTCCTACCTTCGGCATTGCACCCTTGGCCGACGAACTGCGCATGAAGGAGTTCGGCGGATTTATCCTCTCCTATAACGGCGGAGAAATTATCGACTGGAGTACCGGAGAGATCGTTTATGCCAATGTATTGCCGGACGAAGTGATACCTCGGCTATACGAATGCGCCACACGCAACCAACTCCCTATCCTGACTTACGACCGGCAATATATCATCACTGAATATCCCGATGACGTGTATGTCCGGAAAGAGGCTTTCCTCAATAAAATGCAGATATATCCTTCCAAGGATTTTCTGAAAGATATCCGTCTGCCGCTTCCTAAGTGCTTGATTGTGGGTGAGCCACATCGTCTGATTCCCATTGAAGCCGAACTTTCGGTAGAACTGCAAGGTCAACTGAGTGTTTACCGCTCGGAGCCCTTCTTCCTCGAACTGGTGCCACAGGGAATAGACAAGGCACAATCTTTATCTGTCTTACTTAACAAGCTGAACATGAACCGGGAAGAGATAGTGGCTGTAGGCGACGGCTACAACGATCTTTCAATGATTCAATTTGCCGGATTGGGTGTAGCCATGGGCAATGCACAGGAACCGGTAAAGAAAGCCGCCGACTACATTACCCTTAGCAACGAGGAGGACGGTGTAGCTGCGGTCGTAAACAAGTTCTTTACAAAAGCACCCGAGAAGGGGGAGACAACAGTTTAAACACAGAAATTAATAAGAAAGCAAGTTGATTTCTCCATGATATTAACGCGTTATATATAAGTATATTATCATTCATCATACTAAACTTATCTCAGCCCGTATACCCGGGCCGGTGGGCCCGGGTATACGGGCTCATGGGCACAGGCATGCGGGCTTATGGGCCCGGGCATGCGGGACGAGATAAAGTCCGGACCATTTTCACTAAAGATACTAAGGAAAAGGAAATGCTTTAAACGGCATAAACAGATAGATAACACGCTATATACAATTACAGATCAATACCTTATCCATCAAAAACAGTGGGTGGAAGATGGAAGATAAAGGTGGAAGATAAACGGCTTGAAAACGCTATCTTCCACCCATTCATTTCGTTGATAATTAGATAAGTAAACAGAAAAAGGTGGAAGATGGAAGATCGGAATGCATTTTTCGTATGAGTGGCCCGATCTTACATCAGACACATATACTTACAGAGAATAATCCGGCAGAACACGTCCCAATTCAAATTATTTATTCTAACTTTGTGGTTTAAAACAGAATAAATCTCAAACGTTATGGAACATCAACTGACGATTTACAACACTTTAGATAGAAAAAAAGAGCTGTTTGTGCCTTTGCACGCTCCACATGTGGGCATGTATGTCTGCGGACCGACGGTATATGGCGATGCACATCTGGGACATGCCCGTCCGGCCATCACGTTCGACGTACTTTTCCGTTATCTCACCCGGCTGGGTTATAAAGTGCGATACGTGCGTAACATTACCGACGTAGGCCACCTGGAACATGACGCAGATGAAGGCGAAGATAAGATTGCCAAGAAAGCCCGTCTGGAACAATTGGAACCCATGGAAGTAGTGCAATACTACCTGAACCGGTATCATAAAGCCATGGAGGCACTGAACGTACTTCCCCCCAGCATTGAGCCACATGCCTCGGGACATATCATCGAACAGATAGAATTGGTAAAAAAGATTCTGGATGCCGGCTATGCATACGAAAGCCAGGGTTCGGTATATTTCGATGTAGCCAAATACAATAAAGACTACCATTATGGCAAACTCTCGGGACGTAACCTGGACGATGTACTGAATACAACCCGCGAGCTGGACGGCCAGGAAGAAAAACATAATCCTGCCGACTTTGCTCTTTGGAAACGGGCACAACCGGAACATATCATGCGCTGGCCTTCACCATGGGGTGACGGTTTCCCCGGCTGGCATGCCGAGTGTACAGCCATGGGACGTAAGTATCTGGGCGAACACTTCGACATTCACGGAGGAGGCATGGACCTTATCTTCCCGCACCACGAATGCGAAATCGCACAGTCGGTAGCTTCACAGGGTGACGATATGGTTCACTACTGGATGCACAACAACATGATCACCATCAACGGCACCAAGATGGGCAAGAGTCTCGGAAACTTCATCACGCTGGATGAATTCTTCAGCGGCTCACACAAATTGCTGACTCAGGCTTACAGCCCGATGACCATACGATTCTTTATCTTGCAGGCACACTACCGCAGTCCGGTGGATTTCAGCAACGAAGCATTACAGGCAGCAGAAAAAGGACTGAGCCGACTGATGGAAGCAGTGGATGGTTTGGAGAAAATCACTCCTGCAGCTACTTCGAACGTCGACGTAAAAAGCTTGCGCACGAAATGCTTTGAAGCGATGAATGATGACTTGAACACTCCGATTGTGATTTCACATCTCTTTGACGGAGCCAAGATGATCAATAATATCATTGCCGGAAACAATACCATCTCTGCCGATGACCTGAAAGAACTGAAAGAAGTATTCCATACATTCTGCTTCGATATCCTGGGCCTGAAAGAAGAAATCGGCTCGTCGGACGGACGTGAAGCCGCTTATGGGAAAGTGGTCGATATGCTGCTGGAACAGCGGGTGAAAGCAAAAGCTAACAAAGACTGGGCTACGAGTGACCTGATCCGCAACGAACTGACTGCACTGGGATTCGAAATTAAAGATACTAAGGACGGATTTGAGTGGAAACTGAATAAATAAAAAGCTTCAGAAAGTTGTATTTAGAAAACATCACAGAGGATGCGGAGGGAACAAAGTAATAGCTTTGTATGCTCCGCGTCCTCTGTGGCTAATTCAGAACAGATATAAAAATGACAGCACAAGAATTTTTCAAAAACGACCTGTTTGCCACCAATGCGGGTGTAGAGCTGATCGAGATACGAGAAGGATACAGCAAAGCAAAACTGGAAATAAAACCCGAACATCTGAATGCGGGACAACGGACACAGGGAGGCGCCATCTTTACTTTAGCCGATCTGGCACTTGCGGCAGCAGCTAACTCACATGGCACATTGGCCTTTTCGCTCTCTTCCAATATCACTTTCTTGCGCGCCAGCGGCCCCGGAGACACACTCTATGCCGAAGCACGCGAACGCTATACCGGACGCAGCACAGGTTATTATCAGATAGATGTAACCGATCAGGAAGGCAGACTGATAGCTACCTTCGAGTCGAGCGTATTCCGCAAAAAAGACGAAGTTCCGTTCACTTTGTGACAATAGAAGTCTGAGGATGTCGGTAACCACTGACACTCTTCAGGAACGCCTTGGCCGAACCAAAGTTAAGGTGCATATCCAGACGTACCGGAAGGTGATTCCGGTCGTCCGTCACATAAAACGTTATGACCTCTTTCTCCTTTCCCTTTTTATTATATTCCACGAGTGAGAATATCAGGCAGCGATAGGTAGTATCGTTCTCGGCAGTAATCTTCTTAATTCCCCGGTAAATCAGGGTCTGTTCTTCTACTCTACGCCCCGTCGCCATCGGGAACTGGATACGTTGACCGATGGTATATTCCTTTGGATCGAACGAACGGGCCTGCGCCAGAATAGTAAGCATATCATAGATACAACGATTGTCACTTTGCTCCGTCTCGGTGATACTCCCGTCTTTACGCACCCGTTTTTGATTGACATAACACATGCCCTCCCGAAACGAGAAACGGGCTTCATCGACGGTATAACGTTTTCCTTCTTCGGCTCCCTTCCGAAAATAGCGGGGTTCCAGCTTTTCAGTCATGACGCTTGTCAGCGTATCCCGCATCTTAAAGAAGAAGTCGGCCTCTTTACTGCTGATGGCCAATAAATTGACCCGATAGGCCGGCTCGGAGTGATAAGTCGTCGAGTTAGTGGTAAGGCTGGCAAGTCCCACTTTCTTCCAAATGAATTTCCAGTTGAAATAAAGTTCGTACATGACGTGCTCACCGGACTTAAACGCATCGTTCTTTGCTTCACACTGGGCATTGCCCGATGATGGGAAAGCAAAAAGCAGGGCGATAATAAGACATATCCACTCTTTCCGCCTAATTGCGGCGGCTACGGTTTGCGTTTTGACTATCTCGGGTCTTTTTCTTCTTGTCTTCATCTGGTTTCTGTTTTTTAAGTTCGTCCGGCTTTTGCTTATCCAGAGGCACAGCTGTCACATTCCAGTCCTGAGTAGCATCCCAGTTTGCTTTAAATTCAATAATATGCGGATAATAGTATACCATCTCAGGCTGTATGCCCTTCTCATAGTCACCGGCATCCCACACTCCGTTGCCATTGGTATCGTTTACCAACCGGGCTCCGTATTTGCCGGGATTCAGATAGTAGAACTCCGCTCTCCCGTCAATCACCGGACGCCTGCGAAGAACTTTATCCTGATTATCCAACAGTTCGACAAAAGCGATAGAATCTGCTCCGGTTATGTTGAGGAACACATTACCGTATTCTTCGATCTGACGAACCTTGAAGGCTTGCTTTATCTTATCGGTAAACAGCCCGTAAATGCCATGAAAAGCTGTGGAATCGACGGCAAATTCATACTCGCCTCCGGGTTCCCAATCATAATAGAGGTTATAGCGGCGCACATCGAGCGAATCATGTTCGAGCTCAAAAGGAACGTCGGTCCATATCGTATCTACTTTCTGGCGAAGATGAATAGCCGCACTGTCAAAGCGGGCTACCGGTTCTTCAAAAGTCATGGTGATATAATCGAACACGTCCATAGACGAAGGAGCGTGTGTGTTTACCGACAAGAACTTAGTCGGTTCCGGCTCATCGTCTTTCTTCTTTTTCTTTTTAGGCTCTTCTTTCTTCACTTTCTTTGCGGCCAACCTTAGCGTATCCGTACGAGGAACTAATTGATTTAACGTATCAGTGTACAAATAGTTCAGGCTCAACGTAAGTGTATCTTGCTGATAAAGCAAAGAGTCGCGTATCCAATAATGAATAGTGTCGTTGCGGAATGTCTTTTCTATCACAAGAGCATCCTTCTCGTCGAAATTCAAGCCTTTCAACACAGGCAAAGAATCTGCCGGAGCCGAAAAATACAAAGAAAATTTATTCGGAGTAAGGCGTTCGCTCTTAACCAGGTATTGTGAAACAGAAGGCTTTTTAAATGAGCGAAGCACAATATTATCGGGCAGGAAGTAGGTATATTTCTGCTCAACAATCGTATCGATGGTCAGTGAATCGACCCAAGCAGTATCCTGGCGTATCCGCTCTTCGAAGCGGGGAATAATCAGCGAGTCATTGAAAGCCACCGCTTCACCTTTTTGGTTATAGAAGAAATTCTGATCGGCATCCATTAAACCAAAAATACGATATTTGCCCGGTGCAATCCCACGAATCGTGAAGTGTCCACGACTATCGGTACGAGCTACACGATCAAAAGGAAGTTTGGTAAAAGCCGAGTCATTCAGGTTGGAATGTAGTCCCACCAACATACCTTTAATGGGTTCCAGATCAGAAGCTTCAAGCAAGGTGCCCGATACCTCCATTGTATCGATAGAGGCCCCTGTAGAGAATGTAAACGCAAAATTACCGAGCGGATTGCCCTCGTTGTTATCGACGATCGCATCCGAAAAATCGATTGTATAGGTGGTATTGGGCTTCAAAGAGTCGAGCAGGTTTACAGTAATCCGCTTCCCTCCGGGTTTAATCTCCGGTTGTTGCAACTGGGGAGGCGAAACCACTACCTTTTCACTGGCCTTTTCAAGTTTAATAAACTCATCGAAATCAAGGACAATCTTTGACTTTTTAGTATTTACGGCTCCTGCTGCCGGCGTACTGCCGATGAAGCGGGGTGGAGTTTCATCAAAAGGTCCCCCATCCGGACGTCCCATACTGGCACAAGAATAAAGGGTAGCTACCAGAGCAGCAACTCCCAACAGACTACGGATGAGTCGTTTTTTTCTATATATATTGTCTTTTAACATGCTGCAAAAATAAGCCTTATCCATTAATTAATGCTATACTTTACACTAATTTATCCAAAAAGACTCTGTCCGACAAGACAAAAAACGTATCTTTGACCAACAATTTACAAACCTAATAAGATTAACCCCATGAAAAGACAACTGCTGACTTGCTGCCTGGCGATGTGTAGCCTGGCGACCATGGCTCAACATGACGAATGGAAAAACCCCGAAATTAATGCGGTAAACCGTGCACCGATGCACACCAATTACTTTGCTTACTCTTCAAGTGAAGAAGCCGCAAAAGCCG
>ERZ1673703.2661-NODE-2661-length-10719-cov-4.862153_pt1 | contig 10719 bp, 7 predicted proteins | sample MGYA00580233_ERZ1673703 | MGnify/ENA primary metagenome ERZ1673703 (study PRJEB41218, sample SAMN15661748) | gut metagenome | host: Homo sapiens | place: Canada: London | collected 2015-08-20/2019-03-30 | study: EMG produced TPA metagenomics assembly of... | reverse complement strand
CATATTGTTTCTGATCCTGTGTATCTCATTTGCAGTGAATTTTCATGCCTTTATTTCATAAATTCTCTTATGATTTCTCTCATAATCTCATCTTCCTCGGGTGTAAGCATTCCGCTGAAATGGCTTCCTGCTGCTGCAGTCTGGCGGATACTGTCCGCAATATGTTCAACGATTTCCTCTTTTACAGCTTCGTCAGCCTTCTCCGGCACCGGCACTTCTTCTACCCATGTGCGGGCATGTTCCACATAATCAGAAAAAGAATTCATCAGAAGTTCTTCTCTGTATGTAAAATCCAGCGCCTGTCTCAGCAAAAGCAATGCTGTCGGAATGATCGCAGCCACATAAAGATATGCCAGCGGCATTCCGTCCCATCGTGCATCTTTGGAATACAGAAAAAAAGCCAGTCCAAGAAAAGCGATACAGAAAAGTGACGGATACCAGACAAACCGGTTCATACGGTTCAACAGCCTGTCTCTTGTTTTCCAAAGATTTGTCCATTTCTCTTTGAGATTTGATTTAACCTCTGTATTTTTTCTGATCATTCTTCGGTAGGTAAGATGTGTGGTCAGCATCCCCAGTGCTCCCAGTCCGCCCATTAACATCATGGCATACAGCAGGAAATGCAGTTCCATAACTTTCTCCAGCATAACATCCTCCTCACTTGAACAGATAAGACTATCTGCTTCGCTGCCTGCTCATAAACTGACAGGATTATTATACTGCTGTTTCCGGTATCATGGAACTAAAATCGCTCATCAAATTCTCTCATAAAAAGACAAAAATGTCTCGAAGTGTTTACATATTTTCCAGTTTCGTAACTACCTCTTCAAACTTCATAAAATGGGAAGCTTTCACAAGAATAGTGTCACCATCCTGTACATAACCTTCCAGATGCTCCAGCAGACTTTCTCTGTCCGGCTCATAGATTACTTTCAGGTCCGGATTTGTCCGCTGTGCTCTCTCTGCCATATTTCTGCACAGTTTACCTGTACAGATAAGAACATCAATATCACATTTTCCGGCATGCTCTCCTACCTCCTCATGAAGCTGAACTTCATTCTCTCCAAGTTCACCCATATCGCCAAGGACTGCTATTCTGCGTCCTGCACCATCCTGCAGAACATCCAGAGAGGCTTTCATGGACATGGGATTTGCATTATAGCAGTCATCTACGATCAGAAATTTATCTGTTTCGATCATTCTGAAACGACCGCTGATCGGCTCCAGGCTCTCGATTCCGGCTTTGATCTGCTCAGTTGTAAGTCCGTAAATATTTCCAACTGCAGCTGCTGCCAGCGCATTATATACCATATGACGCCCCGGCATCGGGATATCAACTGTAAATGCAGTATCCCCCAGATGAATGGTGCAGGTCATTCCCTTTAAACCTCTGCTTACAATCTTATCGCCGTAAACCTGACATTCATTACTCATTCCGAAAAATACAGGTTTTATCTTTTCATATTCTTTTACTGTGATAAGCTTGTCATCATCGCCATTTAATACAATATGTCCCTCTGGTCTGAGGAATTTAAAAATCTCTGTCTTTGCTTTCAGAACACCATTTCTGTCTCCCAGATTCTCCAGATGGCAGGTACCGATATTCGTGATCACGCAGGTGTCCGGTCTTGCAATCTGCGCAAGTCTGGTCATCTCACCGAAATCACTGATTCCCATTTCCAGAACTGCAATTTCATCTCCATCACGCAGACGGAAAACTGTGAGAGGCAGACCAAGTTCATTGTTAAAGTTGCCCTGTGTTTTCAGAGTATGGTATTTCTGGTTCAGAACAGATGCGATCACTTCTTTTGTACTTGTCTTACCAACACTTCCTGTAATTCCCACAACCGGGATCTGAAGCTGCTTTAAATAAAACTCTGCAATATCTTTCACTGCCTGAAGAGAAGATTCTACTGCGATATAAGGAAAATCAGCGTTATCAAGCACCCGTTCCGACAAGGTTGCCAGTGCCCCTGCTTCCATTACCTGTGGGATAAATTTATGGGCATCTACACGTTCCCCCACAATAGGTACAAACAGACATCCTTCTTCTGCTTTTCTGCTGTCTGTGATAACAGACATTACTTCTTCCTGTAATTTATCAGCCGGACCATAATAAGTACCGCCGCATACGCGGGCGATATTTTCAAGAGTTAAGTTTTTCATAATATTTTTTATATCTTCTTTCCTGTTATAGCAATTCTCTTAATAATGCATCTATAACAATTCTATAAATTACTGCAGACACGCTCTATAGTGTGAAATCCTGCGTCGGATATTTTTTCATGGAAACTTCAATCAGTTTCTCACATAAAGTCGGATAGTCGATTCCCAGAACTTTTGCCTCCTGCGGAATCAGACTGGTTGGTGTCATTCCGGGAAGAGTATTTGCTTCCAGACAATACATATCTCCATTCTCCTTCATCATGAAATCAAGACGGCAGTATCCTTCCATAAACAGAGCTTTGGCTCCTGCTTCCGCATAATGCTGCATTTTCTCTGTGAGTTCCGGTGAAATTTCGGCAGGACAGGTCTCAATCGTAGAGCCGGCCTGATATTTATTCTTATAATCATAGAATCCCTGAATCGGAGCAATTTCGATGATCGGATAAGCTTTTCCGTCCACAACCGCTACTGAAAATTCACGTCCTTTTATATATTCTTCGACCACGACTTCATTTTCATAAGAATAAGCGTCTTTGAGAGCCTGCTCATATTCGGCCTGATCATTCACAATATAAACACCTACACTGGAACCGCCACAGCAGGTTTTTACAACTACAGGAAATTCCATTCCAAGTGCTTTCAGATCTGTGGTCATTTCTTCTTTTACCATAGACACTCCCCGCGGTGTTGGTACATTATTCATCAGGAACATCTGCTTGGTGATTCCCTTATCCATTGCCAGGGCACTGCTTAAATATCCGGTTCCTGTATATTTGATTCCCATCAGGTCAAATGTTGCCTGTACTTTTCCATCTTCTCCGTTCGCACCATGAAGTCCCAGGAAAACAATGTCAGCCGCCTCGCAGAGTTTCAGCACGTTTGGTCCGAAGAAGCTTCTTCTCTCTTTTTTCATCTGTTCAATCCTGTCGTTAAATGCTGACATATATTCTGATGCTGCGTCCACATCATACTCTGACGGAAACGGATTCTCCCGGTCCACATTCTCAATGCCACAAAAAATATCCACAAGAATCGCCTGATGTCCTTTCTGTCGTAATGCCTTACATATTCCTGTTCCTGATGTAATGGAAACAGTACGTTCTGTACTTGTTCCCCCCGCTAATACTACAATCTTCATCATTTTTCTCCTTTATTCATAAATAACAATCGGTGTGTTCTTCTCAACATTGCTGAAAATGATCTGCACCTGATCGGATGGTGCACAGATGCTTCCATGTGTGCCTTCAAATTCATAAAGCTGTCCTCCGAAATCCATTCTCCATGGAGCATCACTGATCCCCAGATTTCCATCGAATGGGATCCAGTAATTTACAGCAGAAGGATAGTCCTCTCCGTTCACTGTACATCCGCTCTTCATTTCACCTGTTGTATAACATCCCACAGGAGTTGCACAGTTGGGCACGAATGGATTTCCGGATACGATCTGCGCATCCGCAGTCGGCGTTCCATCTTTATAGAATACCATTCTCTGGGCCGTCAGGTCAATCTCTATATACGTATATCCGATATCATTTGTTTTCCTGACCAGACCTTCATGGGAATAAACAGGTTCTCTGACCTGGGTTTCTCCGTTTTTTATCAGTTCTGTAAGTTCTTTCAGCTCCGCTTTCTGATCGATCTGCCAGCCATAATTCCCTCCGCTGACAGTAATCTCACGACCATCATATGTATTAAATGTTCTCTCTGTTCCAACCGTATCATATTTAGCCGCCAGTTCACTGATATATGCTTCTATCTGTTTTTTGTCAAGTGTATAAAGACCGTTTTCATCTGTTGTGAGCCAGTTTTTGATCATATCTCTGTCTACTGTCTCTGTGCAATCGTCAAAATCATAGGTTATCACTACATCCGTAAGTTTGTTTATCAGGTCACAATTCTTCGTCAAAGTTTCATCACTCTGATAAACTTTCGGTTCTTTGTAGCATCCATCTGCTTCCAGATCAACCGGCGTTCGTCCTGTGACAAGAGCATCTATAATATCCTGACTTGTTTTTTCTGGTTTCAGTGCAGTTTCCTCCTGCTCAGGAACAATTACAAACTTATCATCTTTCTCTTCTATATGAGCATCCGAAGGCTCTGTCATATTCTCCTGTTGCATACATTTCAGTTCGGAAATGGCAGCCTCTGTCTTCTGCTCATCATATTTAATGGAGGAGGACACTTCATAATTCCTGTGCTGATTAAAAGCAAGAAACCATGTAAAACGATCCTGATTTCTGATCAGTTTATCAACACTTCCATCTGAGTCATAGGAAAGTCCTGCCTGTTTTGCTGTGATACTTTCCTGTCCGTTATTTCTGGTGTCAATAGTAAGAACATATGCTCCCACCTTCTGCGTAAGCAATTCTTCTGACTGGGATACTGTCATATAGGAACAGTTGAATCCGTTTACCATTGATCCCGGTAAGAAATGCTCTGTGAAATAGTATACACCATATCCATATACTCCGGCAGTCAGCAGGAGCAAGATTATGATCAGGGTGATCATGATTTTCTTTCTGCTGCTCACGACATCCTCTCCTTTCTTTTTTATAAACAGCAACCGCCCGGCAAGAAATTATGCCGGGCAGTTTTATTATCACATTATTTATCCAGAAAGTAAATACGATTATTCTCTTTTATGCGTTTTCCAGTAGTTGTTACTGTTCACTCCGTTCTCAGTAACACGCTTCGCGATGCACAGAATTTATGCTAATTGCATAAGTTCGCGCGGTATGTCTCGGGTTTTCTGTGATCTTCGCTCACAAAAAACACCTCGCGGGATATTATCAGCGAACAGTAGCCAGTAGTTTCTCTACACTTGTAAGTTTAACACAGAGTACGAATACTTCTGCTGCTTTTCCAAGATCCTCAGGAGTCGGGAAACTTGGTGCAATACGGATATTGGAGTCTTTCGGATCTTTTCCATATGGATAAGTTGCGCCTGCTCCTGTAAGTACAACACCTGCTTCTTTTGCCTTGGCAACAATAGCTTTTGCACATCCTTCCATTGAATCAAAGGAAATGAAGTATCCACCATGTGGTTTTGTCCACTCGCCGATTCCAAGACCGCCAAGTTCTCTGTCCAGTGTGTTAAGGACCATTTCAAATTTCGGACGGAGAATTGCCGCATGCTTTCTCATGTGTTCATGAAGACCGTCGATATTTTTGAAGAATTTTACATGACGTAACTGGTTTAATTTGTCATGTCCGATTGTCTGGATCTGCATGTAGCTGCGGAAATCTTCCAGGTTTGCTTTGGAAGCTGCAACTGCTGCAATACCGGAACCCGGGAAGCTGACTTTTGATGTTGATGTAAATTTATATACAAGATCAGGATTTCCTGCTTTTGCACATGCTTCAAGGATTTCTACAAGGAAGTCCTGATTGTCATCATAGAGATGATGAATGCTGTATGCGTTATCCCAGTAGATACGGAAATCAGGTGCTGCCGGTTTCAGATGCGCAAAGCGCTCTACTGTTTCTGCTGAATAGGTATATCCCTGTGGGTTGGAGTATTTCGGCACACACCAGATTCCTTTGATGGATGCGTCTTCACTGACAAGCTTCTCTACCATATCCATGTCCGGTCCCTGTGGTGTCATTGGCACGTTGATCATTTCGATTCCGAAGAATTCTGTGATTTTGAAATGGCGGTCATATCCCGGTACAGGACAGAGGAATTTTACCTTATCAAGTTTGCACCATGGGGTATTTCCCATTACACCCTGTGTCATAGAACGTGCAATGCTGTCAAACATAACGTTTAAGCTTGAGTTTCCGTAGATGATGATGTGGTCCGGATCTACTTCGGACATTTCTCCAAGGAGGCGTTTAGCTTCCGGGATTCCGTCGATAACACCGTAGTTACGGCAGTCTACTCCTGTTTCGCACTTGAGGTCTGAATCGCTGCTTAATACATTCATTAATCCCATTGAGAGATCGAGCTGGTCTGCTGACGGTTTTCCACGTGACATATCGAGAGCTAAGCCCTTTGCTTTGATATCTGCGTATTCTTTATCCAGCTGTGCTTTGAGTGTAAGCAGTTCTTCTTTGCTCATGTCGCTGTATTTTTTCATAATATTCCTCCTTGTTCTGCCATGGAAGGATGTCCCTTTTTCCGTATAGGGCAATCATTTGTTTTTCCTGCGGCAACAGTTTTTTTGCTTTTTACATTTTAGTATGGTAAAGTAGGGTTGTCAAGTGTTTTTATGGAATTGTTAATATTTTACCAAAACAATCGTTACTGTTCCCTCTGTTCTCAGTAACGTAACCCAAATTCATTCCGGATTGCCGTAACATCTTTCTCTGATACTTATAGCAAGCCTCGTAAATAATCAGCCAAAAAGCAAGTCGAAATCCCTCGAAAGTTTCGGCTTGCTTTTTTGAGTGTGACAGCGTATATTTAAATCAGTTAACAGATCTTTTAACTGTCTTAATTGTTCTTGTCAGGTCATCCTGATATCTTTTTATTACTTCTTATACAACATCCATTTTTATCCAAGTCAGTGAATGAGACAAGTCAGGCGGATAAAATCATCTGCTTCGCTGCTCAGTTCATAACCGAATGACTGTGAAAGGAGGTCATCCATGTCTATGTTTATCCACGCAATTATCGTAATCCTGCTTGCTGTGCTGGCTATGGGGATCGGGCTGCTGATTCTTGTGTGCTGGGCTTTGGCAGCATGTGCAAGCAGACGGGATTCTTATCTGGAAAAGGATTATCGGGTGAAATAAAGGAAGTCTGCGCATGGACGCTGAGTATTGCCGATAAGTTTATTCATTACTTTTCCATTAAAGTACAGGGTTGCAGAACCGCCTCCATCCAGGTTGTAAGCATAAGTACAGCCGTAGGATTTGAAAATATTCACCATATCCCAGTGATTAAGACCATTATAGCTGCCGGTATCTGTTACAAGGAGTACATAATCGTTGGGCTTTACCATTCCTACCGCTGTACGTGGATAATATTTTTCTGTTTCAGCCCATGGAAGCTGGGCTTCGCCATCTTTAATAAGAACCGGACCAAAATTATATGTATCTTTTACACCGGCTGCAAGAAGATTTTTTCCCATAAGTCCCTGTGCCGGAGTATAAATAGTTCCATCTTTCTTTACTGCCATGACTGAATAACTGGTCATGTAATCACCATAGATAATCCCGTTTTTGATGCACATGCCAAGGGGGGATGGTTTTCCTGTACCATAGTCGAAAGCACTGCCGTTTACTCCGATAATGCCTCCATTTGAGGATACTGCATCAGAGGTTGTCTGTCGGGATCCGCCATAAGTTCCGTTGGAGAGGGCGGATTTCAGCTGTTTGGCATTGGATGTCTTTATATGCGCTACCCAGTAGGAAATTCCATGGACTGATTTGCGTTTAAGTTTAATATTAAGAGTGCTGCTTTTGTATTCGTAAGTATTGCCGCTTTGAGTGACTGTTGGTTTAGTATCTGAAGATTTTACACGCTGCCCTTTGCTGTTTACATAATATTTACCTATCCAGGTATTTTTTGCCATCACTCCTGTTTTCTTGCTGAAATAGTAATAATATTTTCCTATCTTCTGCCAGCCCTTTGCCATGGTGGAATTGCTGAGGAAATAGTATTTTTTTCCATCCTGAGTAAGCCACTGCCTGGCAATTGCCACGCCGGATTCATTGAAATAATAGGTATATTTATCACCTGTTGCCCAGCGATTGCGGAACATGGCACCATTTTTACGATTGTAATAGTATTTATTACCGGAACGCTTCATCCACCCGGTGAAACGTTTGCCGTTGGCAATACTGTAGTAATAATAACCTTTATACTTAAAAGAACCGCAGATCAGACGCCCCTTTGAATTATAAAAATAGTAATCTCCGTTTATTTTCTGCCATCCCGTTTTCTTCGATGTGATGCTGACGGAGGTTCTGTCCTGTTTCACATATGTAGCTGCATTTACGGTAACTGCACGCATACTGATGCCTGCTGTCAGAAATAATGCCAGTATCAGAAATACCGCCACTTTTCTGAATGGTAATTTTCTTTTCATGTCTTTCATCTGCCTTTCCATGATGTCTGATATGCCCATATAAGGGAATTGCTATAAATATATTACCGATATGTCCCCTGCGATTTCTTTACCCGACAATTCGACAGACCGAGCGTTGTCAGATAATATTCCATGTCTCTCTCTGACATCAGACACTTTGGCCCTATAACGAGTTCCTTTATCAGCTGGTCAAGGCAATCTGAAAAATCAAAATCCACATAAGATATCAGCTGACTTTCTTTTACATAGTAGGAATAGTTATATAAACGTGCACCGAGAGAAAGTTCAACTTCTCTTCCCATCAGAAACTGTTTCGGCGAAAACTCGCACAATCGGATTTCGCTTTCCTCTCTGAAAAACGGATTTTTCATGTAAACAGATTCCTGAAATAATTTCAAAAACTTTTTCTCAAAACAGTTCATGACTTTATCCAGTACTTCTATTTCATAATCTTGCTTTTCCTCAATGCTTTCCCGACATTGTTCTTCTTTCTGTAATATCTTCTCGATTTCATCAACCAATTCATGCACTATCTGATGTACAACTTCTCTCTGCTCTGTTTCAGAATAACTGATCTTATGTAATGACACAATTGACGGCTTTGAAATCTCCGGAGAAACCGTTACAACTTCTTTTAATACATCCAGGTCAAATCCGATGGCAGCTCCGCGCCCGTCATCCGCATATCCCCGCCACTGACTGAGCAGATCATTCTGATACGAAAAACAGGTTACATAATATCTGAAGTCTGCATGATTTTCATTGAAAAATTCATCTGTAAACAGTTTCACATATCCCATCAATCTCTCTGATGAAATCTTTGATCTGAATAAATCTGAAGCATTTTCATAAGCTCTTTTAAATTCTGCGTCATAATACCTGCAGATCCAGCTGATCTCCATGGAATCATTGGATTTCAGGATATTTGTCAGACGGAGGGAACGATTTTTCAAAATAGAATTCAATGATTCTAAACTGCAATAGTGATATACGATCATATTTTTTTCTTCTCCTGTAAATAATTGTTCTTTTGTAACCATTCAACATTCTGCCATCCCCAAAAAAATTCTATAGCAAAGTTCATCAGCAAAAGAACTTACGGAAAGTTTATATCAGTAAGTAACAGAATTATTATATCAGATACATCTTATGAATCTGTAAACTTATAGCAACCCTCGTAAATAATGCATATTGATTAAGAGGCTTGCTATAGAAAAACATTGCTTATACTTATAATATAATAACTGTTTTTTATAAAGAAATCCCCATCCACTGTTTATTATTTTGCAGCAGATAGGGATATGTTGAGGTTAATAGTTATATGCCCCCTCGTAAGCATTGCACCTGTCTAATTTCCGTGACTGATTCTGACAGGAACTGCATCTGTCGCAGAACTCCTGCTCATAACAGGTGGAACAGGCGCATGTCCTGCAGGCTTTGCGGTCATAGCCTGAGGTATTGCCGTGAGGAAGTGTGCTTTCTGTTGCATTACCCATATATATCACCCTCCTTGTGTGCCGGTTACTGTTCATCCAATTTTAAGTACAAACTCCATGAACGAACAGATTCCTTATATCCTGTATTATACGCTCACAGAAAGGGAATACAAGTAATTAATAATCTGTTTTCTGGTAAAATCTTCCGTTTATGTAATCGGTTTTGATAATATTTACAAAAGCCTTCGGATCGATCTCATGTACCTTCTTTACCAGATATTTTGCTTCTTCTGTAGAGACTACAGAATAGATCATACTGGTCTTCTCGTCTGTGTAACATCCGGTACCTTCAAAACGTGTCGCCGTATGATTGGTAAGTTTGAAAATCTCCTCATAAATCTGATACGGCTCCTTCGTGATAATAAACAGCGTATGCTTCTTATATCTCTGATGCAGCATCTGAATCACCTGAGTAGAGGTAAACTGAAAGATAATAGAGTAAAGTGCCCTGTCCCATCCAAAAAGTAAACCTGCCACAGTCAGGATCACTGCATTTCCACACAGGATATAATTCCAGATATCCCTGCCATTTTTCTCGGAAAAATAAATCGCAATAAAATCCGTTCCACCTGTACTGGTATTACCGATCAGACAGAGACTGATACAGAAGCCATTGATCAAACCGCCAAAGATACTGATCAGCAATGTATCATAAGTGATCGGCTGACTGGGAATAATATCTGTAAGCAGACCGGAAAGCACGATCACACAGACAGAACTGATGGTAAATTTCTTTCCGATAAATTTCAGACCGATAAATACAGGAATAGAGTTCAGCAGTACATTAATCAGCGTATACGGAACTGCAATCCCCATAAATGTCTGAAAAATGTTCTGGAGCAGCAGAGTAAGTCCTGTAAATCCTCCCGGAAAAAGACCGCCTGCACGAACAAATGTCTTAATATTCAACGCCATGATCGTTGCAGCCAGAACCGCACAGCCGTAACGCTTGGCTTCATGTTTTAAATTAACCTATTGTGCTACTTCAAATAGATTATGTGAAAACCTGTAAAACCGCAAAG
>ERZ1673703.2658-NODE-2658-length-10727-cov-45.355697_pt1 | contig 10727 bp, 10 predicted proteins | sample MGYA00580233_ERZ1673703 | MGnify/ENA primary metagenome ERZ1673703 (study PRJEB41218, sample SAMN15661748) | gut metagenome | host: Homo sapiens | place: Canada: London | collected 2015-08-20/2019-03-30 | study: EMG produced TPA metagenomics assembly of... | reverse complement strand
CTGGGGATAGAAGCTCCTTTGCTTTTATAGAGTTCTGGCCTTTTCAGGGCATCCAATATCTGACGTAGAATGTTTTTAGTGGATTCATAGCCAATAATTTTTTCATCAAATCTGTCCATGGTAGTAGTCCTTTCCATTTTTACCGCCAACCTGCGGCTTTCATCTGTGATTCTTGAACGATGTACTCTTGAACGGCTCTTTTGGGAATCTTCCAAACCCTGCCGATTCGCATAGCCTTGATTTTTCCTGTTTTCAGGAGCTTGTAGGTTGTGTTCATGCCACATCCCAGTATGTTGGCTACGTCTTCCGGGGTGATAAGAACGTCGTAGTAATCGAACATAACGATCAGCCTCCTTCTGATACTTCGTTATAATGAAGTTGAGGCACAGAGGATGAAAGAGGTTGCAAGATGATTTTTTGCAACAAAAAAGACACCTCCGAAGAGATGTCTTAGTTGGTTGTGTGGGCTGGACAGAGGAGAACACTCACCCTTTACTCACCCTTTTGCCATGAGAATACAGCAGGATGTACAAATTTGCATAGAAGCGCAAATGACATAGCAACGATGAATATAAGGATATATGAAGTGGTATCAGGATACATTGCAGGCAGTGCAAACTCCGATACCTAACTTCATATAAAATACGCTCCTTACACGTTTTTTGGGCATAACAATACATCTATCATTATACGCAAAGCACCGGGGGAGCGCAAGCGTTTTGGCAAGATTGGCCCTTTGGGGCAGACAAAAAGCCCGCCGGGGAGCAAGGCATCCCCCGACGGGCCGGGACAGGTGAAAATTACAGCAGCTTTGCGCGCAGGTCGGCGATCATGGCGTCGTACTCGGCGTCGGTCAGCAGCACCTTGGGCAGGCTGTCGCTGAAGGGCTGGCCCCAGCTCACGCCGCCCTTGTACTTGGGCACGATGTGCACATGCACATGGGGCATGCCGTCGCCGTAGGTGGCGTAGTTGATCTTGTCCGGGTGGTACAACTCGTCCAGGACCTTCGCCACCTTGGCCACGTCGGCAAAGTAACCGGCGTTCTCCTCCGGGGTCAGCTGGAAGTACTCGGTCTTGTGGCCCTTGAAGGCCACCACGCAGCGGCCCTTGTTCTTCTGGTCGCGGAACAGGTATACGATGCTGTAGGGCAGCTCGCAGACGTCCAGCATCAGAGCCTTGCGCTTTTCGTTGTCTTTTTCACAGTAAAAACATTCAGCCATGGGGAATACCTCTCTTCTCTCAAAACATAAAGCGGTGCGGCACCGCTTGCGATGCAGGAATGAAGCCCCGGCTTGTAGTACAAACCCGGTACGGTTTCAGTATACATCCCGCCCGGTAAAATGCAAGGAACTTTTCCCGCCCGGCGGCAATTTTGGCGGCCTGTACAAACCGGATGACGCTGTTTTGTGCGGTTTTTCGGCTCGAAGGGGCAAAAACGCGCCGCTGATACCTCGTCGATAGGAGCGGACCTGACCCGGCGAAATGCATCCATCAACCGACGTGTGATGTCAGACCGAAATGCGGCCGCCGGGCCGGGCACATCCGGATGGGCAGAAGAACGGAGTTTGTGAAAAAATCATACAAAACCTTCTTTATTTTGTCATAACTCTCCAGTATAATAAAAGATGGAGAGCCTTTTTGACACACGGCCTGCCGCAAGTGCGGCGGCTATTGGATAGACCAGACGGGAGGAAACCTTTATGGCAAACGAAAAGATCCTTGTGGTGGATGATGACGCCAACATCTGTGAGCTGCTGCGCCTGTACCTGACCAAGGAGGGCTATCAGGTCACCACGGCCGGCGACGGCGAGGAGGGCCTGGAAAAATTCAACCAGATCAAGCCCGACATGGTGCTGCTGGATGTGATGATGCCCCGGATGGACGGCCTGGAAGTGTGCCGCCGCATCCGCAAGGCGGGCAATACCCCGGTGATGATGCTCACCGCCAAGGGCGAGACCTTTGACAAGGTGCTGGGCCTGGAGCTGGGCGCCGACGATTACATGGTCAAGCCCTTTGACGCCAAGGAAGTGGTGGCCCGCATCAAGGCGGTGCTGCGCCGCTGCCAGACCACCTCGGCTGCAGCCGAGAGCACCGAGGGCGTGATCGAGTTCGACAACCTGCGCCTGGACATGAACAGCTATGAGCTGCGGGTCAAGGGCAAGGTGGTGGAGGCTCCGCCCAAGGAGCTGGAACTGCTCAACTGCCTGGCTTCCCACCCCAACCGTGTGTACACCCGCGACCAGCTGCTGGACGAGGTGTGGGGCTTTGAGTATTACGGCGACAGCCGCACCATTGATGTCCACGTCAAGCGTCTGCGCGAAAAGCTGGCCGGGGCTTCCGATAAGTGGGAGCTGAAAACCGTCTGGGGCGTGGGCTATAAGTTCGAGGTGCGTCAGTAATGCGTAAAAGTATCTCCACGGCCTTTTTCTCCATGGTGTCCACCCTGATGGTGCTGGGCATCGTGCTGATGGGCTGCTCGGAGTGGGTGCTGTTCAAGAATTATTTTGCGAAGGATCGCTACGAAACGCTGGATCAGGTGGTAAACGTTGCCAAGCGCACCGCGGAGTATCTGGTAAACAGCGAGACCATGCCGCAGGGTGCAGAGCTGGACGCTTTGAACACCAAACTGGAGATCATCGGCGAGAGCGCCGAGGCGTATCTGTTTTTCACCGACCGACAGGGCAATGTGCTTATTGCCTCCGACCCGGACAAGCTTACCACCACCACCGTGCCGCTGGATATCTGCCAGCGCGCCAACGCAGTGGCTGACCCGGACGCCCGGCACTACCACGCTTTCGGCGATTTGGGCGGCGCACTGACCGAAAAAAGCTATATCGCGGCGGTGGAGACCATCGACGACCAGAGCCTGTTCAGCGGCTGGCTGTTTTTGTGCTCCTCCGGCGCGCAGCTCACCGACTTTAAACAGCAGTTCTGGTCCAACTTTCTCCTGTCCGCCTGCGTGATGCTGCTGTGCGCCAGCGTGCTGACCCGCCTGTTGATGCGTCAGCTCACCGACCCGCTGCAAAAGGTCACCGATGCCGCCCAGCGCTTTGGCGGCGGCGACCTCTCCGTCCGCGTGGAGGGCGTGGAGGGTGATGGCGAGGTGGCAGACCTTGCCCGCACCTTCAACCAGATGGCGGAGAATATCCAGTCCAACGATAACTCCCAGGGTCAGTTCATGGGCAACATCGCCCACGAGCTGCGCACCCCCATGACCACCATCAAGGGCTTTGTGGACGGCATTCTGGACGGCACCATCCCGCCCGAGATGCAGAACCACTACCTGCAGCTGGTCAGCGAGGAGACCGGGCGTCTGGCGCGGCTCATCCAGAATATGCTGGATCTCTCCAAGCTGGAAAGCGGCGAGTATCAGGTGAACGCCCGGATGTTCAATATCTGGGAGACCCTGACCGGCGTGGCGCTGGCGGCAGAGCAGCGCATCAATGACGGCATGATCGAGCTGGAAGGCCTGACCATGGACGAAAAGGTGCTGGTCTACGCCGACCCTGACCTGATCCATCAGGTGGCGTATAATCTGCTGGACAACGCCATCAAGTTCACCCCGGCGGGCGGCACCATCCGCTTCAGCGTGGAAAAACTGGGCCCGGAAACCGAGATCGCCGTCTGGAACTCCGGGCAGGGCATCAGCCCGGAGGCACTGCCTTATGTGTTCCAGCGCTTCTACAAGGAGGACCGCTCCCGCGGCCTGCACGCCCGCGGCGCGGGCCTGGGCCTGAACATCTGCAAGGTGCTGGTCAACCTGTCCGGCGGACAGATCCGGGTGGAGAGCCAGCAGGGCGAGTGGTGCCGGTTCGTATTCACCCTGCCCTCGCAGGCCCCGAACCCCGGCGGCATGAAGCGTCTGCCCGACGAGGCCGGCGGTTCCCCCGCCGTGGAGGACCCGGCCAGCATGAAACCGGTGGAATAACCGCACAGCCAGACTGCCCGGACGTCAGGGCGGTCTGGCTGTTTTGTGTTGAGTAGCTTGAGCGAGCGACAACCACCAGCTAAGCTGGTGGAGTAAAAATGCTTTAGCTACAAGATTCGAGCGAAGCGAGATGACAAAGAAATTGTCATCTTAGAAGATGCACTTTATGATACTGCTCGTTAGAGCGGTAGGGCAAGTAATGCAGATGAAAGATGCTTGCTCGTGGCCCCTTGCAGGGGCTTTGCCAGTAAGATGCCCTTCTAGGGCTTACTCAAGCCACCGGCTCAGCCGGTGGTTTTGACTTTGCGTCGGAGGTCATTTCAAATCGTCACCATGCCTCCTGCAGGGCAAAAAGAAAGAGGGCAGATGGACAAATCTTTCAAATTACGACTTTTCGGTGAAAAACAGGCCGGCAGGTTTGATTTTTTGTGCGTTTTCATGTAAACTAAAGATATCCATGCCCCGGTATTCCGGAAACCGCAAAACCGGAAAAATACCGGGCCTGTGAGGATAAAAACTTTTGAATATAACGGAGCGTAACGATATACTATGGCGATTGTAAGTCCTTCGATCCTTTCGGCTGATTTTGGCAAGCTGGGCGCGGACTGCCGCACGGTGCTGGACGCCGGTGCACAGATGCTGCACTACGACGTGATGGACGGCCATTTTGTGCCCAACATCAGCTTTGGCGTGCCGGTGCTCAAGAGCCTGCACAAGACCCTGCCGGATGCCTTTTACGATGTGCATCTGATGATCAGCCACCCGCTGCAGTACGCAGAACCCTTCATCAAGGCCGGTGCCACCCTGTACAACTTCCATCTGGAATGCGAGGACGATATCCAGCAGACGCTGGATGCCGTGAAGGCGCTGGGCTGCAAGACGGGCCTGACCATCAAGCCCGGCACCGCCCCGGAGGCGCTGGCCCCCTATCTGGACCAGCTGGACCTGGTGCTGGTGATGAGCGTGGAGCCCGGCTTCGGCGGCCAGAAGTTCATGCCCTCGGCACTGGACAAGCTGCGCTGGCTGAAGGCGGAGCGCGAGAAGCGCGGCCTGCACTATCTGCTGGAAGTGGACGGCGGCGTGGACGACACCACCGCCCCGCTGTGCGTGAAGGCCGGTGCCGACGTTCTGGTGGCAGGCAGTGCCGTGTTCGGCAAGGACGACAGGACCGCCGCCGTGCGCCGTCTGGCTGCCCTGTGAGAGGGAGCGTTGTATGGATGAAGCATTGATCCGGGAGCAGGAACAGCAGCTGCAAAAGACCGGAAAATATTACAAGCACATCTGCTGGATGGCGGTGCCGCCGCTGTGCATGGCCTGCTACCTGTACGGCCTGCGCCCGTTGCTGCTGTGCGGCATTGCCATGCTCACCGGCAACCTGTGCGACCGTCTGGTGTCGCTGCTGCGGCACCGCGTATATCAGAACAGCGACCTGTCCAACGAGAGCTTTGCGCTGGTGATCGCCCTGCTGATGCCGGTCACCGTGGACATCTATGTGCTGGTGGCGGCGGTGCTGGCCGGTGTGCTCATCGGCAAGGAGGTCTTTGGCGGCTACGGCAGCTACCCCTTCAACCCGGCCGCCGTGGGCTATGCCGTGGCGGCGGTGTCCTGGCCGGAACAGGTGTTCCGCTACCCGCAGCCCTATACGGCCATCCCGCTGTGGGATGCCTCCGGCGTGCCGGTGTCCAGTGCCATTGAGGACACCCTGAGCAGCGGCGGCATGCTGAACTACAGTTCAATCGCGCTGAGCCTGGGCGAATACGCCGCCCCCATGGGCACCGGTGCCGCCCTGGTGCTGCTGGCCTGCGGGCTGTTCCTGTGGAGCCAGAAGGATGCCCATATGACGGCCTCGGTGAGCTTTCTGGCCACCTGCGCCCTCATCGCCTTCTTTTTCCCGCGGCAGGCGGGTCTGGCGGAAAGTGATGTGCTGGTCAACGCCCTGCCCCGTCTGCAGTGCGTGCGGGACGAGCTGCTCACCGGCGCGGTGCTGTTCAGCGCGGTGTTCCTCATCAATGAGCCCTACACCTGTGCCCACCACCGGATGGGACGCATCCTGTACGGTGTGCTGGTGGGCGTGGTAAGCATGGGCTTCCGTTATTACGGCGTGTACGAAACGGGCGTGTGCTTTGCCGTGCTGGCCGTCAACAGCATCTCGGCGTGGATCGACCGCACCGAGGTGCGGCTGTACCGTCTGCTGCACCTGCCCGCATCCGGTGCCGGAAAGGAGGCCGCAGAATGAGAAAAGCGACCGCAGAACTGATTTTGAAGGACCCCGACCGCTTTGCCCACCATGACCGCGTGTTCCTGAACAACCCCGTGGTCATGCAGGGCATGGGTCTGGCCCCGCTGGTGGTGCTGGCCACCACCGCCCATAACGGTGTGATGCTGGCGGCTGCGGTCACGCTGCTGCTGGTGCCCTCCCGCGTGCTGGCCTGCCTGCTGAGCCGTCTGTTCCCCCTGAACAGCGAGAATCCGGCCCCGGAAGAGCTGCAGAAAAAGCTGCTGCCCCGTGCGCTGGTGTACAGTCTGAGCGCGTCGGTGGTGTATCTGGCGGCCTATCCCATCCTGAATGCAATGTTCGGCACCAGCCTGCTGACCCTGGGCATCTACCTGCCCCTGCTGGTGGTGGAGCCGCTGCTGACCTACCGCTTTGGCCGCGTGCAGGAAACGCTGCATAAGGCCGTGTCCAAAGGCCTGCGCATCACGGTGGGCTATGCGCTGCTGCTGATGCTGCTGGGCTGCGTGCGCGAGTGGCTGGCACTGGGCACGGTGTTCGGCACCCCGGTGGGGCAACGGGCCGTGCTGCCCATGGCCGGGATGCCGGCGGGCGGCTTTATCGTGCTGGGCGTGCTGTGCGCCGTGTGGCGTGCACTGGCAGCCCGGCGCAAGGCCTATCTGGTACGGGAAGCGCGCAGCCTTGTGGATGTGCATGCACAGAAGGAGGCGGACGGCGAGCAATGAGAGATGTTGTGAATGCCTGGGTGGTGTTCTTTGGCTATGCGGTGCTGGCCGTGTTTGCCCAGAATGCCATCTTTACCCGCGCACTGGGCGTATCCCGTCTGGTGCAGCTGGTGGGGGATGACCGCACCAGCAGCTGGCTGTTCGGCCTGCAGCTGTGCATCACGCAGGTGCTGGTGGCCCCGCTGGCCTGGTATGCCGGCAGCTGGATCGTCCCGCTGGAAAACCGCGCCCAGCTGCGCCCGCTGGCGTATGTGGCCGCCATTGCCGTGGTCTGCACCGCCGAAGAGCTGGTGCTCGGCCTGGGCCGCCGGCTGCCCATTGCGGGCAAGCTGCTGCGCATCGTGCCCGTTGCAGCCCTGAACAGCTGCGTGCTGGGCACCGTGCTGGTGGAGCGCACCCAGAGCTTTACGCTGATGCAGAGCCTGGGCTTTGGCCTGGGCAGCGGCGTGGGCTACCTGCTGGCTGTGCTGCTGGTCACAGAGGCCCAGCACCGCCTGCGCAGCAAGGCTATCCCCTCCGCGTTCCGCGGCCTGCCCATCACGCTGGTGTACATCGGCGTGCTGGCGCTGGCCATTTATGGCTTTACCGGCCATTCGGTGATCCTGTAAAGGGAGGTAAGTCAAAATGGCAAAGTATAAACGTCGGCCCAAGGTCAAGCGCTACCGCCGCAGCTTTTACAGCCGCGGCATGCGCATCCGCAAGATCGTGGGCATCGTCGTGCTGGTGGCCGTGGTGCTGGCCGCGGCATGGTTCGCCGCGCCCCATGTGCTGGACTGGGCTACCCACACCTGGTACACCGTGGTCAAGGACCGGGATCTGGAAGCCGAGAGCGCATCCCGCGCGGCGGCATCCTCCCAGGCAGCGGCTTCGGCAGCTGCGTCGGAGGCTGCTTCCTCGGCGGCATCGGAGCCGGAAGAGGACGTCTTTAACGGCAAGGCGATCGTTTCCGGCCGGTGGGCGGAGCTGGACACGGCGGCCCTCACGGACGATGACACCCTCCGCACCACGGCACAGCAGCTGAAGGCGCAGGGCGTGGAATACGCCGTGCTGACCCTGAAAGATGCGGCCGGAAACATCTACTATGCATCGCAGGCGGCGGCTGCGGCGGGCGGCATCGTGGCCGACCCGCTGGACGCCGGGCACATCGCGGCCATCCTGCGGGAAGAAAAGCTCATTCCGGTGGCGCAGCTCGCGGCCTTCAAGGACCCCATCTCGCCCCGCACCGACCCCTCCATGGCCATCCACTACAACGGCAGCGCCCTGTGGCTGGATGCCCAGAAGAACGGCAACCCCTGGCTGAACCCTTATTCCACGGCGGCAGTGGAGTATGTGGGCGACCTGGTGGAAGAGGTGCAGCAGCTGGGCTTTGAGCAGGTGGTGCTGACCAATGTGCAGTTCCCCAAGCTGAGCAAGAAGCAGGACTACGGTACCACCAACGGGGTCTCCCGTGCCGACCAGCTGAAGGCGGACATCGCCGCCCTGCAGGACCGTTTGTCGGGCAAGGTGACCCTGTGGTTCAGCTACACGCTGGATCAGTGCAAGAACAGCAGTGTGGCGCTGGACGTGCCGGCCCTGACCCTGGGCGTGCAGAACCTGCTGGTGACCTCGGACGCGGCCATGGATGCCGATGCCCTGCAGGCGCTGGAAACGGCGGCCACGGATGCAGGGGTGGAGAACCTGACCGTACACGCCGCAGACCGCTTTGAGACCGACCGCGTTTCGGGCTGAGTGATGCAGTAATTGTCTTTGATGATACGGGAAAGTGAGGAATCGACCATGAACACCACAACTTGCTTTGCACCTGCGCACATCCTTCTGCCTGCGGAGCGGATCCCGCTGGAACAGTGGGGCTGCATTGCCTGCGACCAGTTCACCAGTGACCGCGAGTACTGGCAGCGGGCCAAAGATGCGGCTGACGGCAGCCCCAGCACCCTGAACCTGATCCTGCCGGAGGTGTATCTGGAGGACGGCGACGCGGACGCCCGGGTGGAGCAGATCCATGCCACGATGGCGGATTATGCACAGAACGTGCTCACCCGCGCCGTGGACGGCTTTGTGTATGTGGAGCGCACCGAGCAGAGCGGCCGGGTGCGGCAGGGCCTTGTGGGCAAGGTGGATCTGGAAGCCTACAGCTATCAGCGCGGAGCAAAGTGCACCGTGCGGCCCAGCGAGAGCACGGTGGAGAGCCGCATCCCGCCCCGCATGAAGGTGCGCACCGGTGCCACACTGGAAACGCCCCACATCATGATGCTGGCCGACGACCCTCAGTGCACCCTCATCGAGCCCATCGCAGCCCGCAAGAACGAGCTGCGCAAAGTGTACGAGGGTGAACTGATGCTGGGTGGCGGCCATGTGGCCGGTTGGGCCGTGGAGGACCCGGCCATGATCGACCAGATCGAGACGGCACTGGCTGCGCTGGGCAGTCAGGAGGCCTTTGATGCCAAATACCCGGATGCTGCCCGCCGCGACCCGCTGACCCTGGCCGTGGGCGACGGCAACCATTCGCTGGCCACCGCCAAGGCCTGCTGGGAGGAGCTGAAAAAGACCCTGACCCCGGAGCAGGCCGAGAACCACCCGGCCCGGTGGTGCCTGGCCGAGGTGTGCAACGTCCACTCGCCCGCCATCGAGATCGAGCCCATCCATCGGGTGCTGTTCAATGTGGACTGCGCTGCCGTGCTGCTGGCGCTGATCACCTGGAGCGACGAGAACATGGCAGGCTGCTGCTTTGGCGGCGAGAAAAAGCAGCCCTTTACGCTGGCCGGCCCTCACATGGCCAACGTGCTGAGCTTTGAGGAGCCCACCGCGCCGCTTACCGTGGGCACCATCGACGAATTTATTGAGTATTATCTGGAGCGTCACCCGGAGGGCCGGGTGGACTATGTACACGATGAACCGGCTGTGCGCGCGCTGTGCAAGAAGGGGGCTGTGGCCTTCCTGATGCCGCCCTTTGCCAAGAGCGACCTGTTCAAGGGCGTTGTGATGGGCGGCGTGCTGCCCCGCAAGACCTTCAGCATGGGCCATGCGGAGGAAAAGCGCTATTATATTGAGTGCCGGAAAATTACGGAATAAACCCTCTCAGTCAAAACCTGACGGTTTTGCCAGCTCCCCCGAAGAGGGAGCTTTCGGGCTATGCCGGAACCCCATCTCTCTGCAAAAAAGCTCCCCCCTTGGGGAGCTGGTGAACGTATGCGAGCCTGAGAGGGTTCCGGGGTAGAACGAACGATGGAAACGAATCATAGGAGAACCATGACATTTGAAGAACTGAATCTGTCCGCCCCGCTTCTGCGCGCTGTGCAGGAGGCAGGCTATGAGACCCCGTCGCCCATTCAGGCAGCGGCCATCCCGCCGGTGCTGTCCGGCCGGGATCTGATGGGCTGTGCCCAGACCGGCACCGGCAAGACGGCCGCTTTTGCGCTGCCCATGCTGGATCGCCTCACTGCCAACCCGCCCCGCCGTAAGGGGGCCGTCCGCGCGCTGATCCTGACCCCCACCCGGGAGCTTGCCTTGCAGATCGGCGAGAGCTTTGACGCCTACGGCAAGTACCTGAACCTGCGCAGCACCGTGATCTTTGGCGGTGTGGGCCAGGCCCCGCAGGTGGAGGCCCTGAAAAAGGGCGTGGACATCCTTGTGGCCTGCCCGGGCCGATTGAACGACCTGATCGGGCAGGGCTTTATCGACCTGTCGGATCTGGAGATCTTTGTGCTGGACGAAGCCGACCGTATGCTGGATATGGGCTTCGTGCACGATGTGAAGAAGGTGATCGCCAAGCTGCCCAAGGTGCGCCAGAACCTGATGTTCAGCGCCACCATGCCCGCCGAGATCGAGCAGCTGGCCGCCGGCA
>ERZ1673703.2655-NODE-2655-length-10748-cov-5.507715_pt1 | contig 10748 bp, 8 predicted proteins | sample MGYA00580233_ERZ1673703 | MGnify/ENA primary metagenome ERZ1673703 (study PRJEB41218, sample SAMN15661748) | gut metagenome | host: Homo sapiens | place: Canada: London | collected 2015-08-20/2019-03-30 | study: EMG produced TPA metagenomics assembly of... | reverse complement strand
ATAATGATTTTTGGAAGGAATAACTTTAAAACAAAAGAGAGCGGTTGGCATTTCACCCCACCGACCGTTCTTTTTGTACCCATTTTTAAGAAAAAAGAGGTGAAAAACCATGAAATGTAAATTTTGTAAGGACAGTTGCTGTATAGCTTGAATATGTCATATCTGTTCGGAGAAGCAAAAGTGAGCGTATATAATAAAAGAGCGATTGAGGTAATATTTCCTGAGATATGTCTTGCGTATTGATTGCTGCAAAAAATAAATTACTTTTCGCTAAGATGTAGAAAAGCCCATTTTTCTGTGATAAGATGATAAGGATTCGATAAACAATGACTGTTTTACGAACAGACAGAAAGCATGCATCAAACTGCATGACAGAAGAGAACGGAGTTGAAAAGGTGAAAAAAAGAAAAAATTTTTTCAGAAGTCTGCGTTTTCGTATTCTGATCATCCTGATCATTCTGGGAATCGTGCCGGGGGTTATTGTAACATATACGATGCTTCATAACTATCAGAACCGGGCGGTTGCAATGCTTACAGAGACAGTGGGTGATCAGTGCGATATTTTATGTAATCTGATCATCAGGGAGAATTATCTCAATGATACAGATTCAGAGGTTGTAAACAGCAAGCTGGAACTGTTTTCCAATGTGTATAACGGACGCATCCTGCTGGCTGACAGAGATTTTAAGATAGTGAGTGATACCTTCCACACAGAGGAGGGAAAGACGCTTCTCAGTTCACTGGCTGTAGCCTGTCTGAAAGGAGAAGAGACAAGCAATTATGACGCCAGAAGTAAAGTACTGGAGCTTGCGGTTCCTGTACAGAGTCCGGATGTGCAGCAGCTTCAAGGCGTGATGCTGGTAAGCGTTTCGGCTGTTGATATTGCGGAAACACTGGCAGAGATGGAACAGAGAGGCGTGATGCTGATCGGAAGTATTGTTGTTCTTTCGGTATTTCTGGCATGGCTGCTCTCTACAATACTTGTAAAACCACTTGCAAGAGTGACGAAGGCCATTGAAGATCTGACAGATGGCATGCTGGATGAAGAAATCAGTGTTCCTGACTATACGGAGACAGAGCTGATCACAGATGCATTCAACAAGATGGTCAACCGCATGAAAATTCTTGATGAATCCAGGCAGGAGTTTGTATCCAATGTGTCCCATGAACTGAAGACGCCTCTGACTTCTATGAAGGTTCTGGCAGATTCTCTGGTTGGACAGCAGGGAGTCCCGGAGGAACTGTATCAGGAGTTTATGAGTGATATTACTGCTGAGATCGACAGAGAGAATAAGATCATTACAGATCTGCTCTCACTGGTAAAGATGGATAAGAAAGCTGCAGATGTGAACATTACACATATGGATATCAATCAGCTTCTTGAAGATATTCTCAAACGTCTGCGTCCAATTGCGGACAAGCGCAATATCGATTTGATCCTGGATTGCTTCCGCCCTGTGGATGCAGATGTGGATGAGGTAAAGTTTACTCTTGCCATCAGCAATCTGGTGGAGAATGGCATTAAATATAATGTGGATGATGGATGGGTGCGCGTGTCACTGGATGCAGACCATAAATATTTCTATATAACAGTGGCGGATTCCGGTATGGGAATCCCTGAGGACAGTATAGAGAGAATCTTTGAGCGTTTCTATCGTGTGGACAAGTCCCATTCCAAGGAAATCGGGGGAACCGGTCTGGGACTGGCGATCACCAAGAGTTCTATTGCAATGCACCATGGAACGATCAAAGTATTCAGTAAAGAAGGAGAGGGAACTACATTCTCTGTGCGTATTCCTCTGTCTTATATACCGTCATAGGAGGTGCCATTGTGAAAAAGAAACTTTCAATCATTATAACAGCGTTAATACTAAGCATCCTTGCGGCCGGGTGTTCTGTGGAGATACATGAAGATTCGGGTAAGCAGGATGCCAAATATTATCTGTACGATATCAGCTCTGATGAAACTCAGCTTCAGAAGGAAAGCTACTCTCCGGAGGAGACAACTGCAGACTATATGCTTAAGGATATGATGCAGCGGATGAACAGCCAGCAGACAGATTCGCAGAACCGGGTCAGTCTGCTTCCTGAAGGAGTACAGATGAATTACAGTGTAGAAGAGGACGTGCTGGTGGTCAACTTTAACAGTCAGTACAGCAGCATGAGCCGCGCCAGGGAATTACTTGTGCGGGCAGGTGTTGTGAAGACTTTTCTTCAGGTTCCGGGGATTAATTCTGTGCGTTTTACAATAGAAAATGAAGATCTGACAGATTCCAGGGGACAGGCTGTGGGAAATATGACTGCAGATACCTTTGCCGAGTTCACAGGAACTGAACCGGATGCCTATTGCAGCAATACCTTTACGCTTTATTTTACTGATAAGAGTGGTCAGAAGCTGGTAAAAGAACAGCGTACTGTGCGGTATAAACGCAGTATCCCCAAAGAGAGGATCGTTCTGGAACAGTTAATGAAGGGACCGCTGGAAAAAGGGCATTACCCCACAATTCCGGAGAATACGGAGGTTCTGAATGTGACCATAGCAGACAGGATCTGCTATGTGGCATTTGACGGAGTATTTTCTTCCTATGCGCTGGATGTATCGGAGAAAATACCGGTATATTCTGTGGTAAATTCGCTGCTGGATGCGCTGGATGCAGACAAAGTGCAGATTACGGTCGGCGGGAAGGACAGGCTGGATACCTTTGGTAAGAAGATGGAGCTGTATCATTTTTATGAAAGAAATGATAAGCTGGTAGTCAAGGAAAAAGAGTGATATTCATAAACGAAGAGGAGGCACAAAAGTGAGGAGACGCCCTGTGTGTATCCTGTGCATGCTTCTGGTTGTTTTTCTGTGTGTGACAGACTGGCTGGGATTTTCCCTGATAAGGGGGAATCCACTGCCACAGTCTGTGCAGACATGGATCAGAAAGCATCCGGAATCCACCATCTGCGGGGAGGTGGTCAGGTGCCGGGAGAATGAAGATTTTCAATCTGTATATCTTAGAAATACTTATCTTATTTACAATTCTGAAAAAGTTTCCATTGATAATATAAAGGTTTATTTAAAACAAAAAAAGAATCATAGCGGTAACAGTGATGTTGATAAACTTCTGGCAGGAAGTCTTGTTCTGGTGTCCGGAAAACTGGAAGAGGTGCAAAGCCCCACGAATCCGGGAGAGTTTGACAGTAAAGCATACTATGGCTGCCAGAGGATCTACTATGTGATGAAGAAAGGAAAGATAAAGAAACAGTCGCAGAGTCATTCTGCATATGGGCAGTTCTTGATCGATGTGCAGCAGAAATTTGCAGGTATTCTGGAGAAGACCTGTGGAATGGAAGCTGGAGCGTTTGAAGCAATCGTGCTGGGAGATAAAACAAATCTGGATCCGGAGTTGAAAATGCGTTATCAGATGGCAGGAATTATACATATTCTGGCGATTTCGGGGCTCCATATCAGTCTTCTTGGAATGGGACTGTATAATCTGCTGAAAAAAATCGGTCTGGGTATCTGGCCGGCAGGCCTGCTGGCGCTGGTGATCATGCTTCAGTATGGGATGATGACCGGAGGGTCTGTTTCAACTATGCGGGCAGTATGTATGTTTTTACTTTCTGTAGGTGCAAAGATCGCAGGACGGATTTATGATATGCCTACAGGAATGGCGGCTGCGGCGATCCTGATCCTTATGGAAAATCCGGCGTATCTGCTTGATGGAGGTTTTCTGCTGTCTTTTGGATCGGTGATTGGGATTGGCTGTGTCTGGCCGTTAGTACAGGAGGGGATGGATGTATTAAACCGGAAAAAACGAAGTGAGGTTAATGAGAAGGGAAAAATCAGAGATAAACTTCTGATGTCATTTCTGGCATCCGGAGTTGTGCAGCTTACCACACTTCCCATAGTGCTGTGGTTTTACGGAGAAGTGTCGGTGATGGGGATTTTTCTGAATCTGCTGGTGCTTCCTACTGTGGGGATTGTACTGGGAAGCGGAACTGCCGGTGCATTACTTGGATTAGTCACTGTCAGAGGCGCATTTCTGGCTGTTGTTCCGGGCAGGATTATTCTGAGAGGATATGAGTTTCTGACAGTGCTGTTGGGGCGACTTTCGTTTTGCACATGGATTGGCGGAAAGCCGGAAGTGTGGCAGATCGTTGGATATTATCTGGTTCTGGCAGCAGCGGTGTGGATATACAGAGCGGGTGTGAAGAAAAGTGAAAATGGTAAGATCTTTGCGTGGAAAATCCGGGCTGTATATGCAGGTATGGTATGCTTTGCAATTCTGCTGATCAGTTACAGACCGCATGAAGATTTCCGTATCGCCTGTCTGGATGTGGGACAGGGAGACGGAATTGTGGTGGAAATAGAAAACAGATGGAATATCCTGATCGACGGGGGCAGTACGAATAAGAATGAACTGGGAAAATATCAACTGCTCCCATATCTGAAGAGCAGAGGAATTTCCAGACTGGACGGAATTTATGTTTCTCACACAGATGAAGATCATATCAGCGGGGTGCGGGAACTTCTGGAATTTGTTGAGAAAGATCTGACTTCTCTGCGCATAGAGAATCTGATCCTGCCCAAATGGAGCGATATTCAGGAGAATAAAAATTATCAGGAGCTGATAGAGCTGGCAGAGTCAGCGGGAGTCCGGGTGCTTACTGTGAAAGCAGGAGATGAGATCAGATATGGAACTGTCAGACTGAAGGTTCTGTGGCCGGAGTCCACAGCATCAGGGAAGGAAGTAAATGAAGATGCGATGGTTCTGGAAATGATAAGCAAAGATTTCAAAGGGCTTTTTACCGGAGATATCGGGATGGTGACAGAAGAAAAACTGATACAGAATGGGTGTCTTGAAGATGTGGACTTCCTGAAAACTGCTCATCACGGTTCCAGATATTCTACAGGAGCAGAGTTTCTGGAAATCGTCAGACCGGAACTGGCTGTTGTTTCCTGTTCTGCAACAAACACATACGGGCATCCGTCGCCGGATACGCTGGAACGGCTGAAGAAGAGTGGAAGCAGAGTGCTGATCACCAGAGACTGTGGGGCGGTTACAATAGTCAATGGAAAATCTGTTTCTGCCTTTAACCGAATCAAGTAAGACCCCTGTGGAGATGTGAAAAGCAATAAGCAGTAGGATTTTCAAAGTGGTTACGTTCACAGTAACTCAAAGCAAACAATGTTGTCATAATTATATACAGGTGTCTTGACACCTGTATATCCGGGGAGTATAATTGCACAGACAAACGAAAATCAGGCATGATGTGAGGAAAGAAAGATGAAAGAACATTATGATGTCATTATTGTGGGAACAGGGGCAGCCGGACTGTACTGTGCGCTGAACCTTCCGGAGAAAATGAAAATCCTGCTTATCACCAAGCAGGAGGCAGACCAGTCAGATTCATTCCTGGCACAGGGTGGAATCTGTATGCTGCGCGGCGAAGATGACTATGAAAATTATTTTGAAGATACCATGCGGGCAGGACATTATGAGAATAATAAACGGGCAGTAGATCTGATGATCCGCAGCTCCAATGATATTATCAGGGATCTTCTGCGTTATCATGTGGATTTTACAAGGGATGGTTTGGGAAATCTGGCGTTTACCAGAGAGGGAGCACATTCCCAGCCAAGAATTCTTTTTCATGAGGATATTACAGGAAAAGAAATCACACAGACTCTCTTAACTGCTGCAAAAATAAAAGAAAATATTGAAATTTGTGAATATATGACTATGGTAGACCTGATCTCCAAAGACAATACAGTCTGCGGAATCATTGCAATGGACCGGAATGACCAGGCATTTCCTGTTTATTCTCAGTATGTGGTTCTTGCCTGCGGCGGAATCGGCGGGCTTTTTAAAAACTCTACCAACTTTTCGCATATTGCAGGAGATGGTGTTGGAATTGCCATGAAGCACCATGTGGAAATGGAAAATCTGGACTATATCCAGATTCATCCGACAACTCTCTATTCAAAGAAACCCGGACGGCGTTTCCTGGTTTCAGAATCAGTCAGAGGAGAAGGTGCTCTTCTGTATGATAAGAACGGACAGCGTTTTACAAACGAATTACAGCCGAGAGATCTGCTGAGCCAGAAGATTTTTGCCCAGATGGAAAAGGATGGAACAGAGTTTGTATGGGAAGATATGCGTCCTCTGGGAGAGAAAACAATTCTGGAACATTTTCCTCATATTTATGAACAGTGCGTGGAAGAAGGTTTTGATCCGAGAAAAGAGCCAATCCCGGTTGTTCCGGCACAGCATTATTTTATGGGTGGAATCAAGGTAAATCTGGGAAGCAAAACTTCCATGAAGGGACTTTATGCCTGTGGAGAGACAAGCTGTAATGGCGTCCATGGAAGAAACCGTCTGGCAAGTAATTCTCTTCTGGAATCTCTGGTCTTTGCAAGAAAGGCTGCAGATGATATGATATTTGGACAGACACCGGAATATGTGCGGGCAGATGCAATTGATATGAATATGTATGAAAGCAGAGAAGAACTGCTTAATGCCTGCCACGAAACCGTATTAAAAGAAATTGAAAGGATGAAAAAGAGTCATGAATAGTATTACAATGAAAATGCAGGCAGACAAGCTGATCCGTATGGCGCTTCAGGAGGACATTACCAGTGAGGATGTTTCCACGAATGCAGTGATGCGAAGCGCAGTAAAAGGAACCGTAGATCTGATCGCAAAGGAAGACGGAATCATTGCCGGACTGGATGTATATGCGAGAGTATTCCAGATCCTGGATGAGAAAACAGAGATCAGTTTCAACTTTAAAGACGGTGATGCAGTAAAGAAGGGCGATCTTCTTGGAACAGTAACAGGAGATATCCGGGTGCTTCTTTCCGGAGAGAGAGTTGCCCTGAATTATCTCCAGAGAATGAGTGGTATCGCTACTTATACAAAACAGGTTTCAAAGCTTCTGGAAGGAAGTAAGGTAACACTTCTGGACACCAGAAAGACAACTCCGAACTGTCGTGTTTTTGAAAAATATGCTGTACGTATAGGCGGCGGATGCAACCACAGATATAATCTTTCTGACGGAGTACTGCTTAAGGATAATCATATCGGAGCAGCCGGAAGCGTAGCGAAAGCAGTGGCCATGGCAAAAGAATATGCACCATTTGTCCGTAAGATCGAGATTGAAGTAGAGACTATGGAACAGGTAAAAGAAGCAGTAGAAGCAGGAGCAGATATCATTATGCTTGACAATATGACACCGGAAATGATGAAAGAAGCAGTAGAGCTTATCGCAGGCCGGGCACAGACAGAATGCTCCGGAAATATCACAAAGGAAAATATCGCCAAAATCCTGGAAACAGGTGTGGATTTTGTTTCCAGCGGTGCACTGACACATTCTGCTCCAATCCTTGACATTTCCATGAAGAATCTTCATGCAATATAATAACATGGCAGCGAAGCTGTTTTGCAGCGGATAATTTGCTATAGGATTATATCGTGGAGAAAGGATGGGAAAGTATGAATACTGCTCAGAGAAGAACTGAAATTTTAAAGCTCCTTCAGCAGGAAGAAAAACCTGTGGCTGCCAGGGCGATGGCATCACAGTTCGGAGTAAGCAGACAGGTGATCGTGCAGGATATGGCTGTGATACGTGCATCTACACCGGGAATCCTGTCAACGACCAGAGGATATGTGCTGCAGCAGGATAAAGATATTGCATGCACCAGAGAATTTAAAGTACGCCATGGACAGGAGCAGGCAGCGGAGGAACTGAATCTGATCGTGGACTGTGGCGGGCGAGTGAAAAATATCAGCATCAGCCACAGGGTTTATGGCCGTGTCACTGCAGAAATGGATATTCGTTCCAGACAGGATGTGAATGAATTTGTCCAGGCAATCAACAGCAGCCATTCCAGCGTATTAAGCAGTGCTACTTCCGGGTATCATTATCATCTGATAGAAGCATCCAGCCAGGAAAGGCTGGATCTGATCGGAGAACAGTTAAAGAAAGCAGGTTTCCTTGCACCACTTCAGCCATGGGAAAAGGAAAAACATCATAATATATAAGTAAGAAGGGATTCAGAAGATGACAATAGCAGAAATTCAGCAGGAAATCCTGCGAATGAAAAAAGAACAGGATATCTGTATTCTTGCACACGCATATCAGGGTCAGGAGATTCTGGAAGTAGCAGACTATACAGGAGATTCCTATGGCCTGAGTGTACAGGCGTCCAAAAGAGACTGCAGCGGTGTGATTATGTGCGGCGTTCGTTTTATGGCAGAAACCTGCAAGATTTTAAGCCCGAAGAAGAGAGTATGGCTTGCTAATCCTGTAGCCGGATGTCCCATGGCAGAGCAGTTGGATCTGGAAGGTCTGCGTGAATTAAAAGCACAGTATCCGGATTATGCAGTTGTCGCCTATATTAATACAACTTCAGAACTGAAAACAGAATGTGACGTATGCGTTACGTCCTCATCAGCAGTTGAAATCTGCAAAAAGCTGGAGCAGGATAAGATTTTATTTATTCCGGATCCGAACCTGGGACACTACGTGGCAGAGAAGCTCCCGGAGAAAACTTTTGCATTTTACAAGGGCGGATGTCCGAGACATATCGTGGTCAGCGCAAAAGATGTAGAAAAAGCCCGCGCAGCGCATCCGGATGCACTTTTCCTGGTACACCCGGAATGCCGTCAGGAAGTAGCAGAGCAAGCTGATTATGTAGGATCCACTACAGGAATCATGGAATTTGCAAAGAAATCTGAACATAAAGAATTTATCATCGGAACAGAAAACAGCATTGTAGAGCATCTTCAGTTTGAATGTCCTGATAAGAAATTTTACCCGGTTGCAGTACAGCTTACATGCATGAATATGAAGGTTACCACCTTAATGGACATCTACAACTGCCTGAAAGGACAGGGCGGGGAAGAAATCTTCCTTCCGGAGAATATCATGGAAGGCGCCGGAAGATGCATTCACAGAATGGTGGAGCTGGGCGGCTGAATAATAATCTGAAATTTTCTGCTGGCTATTATGTCATGGAATTGATACAATAAAAGTAACGTTACTGATAACAGTAACAAAGTAACTACTCTGCAGTCTGATATCCTGGTATCTGTGAATAGAACAACAGATTGCTGAACAGTTACAGACAAAACAGCCTCAGGAGTAGAAAATTGAAAAACATACAGGCAGACATTAAATCAGGAAATTTTAAACAGGTGTATCTTCTCTATGGAGAGGAAGCATATCTGAAACAACAGTATAAACAGAATCTGGTAAAGGCACTGAATCCGGATGGTGATACTATGAACTTCAATCATTATGAAGGCAAGGGGATTGATGTAAAACAGTTGATCGACCTCTGTGAAACCATGCCATTTTTTGCGGAGCGCAGAGTGGTTTTGCTGGAAGATACAGGCTTTTTCAAAAATAAGTGTGAAGAACTGGCAGATTATATGAAAGAGCTGCCGGACTATCTGTATCTGGTTTTTGCAGAAACGGAAGTAGACAAGAGAAACCGCATGTACAAAGCAGTAAAAGCCTGCGGAAGTATTGCGGAATTTATCAGACAGGATGAAAAAACTCTGATGCGCTGGGCGGCAGGAATCCTGGGGAAAGCCGGAAAAAAGATCACCCAGAGAGACATGGAACTTCTGCTGACCAAAACAGGAACTGATATGGGGAATCTCAGGATGGAGATGGAGAAGCTTATCAGTTATACAGAAGGCAGGGATGTGGTGACTGCAGAGGATATTGAAGAAATCTGCACCACCCAGACAACCAACAGAATTTTTGATATGGTGCGTGCAGTAACAGAGAAAAATCAGAAGCGTGCACTGGAACTTTATTATGATCTGCTGACATTGAAAGAGCCACCGATGAGGATCTTGTTTCTTCTTGCGAAGCAGTATCGCCAGCTGCTGTTGGCAAAACAGTTTGCGGCAGCAGGACTTGCGCAGACAGAAATAGCTTCGAAACTGGGAGTTCCCGGATTTGTTGTGAGAAACATTACAACATGTGCCAGAGCTTACACCATATCTGAACTGGAACAGGCAGTAAAAGATTTTGTGGATGCGGAAGAATCAGTAAAAACAGGACGACTGGAAGATAAGCTGAGCGTAGAATTACTGATCATTAAGTACAGCAGTAAAGTAAAATAGGAAAAACGGTAACTGCCGGATATTCTGGCAGTTACAAAAGATAATAACAAAAAAAGACAGCCACATGACGGTGATGGCTGTCCTTTTTAATCATAAGCTTATAATTAAAAATTCAATCTATAATTAGTCAATGCTGTTAACAGCTTTAGATAAACGGGCAACTTTTCTTGCACAGTTGTTTTTATGATAAACACCTTTGGATGTAGCTTTGCTGATTGTGGAAACAGCATCCTTTAATGCTACTTCTGCAGCTGCCTTATCTTTATTTGCTACTGCTGCTTCAACTTTCTTCATAGAAGTTTTAACTGCAGATTTGATTGCTTTGTTTCTTGCTGCTTTAGTTCTGTTTACTAAAATTCTTTTCTTAGCAGATTTAATGTTAGCCAATTCGTACACCTCCAATTTAATTCGATAAAATATTATTATACTCCTGTCATAGAAACAGACACGGGCGCTCCTATGAACATGCTTATATATATTATCTCAAATAATCTTCCTTGTCAATACATATTTCCATAAAAAAAGCTAAAAATAGATATAAAAAGTTGTTATAAGAACGGAGTAAACAGTAACAAATATTGAATGAAGTACGGAGGGAAAAGAGATGTTGGATAATTA
>ERZ1673703.2651-NODE-2651-length-10756-cov-4.376040_pt1 | contig 10756 bp, 9 predicted proteins | sample MGYA00580233_ERZ1673703 | MGnify/ENA primary metagenome ERZ1673703 (study PRJEB41218, sample SAMN15661748) | gut metagenome | host: Homo sapiens | place: Canada: London | collected 2015-08-20/2019-03-30 | study: EMG produced TPA metagenomics assembly of... | reverse complement strand
GGTAGACCAATATCGCGTTATCGATTGGATGAAAAGATTTTTTTCTTTTTTATAGATCCGGATAGAAATCTTTTTTGTGGTATTAACTCAAATAATGGGCAGTCTTTTTATTTCCTTGATTTAGATATAAATTAGTAGATATTTATGAAATACTTATATGTGTTATTAGCTTTTTCTTTTTTGTTTTCTTGTAAAGATGAGAATAAAAAACATGCGGAATCTATTTTGAGGGAATGGATGAATAAGGAAATTGTTTTCCCGAATAAAATGTATTTTAGTATTCAGGGTAAAGAGAATGTTGATTTTCGTATAAAAGATACCGAATATAAGATTGTCGCCTATGTTGATTCTGCCGGTTGCACCAGTTGTAAATTACACTTGTCTAAATGGAAAGAGTTAATCCATTATGTGGATTCTATTCAGTCTGAGCGTGTACAGTTTTTGTTTTTTTTCTTTCCCAAGAATGGAAGAGACATATATCATACAATGAGAATGGATAAATTTACCTATCCGGTTTGTGTTGACACACTCGATTCTTTTAATAAGTTAAATCATTTTCCTGACGATGTATGATTCCAGACTTTTTTGCTGAATAAGGAGAATAAGGTTGTAGCAGTAGGTAACCCCATTCATAACCCGAATATCAGAGATTTATTTTTGAATATAATTTCCGGTGGCACTTCTCTTCCAGATGAAAAACGTCCTCAAACAGAGGTGAAGATAGAGGCTCTGTCTATGGACTTGGGTATGTTTGATTGGAAAAAAGAACAGAAATGTATTTTTACCGTTGAGAATACGGGAAAAGAGTTGCTTGTGATTGATGATGTCAATACTTCGTGCGGATGTACTACAGTGGAGTATTCGAGAGAACCGGTTCAGTCCGGAAAGACGATAGATATTACCGTTGTTTATAAGGCTGAATATCCGGAGCATTTTAACAAGACGATTACTGTCTACTGTAACTCGCCTGTTTCACCTTTGCAATTGAAAATAAAAGGAGATGCTAAATAAAAGTTAAGAGATTGCCGGCTGACGGTTGAGGCGCAGTGGACAAATAACCATGGGGGGCGATTTTGTTCAATGGTTTATTTCTAGGAGTAGTTGGTAAACTTGCTGCAATTCACCGAAAGCCGGCTTTTTATGATTAAGGATAGTATATGACAGGAGTAGCGGAAAAGAAAAAAAGAATGATAAAGATTTACCTATTATGGGTGCTGTTAGTCGGCAGCTTGTGCTGTTCTTGTATAGGAAATAAACGATTGGAATATGCGTTGGAGTTTGCCGGGGAGAATAGGGGAGAGCTTGAAAAAGTTTTGGAACACTATAATGATAGCGGACTGAAACAGGATGCCGCACGCTTTTTGATTGAAAATATGCCCCGCTATTTTAGTTATGAAGGATGGCAATTGGATACGTTAAAAGCAATTCATGCAGCCACAGAACATACGGATGGATGGGTGAATAAAAAAGATCGCAAAAAATGGGAACATTTTTCTTTTCGGACTTTAAAGAAAGTTTATGATGCTAAAGTGATTAAAGCTGAGTTCTTGATTCATCACATAGATCAAGCCTTTGAAGTTTTTGAAAAAAGATCCTGGAATAAATATTTGCCATTTGATGATTTCTGTGAATTGATTTTGCCATATCGGATTGGTGATGAACCCTTGGAGGAATGGCGTGGTTGGTATAGGGAGCGTTATGAATCTATATTGGATTCGCTCTATCAAGGGACAGATGTGGTAGAAGCCACCGATCGTTTAGGGGCTTATTTGCGTCAGGAAAAAGACTTCAGGTATAGTGTTGAGCTGGACTTACCCCATTTAGGTGCAGGTTTTTTGCTAGCTAACAGGGTTGGAAGCTGTGAGGCGTCTTGTGATTTTACGGTCTATGTGTTACGTGCGCTTGGTATTCCCGCTGCAACGGATATTTATCATTATGGACCCGGTAAGGGAGCCGGTCATGTCTGGAATGTATTGAGGGATACAACCGGTGGCTATGTTCCTTTCTGGTTTATTCAGACTAAAGTGGAGCGAGGCGGAAGTGATAAACGAGAAAAAGGGAAGGTATACAGGCGGTGTTTTGGAGCACAGCAGGAGAAAGTATCAGGTATCCGCCGCGATCGGTCTGTTCCGTTTCCGCTGAAAGATCCATATTTAAAAGATGTTACAAGTGACTATTTCCCGGCAAATCAGGTTACAATAGAAATTGATCCTCAGGTTGATAAAAAGTATATCTGCCTGGGTGTGTTTACATTGGAAGGATGTATGCCCATAGATATAACTGTGCAGAAAGGAAATAAAGCAACCTTTATGAATGTAGAACCCGGAATTTTGTTTCAACCGCTATATGATAACGGGATGAAGTGGGTGGCAGCCGGATACCCTTTCCTTGTAGACGAAAAGGGAGAGGTGAAGTATCATAAACCCGATTGCGCTGTGAAAGGAAGTATGGATTTGAACCGTAAATTCTTATTGCGACAATATCTGAAAGATTATCTCAGCGCTGTAGTGGGGGATAAGATAGAGGGAGCCAATCATTCGGATTTTTCGGATGCCTGTCTGTTGCATCAGATAGTGGATACACCTAAGGTAAGCTATCAGGTAGCCTATCCACAATCCCGGAAGAGATACCGGTATATACGTTATACTTCGACCCCCGAAAAAACACTTCAACTGGCGGAATTACAGCTTTTCCGAAAAGTGGATGATCAAGAGAAAATAGCGGCTAAGGTCATCGATGGCAGTAATGCTTTTATTGCAGATGACCGGTTTGATCGTTTTAAAGTGAATGACGGTGATGGATTAACCTTTTTTCTTACGAAAGAGAAGGGAGCATTCGTTACACTTGATTTAGGTAAGCCGGAAAAGATTGAAAAAATAGTCTATATGCCTCGTAACGATGATAACTTCATTCGGTTAGGGGATCAGTATGAACTGTTTTATCAGGATGGATTTCGTGGTTGGATTTCTTTAGGCAGGCAAGTAGCCTCAGAATTAACATTGCACTATGACAATATACCCCAAAATTCAGTACTTTGGCTTCGGAATTTATCAAGAGGGAGAGAAGAAACCGTATTTCGAAACGAGGACGGTCGGCAGGTTTTCTTTGTAAAGTGGTAAAAACAGGAAAGAAACAGATCAAAAAAAGAGGAATTTCTTTTATTTATTTTGTAAAATAGACTGTAAATCGCTGAATGGTTTGATTTTGTTGTTTTTTGACCGGATATTAGCTTCCTTAATCTTATTTTTTCTCAAACTTTGTAAGGTAAATCAATGTAAAAAGTATGACTATAATGAAGTTGAGACTGGGAGTTCGTGGGATGATGTGGCTAACCTTGGTAATTATGATGTGGGGCATCATATCTTGTCGAACTCAAGAAGAGAAATGTCTTGAAGAGGTTTTATCTCTTCCGCTCGCCAATAAAGAAGAACTACAAAAAGTACTGGATCATTATAAAGATGACAGCCTGAAGTATCAGGCCGTTTGCTTTCTAATCAGGAATATGCCTTTTCATGCAGGATACGAGGGAAATGCTTTGAAGCATTATTACCAATATTTTGATATTTACGCGCAAGGAAAATTAGGACCGCACGAAGTGATTGATTCTTTAAAAGAAAATTCGTTTTCTGTTTCGCAATTAAAACGGATAGAGGATATTGCCAATATTGATTCTTCTTTACTGGTGCAGAACGTGGATTGGGCTTTTAAGGTGTGGAGAGAGCAGCCTTGGGGCAAGAATGTAAGTTTTGATAATTTTTGTGAGTTTGTTCTACCTTATCGATTGGGAGATGAACCACTTGGATTCTGGAGAGAAGATATTTATAAACGCTATAATCCAATATTAGATAGTATCCGGTTGTTGCCTCAAGCTCAGGATCCGTTGGTTGCTGCAAAGGTGTTGATGGATTCGCTTGTTGTGGAACAATCCCATTTTACCGGTCTGTTTCCCGCCGGTCCGCATTTAGGTCCTTCAGTAGTGTCATGGCGTGCGGGGAGCTGTCGCGAGTTCGCCGATTTGGTAGTGTATGTAATGCGTGCTTTGGGTATTCCTTGTGGGACAGACTATATGGCGATGCGTGGAGATAATAACGTGCCGCATTTCTGGAATTTTACATTGGATAAAGATGGAAAAACGTATATTACGGAATTTCCCGATCCTAATTGGAAACGGGCTGTGAGTATGTATAATCCTAAGGCAAAGGTATACCGGAATACGTATGGCTTAAACTGGAAAGATGTAAAGAGACAACAGGGAAAAATGATGCATCCGGCGTTTCGAAAACCTCTATATCAGGATGTCACGGCTGTGTATGCCGACAGCTTGAATCGTGATCTGGTAGTGTCTTCTGATATTTTGTGTAAGGAAGTTCACAAAGGAGATATTGTCTATTTTTGCCTTTCCACAAGGATGGATTGGGTACCTATAGCATGGACTGTTTTTGAAGAAGACTCATTGCGCTTTCAAGATACGGAAGGTAGTGTGATTGGTTGTTTGGCTACATGGAATGGAAAACGTCTTGTGATGCAGTCCGAGCCGTTTACCTATGATAAAATGTCAGGAACGATTGCTTTGCTCACTCCTCAAAGTGAAAAAGAAGATATAACCTTGTATTTTAAGTTTCCGCTGTTCTGCGACTTAGGTATCCTTCGTATGCCCGGAGGAGTTTTTGAAGGAAGTAATGATTCGCAGTTTCGCTCTGCAGATACATTGTATTATGTAAAACAATGGCCTTTCCGCTTGAACAACACTATTTTTCCGGAGAAAGAAAAGTCTTATCGCTATGTTCGGTACAAGGGGCCGAAGGGGAGTTATTGCAATATAGCAGAGATGGCTTTCTTTGAAGATACCTCGGATACGTTGGCGTTGAAAGGGCGGATCATCGGAACTCCGGGTTGTTTTCAGAAAGACGGCTCGCATGATTATTACAAAGTATATGATGGCAATCCCTATACTTATATGGATTATAAGACTCCTGATGAGGGGTGGGTCGGATTAGATTTTGGCATTCCCCACCGGATAAAGAAATTTACTTATATTCCTCGTAATTCGGATAATTTTATCCATAAAGGAGATGTATATGAATTATTCTATTGGCATGACAAGAAATGGAATTCTTTAGGTCGGCAAGTGGCAAAAGCAGATTCTTTGAATTATGTAATTCCGAAAGGGGTAGCCTTATTTTTAAAGAATCATACGCAGGGAAAGGACGAACGGATCTTTAAGAAGACCGATGGGAGACAACAGTTTTGGTAGAAGAGAATGAGGATGGTATGTCGTCATTACTAAAGCAAGAATATCTGCCGGACTCTGTCTCGGTTTATAATCAAGAGCCAGATATTTTAAAAGAGATAAATAATGAATGTTAGATGTTTTTTATGGGGGATTTTGTTTATAACTGTATCAAGTTGTATAGAATCTGATAGGATTATGCATTATGCTCAATTTGAGCATACCATAAATTTGAAATCCGATAGAATACAGGTTCCTTCGGTGTTATTGTATTCACGGAGTTTAGTTTTATGTGATAGTAATCTGGTAGTATTCAATGAAAAGATGGATACCATGTTTCAATGCTTCCATTTGCCGGATTTGACCTTTCAATATGGTTTTGGAACACAGGGGCAGGGACCGGGTGATTTTTTTCTTCCTTCTATTTCTCCTGTGGAACATAAGAAGAACGGTTTTGTCATGTTAGACGGAATTAACCTGAAACATATTAGTGTTGAGAAAGACAAAGCTATCGTACAGACTTCGACTTTAAATTATGGATTTAATTGTTTTAATGACTTGATAAGTATTTCCGATAGCAGTTATTGTTGTAATGGAGGTTTTGAGAATGAAAAAGAATTTAGGTTTCTTTATCCTGACGGAAATCATGAATCATGGGGAGAATATCCTGAAACAGAGGAACGTTTCGGATCTGTTTTGGGCAGGAATCAGGCGTATATAAAGATGACCGTCGCTAAGCCTGATAAGAGTTGTTTCGTTTCGTTCTACCAACATATACGCCGTTTCAGAATTTATGGTAAAGATGGAGAATTAAAAAGAGATGTTATTTTAGATATTCTTCCCGGGCAAGAACGTCCTGAAGTGGATGATTATTTGAGATTCATACATCCTATAAGTGTCTATGCAACGGACAGTTATATTTATACATTAAATCTGGATATGACAACAGAGGAAATTGAGAATCGGAAAACTACTCCTAACATCCAAGTATTCGATTGGGAAGGAAAGCCACTTACACAATATAAACTCGATTGTTTTATTAACACTTTTGTCGTTGATGAAGTTGCAAATAAGATTTATGGAGCTTTTGTTGAAGACGAAGATCATATTTATGTATTTAATTTACCCCGATTATGAAATGGATGATTTTGATTTTTTTGAATTTTTTGTTTTGTGCCCAACTTGTTGGGCAAGTATCACGACCCGATAGAAACCTTTTGCGTGGTGAGACGTATGTGATTGAGGTGCCGAAAGGATGGAAACGTCCTTCTGCTGTGCATTCTTGCAATGATGAACCTTTGAAACGCGTTAATGGGAAATACGAAACTACAAAGTTTATGAGAGTATATTCAAAACGTAAAGATCGTTGTGGTGCGGTATTGACCATTATGGAAATACAAAAATGTGCATCTTTTCAGGAAATATTTAAGGAAGACAGTATTTGGGCATCGACGGATACTACGCAGGTGAAGGTGATATATAAGTCTGTCAATAGTAAGAATGGGGTTAAAAAGATGGCTTTTACTTCGTATAAGGCAGAGCGTCATCCGGAAACTAACGAATTATCTGCTTTGCAAAAGGCTGAATGGTATTTGCAGGGGCGTGAAAATGTATATTATATCAGTTTTACGTCTTGCTCATTGTTTTTAGAACTGCTACCGCAGATTAAAGATATTGTGGCGTCGTTAAAGGAACTTTAAGTAAAACATTTGGTAATGTTTTTACGAATAAGATGTGTTTATAATTTAAAATGTATTATTTTTGCGAGTATAGAAAAGAATATCGCAATAAGTAGCCTTGACTAATATATGTGGAAGAAGTTGTCGCTGTATGTTTGTTTAATAACTATTTTGTGTTCTTGTCAGAAACAACGTAGTGCTTATGCACCTCCTACGTTTCCGGAAGTAAAGAAAATACATGCTCATCGTTTGTCGGACGAACTCCTGATCAGCTATCCTTTGGATATGGCTGTTAGTGAGGACTATATCTTTATATTGGCTTTGGCAGATAATGCCTGGTTGCAGGTATATGATAAGACTACAGGGCAACTGCTTGGAAGTTTTGTAACAAGAGGGCAGGGACCGGGTGAAGCGACTACTGCGAACATGTGCTATTATAATGCACGTGAAAAGAAAATTTCTGTGTATGACGAATCTTCTATGAAGTTATTGACTTATCAGTTTGATAAAGACGCTGATCATTGGGGAGCGTTGATAGAAGAACGGTCTTTTTATGATTTAGGAGGTACAGTACGCCGGGTGTGGGAACTTCGGAATGGTAGGTTTTTGGTAGATGGTCAGTTGGGAACAAAGTCGGATCAGCAAAAACGTTTTCAGATGTTGGCAGATGCAAAAGTGGTGGCTGATTACAATGATTTTCCTATAGATACTCCGAAAGAACGTTCCGTTTGGTCATCGCCAGCAATTGCGATATCTCCGGATTGTAAAAAGATGGCCGTAGGAACTTTATATGGAGGAATCCTTGAATTATTTGATTTATCACAAAACATAGAATTAAGAGCAATCCGAAAATTTTATCCTCCGGTCGTGCAATATTTATCCGGAACTATCCAAAACACAGAGGAGACTGTTTGGGGCTTTTCTGCGTTATGTGCTACAGATGAAAGGATTTATAGTGTATTTATAGGTGACAAGAATCCCAATTTATTTAATAACTTATCCGTTTTTGATTGGGATGGCCGGGAATTAATCAAATATAATACTGATTGCCTCGTTTTGAGAATTTGTGCTTCAACTCAGGAACCAAATAAACTGTATGGGATTGCTTTTTCTGAAACTCATGAATTTTATCTGGTCTCTTTTTCCTTGGGTTCTTGACAGGGGATCGCATTAAAATGTATATATATATGAAGAAAGAGGTTTGGATAAAACTGGTGAAACGAATCGGGAACTGGATTGTGAATATCTGTTTCTATTCTTGTGTGGCTTTTGTTGCCTGGATGGTATTGCAGGTGTTTTGCCTGACTTCTTTCAAAATCCCCTCCAATTCAATGGAACCGGCATTGCTTTCGGGAGACAAAATACTGGTGGATAAATGGACCGGTGGGGCACGTCTGTTTAATATCTTTGCGTCATTGCGAGGAGAAGAAGTGGATATCTATCGTCTACCGGGTTTCGGATCGTTTCAGCGGGACGATGTGCTTGTTTTTAATTTCCCTTATCAGGATGGGAGCGACAGCATCGGATTTGATATAATGAAGTATTATGTGAAACGGTGTATTGCCTTGCCGGGTGATACTTTGGAAATACGTAAGGGCTATTATCATATAAAAGGAATCACAGACAGTGTGGGGAATGTGCAGGCGCAACATCGGATTGCACGTGTCAGAAGGGAAGATTCACATGGGATCGTGATGGATGCTTTTCCGTGGGACGGACGTCTGGGATGGACCATTCAGGAATTCGGACCTCTTCCGGTACCGGCCAAAGGGCAGGTGGTGAAAATAGATACATTGTCTTGTTTGCTTTACGGAAGATTGATCCATTGGGAGCAGAAGAAGAGACTGCGGCAAAAAGGAGAGGCGGTATGTCTGGGCGATAGTGCAATAACGGAATATAAGTTCACAGAGAATTACTATTTCGTATCGGGAGATAATATGGAAAATTCCAAGGATTCACGTTATTGGGGAATGTTGCCCGAATCATATATTGTAGGTAGGGCATTTACAATATGGCGGTCGGACGATCCTTTACGGGGAAAGATTCGTTGGAACCGGGTATTTAAAAGAATAAAATGATGAGGGAAAAAGTAGATTATATGCATATTATACTTCGTGGAGGACTTCTGGCAATGGTATGTGCACTGCTGTCTGTGGTATGGGTAAATGATCCGATGCTTCCGGCAGGTGAGTTGTCGGGGCAATGGCTCTATCTGGCAAAAGTTGCTATGGGAGCTGCTGTCGGTTGGGTGGTGTTGGCCTTTCTCTATTATAGAAAGGGGTATGATATGGGGGCTGATTTTTATCAGGTCGTTATTTGGAGTTTTATTGTTTTGGCTGCTTCTGAGGCTATTTATGGCTTGAGGCAGCTTTATGGTTTTACTTCTTCCCATCATTCTCTGTATTCCTTGACCGGATCTTTTTTTAATCCCGGACCGTATTCCGGTTATCTGGCTATGATATTTCCTCTTTGTCTGGATCAATGGTTACGATTACGGAAAAGGGAGAATAAAAATTGGATGGAATGGACGGGATATTATGGGGCCGTGGCAGTATTGTTTCTTATACTCTGTGTGCTTCCTGCGGGAATGAGTCGTTCGGCATGGGTGGCTGCTCTTATTTCAGGTATTTGGGTATATGGAGTGCATAAATCCTGGCCGGTACGCTTGAAAAGAGTGTGGATGCGCAAAAAGACAAAGGTGCTGGCCGTCACCTCTGTGTTATGTATAGTTGTGTTGGTCGGAGGAGTCTGTTTGTTTAACCTGAAAAAAGATTCGGCCAGCGGGCGACTGTTCATGTGGAAAATCAGTAGCCGTGCCATTGCAGAGAAACCATTTACAGGCTATGGCCAAGGAAATTTTGCACTGGCATATGGGACAAGTCAGGAAGCTTATTTTGCCGAAGGGAGTTATTCGCCTCAGGAAGAATTGGTGGCAGGAAGTCCGGAATATGCTTTTAATGAATATTTGCAGATAGCACTCGAGTGGGGGATACCCGTATTGCTTTGTTGCCTGGTTTTTGCAGGATTTTGTCTACGGAGAGGTGTGGAACTGAAACGTTGGGGGCCTTGTGGCAGTGTGATCTCTTTGTTGGTATTTGCTTTTTCTTCTTATCCGATGCAATTGCCTGCTTTTGTTATTGCATTCCTGATTTTACTGATGGCTTGTATTGCAGGACGCTTTCTTGCCTGGCAACTGGCGTTTGCTTGTGTGTTGGGATTTTCCGGATACCATTGGTGGCAGGCAGATGTGCATCAAGAGTGCAAGGACTGGGCCAACTGCCGTATGTTGTATCAGGCAGGTGCTTATCAAAGTGCAAAAGAAGGCTATGAACGTTTGTATCCGAAATTAAAGGGAAGAGGGGCCTTTTTGTTTGAGTATGGGCATTGTTTGCATAAATTAAAGGAGGCGGATGCTTCGATTCTATTATTGAAAGAAGCTTCTACCCGAAGTTGCGATCCGATGATACTAAATATTATTGGTAAGAATTTTCAGGAAAAAGGAGAATATGCTCAAGCTGAAAAATGGCTTTTGCGTTCCACTCACTTATTGCCGGGAAGGATTTATCCATATTACTTGTTGGCGAAGCTGTATGCCTCGCCTGGATATTTACAGCCCGATAAATTCCATGAAATGGCGGACTTGGTCTTGACCAAGGAACCCAAAGTACAGTCGACAGCCGTACGGGAAATGAGGGATGAAATAAGGAAGTTAGTTATAGATGTAAGTAACGAAAAAATCGTAAATAACAGAAATGTAAATGATTAATATGTTTTAAATGCAAGAAAAAGTATACAATTTCTTTTGCGTTTCTGAAGATTAGCAATTATATTTGTGACTGTATGCTAA
>ERZ1673703.2648-NODE-2648-length-10762-cov-8.465210_pt1 | contig 10762 bp, 9 predicted proteins | sample MGYA00580233_ERZ1673703 | MGnify/ENA primary metagenome ERZ1673703 (study PRJEB41218, sample SAMN15661748) | gut metagenome | host: Homo sapiens | place: Canada: London | collected 2015-08-20/2019-03-30 | study: EMG produced TPA metagenomics assembly of... | reverse complement strand
CCTTGCCGGTCAGGTCAAAGGATTTGGGTGTGCAGACAGACATAAAAGTACCTCCAATCAATCCAGGCGGAAAACCTGTTCCAGAGTATCCGCCTCGGTGCTAAGCACCTGAATATCAGACATCATCTCGCACCAGCGAGCAACAACAGGGCTTTCGTCCTGTGCTTTTTGGGCAAATGCGGCACCATGTACGCACTCATAGTAACCGAACAGCTCATCGCCGCAGGCAAAGATGGTGTAATTGCATACACCGGCCGCTTTCAATGCATCCACCATTTCCGGCCAGATTTCGTTGTGGCGGCGGATGTATTCCTGCTTGTAGCCAGGCTTGATATGCCCCTTCCAGGCAACATGTTCCATAATCATTCTCCTTTTTACTGTAACGCCTCACACAGGGCAATCAGGGTCAGTGCCTGACCGTAGGCCATCGGACGGATGCCGATGCCCTTGTAGTGCTCTGCATTCATTCCCATAGCGGTGCCGGCGGAAACCTTCAGCACCGTGCCGTCGGTATCGACGCAGTCGCACAGGGCGGTGATGGCGCGGTCAGCGCAGACGCGGTAGCTTTCGTCCAAAATTCCGGCCTTCATGCCGCGCAAAAGACCCGCAGCCATGGCAGCTGTACCGGAGGCTTCTTCGTAGGAGGCAGCATCGTCAATTACGGTATGGAACAAGCCGTCCTCGGCCTGATAGCTGCGCAGCGCCTCGGCGTGGGTACGGAAGGTATCCATGATAAACTGCCGCGTGCCGCCGTCCAGATAGTCGGCTTTTTCCAGGAAAAGCGTCAGCCCCAGCGTAAACCAGCTGTTGCCGCGGCACCAGAAGATGCCGCCGAAGTTATCGTTGCGGATAAAGCTGAAGCCGTGGTAGAACAGGCCGTTATTTTTGCAGTAAAGATACTTAATGTGCAAAAGCACCTGATGCGTGGCCTCGTCGCGCCAGTCCCTGCGGTCACAGCGGATGCCCATTTGCTGCAGAAACAGCACCGCCATAAACAGGGTATCCAGCCAGAGCTGCTGCTCGTTGAGGATGACACCGTTGCGGTCACCGATGCCGGTGGTCACATGCTGGAAGCCGCCGTCTGTCGTTTTGGGCAGGCCGTGCATCAGCCATTCGGCCTGCTCGATGCACATGGTCTCGTACCGGCTGTGCTCCGGCTCGGGGATCCGGTCCAAAATCTGCAAAAGAGTCAGGTACGGGCAGGTCGTATTGATGTTGCGGGACGGAAGGCCGCGCTCAATGTTGGAACGGAACCAGTTCAGGAAAAACTCCATAAAGCGGTCATCCCGGTAGTAGTCCTGCAGCATCGAAAGACCGTACAGCCCCACGCCCTGAGGCCAGTCCCATTCCTCGATGCCGAAATCGCGGGCCACATTGCCGGAAGCGATGGCGTCCTTCAGCGAAATATTCTTGTCATTTTCATAGTCTGCACCACCCAGATGAATGAGCTTGTCCATGACAAGGTTGATTTTTTTCTGCAATGCTTCGTTGGTCATGATAGATTCCCTCCTGCGGAAAACTTTATATAGGCACTGGGGGTCATCCCAGTCGCTTTCTTGAATACGTGGCTGAAATACTGCGGGTTGTTGCCGTAGCCGACCATCTCGGCGATGGACTGCACTTTATCGTTGTCGGCACCCTTTAGCAGCTCCATGGAGCGCTGGACGCGCAGCCCGGTCAGGTAGGCGGAGAATTTCTGTCCAGTCTCCTTCTGGAACTTCTTGCTCACATAATCGACGTTCATGTACAGGTAGTTGTCGGCAATGGATTTGAGCGACAGGTCGTCGTCGGACAGGTTCTTCTCCACATACGCCTTGACGCGGTCACTCAGGGACTGCGCCTCGGGCTTGGCGGCGGTGAACCGGCTGTAGATGGCGTGCAGCTGGGGCACCAGTTTTTTCAAGATCTCCTCGCTGCTGTTCATCTGGTTGACCTGGATCAGGAACTCTGCCGCCTCCAGCGCGGTGAACGCATAGCACTGGGACGAGGCCAGCATGATGATCGTCGAGATCAGCTGCTTTAAGAACGTGATGCTCGACACGCGGCCCACCAGCTCACACAGCAGCTCGAGCGAATGCTCGCTGTTTTCGCTGTCCTTGCTGAACGCGCTGAAGGTCAGCCGCTCGACCTGGCGGATGATATTGCGGTAGTTGCAGATCGAGATGATGCTGTCGCCGTTGCTGTACTGCACGGTGGCAAAGTGGCAGATGCGGGAGTTCACATAGTTCATCAGGTCCGAAAGATTCGCGTAGCGCACCCGCTTGTACGCAACGGGTATCTCCTGCAAGGGCAGACGCAGGTTTGACATGTAGGTGTCGAGCGCGTCGTATTCCAGATGGTAGGACCGGAAGAAGAACAAAAGGCATTGCTGCACGTAGATGGCGTAGAACGGGATGCCGGGGGTATACTTTTCCCGGAAAATGCGGATCTGGCTTAAAGCGTCCTGCAGGGACGGAGAGTCCAGAAAATAGAGATAGCACAGCTCATAGGGCGTGTTGTCAAAATCCAGAAATTTCTTGTACGGCGCGTAGATGACATCATAGCTGCCGTCGCCCTGCGCAATGCACTCGTTGAGCAGGTTCAGGATGGCGGAATCGCCCAACTCCTGCATGGCGGCGGAGGCATCCTGCGGCTCAGCCATGCGGCGGCGGGAAATCTCCTCGGTCACGCTCTGCACGCTGGCAATGATCTTTTCGTCGCTGCACGGCTTGAGCAGATAGTGCCGCACGCCCCACTGCATGGCTTTCTGGGCGTATTCGAACTCGCCGTAGCCGGACAGAAGGATAAATTCAATGTCCGGGTGCAGTGACTTGATGCGCTGCAGCAGCTCCAGCCCCGAAAAACCCGGCATTTTGATGTCGGTCATGACGATGTCGGGGTACTCGTCCATGATGATGTCGTAGGCTTCCAGCCCGTTGGATGCGGTGCCGATGACCTGTACGTCCAGCGCGGCCCAGTCAATGTGGCGGGAGAGCGTCTCGCGTATGATGCGCTCATCGTCAACGATCAGCATTCGATACATGGTTCCCCCTCCTTTGGCGGCAGATGGATGCGTACAATGGCAAGATCGCGCAGCTCATCGTTGATAAATTCAAGGCCGAAGTCTGGGCCGAACTGCAATTGCAGGCGCTTTTGGATGTTCAGCAGGCCGATGCCGAACCCGTGGGGCGTGATCTCACTGCGGGTCAGCTTTCCCAGCAGGTCCTCCGGGAACTGGGAACCGTTGTTCGTGATCTCCAGCAGTGTTTCCTCGGGGGTCAGGCAGCCGGTGATCTGCACGGTACAGGTGTCGGGGATTTCCTCCAGCGCGTAGTTGATGGCGTTTTCCACCAATGGCTGCAAGGTCAGCTGGGGCAGGGCTTGCTCATACAGGGCGGCGGGCACCTCGTCCCGGAACTCGATGCGGTCATCGTAGCGCACCTGAATGATCGACATGTAGTTGCGCACGATCTCCAACTCGCTGCCGATGGTCGAGATCGTCTCCTTGTGGCTCAGCGTCACGCGCAGCAGTGCGCCGAGGGCCTCGACCATCGTGGAAATATCCTTGTCGCCCAGCGCTTTGGCGCGCCAGTTGATAGAATCCAGTGTGTTGTACAGGAAGTGCGGGTTGATCTGGCTTTCCAGAAATTTGAACTGCGCGTCCTTGGCCAGCAGCTCATTGACGTAGTTCTTCTGGATCAGATCCTGCACATGCACGGCCATCTTGTCAAAGCGGCGGTGCAGCTCGCCGATTTCATCGCGGCGGCTGCTGTAGTCAGCGTCGCTCTGCGGCAGAGTCGTCTCGTCCTCGCCAAAGGCGTCCATCTTGCGGATCAGTGCGGTAAAATGCCCGGTGATGACATTGACGAGGTAGTTGAACAGTACCAGACAGAGCAGCAGCACGACGAGCATGATGAGCAGTGCAAACAGCAGCGACACCCGCTGCGACACGACGACCGATGTGTAGGGGATCAGTGCTAAAAACTGCCAGCCGAATGCGGGCAGCGTGTCCTTGATATAAAAGTAAGAGGCATCGTCCAGATGAATGACGCCGTAAGCGCCGGAGAACTGGCTGACGCGCCCGTTCAGGGATTGCAGCTCATTTTCGGGGAAGGTGTCGGTGTGGAAGATCTCCTGCCCGTCCTTATATAAAATGTAGCGGGTCGTGCCGCTCTGGTCCATCTGGGCCGTCGTGTCGGCAATCAGTTTGTTCAGGTCCACGTTGACCAGAATCGTACCCAGCGTGTCCAGCTTCAGGTTCTCGGCCCGGCGGACATCACGGCAGAGGAACAGTCCGCTGTCCTGGCAGTAGTCGGTGACCCAGGCCGGTGCGCCGTCGGCTGTGTGGGCGGCGTCCAGCAAATGCCGGATGCGCTCCGGCGTGACATTGGCCGACAGCACGTAGTCGCTGCGGGAGACATAGCTGTTATTGTACAGGCTGATGTACCGCATGCCGGTGCCGTCCTTGAAATTATAATAGTAGTTCGGCACGGCGCTGCCCAGGGCCGAGAAGGCGTTGCTCTTGGCGATGTAGGAGGCGCTCGCGTCATCGGCAATCGCAAGATTTTCCTGGATGACGGCGTCGCTCAGCATGATGCGGGTCATATTTTCCACATCCACCAGCTTGTCGGACAGGACTTTGGCCGAGTAGACGACGGTGCCGCGGGTGGAATTATACAAAAGCCGGTCATCGGTGCGGCGCACCAGCACCAGGCTGACGGTAAAGCACAGCGTCATCAGGGCCAGCAGCACGACAAGGCACGACATGAATTTCCGCTTTAAAGAAAGGTCGGAAAAGGAATGGGTGAGTTTATTGAAAAGGTCTTTTATCATATAAAGAAAGTTCCCTGCCTATCGTTTTTTATGCGATTTCTACGGAAAAACTCTATACAACCACAGTTTACTAGGAGAAATGACGGATTGCAAGAGCATGACCCCGAAAAGTCGTTTTTTTGAAAAGGGTCGGTTTTTTGGGGGTCACAAAACCGGTAAAACACGGTTTTTTGCATCGGAAATGTCGGAATTATGGATTTAAAAACGGGACCGATGCCGCTATAATTATAGGCAGAAACGAACGTTCGTGCAAACACAACCCACTGCAAAACCGGCTGTGCCGCACAGAAAACCCGGCGAACAGCCACAACAAAGGAGAAAAACCATGAACAAAAAGATCATTGCTGCTGCTATGGCGGGCACGATGGCCCTGTCCCTGGCAGCCTGCGGCGGCTCCTCCGCCTCCACGACTGAATCTACTGCCGCTTCCACCGATACGGCTGCCTCCAGCGCAGCGGAATCCACCGCGGCAAGCTCCGGCTCTGGCTCCATGTCCGTATCCTGGTGGGGCAACCAGACCCGTAACGAGCGCACCCAGCAGGTGCTGGATACCTACGGCGCAGCCAACGGTATCACGTTCGATGGTCAGTTTGCCGAGTGGAACGATTACTGGAACAAGCTGGCCACCGCTTCCGCCGGTCATACCCTGCCGGACGTTGTCCAGATGGACTACTCTTACCTGCAGCAGTATGTTTCCAATGGGCTGCTGGTTGACCTGACCCCCTATGTGGAGGATGGCACGCTGGACGTCTCCAACGTCAGCGAGACCGTTCTGAACTCCGGCAAGGTCGATGGCAAGCTGTACGCCATTCCTCTGGGCGTCAACGTTCCCGCCGTCATGTACAACAAGGACCTGCTGGACGAGAACGGCATTGAGATCCATGACAACATGACGCTGGACGAGTTCTACGATGTCTGCCGCGAGGTCTACGAAAAGACCGGCTACAAGACCGACGTATTCTACGGCAACGGCGCTGACTACTGCGCTTACGTGCTGCGCGGTGAGGGCGGCCACCTGTACAACGGCAGCGAGATCGGTGCTACCGAGGAGCAGATCGAGGCCTTCTTCGACATCTACGAGACCGGCATTGCCGAAGGCTGGGCCTGCGACCCCGCCATCTACGCCGAGCGCACCATCGGCACCCCCGAGCAGATGCCGCTGGTCTACGGCTCCAGCCCCTCTACCATGAGCTGGTGCTCCTTCACCTGGTCCAACGCGCTGACGGCTCTGCAGAACGCCGCCGGTGACAACTTCACCATCGAGATGACCACCTGGCCGTCCAAGGACCCCAAGACCTCTGACTACCTGAAACCCAGCCAGTTCTTCTGCATCACCGCCGATTCCACCCAGCCCGATGAGGCTGCCAAGCTGATCAACTACTGGACCAATGACATCGATGCCAACAAGGTCCTGCTGGGCGAGCGCGGTATTCCCATCTCCTCTGAAGTCTCCAACGGCATCAAGGATCTGCTGGATCCCTCCAACCAGAAGGCTACCGACTTCGTCAACAATGTTGTCACCCCGAACTCCACCCCCATCGATGCTCCTTCCCCGGAAGGCTCTGCGGAAGTCATCCAGCAGGTCAACCAGCTGGTTGAGAAGGTCTGCTACGGCGAGCTGACGGCCAAGGAGGCTGCCGCCCAGCTGCTGAGCGCCGGCAACGCCGCCCTGAACAAGTAATTCTATAAATGGTAAGGCAGCACCGAACGGCCCGGCTGAAAAGCCCCGCACCGTTCGGTGCTTCTCTAAGAAAGGAGAATCCCGCCATGACGAAAAAGGCAGCGGCGGCTAAAAGGCCGCGGCTGGACGCGGAGACCAAGGCCGGTCTGGCGTTCACATCCCCGTTTATCATCGGCTTCCTGCTCTTTATGATCGTGCCGATGATGATCTCTCTCTACTACTCTCTGTGCGATTACAACATTTTGTCGGCCCCTGTATTTGTGGGCTTTAAGAACTACATCAAGATGTTCTCTGACGAGGTGTTTTTCAAGACGATTGGGGTCACCTTCTTCTACGCACTGATTTCCGTGCCGCTGCGTCTGGCGTTCGCGCTGCTGGTCGCCATGCTGCTGCTCAACAGCAGCCGTCTGACCGCCTTCTACCGCGCCGCATACTACCTGCCCTCCATCATCGGCGGTTCGGTGGCTGTCTCCATCCTGTGGAAGCGTATGTTCGCCATCGACGGCGTCATCAATAAAGTGCTGGCTGTCTTTGGCATGAAGGAACCCGTGTCCTGGCTGGGCGACAAAAACACCGCCATCTGGACGCTGATTTTGCTGGCTGTCTGGCAGTTCGGTTCCTCGATGCTGATTTTCCTGTCCTCGCTCAAGCAAATTCCGCCATCTCTGTATGAGGCTGCCAGCATTGACGGCGCAGGTAAGTTCCGCCAGTTCTTCAAAATCACGCTGCCGCTGCTGACGCCCACCATCTTCTTCAACCTCGTCATGCAGATGATCAACGGCTTCCTGGCCTTTACCCAGTGCTACATCATCACCCAGGGCAAGCCGATGAACTCCACGCTGTTCTACACCGTTTATATGTATCAGCAGTCCTTTGAGTATTACAACACCGGCTACGGTGCTGCGCTGGCCTGGGTCATGCTGCTGATCGTCGGCCTTATCACCGCATTTCTGTTTGCAACCAAGCGTTTCTGGGTTTATGAGGAGGGTCTCTGATGAATACCAAAACAAAAAGAAAGGTCGGCAGCATTGTCTACAATGTGATCGTCTGCCTCTTCGGCCTCATCATGCTGTACCCGCTGGTCTGGATGGTCATGAGCTCTTTTAAAGAGACAAGCACCATCTTTACGACGGCCGGCAGCCTGATCCCCGAAAAATTCACGCTGGAAAACTACGTCAACGGCTGGAAGGGCTTCGGCAAAGTCAGCTTCGGGACCTTCTTCTCCAACTCGATGTTTATTTCCGTCATTGCTACTGTTGGTACGGTCATTTCTTCCTCTCTGGTTGCCTACGGCTTCTCCCGCTGCAAGTTCAGGGGCCGCGGCCTGCTGTTCGCGGCTATGCTGGTGTCCATGATGCTGCCCGCGCAGGTGCTGATGATCCCCCAGTACCTGTGGTACCAGAAGCTGGGCTGGGTCGGCACCTATCTGCCGCTGATCGTGCCGTACTTCTTCGCCATCCAGGGCTTCTTCGTTTACCTGATCCTGAACTTCATCGACGGCATCCCCAAGGATCTGGACGAGGCCGCCCGCATTGACGGCTGCTCCTACTTCGGCATTTATCTGCGCATCATCCTGCCGCTGATCGTGCCCGCGCTCATCACCGCCGGCATCTTCTCCTTCATGTGGCGCTGGGATGACTTCCTTTCCGCGCTGCTGTATGTCAAGGAATCCGTCCGCTATCCCGCGTCCCTGGCGCTGAAGCTGTTCTGCGACCCGGGCTCGTCCTCGGACTACGGCGCCATGTTCGCCATGTCCACCCTGTCCATTATCCCGGCGGTTACGATCTTCATCGTGTTCCAGAAATATCTGGTCGAGGGCATCGCAACATCCGGTCTGAAAGGCTGATTTTCTGGAGGTTTACTCGTATGGAAAAGACAATGAAGGCTGTTGTTACCTACGCACCCGGCGACAACCGGTATGAAGATTTCCCTTTCCCTGAGCTGGAGGACGGCGAGGTCCTGCTGAAGGTCAAGGGCTGCGGCATCTGCGCCGGCGACCTGAAGGCGTTCCACGGCGGCATCCGCGTCTGGGGCACCTCCGAGGCGGACCGCTACATGGAGCCGCCCTGCATCCCCGGCCATGAGTTCTACGGCGAGGTCGTGGACATCAAGGGCGAGGTCCCGGGCATTGCCATCGGCGATGATGTCTGTGCCGAGCAGGTCGTGCCCTGCGGCCACTGCCATTTCTGCCGCACCGGCAAATACTGGATGTGCCAACGCAGCGCTGTGTTCGGCTTCAAAAAATATGCCAACGGCGGCTTTGCCGAGTATGTCAAGCTGCCCAAAACCAGCTTGAAGCATGTTCTGCCCAAGAGCTTTACGAAGGAGCAGAGTGTTCTGGTTGAGCCGATTGCCTGCGGCATGCACGCGCTGGAACAGGCCAATATCCGGCATGACGATGTGGTCGTCATCGCGGGTCTGGGCGCTATCGGTACCTCGATGTGCAACATTGCCAACCTCAAGATGCCCAAGCTGGTCATCGGCCTCGAAGTCCGCGAGGAGCGTGCCCGCCGCGCCAGGGAGTACGGTGCCGACATCGTGCTGAATCCCGTCGAGTGCAATGTGGTCGAGGAAATCATGAAGCTGACCGGCGGTCTGGGCTGCGATGTTTATGTCGAAGCCTCCGGCAGCCCCAAGAGCGCCGCGCAGGGCCTGAACTGTCTGTGTAACCATGGCCGTTATGTCCAGATGGGCGTGCTGTCCGATCTCGTTACCGCAGACTGGAACACCATCGGAGACGGCAAGGAGCTGACCATCATCGGCTCCCACCTGTCTGCCAAGGTCTACCCCGCCGTTATCCGCGGCATCGAGAAGGGGCTTATCAAGACCGACGGCCTGATCTCTCACTGCTTCAAGCTGCAGGACTGGGCCAAGGCCTATGAAACCGCCGAAAAAGACCCCGCTGCTGTCAAAATTATGCTGGAGCCGTAATAGCCCCGCAATCAGCTGAAAATGCCCTCCGGTCCTGCCGGAGGGCATTCTTGAAATAGGAGGATTTTTGTATGAAATACGGATGCCGCGCCCACGATTACGGCTGCTTTACCGCACAGGAATTGGCACGCACGCTGGCAGACCGGGGCTACAACGCTGCCCAGCTTGCCATGCCCAAAGCCATTCAGGGGATTGCAGATATGAACGGTATCTCCCCGGAACAGTTGGAAGAAATCCGCACCGCGTTTGCTGCGGCAGATGTGGAAATCACTGTGCTGAGCTGCTACCGCGATTTGAGCAGCCCGGACGACGGGACGCGGACGGCTGCCGTGGCGGATGTATGCCGCGCCCTGCACTACCAGAAGGCAGCGGGGGCAAAACAGGTCGGAAGCGAAAGCTCCTGCCGATTTCTGAGCGAGGAGCAGAAGGCGGCAGAGCTGCCCCTGCTGACCGACAGCATCCTGCGCATCGTAGAGCAGGCCGCAAAGCTGGATGCCTGCTTTGCGCTGGAACCGGTATTTGTACACGCGCTGGACACGGTGGAAAAGCTGCGCACGCTGAAGGAGACTGTAGGCGACGGGGCGCATTTTCATGTGATTTTTGACCCTGTTAATGTCCTGACGGCTGAGAATGTGGACAACCAAGATGCTCTGTGGCCCGCCTGGTGCGAGGTTATCGGCAAAGATCTGGCTGCCGTCCATGTGAAGGACGCTGTGCTCCACTCCGACGCGCCGCGCACCCCCACCGCCCTGGGGGCGGGGCAGATGGATTACACCGTCATCCGTGAATGGCTCCACCGCGGCCATCCTACCGCCGCCCTGCTGCGGGACGAGGTCATTCTCCCCGTCGCGCAGGAAGATTTGGCATATATGCGGACGCTGTGAAAAACATCGGGGCGTAGGAGTGCTGTATCGCCTTTGCGGGGCAGGAAAACCGATGCTTTAATTATACAGCTTGGAGGTGACAGTTTGCAATCGTAAGTTGTACTCTCCGGTGGTAAGTTGTACGCATGGCCGTAAGACCATAGCGGGATGAATCCAATTTTTTGTAGTTTTACGGATAGGATACGATAGTATATTAGTATTTTATTTATTTAATTATTTATTTGTGCAGGATTTACCTGTACAGGAAAATCCCGTCTAGGTAAATGCCTTTGTGGTAAAATAAAAAATCCCCGGAAAGCGGAGAATTTAGGGCGCTATTTGGCTGGACGGGCACCGCGCCGACGCGCTGCGAATGTGCCAAAACAGGGGCGCTTCTCGCGGTGACAGGGGCGATGTGCGAGGATGGTGTAGAGTTGGTTTGCGTACAACTTCTTGCCGGAGAGTAAAACTTATA
>ERZ1673703.2628-NODE-2628-length-10849-cov-11.904206_pt1 | contig 10849 bp, 7 predicted proteins | sample MGYA00580233_ERZ1673703 | MGnify/ENA primary metagenome ERZ1673703 (study PRJEB41218, sample SAMN15661748) | gut metagenome | host: Homo sapiens | place: Canada: London | collected 2015-08-20/2019-03-30 | study: EMG produced TPA metagenomics assembly of... | reverse complement strand
AATCCCGCATCAGTGACTGCTATTATAGCGCAAATCAGGTAGGTTGTCAAGGGGGCAAGTTGGCGGCAGCGGCAAAGCGGCAGAGCTCCTCCAGCCTTCGCTTATGCTCGGCCTGAGGGGCTCTGCGCTCTTACCTTTAAATCATACTGAACAAATCCACCTGGCTCGTTTCGGGCAGACTGCCCAAAGCGCCGACGGCGCGGAGCTTGTCAAAAACAGACTGCGCCACACCGCTGGCCTGCTGCAATTCCTCCACCGAGATATACTCCTGCCCGTGCATCGTGGCCTGTTCCAGCGCAACGGCGGCGGCATCACCCAGACCGCGGATGGCTGTGAACGGCAGACGCACTTTGCCGTCCTCAACCACGTACTTACTGGCGTAGCTTCTGCCCAGCTCGATGGGCAAAAACTCGCAGCCGCGCTGCAGCATTTCGTTTTCCAGCTGCAGGCTGACCAGCGCGTCATCGTCCTTGGCGGTGCGCTCGTCCTTGGGGATCTTTTCGTTGTCGCGCAGGTGCTGCTTCGCCACACGGACGCCGCCCACGGCGGCCTCGTAGTCAATATCCGCGCCGCGCACCGTGAAGTACACCGCGTAGAAGATGGCCGGGTGGTAGACCTTGAACCACATCAGGCGGATGGCCGCCATCAGGTAGGCCACGGCGTGGGCCTTGGGGAACATATACTTGATCTTGCGGCAGGATTCAATATACCAGTCGGGCACATCGTGCTCGCGCATGGCCTCCTCCCACCCGGGCTTGAAGCCGCCCTTGGCGACCTTGCCCTTACGCACGGCCTCCATGATGTCGAACGACATCTTCGGCTCCAGTCCCTTGCGCAGCAGGTACAGCATGATGCTGTCACGGCAGCCGATGACCTCCGCAATCGTGCAGGTGCCCGAGCGGATCAGCTCGTCGGCGTTGCCGGTCCAGACGTCGGTGCCGTGGGACAGGCCGGAGATTTGGATCAGCTCGGAGAAATTCTTCGGCTGGGCGTCCAGAAGCATCTGGCGCACAAAGTTCGTACCCATCTCGGGGATGCCGAACGTGCCGGTCTTGGAGCCGATCTGCTCCTCCGTCACGCCGAGGGCCTCGGGGCTGGTCAGCAGACTGTAGACCTTCTCGTCGTTCATCGGGACGGAATCAATCGGAATGCCGGAGTATTCCTCAAAGAACTTGTAGAAGGTCGGCACATCATGGCCCAGCTCATCCAGCTTGAGCAGCGTATCGTGCAGGTATTTAAATTCAAAGTGGGTCGTCAGCAGACCGCCCTTGACATCGTCCGCCGGGTGCTGGATGGCGCAGAAGTCGTAAATGTCGAAGGTATCCGGCACAACGACCATGCCGCCGGGGTGCTGACCCGTCGTGCGCTTGACGCCGGTGCAGCCCATAACAAGGCGGTTTTCCTCGGCGCGGTTGACGGTCTTGCCGCGCTCCTCGAGGTATTTTTTGACGTAGCCGTAGGCGGTCTTATCCTGCAGACCGGAGACCGTGCCCGCCTTGAACACGTTTTCCTTGCCGAACAGTTCCTCGGTGTAGCGGTGGACGTGGGACTGATACATGCCCGAGAAGTTCAGGTCAATATCAGGCTCCTTGTCGCCGTAGAAGCCGAGGAAGGTCTCGAACGGGATGTCGTGGCCCTCGACGATCATCGGCTTGCCGCAGACCGGGCAGGTCTTGTCGGGCAGGTCGAAGCCGTCAAAGTGTACGCCATCGTTGATCCACTCGCTGTGCTTACAGTTGGGGCACAGATAGTGCGGCGGCATCGAGTTGACCTCGGAAATGCCGGAAAAGTGCGCGACGGCGGATGAGCCGACGGAGCCGCGGCTGCCGACCTGATAGCCGCCCGCATTGGAGTAGGCCACCAGACGCACGGCAATGACGTACAAAACGGCGTAACCGTGGCCGCAGATGGAGTCCAGCTCCTTTTTCAGCCGCTTTTGCAGCACGTCGGGCAGCGGGCTGCCGTAGTCGCGCGCCGCGTGCTTCCACGTGTCGTCGCGCAGCTCCTGTTCCGCGCCCGGGATGCTGGGCGGGTAGGTGCCCTTGGGGATGGCGCGCAGGTTGTTGTCGATGGTCGCGGCGATCTTGTTGGGGTTCGTCACCACAATTTCATACGCCTTTTCCTGCGGCAGATAGCTGAAATCCTCCAGCATATCGGGCGTGGTGCGGAAGTAGAGCGGGGCCTGGTTGTCCGCGTCCTTGAAGCCGTTGCCGGCCTGCAGAACAGCGCGGTAGATCCAGTCCTCCGGCTCCTGAAAGTGGGAGTCGCCCGTGGCGACAACCGGCTTATGCAGGTCCTCGCCCAGCTTTATGACGGTGCGGTTGAAGTTTTTGATGGCCTCGATCGAGTCCGCCTGCCCGTTGCGCACCATGAATTCATTGTTGCCGAGCGGCTGCACCTCGAGATAATCGTAATAATCGGCAATGCGCAGCAGCTGTTCGTAGGGCTGACCGGCCACGATTGCCCTGTAAAGCTCACCTGCTTCACAGGCCGGGGAGAGCAGCAGGCCCTCGCGGTACTGGTTCAGCAGGCTGCGCGGCACGCGCGGTTTCTTAAAGAAATACTGCGTGTGGGCGGCGCTGACAATGCGGTAGAGGTTCTTTAAGCCCACCTGATTCTGCACCAATATAATAAGGTGGTAGTATTTCTTCTTCAGCACCTCTTTGTTGCCGCCGAGGCCGGTGTTGATAGACTCCACCGTATGGATGTCCTTTTCCTCGAGGTCGGTCAGCATGACCTCATAGATGCGGGCCAGCGCCATGGCGTCATCGACGGCGCGGTGATGGTTGAAGGGCGGGATCTCGAGGTGCTTGTTGATGGTGTCCAGCTTGTAGTTGCGCAGCCCCGGAAAGAGTGCCTGCCCCATCGGCAGTGTGTCGATATAGGTGTTCTCGTCCCAGCTGACGCCCGCCTTCTCCCCTGCCTTGCGGATGAACAGCATATCAAAGCTGTGGGCGTTATGGGCCACAAGGATGTTGTCCCCGCAAAATTCTTTAAAAGCGCGGATGGCCTCCTCGGGCGTCGGGGCGTCGGCGACCATGGCATCGTTGATGCCGGTCAGGTCAACGACCTTCTGCGGGATCGGCTTGCCGGGGTTGACGAAGGTGCAGAACTTCTTTTCCTCGTTGATCTTGCCGTTTTCAACATAGACTGCGCCGATCTCGGTCAGGCGCTCGGTGTTGGAGTCGAGACCCGTCGTCTCTGTGTCAAAGACGACGAACGAGCCGGAGAGCGGCATCTCGGCGCTGCCGTAGACTGCGGGGATCATGTCATCGACGAAGTAGGCCTCACAGCCGTAAATCAGCTTAAAGTTCGGGTCTGTTTCGTGGATGGCATCGGTGGCCAGCATCGCTTCGGGGTAGCCCTGGCAGACGCCGTGGTCGGTGATGGCAATGGCGCGGTGGCCCATGCGGTGAGCCAGACGCACGATCTTGCCGGGGTCGTTGAAGCCGTCCATCGAGCTGGACTTGGTGTGCAGGTGCAGCTCGACGCGCTTTTCGCCGTCGGGCGCGGTATCCTGGCGCTGCTCACGCTCGACCTGCAAAACGTCGTAGGGCATGATGACAAAATCATGCTCGTACTTGTCGTACATATAGTTGCCGCGGACGATGAGGGTCGTTCCGGGCTTGAGGCCCTCCCACTTGGACATATCCGCGCCTTCTTCCCCCATGACCTTGAGGTTGACGGAGCCGGAGTAGTCGGTAATGGAGGTAAAATAAATCTTGCGGCGGCTGCCCTTGACCTCGGTAGCAAAGACGTCGCCCCAGACCGTGACCTTGCCGCCGTCGCCCAGATCGTTGAGGCGGCGGGTGTCGGTGGGCTTGAACTGCTTGCCGTAGAACAGCTTGACCGGCTTGTTCGTGAGGGCGAGACCTTCAATCGTAAAGTCGGGCGGTGTCTCCTTGGCCTCGAACTTGACAACGGGGGCCTTCTCCTGCAGGTACTGCTCAAACTCCTCCTCGGTGCGCGCCTTACCGGAATCGGCCAGGCGGACAACGGGCAGACTTCCTGTGCGCTCCTGGATCATCTCGGCCAGCACGCGGGGCAGCTCGACGCTCTCAAGGATCTGGCGGCCCGCGCTGACGTGGACCGTGATGCCGTCCTCGCCAAAGGTGACGGGCTCGGACTTATCGAGGAAGCCGTTGACCGGCATTCCCTTTTCTTTCAATTCCTCGATCATCAGGCGCACGGCCTCGGGGGTGATGTTCGGGTAGGCAAAGTAGCTGCGGACTTGCAGCTCATACCCGGCGAACACCTCGGCAAGGGACGCACAAAGACGCCCGCACAGCGCCTGATCCAGAGGTTCAGCACTGCGCAGGCAGATGACGACCTGTCTTTGTGTGCGGTAAAGCTCCACGCGGTCCACAAGCACACTGCCGAACGCCGCGCAGAACTGCTGGTCCGCCGTAAACTGCGGCCAGACCTGGGTGACAAATGGTTTCAAATGGGGGTACCTCACAAGTGGGTGTAGAGACAAGGCTTCCTCCGAGGGGCTGCGCCCGCAGGCGCGTGTCGGAGTGCAACCGCCGTAGGCGGCTCTTGGCACGGAGACTGAAGCTGTCCGCGAAGCGGACTGATGAGGGCGGAGTTGCCGGGCATTACCCACAAACGGATTGCCGAGGACAGCTTGCCCCTCATCCGGCCCTGCGGGGCCACCTTCCCCCAAGGGGGGAAGGCTTTAGGGGGTCACATCTTATGGATCTCGTCCAGCAGCTGGCCGACAATATCGCCCTTGAGCATACGGATCTTCTCGCCGCGGATGAAAAGCAGGGCCTCGTCCTTACCGCCGGCAATGCCGATGTCGGCGTCGGATGCCTCGCCGGGGCCGTTGACAACACAGCCCATAATAGCGATCTTGAGCGGCTTCTTAAAGCCCTCGTCCCGCAGACGCGCCTCGACCTCGTTGGCGATCTCGATCATCGGGTACTGGGTGCGGCCACAGGTCGGACAGCTGATGATCTCGGGACCGGCGACGGCGTAGCCCGCCGCGCGCAGGATGTCATACCCGGCGTAGACCTCGTTCTCGGGTTCATCGGTCAGACTGACGCGCAGCGTGTCGCCGATGCCCTCCATCAGCAGACCGCCGATGCCCATACCGGACTTGATGAGGCCCATGCGGTTGCCGCCGGCCTCGGTCACGCCGACGTGCAGGGGGTAGTCCGTCTGGCTGGCCAGCAGACGGTACGCCGCCATCATGCGGGGCACGTTGCTGGATTTGATCGAAATAACGATATTATCAAAGTCGTATTTTTGCAGCAGCCGCACATGGTACATGGCGCTCTCCACCATGGCCTCGGGCACGGGAGCGCCGTACTTGGCCAGGATGTGCTTTTCGAGGCTGCCGCCGTTGACGCCGATGCGGATGGGCACATTTCTGGCGTTGCAGGCGTCGGCCACAGCCTTGACGCGGTCATCATCCCCGATGTTGCCGGGGTTGATGCGAATTTTGTCCGCACCGGCATCCAGCGCTGCAAGCGCGGCGCGGTAGTCAAAGTGGATGTCCGCCACAACGGGGATGTCCACCTTCTCTTTAATGGCAGCCACGACGGCGGCGTCCGCCGGGGTGGGCACGGTCACGCGGACGATCTGGCAGCCCGCCTTGGCGACGCGCTCTGCCTGGGCCACGTTGCCCGCAATATCCTTGACGGGCACATTCAGCATCGTCTGGACGGCAATGGGGTTCGTGCCGCCGATTTTAATGTTGCCGATCTTGACTTCTTTTTTTAATTGACGCTGCATCGTAGTTCTCCTTATAAGAATCGTGAAATATCGTGCATCGTGACCAGAATCATCAGCCACACCAGCGCCACCGTACCCGCCGTGTTGATCACGCCCTGCACGCGGGGCGGCACAGGATGGCCGGTCAGGCCCTCCCACGCAAGGAACAGCAGCTTGCAGCCGTCCAGCGCCGGGATGGGCAGCAGGTTAAAGATGCCGACGTTGATGGTCAGCAGAGCCAGCAGGGACAGAACCTCCCGCCAGCCGTAGTGCACGGCCTGGTTGACCGCCGACACCGTGCCGAGGGGGCCGGACAGTTCCTCCACGCCCACCTTGCCGGCGAGCAGGTCAAAAAAGCTGCCCAGAATAGCCCTGCTGTAGTAACTATACATATCGCAGGTCATGACAATGACGTGCCGCAGGTCCTTTTTCATCGGCTCAACGCGGAAATCCATGCCGTACAGCACATTGCCGTCCGCGTCGCGCGTCGGGGTGAAGGTCACATCCTGCAGCTCCAGGACCTCGCTGCCGCGCAGGACCACCACGTTGTAGGTTTCCTCCTCCGCGGTGTAAAACCAATCGGTTATGTCGTAGACCGTCCAGCAGGGGTTGCTGCAAATCTGCAAAATCGTGTCGCCCTCCTGCAGGGCTGCGGAGCTTGTGGCGTTCTCGCTGAAATCCGCAATCGTCGTGCTGCCGACCTTGCCCATGGTAAGGACGAGCACCAACAGCACCGCGACGCCGAGGATAAAGTTCATCAGCGCACCGCAGAGCGTGACAAAAAAGCGCTGCCAGGCGGTGGCATCCTCAAATTTCTGGCCGCTGACGACCAGCGGGAAAAGCGTGGTTTTGCGGGGCTTCGGGGCGGGCGGCAGTGCGCTCTCCCCGCTCTCGTCCGCCTCGTCGCCCTCCTCGTCAGGCAGGGGGCTGAACAGATTATAGCCGCCCAGCGGCAGCAGGCGGACAGAATAGGTCGTTCCGTCACGGGTCGTGGACCACAGGCGCGGGCCAAAGCCGATGGAAAATTCCTCGACATGGATACCGCAATGGCGCGCCGCCATAAAGTGGCCCAGCTCATGCACCAGAATGACGCTGCCAAACACGAGCAGCGATGCCAGCCCGGTCAGCAATGCAGTCATAGGCATCTCACAAGTAAAGTATTGGACGTAGAGCTGTAGGGGCCGGGCATGCCCGGCCCGCGCGTGTATGGCAGACAGGAGTCTGCCGGAAAGCTGAGGGCCGCACATGTGCGGCCCCTACCGGGCAGTTCCAATCAGATATGTGCCTCCACATAGGCTCGCGCCATGCGGTCACACTCGTGGACGTCGGCAAGCGTGTAGTCGCCGCCGAAGGAATCACTGTCGACGATGCCCTCGACCAGGCGGCCAATGTCCAGGAAGCCGATCTCGTCGCGCAGGAAGTGCGCAACGGCGGCCTCGTTCGCACCGTTGGCGGCGCAGGGGGCCAGACCGCCCTTGCGGATAGCCTTTTTGCAGGCTTTGAGGCAGCGGAAGGTCTCGTCGTCCGCCGTTGCAATGCTCAGCTTGGTCAGCGCGGTGAAGTCCAGCTCCGGCACGGGGCTGGGCAGGCGCTCGGGCCAGGTCAGCGCATACTGGATGGGAATGCGCATGTCGGGCACACCGAGCTGCGCAATGATCGAATGATCCGCAAACTGCACGGCGGAGTGGATGATGCTCTCACGCTGGACGACGATCTGAATCTTATCCTCGGGCAGACCGAACAGCCACGCGGCCTCGATCAGCTCCAGACCCTTGTTCATCAGGGTCGCAGAATCAATCGTGATTTTGGCGCCCATATTCCAGTTCGGGTGCTTGAGCGCGTCGGCCTTCGTCTTGGTGCGCAGCTGCTCGGTGGTCATACCGAAAAACGGGCCGCCGGAGGCCGTCAGCAGGATCTTCTCCAGCGTTTTGGCGCTGTGCTGATCCTGCAAGCACTGGAAAATAGCGCTGTGCTCACTGTCCACGGGCAGCAGGTGGACGCCATGCTTTTTGACAGCATCGGTCACAAGATGGCCGCCCGTGACAAGGCTTTCTTTGTTGGCCAGCGCCAGATCATGGCCGCTCTCAATCGCGGCCAGCGAGGCGTCGAGGCCCGCAATGCCGACAACGGCGTTCAGCACCGTGCCCGCGCCGTCCATACAGGCCAGCGCGCGCAGTCCCTCCGCTCCCTTGAGCAGCTTCGGCGCGTCGGCCTGCCCGGCCAGCGCTGCGGAGAGCTTGTCAAACGCGGCGGGGTCGGTGACGGCGACGTACTTCGGGTGGAACTCCGCGATCTGCGCCAGCAGCTTATCGACGCTGGAATTGGCGGACAGGCCGAACACCTCATAGCCGTGCATACGGCAGACGTCCAGGCTCTGGGTGCCGATGGAACCCGTGGAGCCCAAAAGTGTGATGACTTTACTCATTTTTACGATTCCTCACAGCAGATAGAAGAAGTAGCGTACCGCGATGGAAACAAAGGGCGCGATGAACATGACGCTGTCAAAGCGGTCCAGAATGCCGCCGTGCCCCGGGAAGATCGTGCCGTAATCCTTGATGCCTACCTGGCGCTTGACGGACGACGCGAACAGGTCACCCAGAATGCCCAGCACCGACGCCACGGCACCCATGCCCAGCAGCACCAGATAATGCTTCGGCTGCACCTGAATGCTGATGACGTTGTATTTGGCCGACAGCAGCGAGTAGACGAGCGTCAGCACACAGCCCGCAGCCATGCTGCCCAGCACGCCGCCCACAGCGCCCTCCACGGTCTTGTGGGGGCTGACGATAGGAGCCAGCTTGTGCCTGCCGAACGCACGGCCCGCAAAGTAGGCCGCGGTGTCGCCGCCCCAGGCAAAGCAGAGGATCAGCAGGATGAAATAAATTGCGTCATAGCGATATTCTGCGAAGGGCAGCATCCGCTTTAAGTGGATGAGCGAGTAGAAGCAGAACGTGATGACGCCCGAGAAGTAGATAAACCCCGTCAGCTTACCGAAATCCAGTGTTTTGACGTGGGCGATCTGACAGACGTTGTAGAACAGCACCGTCAAAAAGGCCGCGGGCAGCAGCAGGCCGCGCACCATCTGCGATGTGCTCAGCATGACCAGCAGCGTCAGCGGCACAGCGGCGGCATAGAGATACCACTGCTTTTTGCCAAAGCCCATAGCGGAAAAAACCTCATGGATTGCAATCAGGCAGACGGCACTTAATACCAAGTCAAACAGGAAGGTGTCAAAAAACGCCAGCACAACGGCCAAAATGCCCAGGCCGACAGCGGCGGTGATGATGCGGGTCTTCATAAACGGTGGTTTCCTTTCGCGGAATCGTTTTATTCAATGATGCAATAACAGCCTATGCGGGCGTGTCGCATGACATGCCCGCACAGGCTATCGTTCATGGAGAGATCAGACTTCCATGATTTCCTTGTTCTTGTCGGCGCAGGTGTCGTCGATCAGCTTGACATATTTGTCGGTCAGCTTCTGGGTCTCTTCCTCCAGCTTCTTCTGGTCGTCCTCGGTGAGCTCGCCGGCCTTCTTCATGGCCTTGAACTTGTCCATGGCGTCGCGGCGGATGTTGCGCACGGCAGTCTTGGCGTCCTCGCCCTGCTTCTTGACATCCTTGGTCAGCTGCTTGCGGCGCTCCTCGGTGGGGGCCGGGAACACCAGACGGATGACCTGGCCGTCATCAATGGGGTTGATGCCGATGTCGCTGGTCTGGATGGCCTTGGAGATGGGCTTGAGCATCGAGCGGTCCCACGGGGAGATGGTCAGGATGCGGGCCTCGGCGACGGCGACAGCCGCGATCTGCTGGATGGGCGTGGGGCTGCCGTAGTAATCGACCGTGACCTTGTCCAGAATGGCGGGGTTGGCGCGGCCTGCGCGGATGGAGGCCAGCTCATGGGTGAGGTGGTTGACACTGGCATTCATTTTTTCTTCAAAGGGTTTCGTCGTGCTGCTCATAATGAAATTCTCCTTATTTTAAGATAGTATATGGGGAAAATATGAATTTTTCAATTTGTGCTTTTGCGTCTTATTCCCTGACCAGGGTACCGACGCTTTCGCCCTTGACAGCCTTGGCAATGTTGGCGGGCTGGCCCAGATCGAACACGAGGATGGGCAGACCGTTGTCGCGGCAGAGGGTCGCGGCGGTGGAGTCCATGACGGCCAGGCGCTCATCCAGCACGCGGGTGAAGGTCAGCGTGTCGTAGCGCACGGCATCGGCGTACTTGTGGGGGTCCTTGTCATAGACGCCGTCGACCATCGTGGCCTTGAACATGGCGTCCGCGCCGATCTCCAGCGCGCGCAGGGCGGAGGCCGTGTCGGTGGAGAAGATCGGGTTGCCGGTGCCGCCGCCGAACACGACGATCTTGCCGCTTTCCAGCGCGGCAATGGCCTTGTCGCTCGTGAAGCACTCGGCGACCTGCGGCATGAAGGAGCTGGTCATGACGACGGCGTCCACGCCCTGCTGGCGCAGCGCGTCCTTGACAGCCAGCGCGTTCATAACGGTGGCCAGCATACCGATCTTGTCGGCGTCCATGCGGTCCATTTTGCCGCTGGAGCGTCCGCGCCAGAAGTTGCCGCCGCCCACGACGATGCCGATCTGGGCACCGAGGTCGTGCGCAGCCTTGATGCCCGCGCAGATGGAGGCGATGGTCTCCTCATCAAAGCCCGTGCCCTTGGGGCCGGACAGAGCCTCGCCGCTGACCTTCAGAAGAATACGTTTATACTGAATTGCCATAAAAAACACCACCTGTAGTTATTTTGGCGGTCCACTGTGCCGTGCAGGCATAGTAAACCATTCTCTTTGTATAACATTTTACAATAATTTGGGCTTAAAGTAAAGCGGTGTGGAAAAAAAATGAGGCTGCCCGCCTCCTTAAAGCCTTCCCCTGTGGGGAAGGTGGCCCCGCAGGGCCGGATGAGGGGCAGGTTTGCCACAGCGATCCGTTTACGGGCAACAGAGGCAAGGTTTCCCCTCATCAGTCAGCGGGCGGGGCCGCTGACAGCTTCCCCCTCGGGGGAAGCCATGCAGCAAAAAAGCGCCGCTCCCTTCCAAGAACAGCGCTTTTACTTACTGCATCGAAGTATCCGCTACCAGAACCGCCAGCTCCCGGCGTATCAGTCTGCGGCGGT
>ERZ1673703.2622-NODE-2622-length-10870-cov-30.934905_pt1 | contig 10870 bp, 7 predicted proteins | sample MGYA00580233_ERZ1673703 | MGnify/ENA primary metagenome ERZ1673703 (study PRJEB41218, sample SAMN15661748) | gut metagenome | host: Homo sapiens | place: Canada: London | collected 2015-08-20/2019-03-30 | study: EMG produced TPA metagenomics assembly of... | reverse complement strand
GTCCCGTGCCACAGACGGGGCAGAATGGACAAAGGTATGAACTTCTTTTACATCCTAAGCGCGCCCCTGGGCTATGTCATGGAGTGGATCTACAAGCTACTCCCCAACTACGGCTGGGACATCATCCTCTTCACGCTGCTGATCAACATCGTCAAGATCCCCCTGCAGCTGAGCCAGCAGAAGAGCATGGCCAAGATGTCCGCTTTCCAGCCCATGATCATGGACATCCAGACCAAGTACAAGGATAAGCCGGAAAAGCAGCAGGAAGAACTGATGAAGCTGCAGCAGGACTACGGCTACAAGCCCACCGCCGGCTGCGTGCCCATGCTGCTCAACTTCCTGGTCATCTTCGGCGTTATCGGTGTTGTTTACAACCCGCTGCAGCGCATCTTCCACATCAGTGCCGCTGCTCTGACCGCCGCCGGTGAGGCCCTGACTGCCGCCGGGGTTTCCTTTACCGCCATCACCCGCGACACCAACATCATTGCACAGGTCGTGGCCGGCAATTCCGGCGTGATCGGCTGCTTCAGCGCAGACCAGATCGCCACCATCACCGAGTTCAGCCAGCACATGAACTTCCTGGGCATCGACCTGACCCGCATCCCGCAGATCGGCCTGTCGCTGGACCTGGTGCTGCCGCTGCTGTCGGTGGTGACCATGTTCCTGTCCACCCACATCAGCATGAAGGCCTCCGGCCAGCAGATGCAGGGCAGCATGAAGGTGACCATGTACCTGATGCCGCTGATGTATCTGTTCTTCTGCTTTACCTACCCGCTGGCATTCTCGCTGTACTACGTCATTTCCAACATCGTGATGACCGCGCAGACCCAGGTCATGCGCAAGATCTACGACCCCGAGAAGATGCGCAAGGAAGTGGAAGCTCAGATCGAAGAAAAGCGCAAGCAGCAGAAGCGCGGCGTGAAGAGCACCACCGTGAAGGTCACCGACCCCAAGACCGGCAAGGTTACCGAGAAGAACCTCTCGGCCAGCGAGATGAACAAGCGCCGCCTGGAGTATGCCCGCCAGCTGGATGCCGAGCGCTACAAGGACGAGCGCACCGTGCCGCTGAGTGAGCTGAACAAGCAGGACAAGGAATAAAGGAGGACGAACGGTTATGATCCGTAAGCAGGAAGCGACCGGCAAGACGGTCGATGAAGCCCGCGCAAAAGCCTGCGCTCTGCTGGGTGTACAGGCCGATGATCTGAATGTCAGCTATGAAGTGCTGGAGATGCCCCAGAAAACCGGTTTCCTGGGCCTGAAAACCACCCCTGCCAAGGTGTGCGTGAGCGTGGAAGAACCCGATGCTCCGGCAGCGCCCGCCGCAGCCCCGGCTCCGGCGGCCGAGGCTGCTCCGGTGCAGGAGACTGCCCCGGAAGTTCCCGCTGCCCCCGTGGAAGAGCCTGCCGCACCGGTGGAAGCACCGGCTGCCGAGGTTGAGCAGCCTGCCGCAGAGCAGGCCGCCCCGGCTGCTGCCGCAGACGCAGACGAGGAGACCGAGGTCCCCATCGTGATCGAAGAGAACGCCAAGGTCAAGGCTGCTGTGGAGTACCTGCAGGAAGTCATTGCCAAGATGGGCGTGGAGAACGTGACCTTCAGCGCCGTGCAGAAGGGCGAAGCCACCATCATCCGTCTGGACGGTGAGCACCTGGGTGCCCTGATCGGCCGCCGCGGCGAGACCATGGAGAGCCTGTCCTATCTGGCAAGCCTGGTGGCCAACCGTCTGGAAGGCGATTACATCAAGCTGGGTCTGGACGTGGCCGGCTACCGCGACAAGCGCGAGAGCGACCTGACCGCCCTGGCACAGCGCATTGGTGCCAAGGTGCGCAAGACCGGCCGCAGCTTTGCCATGGAGCCCATGAACCCCTACGAGCGCCGCATCATCCACTCTGCCATCAGCAAGATGGAGGGTGTGCGCAGCGAGAGCAAGGGCGAGGGCCGTGACCGCCGCGTGGTCATCTACTCCACCGCACCGGATGCCCAGACCGAGAACACCTACGGCGAGCGCCGTCCCCGCGGCGGCCGCCCCGGCAACGGACGCCGCCCCGGCGGCAACCGCAATGGCTGCTATCGCGGCGGCAGCCGTTCGGAGCATGGTGACCGCAACGGCAACCGCGGCGGTTACCGCGGCAGCCGCAACGGCGGCAACCGTGGGCCCCGTCCTTCCGGTGTGCCGGAGCGCACCTATGCGCCCCGCGATGCCGAGACTGCCGCACCGGTGGCACCCAAGCGCACCGAGCGCGTGGATGATTTTGCCGATTTCAGCTTTGGCAAGATCGAGCTGTAACAGGATCTTTTAACACAAAGCCGGGCAGTCCGTAATGGGCCGCCCGGCTTTGTTGTTTGTGGGGGAGTGGGGGAGAGTTCGCCTCCCGGCCAACGGCCTCGCCCTCTCCGTCACCTACGGTGACACCTCTCCCAAAGGGAGAGGCTCTGGCGAAACCATTCACTTTGCAATTTTTCCAGAAAGTTTACCGCCCTGCCAAGGGCTCTCCCTTTGGGAGAGCTGGCAAATCCGCAGGATTTGACTGAGAGGGCGAGGCTGTCCGAAAAAGGGCGCAGACGGCCAGGAGAGAACCCTCCCGTGAAAATGCTGCCCCAGGCGGTCCGCAGACTTTCCGGTACCACAAAATTAAAATAATTCTTCTGCGCTTTTCCACCAAGATTTCAGAAGATGTGGAAAAACCCATCGGTTGGTGTATCTTTTTGCGAAAAAACGTGGTAAAATAAGCTATAAAATCCGAAAGTGCGTTCTCTCGGCAGCTCTGGCCGCCGGGAGGCCCCCAACACCCCATTGCCCCGGCGGCCAAAGGCCCCGGGCAGAAAGGAACAACTATGCAGGGATCGACCATTGCCGCCATCGCCACCGCCCCCGGTGCGGGCGGCATCGCGGTGGTGCGCCTGTCCGGTGCGCAGAGCTATGCCGTGGCAGAGCGGGTGTTCCGCCCGGCAAACCCGGGCAAAAAGGTGGCGCAGGCAAAAGGCTACACGGCATTGTTCGGCCATTTTGTGGACGGCGGCGAGAAATTTGACGAGGGCGTGGCTCTGTTTTTCCGTGCGCCCCACAGCTATACCGGCGAGGATGTGGTGGAGCTTTCCTGCCACGGCGGCAGTGCGGTGGCACGCCGTCTGGTGGAGGCCTGTCTGGCAGCCGGTGCGCAGCCGGCGGCCCCCGGCGAGTACACCCGCCGTGCGTTCCTGAACGGCAAACTGGGCCTGACTCAGGCCGAAGCGGTCATGGATCTGATCTCGGCCGACGGGCGGCAGGGGGCAGCGCTGGCCAATGCGGCCCTGTCCGGTGCGCTGGCCCGCAAGATCGGGGAACAGAAGGATGCCCTCACCGCCCTGCAGGCCCATCTGGCAGCCTGGGTGGATTTCCCGGAGGAAGATGTGCCGGAGCTGGACGAAGCCCATCTGCGCAGCGTTCTGGGCAGCGTGCAGGAGACGCTGGACGGGCTGATCCGCAACTATCAGGCGGACACCGTCCTGCGCGAGGGCGTGGACTGTGCCATCGTGGGCCGCCCCAATGCGGGCAAGTCCACCTTGCTAAATCTGCTGGCCGGGTTCGACCGTGCCATCGTCACCCCGGTGGCAGGCACCACCCGCGACGTGGTAGAGCAGGCGGTGCAGCTGGGGGATATCCGGCTGAACCTCTTTGACACCGCCGGTCTGCGCGAGACCGAGGACGCCATTGAAGCGGAGGGCATCCGCCGCAGCTGGAAGAAACTGGAAGAGGCTGGCCTGATCCTGGCGGTGTTCGATGGCTCGGAGCCGCCTACCCGGGAGGATCTGGAGCTGGCCCGGCGTTGTGCGGGCCGCCCGGCCATTGCCCTGGTGAACAAGGAAGATAAACCCACGCAATTTGATGCGGAGCTCATCGCCCCGTACTTTGCCATGGTGCTGCCGGTGTGCTGTCAGGAGGAGGGCAGCCGCAAGGTCATTGCGGCTGCCGTGGCGCGCCTGCTGGGCACCAGCCAGATCGACCCCCACGCGGCCAGCCTGTCCGGCCAGCGGCAGCTGTCGGCGGCCCTGCGGGCGCGGGATGCCGCAGCGGGTGCACGGGAGGCCGTGGAGGCCGGGTTCGGGCTGGACGCCGTGTCGGTGTGCGTGGATGACGCGCTGGACGCACTGTGTGAGCTCACCGGCGAAAACGCTTCGGAAGCCGTCATCGAACAGGTGTTCGAGCGGTTCTGCGTGGGGAAATAAGGGCGGGAATGTTCTCTTTTGACACCAAAAGAGAACCAGAAAAGTGCCAGCGATTTCGATGCGCTGGAGCCACGAAAAAGGGGCTGCACGCCCCTTTTAACCCCAAAGCAGTGGGCTACACCGGAAAAAACTGAAGATTCACGCCTGTTCGGCGTGAAGATCTTTTAACCGTTTTTTCCGGCTCCGCCGATTGATAGCCCTTCAGTCGCTGCGCGACAGCTCCCCCCGGGGGAGCGAGCGCTGCTGCTGCTGTTTCCCGTTATGACCCCACCCGTGAAAATGGGTTACAGGAAAGTCCGCAGACTTTCCTGTAACCCGAAATTTAAAATAATTCTTCCGCTGAAAATGCCCAGAGTAAAACGGAGGGCATTTCAAATCAATTATTAGAGGAAACCCGAAAGTATATGAACCACTTAGGAGATTATGATGTGATCGTCATTGGTGCCGGGCATGCCGGCATCGAAGCGGCCCACGCCGCCGCCACACTGGGCGCCAGGACCGCCGTGTTTACCATGAGTCTGGACGCCATCGGCAATATGCCCTGCAATCCCAGCATCGGCGGCACTGCAAAAGGAACGTTGGTGCGTGAATTGGATGCCCTTGGCGGCGTGATGGGTCTGGCGGCGGATGCCACCTACCTGCAGAGCCGGATGCTGAACAAGGGCAAGGGCCCGGCGGTGCACGCACTGCGGGTGCAGACCGACCGCAAACGCTACCACGAATACATGAAGCACGCACTGGAGCTTACCCCCGGCCTTGCCATCCATCAGGCCGAGGTGGTGGGCCTTGAGGTGGAAAACGGCCGGGTGAAGGGCATCGTTACCCAGCTCAACGGCGAGTACACCGCAAAGTGCGTGGTGCTGGCCACCGGCACCAATCTGGGCGGCAAGATCTTTGTGGGCGATGCCTGGTATGCCTCCGGCCCGGACGGTATGCACGCGGCCAATGCCCTGACCGAGAGCCTGAAGGCTGCCGGTCTGCCCCTGCGGCGGTTCAAGACCGGCACCCCCGCCCGTGTGCACCGGCGCAGCATCGACTTCAGCCGGCTGGAGTGCCAGCCCGGCGACCCGGACAACGAGCTGCAGCCCTTCAGCTTCATGACCGACGCCCCCATGCACAACAAGGTGGAATGCTGGATCGCCTACACGAACCCGGAGACCCACAAGATCATTCTGGACAACATCCAGCGCAGCCCGCTGTACGGCGGCATGATCGAGGGTGTCGGCCCGCGTTACTGCCCCTCCATCGAGGACAAGGTGGTGCGCTTTGCGGGCAAGGACCGCCACCCCATCTTTGTGGAGCCCTGCGGTGAGAACACCGAGGAAATGTACCTGCAGGGTGCTTCCAGCAGTCTGCCGGAGGACGTGCAGAATGCCTTCTACCGCAGCATCAAGGGCTTTGAGCACATCGAGATCCTGCGCCCGGCCTATGCCATCGAATACGACTGTGTGGACCCCACCAGTCTGGAAGCCACGCTGGAAAGCAAGGTGGTGCGGGGCCTGTATGGGGCAGGGCAGTTCAATGGCACTTCCGGCTACGAGGAAGCTGCCGCACAGGGCCTGCTGGCCGGTCTGAACGCCGCCCGCAATGCGCTGGGCAAAGAGCAGCTTATCCTGCCGCGTCACACCAGCTACCTTGGCACCCTGGTGGATGATCTGGTGACCAAGGGCGTCATGGACCCCTACCGCATGATGACCAGCCGCAGTGAATACCGGCTGACCCTGCGGCAGGACAATGCCGACACCCGCCTGACCCCTATTGGCCGGGAATACGGTCTGGTGCAGGACGACCGCTGGGCAAAGTACCAGCACACCCAGAACATTCTGGAAGCGGAGCGCCGCCGCCTGCACGACGCCCATCTGCGCACTGCCGACCTGCAGGCCGCCATGACGGCGGCCGGGCTGGCCCCGGCAGCCGAGGGCGGCATTGCCGAAGAATTGCTGCGCCGCCCGGAGATCCACTACGACCTTGTGGCCGGGGTCATCGGCTGGGGGGAGGGGATCACGCCCATGCTGGCGGAACGGCTGGAGACCGAGATCAAATACGCAGGCTACATTGCCCGGCAGGATCGCATGATCCGGGAGGTGGCCCGCCACGAAAAGACCCTGATCCCGGAGGATTTTGAATACGCGGACCTCACCGGCCTGACGCTGGAAGCCCGCGAGAAGCTGGCCCGCATCCGCCCGAAGAATCTGGGGCAGGCCGGGCGCATCCCCGGCGTGTCGCCCTCGGACGTGGCTCAGCTGAGCATCGCCCTGGCGGCCCACACCTGATCCAGAATAACAGAAAGGAATCAAAACCTATGATCGACAAACAGCGGCTGGAGGCCAAGTGTTCCACATGGAACATCTCCCTTACCGGCACCCAGCTGGACCAGCTGGACGCCTTTGCACAGATTTTGGTGGACTACAACCAGAAGGTCAACCTGACCGCCATCACCGACCCCGAGGGCATCGAGGACAAACATTTCCTCGACAGCCTGCTCTTTGCCAGCCAGCCGGAAGTAGCCGGCCGCATGGTGGATGTGGGCGCTGGTGCCGGGTTCCCGGGCATCGTCACCAAGATCTACAAGCCGGAACTGGAACTCACCCTCATGGAGCCCACCGGCAAGCGGGTGGAGTTCTTGAAGTATGCCTGTGCCCAGCTGGGCCTGACCGGCGTGGAGTTTGCCAAGGAGCGCGCAGAGGAAGCCGCCCGCAAGGTGTGGCGGGAGCAGTTTGACCTGGCTTCAGCCCGCGCCGTGGCAGCTCTGCCCATGCTGGCGGAATACTGCCTGCCGCTGGTCAAGGTGGGCGGAAACTTTCTGGCCATGAAGGGTGCCTCCGGAGAAGAGGAGCTGGCCGCGGCCCGCGGGGCCATCAAAAAACTGGGCGGTGCCTATAAGGAGACCCGCACCCTGCACCTGCCCGGCGGCGACACCCGCACCCTGATTTTGTGCCAAAAGATTTCGCAAACTCCGACAGCCTACCCCAGAAACGGCGGAAAAATCGCAAAAAGCCCGCTGAAATAACGGAATAGCGAATAAAATATGCAAAACCCTGCCGAACGAAATTTCTGGCAGGGTTTTTGTTTGTGTGGTACACTGGCTCTGAACCAACTTTTCCACATTTTCCCGGGAAAGCGTGGAAAACAAACCCGGATATGCCGCAAAAAAGGAGGAGCCGTGTTATGTTTGAACGGAAGAAGTCCGCCGGAAAAATTTATTTCCTGCCCATTGACCAGATTCACCCGTCGCCGTTTCAGGCGCGCCGGACCTTTGAGGAACAGGAGCTGGCAGGCCTTGCCCAGAGCATCCGTGAAAACGGTCTGCTGCAGCCCATCTCGGTGCGTAAAGCAGCCGAAGGTTACGAGCTGGTGGCAGGGGAGCGGCGGCTGCGCGCCTGCAAGCTGGCCCAGATGACCACCATTCCGGCCATCCTGTGCAGCTATGCCGATGAGCAGACGGCGGCCCTCGGCCTGCTGGAAAATATTCAGCGCACCGACCTGAACCCCTTTGAGCAGGCGCAGGGCCTGCGGGACATTCTGGTGCTGTGGGACTGCACCCAGGCCGAGGCCGCCAAGCGGCTGGGCATGGCGCAGCCCACACTGGCCAACAAGCTGCGCCTGCTGCAGCTCACGGGGGACCAGCGCCAGTTCGTGCTGGACAACAACCTCACCGAGCGTCACGCGCGGGCCGTGCTGCGCCTGCCGGAGAACCGCCGCAGCGAGGCGCTCATCAACATTGCCAAGCGGCGGCTCAACGCCCGTCAGACCGACCTGTACATCGAACAGCTGCTCAACAGCACCGCAAAAGGGCGGCACCGCATCTCCATGGTCCGGGATGTGCGTATCTTTGTGAACACCATCGACCATGCCATCCGGCTGATGACCGACAATGGGGTACCGGCCACGGCCCACCGGGAAGAGAAGGATGGCTACATCGAATACACGGTGCGCATCCCCACGGCGGCAGCGGAGAAGTGAACTGTTCCATGTGGAACAGAAAAAACGTGTAAAAAATCTGCAAAATACGCCTTGAAAGAGAACTTTTTGCCTTGTAAAAACGGAAAACAGAAGAAAAATACGCACAAAAACGCCTGAAAGCGGTTCAAAAAGCCAAGGGAGTGTGCTATACTACTAGTTGAGATGTCCGCGCGACGGGAAACGAGCGGGCACAACTGCGAATGTTCCATGTGGAACAACCAAAATTTCCCGGAAGGAAGAAATGCGCGTGGCAAAAATTGTAGCAATCGCAAACCAGAAAGGCGGCGTCGGCAAGACCACAACCGCCGTCAACCTGTCCTCCTGCGTGTCGGCTTTGGGCAAAAAGGTGCTCATCGTGGATCTGGACCCCCAGGGCAACACCACCACCGGTTACGGCATCCCCAAGCGGAGCGTGGAGTGCGGCACCTACGAGGTGCTCATCGGCAAGGCGACCGCCGCACAGGCGATCCGCAAGACCGAGTTCCGCACCGATGTGATCGGCTCCAACACCCGTCTGGCCGGTGCCAGCCTGGAAATGATCGACCTGCCGGGCCGCGAGAGCCGGCTGCGCAAGGCGCTGGCCGGGGTGCAGAAGGACTATGACTTCATCTTCATCGACTGCCCGCCCAGCCTGGACCTGCTCACCCTGAACGGTCTGAGCGCCTGCGACAGTGTGCTGATCCCGGTGCAGTGCGAGTATTATGCGCTGGAAGGTCTGTCGGAGCTCATCAGCACCCTCAAGACCATCCGCAAAAAGTACAACCCCTATCTGGACATCGAAGGCGTGGTGTTCACGATGTTCTCCCTGCGCTACAACCTCACGGTGCAGGTGGTGGAGCAGGTGCAGAAGTACTTCGGCTCCAAGGTGTACAAAACCACGATCCCGCGTTCGATCCGCATCTCCGAGGCCCCCAGTTACGGGCAGCCCATCAATTTCTACGAGCCCAAGGGCAAGGGCAGTGAAGCGTACATGGATCTGGCCATTGAGTTCGTCAAGAACAACCGGCCGCACGAGCCCAAAAAGACCCGCGCGCGGAGCAAGAGCGCTCCGGAACCGGCACCGGTCAAAAACGCTCTGGAAGACTAAAACACAGGGGGAACAACAAGAACAATGGCAAAAGGAAAAGGAGGACTTGGCCGCGGGCTGGAAAGTCTGTTTGAGGACGCCGCCCCGAGCCTTGAGTCCGACGCAAAGATCGAGACCCTGCCCCTGCGTGAGATCGAGCCGGACCCAGACCAGCCCCGCAAGACCTTTGACGAAGAGGCACTGGGGGAGCTGGCCGCCAGCATTGCGGAGCACGGTCTGCTGCAGCCCATTGCGGTGCGGCCCCAGGGACTGGGCGGCTACAGCATCGTGGCCGGCGAGCGCCGGTGGCGTGCCTGCCGCATGGCCGGCCTGACCGAAGTGCCGGTGGTGGTCAAGGATGTGTCCGACGAGCAGGCCATGGAGCTGGCGTTGGTGGAAAACCTCCAGCGTGAGGATCTGGACCCGGTGGAAGAAGCCGCCGGCATCCGGGAGCTGATGCTGCGCTGTGACCTGACCCAGGAGCAGGCAGCCCGCAAGCTGGGCAAGAGCCGCAGCGCGCTGGCCAACAGCCTGCGTCTGCTGAACCTGCCGGAAAACGTACTGGAGCTGCTCAAGAGCGGGTTCCTGAACATGGGCCACGCCAAGGTGATCCTGGGCCTGCCCACGCCGGAGCTGCAGGAGCAGGCGGCGCAGATCGTGGCGGACAATCAGCTGAATGTGCGCCAGACCGAGGCGCTGTGCAAGAAGCTGGCAAAGCCCCCGAAGGAGGCAAAAGAACCGGAGCCCCGCGGCACCCTGCCGGTGGAAGTGGAAGAGAGCCTCAAGCAGGTGCTGGGCAGCGAGGTGAACGTGGCCTATCACGGCGGCAAAGGCAAGCTGACGGTGCATTTTTACTCCGATGAGCAGCTGCGCGCCTTTGCAAACCTGCTGGGCCAGTACCAGACCGAAGAATAAAACAACCGCGATCCAAGGCGGACACCCGCCTTTGAACGGCGCCGGGAGAGGTCCCATTTCCCGGTGCGAACGAAATAGAGCAAGGAGAGTCAATCATGCTTGATATCAAATTTGTCCGTGAGAATCCGGACGCCGTCAAGGAAAACATCAAGAAGAAGTTCCAGGACGCAAAGCTGCCGCTGGTGGATGAGGTCATCGAAAAGGATGCCCAGTACCGCGCAGCGCTGAAGGAAGTGGAAGCCCTCAAGGCTGCCCGCAACAAGCTGAGCAAGGCCAACGGCCCGCTGTTCGGCCAGCTGAAGAAGTGCGACGATGAGGCCAAGAAGGCAGAGCTGCAGGCTCAGATCGACGCCAACAACGCCGCCGTCAAGGCCGATGCCGACAAGATGGCAGAGCTGGAGAAGGAAGAGGAAGCTCTGTCTGCCCGCATCCAGGAGATCATGTACACCATCCCCCAGATGATCGACCCCAGCGTGCCCATCGGCCCGGACGACACCTACAACGTGGAAGCACAGCGCTTCGGTGAGCCGGTCGTGCCCGATTTCCCCATCCCGTACCACACCGAGATCATGGAGAGCTTTGACGGCATCGACATGGACGCTGCAGGCCGCGTGGCCGGCAACGGCTTCTACTACCTGCTGGGCAACATCGCCCGCCTGCACGAGGCAGTGCTGGCCTACGCCCGCGACTTTATGATCAACAAGGGCTTTACCTACGTCATCC
>ERZ1673703.2601-NODE-2601-length-10938-cov-8.902233_pt1 | contig 10938 bp, 13 predicted proteins | sample MGYA00580233_ERZ1673703 | MGnify/ENA primary metagenome ERZ1673703 (study PRJEB41218, sample SAMN15661748) | gut metagenome | host: Homo sapiens | place: Canada: London | collected 2015-08-20/2019-03-30 | study: EMG produced TPA metagenomics assembly of... | reverse complement strand
GGTATCTGATTATCTCCTGTGCCCACATTCCGTTTTGCCGCTTCTCCCAAACCAAGGTTTTCGAGAGCCGTTTTCACCGTGCCATCCGATTTGATATCGCCAAACGGATTCTTGCGGCTTAACAGCAGCGCACGAAGCGCGGTAAGCAGCTGGTCGTGCCGCGCCTTCTCCAGGCTGGCACCGGATGCCTCCACCACGCTACAAAGCTCTTCCTGCAACATGTCAAAGTAGTCATCATCCAGATCGGTGGCAGGCGTGCCGGTCTGGGGGTTGCCACGGGTAAAACCGTTCTTACCCGCGCCGAACTTATCCTTCTGCGCGGTTTTCGTGTCTATGCGATGCATGGATTACTCCGGATATTTAAAAATTACGTAGGTATGAGACGGACAGAGTTTGTTAAGCACACATTCGACAACGGTGTCGCCCCAGATACGCAGTGCGGAATCACAGGGATCGCCACATGTCATCCAGGTGGTGTTTGTGGCGGCTGGCATGTTGACCTGCCAGTAATACCGCCATTCCGGCGCATTCACCGCGTCAGTACAGGCCGATGAGCAGGTGAACGTGCTTTTGTCGTATCGCGTGATGGTAGCGTCTGGTCTGCCCAGGGCAGCAAGCTGTGCAAGATAAAAATTCTCGTTGATGCCGCCCGCCAGGTTAACCTTCGCATCCAGCCGTTGCTGACGCTGGCGAAGGGTCTGTGTCCCTGCGGGAATACATTCATCCGGCAGACCGCACAGACGCTCCCAGCGGTTTATCAGTTCAGTGGTGGTGCGCGGATCCAGCTCCCGCATCAGGGCATCCGCACGCTGATGAACGCGGGTTAATGACGGTGCCGCACCGGCAATCGACGGATCGCTGGCTGACCACGCCGGACCGGGGGGCAACAGTGCCGACAACAGACGGATGTAATCATCGTTTGTCACGTCCATGAAATCGTCCCCAGTACCGCCAGTTCATTTTTTGCAATGGAGATATTGTCTGCCGGTGCAAGCAACTGATGGCTGTATTCCCCGTTCGCACCGGAAATCGCCTCACTGATACGCGATACCTTCAGTTCTCCCTGCGGATAACCATCACGCAGCAGGAACGAACGCAACTCCGCGGTGATGGCAGCCCGTATTTCCGGTGTGTCCGGCGTCACGCGGATATGAAAATCCACCGTATGTGCCACCGGCCTGAACACATACAAATCAGAGCCTGCCACCGGGGCCAGTGGCCCGATATGTTGTCTTGCCGCCGTTTCCGTTGATTCTTCCGGAATGGGATTAATCAGGTCACTGCTGGCAATCATCACACCGACAGTTCCCGTTCCCATCCAGTGACGGTATGTCCATGCGCGGGTAATGCCGGGCACTTCTTTAGCCCAGACGACATAGTCCCCGTCAGCCCCGCCCTGCGGCGTCCAGTAATACCGCTCAATGACGCGGGCGCGCCACGTTTCCAGCTCTTCAGTATCAAATCCGCCTGTCAGGGTGTCAGCCACACCGGAAGACGGCAGACCATTCACCGGCGTGACCAGGATTAATGCCGTACCGTCGTCAGCGTTACCGACCGCGCCTGCACTTGAGCAGGCGATCGGCACGCGCAGGACACCACCGGAGCTGGTTGCATCGGCAGTTGCCGTGTACTGAACCAGGTCATCGCGCTGAATAACACTCCCGGCGGTCACCTTCAGGCCATCGCTGACACCTTCCCAGCGCATATACCCGCTGGCAGCCGTGGCCCCCTTGCGCGGACACCGTTTCATCGCAGCATGTCGCGCCAGCCAGGACTCATCGCACAGGTCAGGCAGCATGTTCATTGCCAGATAATCGATGTACCCGTAAACCGTATGCAGCGCCGCCGCATACACCTTTGCCCGCACGTCTTCATCCATGCGCCGGAGCGTGTCGCTGACGTCCAGCCTGGCGAATAAATCGTTACGGAGCATACTGATATTTTCTGCCAGCGTCGGGCGCTGAAATTCACTGTCCGCCATGCGTTATCGCACTCCACAGATCATCAAAAGAAATCATTACCGGTCCGTCACGACGCCAGAGGGTGATACTGTTACCCAGTTCATTAATCCCGGTGCGGCGGATATCCAGATCAATACGGGACACCACGCCGTCATCAATCATCCATTGCAGGCATTCGCGGATATACCCCCTTACCGTCAGCACCAGCTGATTGGTCAGTTTGCTGCGCTGAAGCAGCCACAGTCGGGAGCCGTAACGGTCATTCTGTACCGCAGGCCAGGTATCCCCCCACCATCCCATCGGGACGTCGGCGTTGTCATCAGGCTCCGCCCGCCGCCAGGTAAACAGGGAAATCACCACGGCGCGGGTCAGCGGATCCAGCGGTGCGCTGGCGCAGGTGCGTTTACCGTTCACCGTCAGCCACAGTTCCATCATGCCTCCATCGCTTTATCAGGTTTGTCGGTGTTACTGCCCTGACCGTTCTCTCTGTGACGATGCCCGTTATAGGCAAGCCGCATCGCTGACATGGTGGTGCCGCTGGAGTCGCACAGGTCTTTCACCTGTCCTGTCACTTCCAGGTCCATTTCAAAACGTGCTTTAGGTGAATTGCGAAACGTGATCGTTTTACCTGCACCGTCCACCACGATCCCCTCCCGGGTCAGCGTCACGGACTGCCCCTGATCGTCATAGACAGCCACCTCACCAGTCTGCAGCCCTTTCAGGCGGTAGCGCCGGTCCGACACCGTAACAACCACCGCATGAGAACGGTCACCATCCGGAAACAACACCACCGCTTCCGCACCGCTGTTTGCTCTTGCGGTAAAACCGTAGGGTTCAAGATGTTCAACCCCGGCTTTGGGTTCACCGGCAATCAGGGACACATCCACGGTCTGACATTTCGTGGCGGCACTGATGCTTTTCACCACCGCCCGCCCAATCAGGCCGAGGAGTTGTCGCTGTATGGTTTCAATCGCCTTCATCAGAACGGGTCCTCCTGTACTCTGGCTTTTTTCTTTTTCCGCGCGCCGGGGGCTTCGGGTTCAGGCAGATAAGCATCAGGTGGGCCGACACGGATTTCCGTCAGGGTGCCATTCTGGTCCTGAGTAAACGTGACTTCCGAGACAAGCAGTTCGGTATTGTCGAAACCACAGACCGGATCGAAGACAATCACCCGCTGGTTGGGCTGCCACAGCGTACCGTTACCCTGTCGCCAGCCCTGCACCACATAGGTGGTTTCATCCGTCCGCGCCGCCCGTTGTCGGGCTTCAAAGTCAGCACGCGCAATACAGCCTGCCCCCGTAGCCTGCCCTGTCTGCCTGATATACATCGGACGGTAACGGGCAATAAATGCATCCTCTGTGCGGGCCCGCAGCGCGGTGGTGGTGGCCTCACCGAAATCATCGTCGTTTCCGGCACGCTGCCCCGCCACCTGGTAAACTGAAAACCGCTCCCGGATACTCTTCTCCGTATCACAGGAAAGGATGTTTTCCCCAAGTACCAGCGCGGTATGTGCCTGCGTTGAGCCAATACCACCAATCACCAGCCTGCCGTGCGGGTCGTCATAAGCCAGCGCCTGCTGCTGACCGAGTATTTTGTTGATCACCTCGATCACCGTTTCACCGTGATCAGGCTGGACATCCGGAATAACACCCGACGGCGCATCGCTGTTCACCACCTCAATGCCGAAAGGCGCAGCAAGCGCCTGCGCAATCTGTACCAGCGATCGTCCGTTAAACTGTGTCGGTTCGGCTGCACAGTCAATCAGGTCAGCAGTCAGACTACGTCCGGCAATACCGGTGCTGACCGAACGGGCATCGTAACGAACGGGGGTCGCCTCCACCCAGCCGGTGATCACCAGCTCATCACCAATCAGCACTTCCACTTTTGAACCATTTTTAATGCGCGGCTGAAGCGTGGTGATACCCTCATCACCCGGCCACTGGCGGGTGATCTCCACGCTGAAATCCCGCGCCAGCCGTTCAATACCGGCACCGATGCGCACCGATGTCCAGCCATTCCACTCCCGGCCATTTACCCGTAGCGTGACATTGTCGTTCATTGCACTGGCACCTTCAGAGGGATCACCGGCACAAAGCCGGGATGCGTAATGGCATTACGCCGGATAATGTCCGCGTCACGCGCCGCGTTATCAAACCAGGTCGCCACCAGCACCAGCGCGGGTAAAACCTCATCCGGTGTGCGCTGAATGATCCGTGCAGACTGTTCAAGGCGCGTGTTGATATCCGCATTCAGATCTGCTTTCACCCGGCGCAGCGCCAGAAACAGCGCATCGCTGGTTATACGGGACAACTCCTTATCAATTGCCGTATTCAGTGTGTCGCGAATGTCAGTCAGTTCTTCCCACGTCGGCAGGTCAACCGTGTTTTTCACCGCCGGTGCATTGTTCAGTGCCGGATGCGTGACGGAAGGCCAGCCAGTGCTCTGCGCGGGTGTTGTTGCCTGCCCCACTGCGGAATTCTGCATCACCGCGGAAGTTGTTGGCGCAGGCAATCGGGTGACGGCATACGCCGCTTCGCTGATTGCGGTCGTACGAAGGGTGCTGGCAACCACGTTACGCTGCTGCGTCGCCGTGGCGGTGGTTTTACTGTCCGTTTTCCAGACGCCGCGCGGTTGCAGATTGCTGCCGAGGCTGACACCGGAAAGCGTTTTGATCATGGTGACCAGGTCGCTGGCGTTACCATAAAGGCGTTTCCCGGTACGCCACATTTTCTGCACCTGCTCAACGAAATTTTTGCCTGACGATGGCGGCGGCAGAAGTACCGAGATATCCCCCTGCAACAGCCTGGCGGCATCCGATACGGCAGAATCCACCACTTTCATCGCATCAGAAACATACCCCAGCATTATGCTGGCATTACCGATAACGTCGTTCTGCACGAAATCCGCCACACCATCGATACTGAAACCGCTGAAGCTGTCACTGATGCAGTCATCCAGTGCAGAACAGGATGACATCAGCGTCTGCGCCGTCGCCGCACCTGATGTGGGGTAAGAGAGTTCTCCTGCTTCGACAAACTTCAGGTCAAAGCGGACAATACGCCCTTCACTTTTCGATGTGCTGACCCGAACTTCCCCGTCAACACAGACTTTCAGCTCACCGTATGTCGGATGGACAAGCGTGCCGGGACCGGGTTTATTCAGTGCGTCAATCAGGCGATCGCGCTGGTCAAAGCAGTCATCTCCCACCACATAAGCCGTGATGGACGGGCGGAAAGTGACTTTTCCCAGATCTTCGGTATAGGGTTTGTCGCGGTTCGGGTATTCGTGCGTTTCCACACGGCGACCTGTTCCCGCACTTTCTTCTTCGACCTTAAACGGCACGCCGCGAAATGACGCGTCCTGAAGCCTGTCTTTCCACGTCATATATACTCCGAAAATTAAAAAGCCACCTATTAGAAGGTGGCCTTGTAATGAATTTTATTAATTAGCGAGTCAGAAACAATGAATCTTTATACTTTTGCTGTTGTTCATTTAAATACTTAGCTGTTTCATCGCTGGCAAATGGAAATATTACCGTATTTTTAGGCATGGTAATTTCTTTTTTGTCCAGCGTCAGAGTAAACATAGGAACATACTGAGCAGAGTAACGCACCGCAGAAACGAGCTCTAGTTTAGACTCTTCAACAACACTTAAATTATCCAGGCTAACTTTCTCTTCATCTTTTTTCTTTGACGCATTTAAAGTTTTTATTACTTTATTTAATTTCTCCTGAAAATCCTCCTTAAAGTTTTCAGGATTGCCGTCGACAACAAGAATCTGTTCACCCTGATTATCTGGAAAAATAATCTTTGCACTTATCAATTTATTTTCTTTATAAACATCACCAAGTTTTATGGCTCCTCCAGATAACTGAATAATATGTTCATCTTTAAAGGAGATGTTGCCAGAGATTATGAGAGATGAAAAAACAGCCGCTGCTCCAAGAATTACACTTGCTGTGATATAGCCTTTCATTTTTCGCCTATTAACATTTTTCTAAATGTGCATTAATTCTATCACTCTATTTATGACTTACAACCAGCAATACCTGTGAGGGGAATCCTGGCTACCAAAATCGGGTATAGCCAACATCGTGATTTATATCAATGCCACTGGAGCGTGTTTCCGTAACCCGCATACCTGATGGCATATTTATAAATGATACCTTGATCTCACCATCAACTTTTGGCGCGGTAGCTTTATTAATCATGAAAGGATTCGGGCCTGTGGCACCGGAGGCGTTGTTTGCCTGAGCCGGATCCACCTCCGGATAAGGAGTGTATCCCCGTGGCGGTATTCCCGTCCCATAAGCATCATAAGCACCCGCGCCCCACTGCGCCGAGTTAATGGCATCGACCGTGTCACCGGAACTGTCGGTAAACCACTCAATAATTGGCTTCAGCTTATCCCACATATCCTGAAACCACTTAACAACCGGTCCCCAGTTATTGATCACCATCCCCAGCGGCGACCAGGCAAAAACCTTCTTCAGAAGTTCCCAGCCAGCCTCAAAATAAGGACTAATGGTTTCCCAGAGCTTCTTGAAATAAGGTCCGACAACATCCCAGTTAGTGATAATTAATCCCGCAGCCAGGGCTATCGCCGTCGCAATCATGCCAATCGGCGTCATCGACATAATCCTGCTGACAATACTGATGGCACCGCCAACGCCCATCAATCCCAGTTTCAGAATCGCAAGACCGGCAGCAAGCCCGACGACGCCGCGAATAACCCGGGGATTTTCATCCGCAAACTTCGTGAATTTTTCCCCCAACTCCCCCAGCCATTGCGTGATATTTTTGGCGTCACCAGAAAATGCGCCGCCAATAGCCGCAAGGCCGTTAGTTGCGGTCCCCGTCATTGCCTCCCACAGGTTGGACAGCGTACCAAGCTGGGCCTGAACACGTTTATTCAGGCTGGCCTGTTTATTCATCTTCTGCTGGATCTGATCGTAGCCATCCTTTCCTTTATCGATTAGTGCATTGACCACCTGAAGGGTTTCGGCATCATCACCAAATATTGCCTTAAGTACACCTGTTCGCTTAACGTCGGTCAGTTTTCGCAGCTTTGCCAGTTGCCTGAACATGTTATCAAGACCGCCAAAACTCCCTTTGCCGTCAGTAAAATCGAGCTGTACCCCGAGTTTCTGGCGGGCCATGACTTTATTGACGTCCCTGATTTTCTTAACGCTTAATCCGGACTGGATAACTTTTCGCAGGGCATTACCTGCCGACTCCCCGTTCATCCCCATCTGATCCATCATGACGCTGATGGGGGCAAGGCTCTGTGCAGCCTGAAGACCGTCCTTGTTCACCATCTTCAGAACAGAACTGGTTTTAGTGAAGAAGGACAACATATTGGTATCGTCAACGCCCAGATAAAACGCCTTCTGGATAGTGTCGAACAGCCCCATCATGTCTTCTGACGCCGTTCCGGTAGCATCCTGCATCTTTGCAGCAAACTCAGCAGCCGCTTCCGGTGTTTTTTTCAGTTGTACCGCAAGATAAGCTGTCGCTTTACCCACACCACCCAGGATGTTTTCTGCCGGGATCCCCTGACGCACCAGCATCTGCATCATGTTCTGGAAATCAGCCGTTGTACCGGGTAGCTGGTTACCCAGGCCAATAGCCAGTTTATTGATGTCCTGAAAGCTCTTTCCAACCTCGCCGTTCGCATCCATCATGGCGACTTTCAGCCCGGTGGCGGCGTTTTCCTGATCGGCATAAGATTTCAGGGAAAGCGTCAGACCCGCTGCCAGTCCGCCACCAAGCGCCAGCCCACCCTGTGACGCTTCTTCCGCCTGGCGTTTAAATCCCCGGATTTTCTTTTGCATTTTCGACAGCGCTGGAGAAAGCCTGTCGACACCGGTGATCAACGCCTTAAGCTCAAATTCAGCCATGTGTGCGTTTCTCCTGCTCTATCCTGTTTGCCTGACTGACCAGCAAGGGAATTTCACTGATCGGCATATTCAGCAATTCGAAGGGATTAATGCGCCAGTAACTGGCGCAGTCAAAGAAGCGATCAGTGAGGTATTCAGCCGTCAGGCCTGGAGGAAAAAACCAGCCACAAGCCACGCCGCTGCATTCAGGTCTGCCGGAGACATCTGGTCGACAGAGCTTTGCGGCACTTTCGCCAGCCGCACAATGTATTTCGACACCACATGCGCCAGAAGTCTGACGGACTCATCCTGATTCATCTGGTAAGGATACCCCAGCTCGCGGACATCCTTCCCGGTGGGTTCATCAAACTCCAGTACGGAGAGTGTCTCGCCATGAGCGATAATCGGTTTCTTTAACTCAAGCTCTTTCATTACTGGTAATCCCCTTCTTCACCGTGGAACTCAAGATCAACCGTGCCTTCTTCGGCATTATGGTTCGCTTCGCCGTGCAGCCAGGCAGACGACAGTACATAGACCTGACCGTTCGCCAGCTCGGCAGTGATGGTCATCTCATCAGACGAGGTGATTTTGCTCACCGGAAAATTCTTCGGCACCTTGAAGGTCCCTTTGACATAAGGCGCACGGTGAGTTTCCTTGCGGTCCACTGAACCGTCCAGGCCGATGATGTCATCATTGACCGTCCTGTTCATGGGCACCTCAATGCCGCCGGTCAGCGATAGCTGCTGACCGTCAATTTTGAAATAACAGGTTCCCCCGATACGGGCCATTATGCGGACTCCTCTGAATACTGAAGACGGAACTGGTTAACCACGGCAAAGACACGCAGCTGGTTAACATAGTCAGGCGGGAACAGCGTGTTCAGGCGGTCCGGATCGCTGGCATCACGCTCCACAACCAGGTACTGCTTAAACAGTTCGTAGTTTTCCACGATCCCCACACGCTCAAGCTGACGGTAGGTTGCCAGCAGTTCCCCTTTGATCACCGCCGGAGTGACAATCGCCTGACCGGGACCAAAGCGGGTACCGTCACTGGCAAGCTTGTGACGCCCGTACTTACTGGTAATGACGGATTTCAGTTTGCGCAGTACATACGCGCTGGTATGCAGCGTCTCACTGTCGAGGTAGCTGTTATCCGCAACCCCGTAAGCGTTTTTCCTGTACGTGGTGACATCACGCTGAATGCGCAGTACCCCGCTTTCGACATACGCCGTTGCCACGCCATGAGACAGCAGGGTCTGTTGTTCGGTCATCGTGAACCGTTTCCCCTTCGGCGCAGGCAGCATACCCACCAGCTCACCGGTCTGCGTGGGACGTGCCGGATCGTTGCGGATAAACACCGCTGCGCGGGCGGTACGGCTTGCCGCCAGCTCGTCGGCAGGCGTCTGGGTCTCTTTTTCGTACCCCGCCAGGGTAATGTGCTGCTGGTTAAACTGGTCACCTGCGGTCACCAGTTCTGACAACGTGCCGATCTTTGCCGTATACACATGACCATACAGCTGACGCGCATAGCTCCAGCGACCGCTGGTATCGTTCATCTCGGTCACCAGCGTGTTAACGGAGGCCGTGTCGTTGAACGGCAGACCGATATAATCAAACGGCTCATCCGCCATTGCAGCCACCGCGCCGGTGAGAACCGGAGCGCCCGTTCCGGCGGTCCCCGTCGCCACGGCAATCTGTACGCCCGCTGGCAGCACTTCGCCCCCACCGAAGCCGTAGTAATTGAGGCTGACAGGAATTTCATTCCCGCAAAGCCCCTTATGACGCGCGGTCAGCGTGACAACACCAGCCGAAGATGAAGCTGTAAACGGCAGAGTCGGAACGGCATTGATGGCATCCTGGATACTGCTGGCAATCATCGTGACGTTATCGCCGTTAGTCACCGGTGCCTGCACGCGGGTACGTCCCACATACACATTCACCGTGCCGGTTTCGGTTGCCGCCCCGGTCACCGTCAGCGTAACCGTTGCCGCCGCGCCTGTGGATTCAGGAACGGCAATCACATACAGCTCGCCAAACGGGTCAGTCTGGCGATAAGCCTCGACCATACGCGCCAGCTGACTTCCCGCACCACAAATCTGGCGTGCATAGTCTGCCGACGGCATCAGTACCAGACTGTTGGCAACAATCTCTGCACCGTTATTGGCATGACCAATCAGCAGCGATGCTCCGCTGTCCTGTGCAGTATTCGCCGCCTGGTTATCCATTTCCGCATAAAACAACGGAACCAGCGTATTCGACGGAATGGTGTTAAAGCTTATCGTCATCGGTATTCACCTTTTTATTCACGCGCCGGATATCACCCGCTGCTTCACGGCGCAGCCAGTAGTTGTTCTCGTCAACATTTCGCCCTTCGGCGGGCAAAAGGTCGCCGCGGGCAGGATCAGGAACTGACCGCCCTTTAACAGGTTTGACAAACATGAGGATCCTCAGGAAGGAAGGGTTATTTCGGTGTGATGTTCGATATCGCCGTCAGGCCCGTTACCGGGCTCGAGATAATCAACATCAATCGCCAGCGTTTGCAGTTCATCCAGACTGTTCAGATCATCCTGCTGGCGGGTATCGTCTTCAGTCAGCTCGCTGATGACCGAAAAATCGAACTGATAAATCAGCTCATGACGATTCAGATCCAGCAGCGTGCCGCCGTCATAGGTAATCGGGTTACCGCACGCCTCCGGGTTCCAGCCCAGCAGAGCCTTAAAGAGCATCTGCCGGACATCGTCCACCACATCATACGAGGCAAACTGACCGCGCTCATCACGCCCGTTACTCAGTATGACAACCACGGAGAAACCCTCTTTCAGCTCCTGCCAGTAGTCGGTCTGGCTTTTGTTTTCTCCCGGAGAATCATCACCCGGTACAACATATGCCGCCGGGAGTTTCAGCTTTCCGACCTCCAGCAGATTTTTGAACTGGGCCGCGCCTGCAACCCGGTTTTCAAAATACGGACAGCGGGCACGCAGTGCAGCAATAACAGGCGTCAGTTTCATCTGTGTCGTCGCTCCGGCTTCAGTGATTTACGCAATTCCCGCGCCAGAAAATAGCGTGTCCAGCTGCGGTTCTTTTCAAGCGTTTCCACCA
>ERZ1673703.2592-NODE-2592-length-10965-cov-4.193401_pt1 | contig 10965 bp, 11 predicted proteins | sample MGYA00580233_ERZ1673703 | MGnify/ENA primary metagenome ERZ1673703 (study PRJEB41218, sample SAMN15661748) | gut metagenome | host: Homo sapiens | place: Canada: London | collected 2015-08-20/2019-03-30 | study: EMG produced TPA metagenomics assembly of... | reverse complement strand
GCAAGGCCAAGGAGCCAGCCAGCCAGTGGGCCCAGGAGGGCCTGGAGCAGGCCAAGGCCAAGGGCATTACCGAAGGGACCAGGCCCCGCAGTCTGGCGACCCGGGAAGAAGTTGCACTGATGGTCAATAAGGCGGTTGAAATCAGGTAGAGAAGAGGTGCGCTGGGGCGCGATTCCCCCCACCGGTTCCCCCACCAGAAAAATGTGCTGTGATGCCCTGGAATGGCATAACAGAAAGAAAATGAATAAATGAAAAACCGGCGAAAGTGTTGAAAATCAACGCTTTCGCCGGCTTTTTGTGTGGAGCAGGTGAGGGGAATCGAACCCCCGTGTTCAGCTTGGGAAGCTGACATTCTACCATTGAACTACACCTGCAACTTGATTGCTTGACTACTATAACATAGATGGGAAGAAAAAGCAAGCAAAATTTTCTCTGACCTCTGGTGGGGGGAGGGAGGCACGGCGGAGCAGGATGACTAGGGAGAAGCAGGCAATGGAGGGGGACGCTTTGTACACTTTGTGAGGGAGATTTTTGATTGAAATATGAAAATTTGAGTAGAAAATAGCGGTTTTTCTGCTATGTCAGAAAAAATACACAAAATTTTCGGGGAAAGTATAGTGAATTTTACCCTTGTTTCAAACAGGTAAATTGGTTACAATGTGGTAACAAAAGTAACAAACGGTTGCTTTTGATGTCATTTTTGTTGACATAATTTTGTAACCATAGGAGTGAAGACAATGACACGAAAGCTGTTTTCGCTGACGCTGAGCGCCTTTGCCTTGCTTCTCCTGATGGGAGCTGGTGTGGAGCAGAGCTCTGCCGCTCTTGTGTCTGAGTCCGACGGGACGGCCGCTGAGGCGGCTGTCCGTCAGGTGGACGCGGAACAAGATCAGGAAGCGGATCGGGCGGAGCCGGTGCCTGCGGTGGCGGGGGGAAGTGTCCTGACTCTGGTTGAGAATCTGGACCGGACCCTGACCGTGGACGGCGAGCCGGTATCCACCGAAGTAGGTAAGACACAGCGCAACGGAACGACTTATGTGGCTTTGGTCCCCATGGCTAAGGAACTGGATCCCACCGCGTCGGCGGCCTGGGACGCCGGGAGCCGTACGGTGACCGTGACCAGCGGAAAGCTGACACTGACCGCTGTAGTGGGACAGCAGTATGTGGTGGCCAATGGCCGCTATCTGTATGTTCCGGAGGGCGTTGGGCTGACCGGGAACCGGGTGACGGTCCCCCTGTCCGTTTTGACAGAGGCCTTTGACGCGGATCTGAACTGGAATGGGGCCACCGGCACTGTGGCAGTTACCCGCGGAAGCGGTGGGCTGACCCCGGGAAACCAATTCTACAATGAGAAGGACCTGTTCTGGCTCTCCCGCGTGATCTATGCGGAGAGCGGGAATCAGCCCCTGGACGGCAAGATTGCGGTGGGCAATGTGATCATGAACCGCGTGAAGAGCCCTATTTTCCCCAACACAGTGGAGGGCATGCTGGCTCAGAAGAACCAGTTCACCACCTACCGCTCCGGTAAGCTGGCTGGATGCACCCCAAACGCTTCCAGCGTGGCCGCGGCTAAGCTGGTGCTGGACGGTGCTGTGGTGGAAAAGACCAAGAACGCCCTCTATTTTGACTCTGCCCCCAACAGCTGGGCGGCCCGGAACCGCACCTGTATCGCCGTGATCGGCGGCCACAGATTTTATGCGTGACTGGGAGAAAACTGAATAAACCCCAGAGGGAACCCCTGAAAATTCGCAGTTTGTGAATTTTGGGGGTTTCCTTTTTGCATAAGGATGTATATAATAGAATCACGATCTTATCGCCAGAATGGAGCCAGTTAACGGAGGAGACAGATATGACAAGAGACAATGCCCGCGAGATTGCGGTACATCTGATATTTTCCCTGGGATTCGGGACACAGAGCGCGGACGAGGTGCTGAAAAGCGAACTGAACCGGGAACGCTTTGGCGAGCTGGCCCAGGAGATGCCGATCTACGCCCAGTATCCCAATGAGAAGCAGGAGACCTATATCAAAAACCTGGTCCGGGGCGCCTTTGCCCACGGTCCGGAGCTGGACGACTACATCAGCCGTTATGCGGTGGGCTGGTCCTTTGAGCGGATCCCCCGCATGGCGGCGGCCATCATGCGGACGGCTATGTATGAGATCCTGTATATGCCGGACATCCCCAACGCGGCCGCCATCAACGCGGCGGTGGAGCTGACCAAGCAGTATGAGCCCCAGGAGGTGGCGGCCTTTGTCAACGGGATCCTGGGGTCCTTTGTCCGGGCGGAGTTTCAGGACACGCCGGCCAAGCCGGAGAAGGCGGCGGCCAGGACTGAGACCGCGCCGGAGGCGTGACCGTGCGGGTCTTGGGGCTGGACACCAGCAACTACACCACCTCCTGCGCCGTGTTTGACGGGGCGGGAGGCGTCAACCGGGGCCGGATCCTGGACGTCCGCCCCGGTGAGCTGGGTCTGCGGCAGAGCGATGCCCTGTTTCAGCACGTCAAGCGCCTGCCCGAGCTGCTGAGTGCTCTGGCGGAGGAGACCTCCCTGGAGGCGCTGGGCGCGGTGGGGGCAAGCACCCGCCCGCGGGCGGTGGAGGGCTCCTATATGCCATGCTTCCTGGCGGGAGCTTCCCAGGGGCAGAGCCTTGCCCATGTGCTGGGCGTCCCATTTTATGCCTTTTCTCACCAGCAGGGGCATCTGGCCGCGGCGGCCTGGTCCGCCGGACGGATGGACCTGCTGGACCGCCCTTTCCTGGCTTGGCACCTGTCCGGCGGCACCACGGAGCTGTTGCGAGCGGAGCCGGAGGAGGACGGCGTGGCCGTCCGGGCGGAGATCCTGGGTGGGACGACAGACATCTCCGCCGGACAGCTGATCGACCGCACCGGCGTGCTGCTGGGGCTCCAGTTCCCGGCGGGAAAGTCGCTGGACGCGCTCAGCGGGGAGGCGGACGCCTCCATGAAATACCGGGTCAAGCGGGACGGGCTGCGCTTCTCCCTGTCCGGGATGGAGAACCAGGTGAAGAAGCTGCTGGCGGACGGCGAGAAGCCGGCCAATATTGCCCGATTCGCCATCGACACAGTGACTGATGTGATCCTTCGGACCACCCGGGCGGCCCAGGAGGCATATCCGGGCCTGCCGGTGCTCTGCTCCGGCGGGGTGGCCTCCAACCGCCGCCTGCGGGGCGCGCTGGAGGAGGGCTGCGGCGCGGTCTTTGCCCAGCCTCAGTATGCCGCAGACAACGCCATGGGAACAGCCATCCTCACCTGGCGGGCCCTGGAGCGGGAGGCGGGACGATGAGCGCCCCCCGTCAGGAGCAGACAATCCTCACCCCCAGCCAGGTGGGCCAGTATATCAAGGGTTTCATGGATCGGGACCGGGTCCTGTCCGGCCTGCTGGTGCGTGGGGAACTGTCCAACTATAAAATGTATCCCTCTGGACACCACTACTTCACCCTGAAGGACGGGGAGGGGGCGCTGCGGTGTGTCATGTTCCGGGGGGACGCCGCCTCCCTGCGCTTCCACCCGCAAAACGGGATGCAGGTCATTGCGGCGGGCCGGGTGACGGTGTTCCCACGGGACGGCCAGTATCAGCTCTACTGCGTCCGGCTGACGCCGGAGGGGGCGGGAGATCTGGCGGTGGCCTTTGAGCAGATGAAGGCCCGCCTGCTCCAGGAGGGCCTGTTCGACCGGGCGCATAAGCGCCCCCTGCCGCGGATCCCGGGGCGGATCGCCCTGGTGACCTCGCCTGCCGGTGCGGCGGTACGGGATATGCTCCGGATCCTGGGGGCCCGGTGGCCCATGGCTCAGATCCGGATCCTTCCGGTGCGGGTCCAGGGGGAGGGGGCGGCGGAGGAAATCGCCGCCGCCATCCGGTGGGCCAACCTGCACCAGGCGGCCGACCTGATCATCACCGGTCGGGGGGGCGGCTCCATGGAGGACCTGTGGGCCTTTAACGAGGAGTGCGTGGCCCGCGCGGTCTATGACTCTCAGATCCCGGTGATCTCCGCCGTGGGACATGAGCCCGATGTGACCATCGCTGATTTTACGGCGGATCTGCGGGCGGCCACGCCCTCCAACGCGGCGGAGCTGGCGGTGCCCGACCAGAACGAGGTCTATGCCGCCCTGGCGTCGCTGGGGGCGCGCATGGAGCAGGCGTCCCGTCAGCGGCTCCTGCGGGAGCGCCAGCGGCTGGAGCGCCTGCGGGAGAGCCGGGTCATGGCCGATCCGCGGCGCTATTTTCAGGAGAAGCGCCTGCTGCTGGACTATCAGAGCCGCCGCCTGGGACACGGCCTGTCCGCCAGCGTATCCGGCCAGCGGGAGCGCTTTGCCCGGCTGGCCGCCGCACTGGACGCCCTCAGTCCCTTGAAGGTGCTGGGCCGGGGATACGCCATCGCCCAAAAGAAGGACGGGAGCGTGATCGCCTCGGTCCGGGACGCCTGCCCCGGGGAGCCCTTTTCCCTGCGGCTGTCGGACGGACAGGTGGAATGTGTGGTGTGTGAGCGGAAGACGAAGAACACCTGAGCAGGCCAGACTTTGTCCAAGGATTTGAACTGTTCAGTACCAGACCGTCGCTGGTCTGGAGAAAGGAAGGACCACTGCCCACGAAGAAAAAGCTGGATTTTGAGCAGTCCATGGCGCGTTTGGAGGAGATCGTGGGTCTGTTGGAGCGGGGGGACGCCCCGCTGGAGCAGGCCATGACCCTCTTTGAGGAGGGGGCCGGGATCCTGCGGCAGTGCTCCGCACTGCTGGACCAGGCGGAGCAGAAGGTGACCCTGCTGACGGCGGGACCAGATGGTCAGCCGGAGGAGCATCCCTTCGGAGAGGAGCGCTGAGCATGGAGCAGGATGTGTTCCAACAGAGACTGGAGGAGGACCGGAAGCTGGTGGAGGAGGCGCTGCACCGGGTCTGTCAGGGCTGGAGGCGGTATGCCGACCTGACGGAGGCCATGGAGTACTCTCTGCTGGCGGGAGGGAAGCGGATCCGCCCCGTGCTGGTGCTGGAGACCTGTCGCCTGTGCGGCGGAGATCCGGTCCGGGCGCTGCCACTGGCCTGCGGAGTGGAGATGATCCATACCTACTCCCTGATCCATGACGATCTGCCCGCCATGGACGACGACGACCTGCGGCGGGGCCGTCCCACAAACCACAAGGTGTATGGAGAGGCCACCGCCATCCTGGCCGGCGACGGTCTGCTCACAGCGGCCTTCGGGGTCCTGACCCAGGCAGAGCTGCCGGCGGAGCGGGTGGTGGAGGCTGTGTCCTGCCTGTCCCGGGAAGCGGGGCCGGAGGGCATGGTGGGCGGACAGGTCCTGGACATGGCTGGGGAGGGGAGAGCCCTGACCCGGGGGGAGCTGGAGCAGCTCCAGCAGCTCAAGACCGGAGCCCTGATCTCTGCGGCAGCCGAGCTGGGCTGCATCGCCGCCGGGGGGACGGAGGAGCAGCGCTGTGCCGTCAGAGAATACGCCCGGTGCATTGGCCGTGCCTTCCAGATCCAGGATGATATTCTGGATGTGACCAGCACCGATCAGGAGCTGGGCAAGTCTGTTGGCTCGGACCGTGCCAATGAGAAGAACACCTTTGTCACGGTTCTGGGTCTGGAGCGCAGCCGGGCCCTGGTGGAGGAGCTGACCGGCCAGGCGGAGCAGGCGCTGTCCGGCTTTGAGAGGCCGGAATTTCTCCTGTACCTGGCCCGGGCGCTGGCGGGCCGCAGGAGCTGAGCCGGAGAGGAAAAGGACAAGCGGCCCTGGTAAAGAGGTAAGATACAATGGATCATACGGGCTTTTTGACTGGAAATCTGACACTGGACCTGGCGATCCTGGCCTGGTTCGCGGCCCAGGTGCTGAAAACGCTGTTGCATTGGGTGACCAACCGGAACCTGGATCTGCGGAAGATGATCGGGAGCGGCAATATGCCCAGCTCTCACTCTGCTTTTATCTGTGCCGCGTCGGCCTCCATCGGACAGGTCTGCGGCTGGCGGGATCCCCTGTTTTCCCTGTCGGCGGCCATCGCCTTGGTGGTGATGTATGACGCCTGTAATGTGCGCCGGGCCGCAGGGGAGCAGGCGAAGGTGATCAACTATGTCCGGGAGCACTGGGACGATCTGCCCCAGGAGCTGAAGGGGAAGAAGCTCAACGAGGAACTGGGGCACACCCTGCCTCAGGTGCTGATGGGCGCGCTGCTTGGAACGGCGATCGGGCTGGTCGGGCCCGTGATCTGGTGAGGGCGCGCGGCCAGGAGGAGATGTGAGGGATTCACTTGCAGGAACAGAAGGAAAAAACAGGGCCGCTGCTGGCGGACCTGAGCGACCAGGAGGCCGCGGCGCTGTGCCGGGAGCTCCGGGAGGAGCTGATCCGGGATGTGTCCCGGACAGGGGGGCATCTGGCCTCCAACCTGGGAGCGGTGGAGCTGACTGTGGCTATCCACCGGGTGTTCGATACCAGCCGGGACCGGCTGGTCTTTGACGTGGGGCACCAGTGCTATATCCATAAAATGCTCACCGGGCGGCGGGAGGAGATGGCTGGACTGCGCCAGTACGGCGGGATCGCCGGCTTCCCCAAGCCCGGAGAGAGCGTCCACGACGCCTTCATCGCCGGACATGCCTCCAATTCAGTGGCAGTGGCAGTAGGGATGGTCCAGGCACGGGCCGCCCTGGGCCAGGATTATCAGGTGGCCACCCTCATCGGAGACGGGGCCCTCACCGGCGGCCTGGCCTATGAGGGGTTGTCTAACGGCGGGCAGTGCGGACAGCAGCTGCTGGTTATCCTGAATGACAACGGAATGTCCATTGACCGGAACGTGGGCGCGGTGGCCCGGCATCTGGCGCAGCAGCGCCTGAAGCCCCAGTACCTCAGCTTCAAGCAGGGGTACCGGCGGTTTATGGGAGCCACCTGGCTGGGCCGGAAGATTTACCGGATGACCCATAGCGTAAAAAAGGCGCTGAAGCAGAGCCTCCTGCCGTGCAGTATGTTCGAGAATATGGGATTCACCTACCTGGGACCGGTGAATGGACACGATCTGCCGGAACTGACCAAGACGCTTCGGTACGCGGCAAGCCTGAAGGAGCCTGTCCTGCTCCACGTCAAAACTGTAAAGGGGAAAGGCTTTGCACCTGCGGAGCGTAATCCTGACGCATTTCACGGCGTGTCCCCCTTCGATCCGGAGACGGGCGCGCCCAGAAAATCGGGGGGAGAGAACTTTTCCCGGGTGTTTGGCCGCACGCTGGTCCGCCTGGCCCGGAACGACAGGCGTATCTGTGCCCTGACGGCCGCCATGGTGGGGGGGACCGGGCTGACCGCCTTTGCGGAGGCCTATCCCAAACGCTTTTTTGATGTGGGGATCGCCGAGGGCTGCGCGGCCTCTATGGCGGCTGGGATGGCCAAACAGGGGGCGGTGCCCGTGTTTGCGGTGTACTCCACATTTTTGCAGCGCAGCTATGATATGCTGCTCCATGATATAGCCATTGACGGGCTTCATGTAGTCCTGGCGGTGGACCGGGCCGGCTTAGTGGGGGATGATGGAGAGACCCATCACGGGGTATTCGACGTGGCCTATCTGAACAGCGTTCCTGGGATCACGGTGTATTCCCCCTCCAATTTCACAGAACTGGACCGGATGCTGGAGGCGGCAGTGTGCCGCTACACCGGTCCCGTGGCGGTACGCTATCCCAGAGGGGGACAGGGGTCCTTCCAGGCAGATGCGGGGGATGCCTCCGCCGTGGTCCTCCGCCATGGGACAGACATCACCCTGGCGGGCTATGGCATGGAGATCAACGACCTTCTGGAGGCGGCGGCCCGCCTGGAGGAGGCCGGGATCCAGGCAGAGGTTGTAAAGTGGAATATCATTACACCACTTGAGACAGAACTGTTGATCGAGTCGGTGCGCAAGACGGGCCATCTGTTGGTGGCGGAGGAGTGCGTGGAGCAGGGCTGCGTGGGCGTCCGGGCTCTGGCCGCTTTGGAGGCCTCCGGCACGGCGGCGAAGACTGCGCTGGTCAACTGCGGGACGGGATATGTGCCCCACGGAGCGGTCCCGATCCTGAAAAAAAGTCTGGGACTGGATGGAGCGGGGCTCTTCCGCCGGGCGATGGAGGTGCTGGGCCGTGAAGAATAAAAAGCGGCTGGATGTGGTGATGGTGGAGCGCGGGCTGGCGGAGAGCCGCCAGAAAGCCCAGGCGGTCATCATGGCCGGACAGGTATTCGTAGACGATCAGAAGGTGGACAAGGCGGGCGCTCCGGTGACGGAGGGCCAGAACGTGGAGATCCGGGGCAAGACCCTTCCTTATGTGAGCCGGGGCGGGCTGAAGCTGGAAAAGGCCATGCAGCTCTGGCCCATCGGGCTCCACGGCGCGGTGTGCGCCGACATCGGGGCCTCCACCGGCGGATTTACCGACTGTATGCTCCAAAACGGGGCACAGAAGGTCTATGCGGTGGACGTGGGGTATAACCAGCTGGACTACCGCCTGCGCACCCACCCCCAGGTGGTGTGCATGGAGCGGACCAATGCCCGTTATCTCACCCGGGAACAGATCCCGGATCCTCTGAACTTCTTTTCCGTGGACGTCTCCTTCATCTCCCTCAACCTCATCCTGCCCGCGCTGCGGCCCCTGATGCAGGAGACTGGGGAAGGGGTCTGCCTGGTAAAGCCCCAGTTCGAGGCGGGGAAGGACAAGGTGGGCAAGAAGGGGGTCGTCCGGGATCCGGCAGTCCATCTGGAGGTGCTGGAGCACTTTCTGGAGCACGCCGCCCATGCTGGATTCTCTGTAAAGGATATTACCTTTTCCCCTATCCGCGGGCCGGAGGGGAACATTGAATACTTGGGCTATCTCTCGGTCCGGCAGGGCCCGGCATACAGCGGCGACCTGAGCGCACTGGTGTCGGCCTCTCACGGGGAGTTGAAGGGGGAGTAAGGCATGAGGATCATTTTAAGCTCCAACCCCTACCGGGACCGGGGCCTTCGGACCGCGCTGGAGGCGGACCGGATCCTGCGGAAGGCCGGCGCGGAGACGGTGCTGTGTCTGCCCTTTGTCCCCAAGAAGGGGGAGCGGCTGGATCTGCCCCGTCAGGCGGCCCTCCACAAGCTGGAGGAGGAGCTTCCTACGGCGGACCTGCTGGTCTGCTTCGGCGGGGATGGGACCATCCTTCACGCCGCCCGGGACGCCACCCTCCACGGGGTGCCCATCCTGGGGGTGAACATGGGCAGCGTGGGCTTCATGGCGGAGCTGGAGCGGACGGAGCTCTCCCTGCTGGTCCCCCTGGCCAAGGGTCACTTTGTGACGGAGGAGCGGATGATGCTGGACATCCGGCTGCTTCGGGGGGAGAAACAGATCAGCCAGGACCTGGCCCTGAACGATGTGGTCTTTTCCAAGGGCTCCATGGCCCGGGTGGCGGAGGTGGAGGTACTGGCCGACCAGGTGATGGTCCAGCGGATCATGGGGGACGGGGTCATTGTCGCCACGCCCACAGGCTCCACCGCCTACTCCATGTCGGCGGGGGGGCCCATCGTGGAGCCGAACTGCCGGTGCATCGTGGTCACGCCCGTGTGCGCGCACCAGCTCAGCTCCCGGGCCATGGTGCTGGATGCCGGCCGGCGGATCACCGTGCAGATGCCCAAGGGGAGCCGGAAGCACCTCTATCTGTCGGTGGACGGGGGCAAGGTGATCCGCGTCACAGCCAATGAGCGGGTGGAGATCACACAATCCCAATGCAGTACGCGGCTGGTCCAGCTGGCGGGCCGGAGTTTTTATCAGGTCACCAATCAGAAGTTAGGAGGGTATGTGCCATGAAGCGTGCGCGTCAGACGGAGATCCTGAACATCATTCAAAGCGTGGATGTGGAGACCCAGGAGCAGCTGCTGGATGAGCTGCGGGCCAGGGGCTATTCCGCCACCCAGGCCACGATTTCCCGGGACATCAAGGAGCTGCGGCTGGTAAAGGAATTGGCCGGCGGCGGTTACCGGTATGCGTCCTCCGACCGGCGGGGCCTGGCGGACTCCGACATCCGGCTTCGGAACATTTTTAAGGAGGGCGTCACCTCGGTGGACGTGGCGCAGAACATCGTGGTGGTGCGGACTATGCCGGGGCTGGCCTCCGCGGCCTGTTCGGCCCTGGACAATATGGACATATCGGGCATGGTGGCCAGCCTGGCGGGGGATGATGTTGGGATTCTAATTATGCGGGATAACGATCTGGCGGAGCAGTTCATCCAGGAGGTCCACAAGCTGCTGAAGTGATCCGCTGTCTGGAAGGAAATGAGGGAGTGCAATGCTTTCCTTGCTGCATATCGAGAATATCGCGCTGATTGAGTCGGCGGACATCCGCTTTGAGGCGGGCTTCAACGTCCTCACCGGCGAGACCGGGGCGGGCAAGTCCATCGTCATCGACTCCATCGGCGCGGTGCTGGGGGAGCGGACCAGCCGGGAGCTGATCCGCACCGGGGCGCGTTCTGCCCTGGTCACGGCGGTGTTCACCGGGGTCCCGCCCCTGGCCTGGCTGGTGGAGAACGGGTTTTCCACCGGCCGGGAGGAGCTGCTGCTCCAGCGGGAGCTTCAGGGGGACGGTCGGAACGTGTGCCGGGTGGACGGCCGGCTGGTCACCGTGGCCCAGCTGCGGGAGCTGGGACGGCAGCTGCTGAACATCCACGGCCAGCATGACGGGCAGCAGCTGCTGGATCCGGCCAGCCACCTGGGCTATTTGGACCGGTTTGGGCGGCACGAGCCGCTTTTGGAGGAATACCGGGCGGCCTATCACAGCTGGCATGACCTGCGGAAGCGGATCGCCGCCCTCCAAATGGATGAGGCGGAGCGCTCCCGCCGGGTGGACACGCTGAATTATCAGATCCGGGAGCTGGAGCGGGCCGAGCTGCGTCCGGGGGAGGACGAGGAGCTGGACGCCCGCAGGACGCTGCTGCGCAGTGCCGGAAAGCTGATGGAGGCGGTGCGGATGGCGGAGTTTGCCCTGTCCGGGGACG
>ERZ1673703.2576-NODE-2576-length-11031-cov-11.785623_pt1 | contig 11031 bp, 5 predicted proteins | sample MGYA00580233_ERZ1673703 | MGnify/ENA primary metagenome ERZ1673703 (study PRJEB41218, sample SAMN15661748) | gut metagenome | host: Homo sapiens | place: Canada: London | collected 2015-08-20/2019-03-30 | study: EMG produced TPA metagenomics assembly of... | reverse complement strand
GCCTTCTCAGCGGCAGGCTTGGCAGCCTTGACGGCCTTCTCGACGACAGGCTCAGCAGCCTTGACGACCTCGGTGGCGGCCTTCTCGGCAGCGGCCTTGGCCTTAACGGTGGTGGCCTTCACGCTGGTCTTGGGCTTGCGGGTGACCTCGTTGATGGTCCAGAACTGGTTGTCACCGTTGACGTCAGCCCAGATCTGCAGCACGGTGCCGTTCTCGGTAGCCATGCCGGGGTCCAGCAGCTTGCCGGCCAGGTTGGACTTGATCTTGACGCGGCCATCGTTGGTAGGCTCCACGACCCACAGCTGGCTGGATGCCTGGGCACCCTCCCACTGGTGGACGCGGGTGCCGTCGCTGACGCCGCCCATGTCCAGATCCATCATCTTGCCGGTGAAGCGGTTCTGGATGCGGTAAACGCCGTCGCCTGCTGCGACGAAGTTCCACTGCTGCCACTCAAAGTTGGCGTTGTCCATCAGCTGGATCTTCGCGCCATTGTCAATGTTATAGTCAGCAACCTCAACGACCTTGCCGTTGGCGGCGCTGATGGTATAGAACTTACCCTCGGTAAGTACGGTCTGTGCAATCTTCTTCGGTGCCATATTTGTTCCTCCTATAGGTATATCATGTATATTATGCGGCAAATCTTGTTTGTAGTTTCCCTCATGCCGCGTGGTCAAACACCGCTTTTTGCGTGTCTACGTATCCTATTATAACCACTTTTTACCTTCCCGTCAACTTTTTGGCGCTGTTGCGGCATTTTGCACAAAAACCGCCGGGACGGCAGATGCTATCCCGGCAGTTTTGATTGATTTTATGCCGTTTTGCGGCTTTTTTCGACATCTCTGCGCTTAAGAGTTCTCGGCAAAGTTGCCGGTGTACAGGCGGTAATAGCGGCCCTTCTGGGCGATCAGCTCGTCGTGGGTGCCGCGCTCAATGATACGGCCCTGCTCCAGCACCATGATGCAGTCCGAGTTGCGCACGGTGGACAAGCGGTGGGCAATGACGAAGGTCGTGCGGCCATACATCAGGCCGTCCATGCCGTCCTGCACAAGTTTCTCGGTGCGGGTGTCGATGGAGGACGTTGCCTCGTCCAGGATCAGCACCGGCGGGTCTGCGACAGCCGCGCGGGCAATCGCCAGCAGCTGGCGCTGGCCCTGGCTCAGGTTCGTGCCGTCGCCGGTCAGCATCGTGTTGTAGCCGTCGGGCAGATGCTTGATGAAGGTATCCGCATTCGCGAGCTTCGCGGCGGCCATGCACTCCTCATCGGTAGCGGTCAGGCGGCCATAACGGATGTTCTCCATGACTGTGCCGGTGAACAGGTGGGTATCCTGCAGGACGATGCCCAGAGAGGAGCGCAGCGCGTCCTTCTCAATGGACTTGATGTCGTGGCCGTCGTACAGAATCCGGCCTTTCTGGATGTCGTAGAAGCGGTTGATAAGGTTCGTGATCGTCGTCTTGCCCGCACCGGTGGAGCCGACAAAGGCGATCTTCTGCCCCGGACGGCCATACAGGTTGATGTCATGCAGGACGATCTTCTTCTCGTCGTAGCCGAAGTCCACATCCTTAAAGACGATGTCGCCCTCCAGCTTGGTGTACCGGGGCTTGCCGTCGGCATCCATGCGTTTCCACGCCCACATGCCGGTGGACTCGTTCGCCTCGGTGACAGTATCGTCCGCTTCGTACTTGGCGTGGACCAGGGTGATGTCGCCCTCGTTGACCTCGGGCTTTTCATCCAGCAGCGCAAAGATACGCGCACCGCCGGCCAGCGCCATAACGACGGAGTTCAGCTGCATTGAGATCTGGCTGATGGGCTGGTTGAACTGGCGGGTCAGCACAAGGAAGCTGGCGAGGCCGCCCAGCGTAAAGCCGCCGAAGCCGTTGATAGCCAGCGCACCGCCGAGGATGGCGCAGAACACGTAGGACAGGTTGCCCAGCTGGCCGTTGACGGGCATTGCTACCAGCGAATAGGAGTTTGCCTTGTCGGCGCTGTGGAACAGCTCATCGTTGAGCCTGTCGAACTCCTCAATGGCAATTTCCTCATGGCAAAAGACCTTGATGACCTTCTGGCCGTTCATCATTTCCTCAATGTAGCCGTTGACCTTGCCCAGCTCCTGCTGCTGCTTGATGAAGTATTTGCCGGAGTTGCCGGTCAGGTACTTCGTCGCCAGCAGCATGACGCCGACCATCGCGAGGGCCAGCACCGTCAGGGGGATGCTCAGATAGAGCATCGAGGCCAGCACGCCGACGAGGGTCACAACCGTGTTGACGAGCTGCGGCAGGCTCTGGCTGATCATCTGGCGCAGCGTGTCAATGTCGTTCGTGTAGACCGACATAATGTCGCCGTGGGCGTGGGTGTCAAAGTATTTGATGGGCAGCGTCTGCATGTGGGTGAACATCTCGTCACGCAGGTCCTTCAGCGTGCCCTGGGTGATCCTTGCCATCAGGCGGTTCTGCACAAAGACAGCAGCGATGCCGACGCAGTAGATGACTGCCACGCGCAGGATAGCCGCGGCCAGGCCGCTGAAGTCCGTGCTGCCCGCCTTGAGCAGCGGCAGAATGTAGCTGTCGATCAGCGTCTGGGAGAACATGACGCCCTGCAGCTGGGCAAACACAGCCAGCAGAATGCAGCAGAGCACCACAATGACCTGTGCCTTATAACGGCTCATGACATAGGCGAGGATGCGCTTGAACACCTTGCCGGGGTTTTCGACCTTGGGGCGGGGGCCATTGCTGCGCCCGCCGGGGCCGACCTTTACGACTTTAGGCTGCTGTGCCATTATGCCTCCCCTCCCTTCTCATCAAAGTCGCCGGAGCCTTTGGTCTGGCTGTTGTAGACATCCTGGTAGATGGCATTTGTTTTCAGCAGGTTGGCCGGGGTGTCAAAGCCGCTGACCCTGCCGTTGTCGAGCACGAGGACCTTGTCCGCATTTTCCACGGAGGAAATGCGCTGGGCGATGATGAACACCGTCGTGCCGGGGATTTTTTCTGCAAACGAGTGGCGGATCTTTGCGTCCGTCGCGGTATCGACGGCGGAGGTGGAGTCGTCCAGGATCAGGATGCGGGGCTTTTTCAGCAGTGCGCGGGCAATGCAGAGGCGCTGCTTCTGGCCGCCGGAGACATTGTTGCCGCCCTGCTCGATGTGGGTCTGGTACTTGTCGGGGAAGCGCTCGATAAATTCATCCGCGCAGGCTTGCTTGCAGGCGTCCTCGATCTCGGCGTCGGTGGCGTCGGGGTTGCCCCAGCGCAGGTTCTCGGCAATCGTGCCGCTGAACAGCTCGTTCTTCTGCAGCACCATGGCGACGTTGTTGCGCAGGGTGTCGAGGTCATATCTGCGTACATCAACGCCGCCGATGGTCACACTGCCCTCGGTCACGTCGTACAGACGCGGCAGCAGCTGCACAAGGCTGGACTTAGCCGAACCGGTGCCGCCAATGATGCCGATGGTCTCGCCGGACTTGATGTCGAGGTCAATGTCCTCGAGGGCCTTCTCGCCATCCTTTTTATAGGCAAAGCTGACGTGGTCGAACTTGACGGAGCCGTCCCTGACCTCCATAACGGGATCCTCACCGTTCGTCAGGTCGGACTGCTCGTCCAGCACCTCGGCCACGCGCTTGGCGGAGGCTGCAGACATCGTGATCATGACGAACACCATGGACAGCATCATCAGGCTCATAAGGATGTTCATGCAGTAGCTCAGCATGCTCATCAGGTCGCCGGTGGTGAAGGTCGTTGCGCCGGAGCTGACGATGAGCTGGGCACCGATCCAGGAGATGAGCAGGATGCAGCTGTAGACGGTCAGCTGCATGAGCGGGGCGTTCCAGGCCAGGATCAGCTCGGCACGCATCAGCAGATTGCGCACATTCTCGCTGGCCTTGCGGAACTTCTCGCCCTCAAACTTCTCACGCACATAGGCCTTGACAACGCGGATGGCGGAGACATTCTCCTGCACGCTCTCGTTCAGGTCGTCGTACTTGCGGAATGCCTCGCCGAAGTACTTGGTGGCGCGGCTCATAATAAAGGCGAGCGCGCAGCCCAGCAGGATGACGGCGATCAAATAGATGTTTGCCAGCCGACGGTTGATCGTGTAGGACATGATCAGCGCCACGATCATGCTGGCGGGCGCACGCACCGACATGCGCAGCAGCATCTGGTAGGCGTTCTGGATGTTGGTGACGTCGGTGGTCATGCGGGTGACCAGGCCCGCGGTGGAGTACTTGTCAATGTTGGCAAAGCTGAAGGTCTGGATGTTGCGGAACATGCCGCGGCGCAGGTTGCGGGCAAAGCCCGTGGCCGCGTGGGAGCCGGCCACCGCGCCCAGAATGCCGAACAGCAGGCCGAACAGCGCCGCGACGACCATCTGTGCGCCAACGGTGTAGATGACCTGCATATTGCCCGGCGTGACGCCGTTGTCAATGATGGAGGCCATCAGCTTCGGGATGATCATTTCCATGATGACCTCCGCGATCATAAAGATCGGCGTCAGCACGGAGACCAGGCGGAAGCCCTTGGTTTCACGTCCGAGTGTTTTTAACAATTGGTATTTCCCCTCTCTTGGTTGGTATTTTCCTCTTGCAGGATGTGCTGTGCGTTGCGCAGGGTCTGCTCCAGCACAGCGCGGGCCGCGGCGGCCTGCTGCGGGTCAATGCCGCTTTGCAGGTCATCCTCAAACCGCGCAATGCTTGCCTCGATCTGCTTGTGACAGGCGCGGCCCTTCTCTGTGGCGATAAGGCGCTTTAAGCGGGCGTCTTTCGCCACGGCGCTGCGGGTGATGAAGCCATCCTGCTCCATGCCCTGCAGCATGGCGGTGACGCTGGAGCGGCGAATGTTGAACCACTGCTCAATGTCGCGCTGGTAGACGTCGCGGCCCTGGCGCTCGGCACGGACGATGTCGCCCAGCACCATGCCGCGCACGCCCGACAGCTCCGAGCTGACCTCGGCGTTGATGCGGGCATCCAGCGCACGGCGGATGAGCCGCGAGGTCTGGTTCAGCAGTGCGCCGAAGTGGGCATCCGCGCAGCAGCCGCAGTCATCATACGATGATTCGTGCATTTCTTCCCTCCTTTACGATTTTTGGGTCCAAGAAGTTAGATTTCGAATTGTTCGTTGTCTAACTGTTCGTTTGCGTACTTTACCAGTATAACACCGGATTGGGGAATGTCAAGAGGGACGGCGCAGAGTTTTTTGTATAGTGCAGCGGCAAACGGGCAGAGCCCCCGTCACCCTGCGCTTACCAGATCCACCGTAGGGGCGGATTCCATATCCGCCCGTGTCCGTTTCCCATCACTCCGCACTTTCCGGCTCGACGCCCAGATACGGCAGCACCTTTCCCAGTACCTCGGCGCACACCGGCCCGGAGAGCGCGCCGCCGCTCGTTGTCCAGCTGTGGGGCTCATCCAGGCAGACCAGCACAGCGACCTTGGGGTCGTCGATGGGCGCAACGGAGACAAAGCTCGCAATACGCGCGCCCTCGTTGGCGCTGTCCAGCTTTTGGCTCGTGCCGCTCTTGCCGCCGATGCGGTAGCCCGCCAGCGCGGCCTGCTTACCTGTGCCGCCTGTAACGACACCCTCCATCAGGCGGCACATCGTGGCGGAGGTCTCCGCGCTGATGACGCGGCGCTTCACCGTCGGCTGCACTTCCTTCACAACAGTGCCGTCAGGCGCCGTGATTTTCGCCACAACGTAGGGCTGCATCAGCTCGCCGCCGTTTACCACCGCACAGACCGCCGTGAGCATCTGCAGGTAGCTGACCTTGCTGCTCTGCCCGAACGAGCAGCTCGCCAGCTCCACCGGGCCCATCCGGTCCGCGGTGTAGTATTCGCTGCGCCTGACCTCGCCCGGCAGGTCGATGCCCGTGGCCTCCCGCAGGCCGAAGGCCGCAAAGTAATCGCAGAAGCGTTCTTTTCCAAGCCGCGCACCGATCTGGATAAAGCAGGGGTTGCAGCTGACAGCCAGCCCCCGGGCGAAGGTCTCGGTGCCGTGGATATGCCCGTTTGCACAGCGGAACCGCGTGCCTGCGACGGTTATTTTACCCGCGCAGGTGAAATAGTCCGTGGCCTTACACGCCCCGGAGTCCAGCGCCGCCGACGCCGTGATGAGCTTGAACACGCTGCCCGGCTCATACAGGTCACTGATGGCCTTGTTGCGCCACTGTGCCTGCTGGGCCTTTTGCAGCGCGGCGCTGCGCTCCTCGCCGGTCAGGGCATTCACAGCGTCACGGACTTCCTTATTTATAAGAGTCCGCGGCGCGTTCGGGTCGTAGTCTGGCTGGCAGGACATCGCCAGCACGGCCCCGGTGTGGACATCCATCACGATGCCGACGCCGCGCTCGGCCACATGGTGCTCCGTCACGGCGGCGGACAGTGCGCTTTCGAGCCAGTGCTGAATGTTCGCGTCGATGGTCAGCGTCAGCGTGCTGCCGGGCACGGCGTCCACCAGCGTCTGGTAGTGCGTCGGCATATCGTAGCCCCAGGCGTTCTTGGCGGTCAGGATGCGCCCGTTCTGCCCGGTCAATTCGTCGTTGTAGCGCAGTTCCAGCCCCCACAGGCCCGCGTTGTCCACGTCGGTAAAGCCTAAAATGCCGCCCATGAAATCCTCCTGCGGGTAGACGCGGCGGGTATCCTGCCGAATTTGTATGCCGTCCACACCGTTCGCCCGGCACCAGTCCCGCACAGCGTCGGCCATCGTCTTATCCACGCGGCGGCGCAGCAGGCAATCGTTGGAGGTTCGCTGGCTGAATTTGGCCAGCGTATCGGCGTAGTCCAGCTCTAAAATTTCGCTCAACGCCCGCGCAGCCGGTTCTACGGCGTCGTCGGCCATCTCCCGCGGGGCGGCGCGGATGGTCCAGCAGGTCTCGCTGGCGGCCAGCAGCGTACCGTCGGCGGAATAGATCTCCCCGCGGGCGGCGGGCAGCGTGGCCCCGCGCAGTTGCTGGTCGGCGGCGCGTGCCGCGTAGCCGCCGGGGTCGCGCAGCATCAGCACAAACAGCCGCACCGTCAGCCCGCCCAGGCACCCCACCGCCAGCACCGCCGCCAAAAGCCGCATGCGCAGGCGCATTTTTGTATTCTGCTGCGGCGTGATCGGACGCATAGCTCCTGCCCCCTTCCCCATAGAACAGCCTATGAGTGTTCCACTGGCAAAATGCTGAATTATCGCCGGAAAATTCTCTGTATTGTCGATTGACCGTTTAGACACATAAGGTGTATACTGTTAATAACAGATTTTGACATTTAATTATCAAAGTCCAAGAGAGCTATTTTTAAAGGAGGCAAACCCTATGGCTAGATTTACTTTACCCCGTGACCTTTACCACGGCCCCCACGCGCTGGAAGCGTTGAAAACGCTGCCCGGCAAGCGCGCCATGATCTGCGTCGGCGGCGGTTCGATGAAGCGCTTTGGCTTCCTGGACCGCGCCGAGGCCTACTTAAAAGAGGCCGGCATGGAGGTAGAGCTGTTTGAAGGCATCGAGCCCGACCCGTCCGTGGAGACGGTCATGAAGGGTGCTGCCGCCATGGAAAAGTTCCAGCCCGACTGGATCGTCGCAATCGGCGGCGGCTCCCCCATCGACGCAGCCAAGGCCATGTGGATCAAGTATGAGTACCCCGACATCACGTTTGAGGATATGTGCAAGGTGTTCGGCATCCCGCCGCTGCGCCGCAAGGCCCACTTCTGCGCCATCTCCTCCACCTCCGGTACGGCCACCGAGGTCACGGCCTTCTCGATCATCACCGATTACCAGAAGGGCATCAAGTACCCCATCGCCGACTTTGAGATCACGCCCGATGTCGCCATCGTTGACCCCGAGCTGGCCCACACGATGCCCAAGAAGCTCGTCGCCCACACCGGCATGGACGCCATGACCCACGCCATCGAGGCCTACGTCTCCACCGCGAACTGCGACTTTACCGACCCGCTGGCCCTGCACGCCATCGAGATGATCCAGGCGGATCTGGTCGGCAGCTACAACGGCGATATGGATAAGCGCGACGCGATGCACAATGCCCAGTGCCTGGCCGGTATGGCGTTCTCGAACGCGCTGCTCGGCATCGTACACAGCATGGCCCACAAGACCGGCGCGGCGTTTGCCGATTACGGCGCACACATCATCCACGGCGCAGCCAACGCCATGTACCTGCCCAAAGTCATCGCCTACAATGCGAAGGACCCCACCGCCAAGGCACGCTACGGCGTCATTGCTGACAAGATGCACCTGGGCGGCGAGAACGACGACGAGAAGGTCGCGCTGCTCATCCAGTATCTGCGCGGCATGAACGACGATCTGAACATTCCGCACTGCATCGGCCACTACGGCCCCGACTCCTACCCCGCCGAGCAGGGCTTTGTCCCCGAGAACCTATTCCTCGAGAGACTGCCCGAGATCGCAAAGAACGCGATTGCCGATGCCTGCACCGGCTCCAACCCGCGCCAGCCGACCCAGGATGAGATGGAAAAGCTGCTGAAGTGCTGCTACTACGACACCGAGGTCGACTTCTAACCACCGCCCTTCTGCGGCCCCTGCAAGCCGCCGCATGATCTGCCCCGGCCACAAGCTTTTGTGGCCGGGGCTTTTTGCCGCCGCAAAAGTGGACAAAATCCTTGCGATTTAATTTTTGCGGATTTTTGCTGTACAGGGCGCAGCTACAGCGTTCGCGGGCATTTTTTGTACAAGTGTCAAATCCTTGATTTCGCATAGATTTTGCTGTATACTAATGGTAAAATCCAAGTAAAAGAGGATGGGAGCTTACCATGACAGCCACTGCAAAATCACAAGGTCCCCTGTTTACCAGGCGGGCGTTGTTCACCCTGATCTGGCCCCTGCTGCTGGAGCAGACATTAAGCGTCACGATGGGCATGGCCGACACGCTGATGGTCGCCGGTGTGGGTGAGGCCGCTGTCTCCAGCGTATCGCTCGTGGACAGCCTGAATATTTTGATTATTCAGATTTTGTCCGCGCTGGCTACCGGCGGTGCGGTCATTGCCAGCCAGTATCTGGGCCGCCGGGATGAGGAAAACGCCAGCCGCAGCGCCGCCCAGCTGTACAGCGTGCTGGGCATCTCTACGGTTGGGGTGGGTGTTGTCTGTATGCTGCTCTCCCGCCCGATCCTTCGGATGGTGTTCGGCAGCATTGATGAGGATGTCATGCGGTTTGCGCAGCAGTACTTCCTTATCAGTGCGGTGTCCTACCCCTTCATCGGCCTGTACAACGGCGGCGCGGCGCTGTTCCGTGCGCAGGGCAACAGCCGCATCAGTATGCTGGCCAGCCTTGTCATGAACGTCATCAACATTGCGGGCAACGCGCTGCTGATCTACGGTTTCGGCATGGGCGTTATCGGCGCGGCGCTGGCCACGCTGATCGGGCGTGTGTTCGCCGCGGTGTTCATCCTGTGGCAGAACCAGGACCTGCACAATCCCCTGCGCGTGCAGCACTTCGCTGACCTGCGGCCCCGGCGCAGGCCCATCATGCAGATTTTGTCCATCGGCATCCCGTCGGGTCTGGAAAACGGCATGTTCCAGATTGGCAAGCTGTGTGTCAGCAGCCTGACGTCTACCTTAGGCACCTCGTCCATCGCGGCCAATGCCGTGGCAAACTCGGTCTCGACGCTGGCGAACATCCCCGGCAACACGATGAGCCTTGCCATGATCCCGGTCATCGGGCAATGCCTTGGCGCAGGCGAGAAAAAGCAGGCGCAGCGCTATTCCGTCACGCTGCTGGGCATCGCCATCACGGGGCTGGCCGTCACGAACGCGGCACTGTTCTTCCTGATGCCCGAGGTCGTGACCTGGTTCAACCTCTCGGCGGAGGCGTCCGCCATGTGTACCCACGTGGTCCACTGGTTCAACCTGTTCAGCATCTTCTTCTGGGCGACGAGCTTTACCCTGCCCAACGCCCTGCGCGCGGGCGGCGACGCCAAGTTTACGATGTCGGTCAGCATCGTCAGCATGTGGCTGTTCCGCGTGATTCTGAGCTATATCTTTGTTCTGCAGTTCCACTTAGGACTGACCGGCGTCTGGTTCGGTATGTTCATCGACTGGATCTGCCGCAGCCTGTGTTTCCTTGTGCGGTTTGCCCGCGGGAAATGGATGGAGCATAAGGTGATATAAGACGCAAAAAACTCCCTGCCCGGTGCGGACAGGGAGCTTTCTATTGTATGGCGCGGGAAATTACTCCACCATATACTCAAAATCAATACGGCCCAGCGCCACATCGGCGGCGGCGACCCGGATCTTCATGGAAGAACCCAGCATCCAGCTCTTGCCGGTCAGCGGGTCCAGCATGCTGACGCCGTCGATGACCTGCGGTTCACCCTTGCAGAGCTGCGCGGCGGGGACAAAGCCCTCCACCGTGTTGTCCAGCTCGACAAAGACGCCGCGGGGCGTGATGCCGGCCACCGTGCCGGTGTAGACCTCACCGAGATGGTTGTGCATGTACTCGGCCTTGTACAGGTCCTCGACATCGCGCTCAATGCGCACGGCGGTGACCTCCTGCTTGCTGGACTTCTCGCTGGCCTGCTGGGCAAACTCGTTGAAGTCGCGCTGCAGCTGGCTGGCGGAGACACCGTTCAGCATCTCGGTCAAAATACGATGAATCGCCAAATCGGGGTAGCGGCGGATGGGGCTGGTGAAGTGGGCGTAGTCCGCCAGCACCAGACCGTAGTGGCCCAGAGGCTGCGGGGCGTAGCGGGCCTTCTGCATGCTGCGCAGAATGCCGGTGTGGACGGGGATCTGGATGGGCTGGCCGCGGGTCTCGTCCAGCAGGGCCGCCAGCTCGAGCTGCGTCGGGATGGGGTTCTTGAACTTGGCGTTCAGGCCGCAGGCCAACAGCGTGGCGGACAGCTTCTCCATCTTCTCGGCGTCGGGGGCCTCGTGCACGCGGTAAACGAACGGGGCCTTGTTCGTGCGGCCCGCGTTGGCGGCGCACTGGTTCGCCAGCAGCATGAACTCCTCGATCATGCACTCGGACGTGCCGCGGTCACGCTTGACAATGTCGATGCAGCGTCCGTTCTCGTCCATGACGAGCTTAGCCTCGTTGGACTCGAT
>ERZ1673703.2565-NODE-2565-length-11053-cov-5.115657_pt1 | contig 11053 bp, 8 predicted proteins | sample MGYA00580233_ERZ1673703 | MGnify/ENA primary metagenome ERZ1673703 (study PRJEB41218, sample SAMN15661748) | gut metagenome | host: Homo sapiens | place: Canada: London | collected 2015-08-20/2019-03-30 | study: EMG produced TPA metagenomics assembly of... | reverse complement strand
GCAATTACCGCATCCGGTTTTTCGGAAAGTTCCAAAATCTTCCGCATAATCTTTCGCCCGTCTTCCATTTCCCTCACTCCCGAAAACAGCCATGCCGTATTTGCCGCAATTCCGCTTTGAGCAAGCGCGTCCATATATCCTCTATAGCGATCGCTGTCGATATTAATTCCTTTATCCTGAAGGGTCACTGCTCTTGTTCCTGTACAATATGCAATCTTTCGATATCCTTTTTCCAAAAGATATTTCGAAGCTTTATAAAACCCTTCATACTGTCTGCCGCATACCATCGAAATTTCCTTGTCCTGATTATATTCATTGCAGACGACAAGTTTTCCATATTCGCCATATGATTTCAACTTATCCCAGTCATTCTCTATCGCACATAAAATCACTCCGTCAGCATGCTGCATCTTCAGAAGATTCATTGCGCTTTCTTCACTTTCTTTTTCTCCGTAAGTCTGCACGATCAATGTTCGGTAATGATACTGTCTGCAAGTTTTCTCAATTGAATCGACCAGTTGTGCGAAAAAGTTATTTGTGATAGTAGGAACAACTACCGCTATATTCCCGGAGCCCGAACCTCTTAACTGTCTTGCCGCCTGAAGCGGACTATACCCAAGAGCGTCCATAGCCTCCAGTATCTTCTGTCTCTTTTCCTCCGAAACATGAGGTTTGTTATTGATAACTCTTGAGACAGTTGAAACTGACATTCCTGACAGCCGAGCAACATCTGATATCGTTGCCAAAACTTTTTCCACCTCACTTTTCTCTTTGTTTTCTTGTTTATGTCTTTACAATATACTCACTTTCGTCATTTGTCAATCGCATTTTTGGTATCGTTTTCATATTTGTCAAAACATCCAAAATCCACAAATGAAATTTGGTAGTTTTAACGAATAGGTTTTTGATTTTTTATCTTTCATAAAACTTATCTTTTATTCTTTCGTATCTTTTGAAGGACCAGACCGATCATCAATCCAACCAAAGCCGGACACACCCATCCAAAACCATACTTCGATATCGGAAGCATCTTTGATACCGCACCGAGCATCTCCTGAAGTTTCACGATTACATCCGAATTTTTTGGCAAAGCTTTCACAAAATCTAAAATCGCCGCTGCAGCCGTAAACGCTGTCACCCAACTGTATATTCTTCTGTCATTCCCAAACAGCTTTCCGCATAAAGTAAGCAAAATAAGTGTCACTGCCAGCGGATACAAGAACATCAAAACAGGAAGAGAATATGCAATGATCGCATCAAGTCCTACATTTGCGATCAAGAAAGAAAGAAGAGAAAAAATCACTGCCCACACACGATAAGAAGGTCCGTTCGGAAATATCTTTTCAAACGTCTCCCCACAGCTTGTAACAAGGCCGATCGCTGTTTTCAAACATGCCACCGCAAAAATCAGCGCTAATATAATCTGACCCGGCTTTCCGAAATAGTATTCGGAAACGATCGCAAATGTCTCTCCTCCATTTGCCGCCACAGGAAACACCCCGCGGCTCTGCGCACCGACAACCGCAACCAAAACATAGATAAGCGCCATTAATAATGAGCTGAAAACGCCTGCTTTTATCGTATTTTTTGCCACTGCTCCCGACTCCTTTATACCAAGGCTTCTGATTACATTAACAACAATAATTCCGAAAGCAAGCCCGGCCAGAGCATCCATCGTATTATACCCTTCCAGCAGACCGGTTGAAAAGGCGCCGGACACATATGCGCCGGATGCCTCGATCTTACTCATATTTCCGGCCGGTGAAAAAAGCGCCCGAATAACAAAAATACTCAACAAAATTAAAAACAGAGGATTCAGTATTTTCCCGATCCACGTTAAGATCTGTCCCGGCTTCAATGAAAAAAACAATACAACGGCAAAAAATACAAAAGAGAATATTCCCAATCCTGCCATCTTCCCGCCGTCTGAAATAAACGGCTCTATTCCAACTGTAAACGAAACCGTAGCGCATCTTGGGATTGCAAAAAAAGGCCCGATCGTCAAATACAAAAGACACGTAAAGAAAACTCCGTATTTTCTGCCGATCTGACTGCTTAATTCCAAAAGTCCGTCTTTCTGGCTGACGCCAAGCGCCGCCACACCAAGAAGCGGAAGCCCGACACCTGTGATCAGAAAACCTGCCGATGCCGCCCACACATGATGGCCTGCAAGCTGTCCCATAAATATCGGAAAGATCAAATTTCCCGCGCCAAAAAACATCCCAAACAACATACTTGCAACAAATATCAACTCTTTAAATGTAAGATTCTTTTTCATGTTCCACCTGCCTTATACGTCTGAATACTATAAATATTTCTCCCATTACATCTATTTCGTTCCGATGCGGCAAACGCCTTTACTGTACATTTTTTATCAAGAATACATCCAGTGTATCATATACACTTCCGATTCGCCAGTTTTATTTAAGCTTTCCTTAATATTCCTTAATATTCCCGCAATTCCCACAATCTTCTTATTTTCGATGATATACTTATTTTATACTTTTAACGAAACACAAACACTTAGGCGAACTTGCTTTTTCACAACTCCCAACAGCCTTTTAAAACATATATAAAGGAGAAACTCTATGGAAACTTTAATTTTTTATACCTATGAATTTGCGGCTTCGATCCTTCCTTTTTCGGCTGCCTTTATTTTTCTTTCGCACAAACAGAAAAAGGGCGGAGAAAAAACACATCTTCTGCCCGGCCTGCTTTTATTTCTTTTTGCCGTCTACATCGTATGTGTATATCACGTCACAGGAACCGGCACTTTATGGGATGCATTTTTGTATCGCTTCCAAACAGAAATTTCCCACATTAATCCTATCCCCTTTTCTGCGGGAATCGATATGGTCGGATATATTTTGAATATCATCCTGTTCATTCCGTTTGGGTTTTTGATCCCTTTAATCTGGAAAAAAATGAGATCGCTGCACCTAACCGCCCTTGCAGGATTTTCTTTTTCCATACTGATCGAAATAAGCCAGTTATTAAATAACCGACGAACCGATATCGACGACCTTATTATGAATACTTTAGGAGCGATTATCGGATTCTTAATATATAAATCATTCAAGAAACTGATGCCAACCAGACTTCATAATAAGTTAAATGATTTTTCTTATCCTGTCTTGGAACTTCCGCTCTACATTTTCATCCTCTTTGCCGGACGTTTCTTTTTCTTCCATGAAATGGGATTTGCAAAATTGTTGTACGGATTTTAAATGCATTTTATCAGATCAGAAGAAAACGTATTTTTAATGCTTTTCTTTGCCTACATGCAAGTATGTCCGCAGAAAAGAAAAATTTCCCGCGGACATACTTGTTATTTCTAACTTGTTATTTCTATTTTCTGTTGATTATCATGCTTATTTTCACTCTGCATATCCATTCGGATTCTGGCTCTGCCATCTCCACGAATCTTCACACATTTCTTCTAATCCACGCTCCGCTTCCCAGTGAAGTTCCTTTTTTGCTTTGGACGCATCGCAGTAGCATGTTGCAATATCGCCTGCACGGCGCGGTTTAATTACATATGGAATCTCTTTTCCGCACGCTTTTCCGAATGCTTTTACCATATCTAATACGGATTGTCCGTTTCCTGTACCGAGATTATATACCGAAACACCGTCTTTTTCCTTCAGCTTCTCTACTGCGCGCACATGACCTATCGCAAGATCGACTACATGGATATAATCGCGCACCCCTGTTCCGTCATGTGTGTCATAATCGTCTCCAAATACGCTAAGACACTCCAGTTTTCCGATCGCCACCTGTGTAATATATGGCATCAGGTTATTCGGAATTCCTTTCGGATCTTCTCCGATCATACCGCTTTTATGCGCTCCGATCGGATTGAAATAGCGAAGAAGCACTACGTTCCACTCCGGATCTGCCGTATGAAGATCTGTCAAAATCTGCTCTAACATCCATTTTGTCCATCCATATGGATTTGTACACACACCCTTTGGACACTCTTCCGTGATCGGAATAAATGCCGGATCCCCGTATACTGTTGCCGAAGAACTGAAAATAATGTTTTTTACTCCATGACTTCTCATCACATCACAAAGAGTGATCGTTCCTCCGATATTGTTTTCATAATATTCGAGAGGCTTCTGCACAGACTCCCCTACCGCTTTAAGTCCGGCAAAATGAATTACCGACTCTACATCTTCTTTGTCGAACACTTCATTAAGCCCTTCTCTGTCGCGGATATCTACTTGATAAAATTTCAGATCTTTTCCTGTGATCTCTTTCACGCGATCTACCGCTTTTTCCGATGCGTTATATAAATTATCTACGATGACCACATCATACCCTGCATTTAACAATTCCACACATGTATGGCTGCCGATAAATCCGGCGCCGCCTGTTACTAAGATTGACATATCTGTTTCCTCCTCGTAAATATTTCAGATACCGTTCAAGGTTCTGTCTATTGCAGTTTTCCTTTTTACTGCCGTTTTATTTTACATGCACATCTTACCACTCATCCTACAAAATAGCTTTATATTTTTATATCATCTTATAGTAAAAATGTTGCATTAAGACTAATCCCACAAATGCTGCGGATATAAGCCCGAATCTTTCAGAGACTGTATCGCTTCTACGACGACCGGCTTATCTTCTTTATAAGTAACTCCGTGCCACTTATCTTCGGACTCAAGTACTTTCACTGCAGCGCGGTCTTCTGCTAAAAGATCACTTACAACCGCCGGGAGAAAATATTCACATTTTAAAGGATTTTCTTTCAATCCTTTCTCTAAAAATGCCGGAAATCCCGTTTTGATCTCTTCTAGAATACTTCTCGTAAATCCCCACATATTCATTGATACAAGTGTATCCGGATCGATTTCGTTCCATGTCTGTCCGTCATCTTCCGAATATTCAATGCCGTTATTTCTCTTTTCAATACGGGTTCTTTCCGTAACGCTTACAAGTTCATTCGATGCGTTTAACCCGCAGATACCTCTTGCCACATGTCCGTTATCTGTCACAGTATTTTTCAAACGGTATGCAACCATCGTATACCGATACTTGTCGTCGTCTTCATGGGTCGTCAAATAATCGTAAATTGTCTGAAACGCATGCCGTCCGTAATAATCATCTGCATTGATCACAGCAAACGGTCCGTCGATCTCATCGATCGCACTTAACACCGCATGAGCTGTTCCCCACGGTTTTACACGGTCTTTCGGAATCTCAAATCCGTCCGGAATGTTTGTCAGTTCCTGGTACACATAAGCTACATCCATTACTTTCTCAATCCGTTTTCCGACTGCTTCTTTAAAGTCCGTCTCGTTTTCCTTTTTAATAATAAAAACGACTTTCTCGAATCCGGCGCGCTTTGCATCATAAATAGAAAAATCCATAATAATATGACCTTCTTTATCGATCGGATCGATCTGTTTCAATCCGCCGTATCTGCTTCCCATTCCCGCTGCCATAATCACCAATACCGGTTTCTTCATCTTAAATCACCTCATACTTAAATCTTAATCTTATCATTTTCTGTCATCTGAAATAAGGATACCACATTCATCAAAGAACGTCCACCTGACGTTATTTCATTCCGGATTTTTTCTTTGTCTGCTTTTTCTTTTTTCTCACACTATATCCGAATTGACCAAGCTTCTCTCCCAGAGATAAATATTCCCCGTGAGAATAGGCAATCAATCCCGTATTATTCAGCATAAATTTTCCGTTATCATCCATATATGAATCATCTACCTGAACTGCAGTCACTTCTGCAAGGAACATATGATGACTTCCAAGCTCCTCCATTTTTTTTACTTTACATTCAATATTTACCGGGCTTTCTTCTATAATAGGAGCAAATTCAAGAGATGATGCTTTTCCTTGCGTAAGACGACATTCTTTCCACTTATCTACATTCTCTCCCGAACGAACTCCACAGTAATCTGTCGCTTTTGTCAATTTTTCTGTCGTCAGATTGATCACAAACTCCCCGCTTTCTTTTATCATATGATAAGAATAGCGCTCCGGACGAACAGAAATATATACCATCGCCGGATTCGTACATACGGTTCCCGTCCATGCAATCGTAATTATGTTACTGTTTCCTTCTTTATCTGCGGTACTGACCATCACCGCCGGAAGCGGATAAAGCATGTTTCCCGGTTTCCATATTTGTCTGGACATTTTATCCTTCCTCTCTTTTTCCGTTTTATTATTGCTGCAGGACGCTGACAAGCGTCGGAACAAGCTGCTTTTTCCTTGATACTACTCCTTTTAGCATGATCGTATCCGTGTCTTCCGGCAAATCATATGCATTTAATATTTTTTCCTTTGCCTCCGGACCGCCGCAAAGAAGTTCCGATGATTCTGTCAAAATATTTGTCAACATAAAAAAGATCATATTTACCCCGCTGTCTGCGCACGCTTTCTCCAAATACGGCTTTACTTTCTTTTTGATTCCTTCCAGTTCGTCGGAACTCATTGAATTCACCTGTCCTACTCCGAACACAGTCTCGTTGACCGTAAATTTTTTAAAATCAAGAAAGCATATATCCTGAGCGCTTTTCCCTTTCAAATTACTTCCTGCACGAAACATTTCCTGCGCCAGAATTTCAATCTCGACGCCCGCAGTCTGAGCCAGTTTCCTCGCTGTGTTTTCATCCAAAGGCGTACAGGTCGGAGAGCGGAACATCAACGTATCGGAAATAATAGCGGAACAAAGGAGCGCGGCGTTTGTCGGATCTATTTCAACTCCGTTTTCTTCATACATCTGACTGACGATCGTCGCAGTGCATCCCACCGGCTGATTACGGAAAAATACAGGTCCCATTGTCTGAATACTGCCCAGTCTGTGGTGATCGATGATCTCCATTACTTCTGCCTCTTCCACTCCGTCCACAGCCTGGCTTTTCTCATTATGATCGACAAGAATCACTTGTTTTTTTCTTACGTTCAATAACCGTCGTCTTGAGATCAGTCCTAATAATTTCCCGTTTCCGTCAACAATCGGGAAATCTCTGAACCGTTTTCGCGCCATCACTTCTTTTACGTCATCAACATAATCCTTCATTTTGAATGTAACCAGATTCGTTTTTGTCATAAAATATTTGACCGGAATGCTCTGATTGATATGCTGCGCCGCAGTAAAAGTATCATGAGGCGTCCTTATGATCACAATCTGCTTTTTTTCCGCCTGTTTAATAATCTCTTCTGAAATCGAAGCGTTTTGACAGACGACCATACAGCTTGCTTCCATATCTACCGCACACTGCTGTGCATCCTTTCTGTCTCCCATGATCACAAGGTCATCTCTGCTTATAAAATCCGACATGAGAATCCTGCTTGAAGCTGCGATCACTACTTTTCCGTTTAACAGATAGCTATGCTCATTTCCGGTGATCACTTCCCCATCTACTGCACGGGCAATATTTCTATACTGAGTCCTTGCCTTTGATAAAATCATACTATCATAAACATCCATATATGTCTTGGCAATATCACCGATCGTAATAACCCCTTCCAAACTGCCGTCTCTTACAACCGGAAGTGTATGAATGTTCAGCTCCCGCATCGTTTCCCACGCTGTGCGGATTGAAGAGTTACTTGTCAATCCTTCTACTTCTTTCAACTCAACATCTTTGATCTGTTCTCTTAAATCAGACAAAAGCTTCGGAGGTTTCACTGCGAATTTTTCAAGAACATACTGTGTTTCTTCATTTAATTGTCCGGCTCTGCGCGGCTCATAAGCGTGACCTGTCAATTTTGTTTTTAATGCGGCGTATGCAATCGCGGAACATATGGAATCTGTATCCGGATTTTTATGGCCGACAACATATATTTTATCTTTCTGTCTACTCATATATTTTTACTCTCGCTTTCTTCATCCAACATCAATAATCTGAAAAGATTCTATGCTTATCGATAAAAACATTTTTCATCCATAACTGCATTATTATATACATAAATCTCATTCTTCTGCAAGAGCACAATAAACAATATAGTCAAGAAAAATTAAGAATAAAAATACCATTCTTCTCTACTTTCAAAATATTGTTTTTTCTCCTCCATCTGTGGTATACTCTTTCTATATAAAAAAGAAACAGAGGTGCTGCACAATGAGCGAAGAAATGAAAGAACCAATGCAGACAGATAATGACTGCAAAACAGAGGAAGCTGCTGCTTCCACAACAGAAACGATGGCTGACTACGAAGATCATTTCGACGATGCCAATCCGTGGACTCTCGTCACAAAATATATGGAAGAAAAAACAGTTCTTCCTGTAAAAGTAGAAGGCGTTGTAAATGGCGGAGTAATCGTGATGATCGAAGGACTGCGTGGATTTGTTCCTGCTTCTAAACTTTCCCTTTCCTATATCGAAGATCTGGAAACTTATCTTCTGAAAGAAATAGAAGTACAGGTAATTGACGCTGACCAGGCAAATAACCGTCTCGTCCTTTCCGCAAGAGAACTTTTAAAAGAAAAAGAAAAGAAAGCGCGGGAAGATCAGATTGCCAACCTGAAAATCGGAGAAGTTTTAGAAGGAACAGTCGAGACTTTACAAAATTACGGCGCGTTCATCAAACTTGACAACGGTCTGTCCGGTCTTGTACACGTTTCACAGATTTCACAAAAGCGTGTAAAATTGCCTTCCGATGTTTTAAATGCCGGAGACAAAGTCACTGTAAAAGTAATCGGAATCAAAGACGGAAAAATAAGCCTTAGTATGAAAGCGCTTGAAGAAGTAAAAGAAGAACCGACAGAAAAAGTTGTTATCCCGAAAAGTGAAAATATCGGAACAAATCTCGGTGATCTTTTCAAAAATATTCAATTATAAATCATATCTCTTATTTACAACGGTACAGGCGGCAAAGAATTTGTTTGAAAAATTCTTTGCCGCCTGTACCGTTGTATTGCCATAACCTTGTTTTCTTTACAGCTTCCGCCTTTCTTTCTGAAATATCTCCACGGACATCTAAAAAGCTCACCCCTGCACACATATATTCCCCAGTATCTCTTCCAATGCGTTTTTACTGCTTGTATGGCATCTGACAACCTCCGCATTGCATCGTCCGGCTTCTTCTACCGCACAGCGTACCATTTTGTGTGATACCGTGTTCGTAAAAAGAACGATCAGATCCGGGCTTCCTATCTGCTTACTCATCGCCGCCGACATCTGAGTAAACACTTTCGCCTTACACTTAAACTGTTTACATATCTGTTTGTACTGACATACCATTCGGTCATGTCCGCCTATGATCACAACACTCATCGCCAACCTCCTGAAATATTTTTCTGAATCCTTCACGTATGATCTCCATTCACAGAAAATACTATGACACAACATTGCTTCTGTTTTTTTGGTTAGTTGCGGCTAACTACTTTCATATATCATACATGATTTTTCTCTGTATTTCAAGTGTTTTTGATAATATTTCTCATTTTTCTTTTATCAATTTCAAAATCCTACTTTATATCTGCTTTTGTATTTTTGTCTCTGTAGTCTTCCATTTCCGCATCGTATAAAAATAATATGGCACAAGTGGAATCAGCGCAGCGATCCATGCCGCCGGATCGGCGAGACACACTCCCTGAAAAGTTGTCCTTCCGGCAGCCGCCATAACAATCGCACTTCTTGCTGCAAGTTCAAAAACACCTCCCAGCATGGGAACAAGTCCATATCCCATTCCCTGAAGCGTATTCCGGTATAAAAAAATACTTCCCAAAAACGGATAACACCAAAACACCGTACGAAAATATAATACAGACACATTGACAACTTCTGTCTCAGACGGATCGATAAACAGCCATGTCATATATTTTCCACCAAAACAAACGGCTGCCATTGCGATCACACTCCAGACTAATATCATGACCTGTGTGCATCTCACCCCCGACTTTACCCGGTCCATTCTCCCTGCTCCGCGGTTCTGTCCTACATAAGTAGCGACTGTAGCTCCAAATGCAACGAACACCGTCATAATCATATTTTGCAGTTTCCCTGCAGCCGAAAAACCTGCCATGTACGTTTCACCATATACATTAACCGCTCCCTGAACGATAATCGTTCCGATCGCCGTAATTGAAAACTGAAGCCCCATCGGAATGCCAAGTGAAAGAAGACGCCCGAAACTTTGAAAAGAAATCTTTCGATCTGATTTTGTCAAATGCAAAATAGGAAACTTTTTCACAATATAAATAAAACATAACAACGCAGAAATTGCCTGTGCAATGACCGTCGCATAGGCACATCCTTCCACACCCATTCCGAATACGACGATAAACACTACATCAAGAGCTACATTAATTACCGCAGATATAATAAGAAAATACAGCGGAGATTTTGAATCGCCTATCGCACGCAAAAAAGCCGCCAGTGAATTATATGCGGCAGTCACGATCAAACCTGCATAAATAATCCCCATATACTGCTTTACTTCAGGCATGATTTCCGCAGAATAATTCATCATCCGTAAAATAGGCTCATTCGCGATCAAAAGTCCCGCCGTCATAAGAACGGCACATCCGCCTGCCAGATAAACCGACATCGCCACGTAATGCCGCATTTTATCATATTGTTTTGCACCGAACCACTGTGAAACAAGAATTGCAAATCCGCTGCTTAGTCCGTTAAGCCAGCCCGTCACAAAAAACATCAGCGATCCGGTACTTCCGATAGCCGCCAGAGCTTTCACTCCGATAAATTGTCCTGCTACAATCGAATCTGCAATATTGTAAAACTGTTGAAATATATTCCCCAGAAAAACAGGAATCATAAACTGGATAATCAATTTTGCCGGGGTTCCCACTGTCATATCATTGACTGCATCTTTTGTTTTCACCATTTTTCTTTTCCCCCTTCTCTCTTCTGTTTGCATGTACTTATCAAACGATCGCGCCTGATATTGCATAAAATGCATCCCTAATTCATTCTGCCGATAAAATTTATCCAACCTTTTATTATACACTTAATTTTGTCATTGTAAAGCATTAACTTGATAATATTCATGTACAAATGTAGGATTACAATACATGTGTTACAACTGAATAATTAAAAAGCGGAAATACCTT
>ERZ1673703.2551-NODE-2551-length-11103-cov-5.846035_pt1 | contig 11103 bp, 8 predicted proteins | sample MGYA00580233_ERZ1673703 | MGnify/ENA primary metagenome ERZ1673703 (study PRJEB41218, sample SAMN15661748) | gut metagenome | host: Homo sapiens | place: Canada: London | collected 2015-08-20/2019-03-30 | study: EMG produced TPA metagenomics assembly of... | reverse complement strand
ACCTCGACCTGGAAGATCTGGTCTTCCATGCCGAAGGAGGCGACGCGGGACTCGATGTTGGTCTTCACGCGCTTCTCGTAGCCGGAGTAGGTGTGCAGCACGTACCACTTGCCATCAAGGGAACGCAGGGACTTGGAGAATTCGTCAACGGCCTGCTGACCGGCATCGGTCTCCTCGGCCTGCTCGGATTCGTTGACTTCTTCCTCGTCCTCATCCAGAGAAACGGTCTCGGTCTGAGTGGAAGCAACGGGAGCGGATTCAGTCGCCGCCGGAGCGTCGGACTCAACATCTGCATTGTCGACGGATGCGTCAGATTCTGCGGAAAGGTCAGCGACCGGTTCGACCGGGGCAGCTGCCTCATCGGCAGCAGCTTCGGAAGCCTCGACAACAGGCTCCTCAGCCGGGACGGCGTCGAGGTTCTCGAGATTCAGTTCATCACTCATGCGTTGTTATTCACCTTAGGTTGTGCGGATCAGCCGAACACCCACAGCGTGGCCTTGCCTAGACCGAAGTCCATGCCAGTCACGAGGGCCATCAGCAGCAGCACGAAGATGAATACGGCCAGAGACCAGAAGAACAGTTCCTTGGCGGTAGGGGTCACGACCTTGCGAAGCTCGTCGATGATCTGCTTGATGAACAGACCGATACGCATGAAGACATTCGGCTTGACTGCCTTTTCACTCTTGCTCGTCTTAGCCATTCCGTACCTCGCGTCAGCTGCTTGATTATTAGAAACTTGGCAGGGAAGGCGGGACTCGAACCCACAACCTACGGTTTTGGAGACCGTTGCGCTACCAATTGCGCCACTTCCCTAGGTGAAAATCCACCTCGGCGTGCGTTCCGTAGAGAACGCTTCGCCACGGCGAAACCGCCAAGTCATTATAGTAACGGCTCCGGTGGATTATCGCAAATCGCGTGTCGCGCGCGTAGCACGCGACTCTTCTCAGTTAGCCCATTCCTTGAATCGACGCATGCCTTCGGCTAGGTCTTCGTCGGCCAGTGCGTAGGAGAAACGCAGGTAACCGGGAGCACCAAAGGCCTCGCCGGGGACGGCGGCCACGTGGGCCTCATCCAACAGTGCAGCGGCAAAGTCAGCGGACGTATCGGACACTGTGCCCTTGGGACCCAGCGGCTTGCCAAGCAAAGCGGTGATGTCCGCAAAAACGTAGAACGCGCCGGTCGGAGTCGGGCAGTTGACGCCCTCGATATCGTTCAAGGCGGTCACAATCGCACGGCGGCGCGCGTCGAAGGCCTTACGCATCTCGTGCACCTCATCCAGCGGGCCGGCCACAGCAGCCAAAGCAGCACGCTGGGAGATGTTGGCCACATTGGAGGTCATATGACCCTGCAGCTTGGCGGCGGCCTTGGCCACCTCAAGCGGAGCGACCATCCAGCCGACACGCCAGCCCGGCATCGCATAGGTCTTGGCCACGCCGTTCAGCACCAGCAACTGCCCGCGGCATTCCGGCACGGCGGCACCGATGTAGGTGGTGTGCGCATCGTCATAGTTCAGGTGCTCGTAGATCTCGTCGGAGATAACCCAAATGTGGTGCTCGACGGCCCAACGACCGATCGCTTCCACGGTTTCCGGCTTCCAGACGGCTCCGGTCGGGTTGTTCGGGGAGTTGACGATGATTGCCTTCGTATGCTCGGTACGGGCCGCTTCCAGCGCCTCAAGCGAGGGCTCGAAGTTCACGTCGGCACCGGCGAATACTTCGACCGGCACACCACCGGCAAGCTTCACAGCCTCGGGGTAGCTGGTCCAGTACGGAGCGGGAATGATGACCTCATCGCCATCGTTGAGCAAGATCTGGAAGGATTCATACACGGCCTGCTTGCCGCCGTTGGTCACCACGACCTGATCGGCATTGACCTCATAGCCGGAATCGCGCAGCATCTTAGCCGCAATCGCTTCGCGCAGCTCGGGCAGGCCCGGCGTAGGCGTGTACTTGTAATTCTTCGGGTCAAGGCAGGCATCTGCCGCAGCCTTGACCACGTTTGCGGGGGTCGGGAAATTCGGTTCACCTGCGCCGAAGCCGACAACGTCAAGTCCGGCGGCCTTCATGGCCTTGGCCTTGGAATCGACGGCGAGCGTAGCGCTCGGTGCCACAGTGTTGATACGGTCGGAAAGAGTCTGCCATTGCGCCATAGTCATGGCTCCCATGCTAAACCTACAGCACGAAAAATCGCCAGAGCCGCACTATGGTGATGGAATCTGTCGTGTGACAGATTCCATCAGTCACACGAGCACGAGATTGTCGCGATGAACCAGTGGGTGGGCGTACTGGGGGCCGAGGAAACGCTTGAGTTGGGCGGTGTTACGCCCGAGCATCTGCGGAATTTCTTCGGAATCGAAGCCGGCGAGGCCTCGGGCCAGGTGTTCACCGCTTTCGGCATCGATCCAGACCGGATCGCCGGCGGAAAAATCGCCATGTACTTCGAGCGCGCCGGCCGCCAGCAGCGAGGCACGCCCGCCGCGAATCGCCTGGCCGGCACCCGCATCGACCACAATCGTGCCGCGCGGGTCGGCGGCGAAGCCGATCCACAGACGGCGTGAGGAGCCGCGGGCCTTAACCGGTGCGAACACGGTGCCCACCGGATCGCCCATCATCGCAGGGCCCGCGTTCGAGGCGCAGGTGAGTACCGTGGGGATGCCCGAGACGGCCGCCACGCGCGCGGCCTCGAGTTTGGTGACCATGCCGCCGGTGCCGACCTTGGAGCCGGAGCCGGAGACTTGGATGTCGCCCAGCGCATCAATCACGTTGGGCACATATTCCACACGGCGGGAGCCGGGCTGCGAGGGCGGCGCAGTGTACAGCGCGTCCACGTCGGTCAGTAGCACCAAGGCTTCGGCCCGCACCAGGTTGGCCACCAACGCGGAGAGTCGATCGTTGTCGCCGAAGCGAATCTCGTTCGAGGCCAACGAATCGTTTTCGTTGATGATCGGCACCACGCCGAGGTCAAGCAGACGGTCCAGCGTGCGTTCCACATTGCGGTACTGGGTGGCACGAATCGTATCTTCGGCAGTGATCAGAATCTGGCCGACGCGAATACCGAATCGACCGAACGCAGTCTCGTAGCGGGCCATCAGTAGCCCTTGGCCGACGGCTGCGGTGGCCTGCTGAGTGGCCACGTCCACCGGCCGCGAGTCAAAGCCCAGAGGCCCGAAACCGGCGGCGATAGCACCGGACGAGACCAGCACCACACGTCCGCCCATCAATCGGACCTGAGCCAAGGCCGCGGCCAACGCGTCGAGCTTGTCCGGGTCGAGGTGACCGCTCGGCTGGGTCAGCGAGCTGGAGCCGACTTTCACGACAATGGTTCCGGCTGCGGCGATCATGCGCCGCACCTCGGCCTGACTCGGAGTGCTCATTTATTCCTCGGTTTCACCATCTTCGCTGGACTCACCGTGGCCGAACAGGCTGGTTTCGTCATGGCGATCGTCGTCAACGGTCGGGTCGGCCCAGTGGCCGGCCTTGCGTTCGGCCATCATCGCGTCGCGCACGGCGGCACGGGCGTCCATCATCTCGTGGTATTGGGCACGACGTTCGGCGTTGGAGCGGCGGTGCGTGCGCGGGTCCAGCTCTTCGAGACGCAGATCCTTGCCTCGGGCACCGAGGTTGGAGCCGTCGAGCATTTCGGCACCAGCGGAGATGGTCGGATCCCAATCGAATTCGACCATACGGGCACCACGACCGATGCGCACTTCGTCGCCGGGGTGAGCACCCTTGCGGCGCAGCTCGTCCTCCACGCCCAGCTTGGCCAAGCGGTCAGCCAGGTAGCCCACGGCCTCGTCGTTGTCGAAGTTGGTCTGCATGACCCAGCGCTCCGGCTTGACGCCACGCACCTCGAAGAACACTTCGCCATTGCCGAGTTCGCGGCGCTCGACCGTGAACTCAAGCGCACTGCCGCCCTCGTCAGCACGACGCGGACGGCGGCCCTTGGTCTCCAATGGCTTGATGACCACGCGAGCCTCCTCTTCGGCCTGCTCGCGGTTGGCCACTTCCTCACGCATCTCGTGCACCAGCGCAGACAACGCGAAGTTGAGCTCCTTTAGACCCTCGTGCGAGGCAGTGGAGATCTCAAAGACCTTCAGCCCGAGTTTCTCGAACTCCGGACGCACGAACTCAGCCAATTCCTTGGCCTCGGGCACATCGATCTTGTTCAGAATCACGATGCGCGGGCGTTCGGGAATCGGGATGGCACCCAACGGCAGCTCGAGCTTGTCGGCGTAGAGCGCCAACTCGTTTTCCAGCGCGTGGTAGTCGGACATCGGGTCGCGGTCCGGTTCAAGCGTGGCGCAATCGATCACATGGGCGATGATTTCGGTACGTTCGATGTGGCGCAGGAACTCCAGTCCCAGGCCCTTGCCTTCGGAGGCGCCCGGAATCAGGCCCGGCACGTCGGCGATGGTGTATCGAGAGTCGCCGGCGATAACGACGCCGAGATTCGGCACCAGCGTGGTGAACGGGTAGTCGGCGATCTTCGGCTTGGCGGAGCTCATCGCCGCAATCAGGGACGACTTTCCGGCCGAGGGGAAACCGACCAACGCCACGTCGGCGATGGACTTCAATTCCAAAATCACGTCGCGCTCTTCACCGAGTTCGCCGAGCAGGGCGAAGCCGGGGGCGCGGCGGGTCTTGTTGGCCAGGGCGATGTTGCCGAGGCCGCCGGCACCGCCTTGGGCGACGACGCAGCGGTCGCCCTCGTGGCGCAGGTCGGCGAGCTGCGCGCCGGGATGCTTGGCTTTGCCCTGTTCGCCGCGCGCCTCAAAGACGACGGTGCCGCAGGGCACGGGCAGAATCAGGTCCTCGCCCTTGGAGCCGTCCTTATTGTCGCCCAAACCCATGGTGCCGCTGCCGGCGACACGATGCGGCATGAAACGATAGTCGAGCAGGCTGGTGGCGTTACGGTCGGCCACGAACACCACGGAACCACCGTCGCCGCCATTGCCACCGTTCGGGCCGGCCAACGGCTTGTATTTCTCACGACGGATGCCGGCCGAACCGTTGCCCCCATCGCCGCCCTTGACATGGACGGTTACTCGATCCACAAAATCACTCATATTGATTACCTTACAAAAAAGCCGCGTCCTTACGGGCGCGGCTTGAAAAAAGCTTGACGCTATATCGCTCAGGCGATGACGTCGACAACCTTGCGGTCGCGACGCACACCGAACTTCACGGAGCCATCGGTGAGGGCGAACAGCGTGTGATCCTTGCCCATGCCGACGTTGTGGCCCGGGTGGAAGTTGGTGCCACGCTGGCGAACGATGATGTTGCCGGCCACGACGGCTTCGCCGCCGAACTTCTTCACGCCGAGGTATTGCGGGTTAGAATCGCGACCGTTGCGAGAGCTGGACGCACCCTTCTTATGTGCCATGATTCATGGTCCTTTCTATAACTCAGGCAATCGCCGTGATCTTGACGATAGTCAGCTTCTGGCGATGACCCTTACGGCGAGCAACACCAGTCTTGTTCTTGTACTTCTGGATGCTAATCTTCGGGCCCTTGGCTTCGTCGTTCACAACCTCAGCCTTGACGGACACCTTGGCCAGATCGGCGGCGGCAAGGGTGACCTTGTCACCATCGACAACGAGGGAGACCGGGAATTCCACGGTATCGCCCTTCTTAGCGTCGAGACGGTTCACGAGGATGACGTCGCCAACCTCGACCTTTTCCTGATGGCCACCGGCCTTCACAATCGCGTACATTATCGTTCCTTTTATGTTTTGGAAAGCTACCTTGCCTAACACGCACCGAGCTTGCGGTCAGACACCGAGTTTCGAATCTACACCACCATGCGGACTAAATCAAATGATTTTTGCCCGCGTGTCAAGCACGACACACCTGTTACTCTTCCGCTTACTCTTCCGCCGTGTTGTTGGCAGCGACGGCAGCGGCGGCAATCTGAGCCAGTTTGGCTTTGACGTCGGCGCTGGAACCAGCCGGTTCGGGAGCGGGAGCGGTGCCGCGACCGTGCTTGTTGGTTTTGACGAACGGGTCGCCACCGCGAAGCGCGTAGGGATCGTCGTAGTCGGCCGAAACGGTCGGCTGATCATGCAGGATGAAACCACGGCCCTTGCAGGTCGGGCATTCCTCGGAGAACGCCTCGACCAGACCCTGGCCGATGCGCTTGCGGGTCATCTGCACCAAACCGAGCGAGGTGACTTCGGCCACCTGATGCTTGGTGCGGTCGCGTGCCAAGCATTCGACCAAGCGGCGCAGCACCAGATCGCGGTTGGCGGGCATGACCATATCCACATAGTCGATCATCACCATGCCACCGATATCGCGCAGGCGCAGCTGGCGGGCGATCTCTTCAGACGCCTCCAGGTTGCAACGCGTCACCGTTTCTTCCAAGGACTTGCCCTTGCCGATAAAGCGGCCGGTGTTCACGTCAATGGTGGTCATGGCTTCGGTGCGATCGATGACAATCGAGCCGCCGGACGGCAGGTAGACCTGGCGCTCCATGCCCTTACGCAGCTGGGAGTCGATGGACCACTTGTCGAACACGTCCTTGCCTTCATGCTCGGCCGGGTCCCACTTCTCCAGCTTGTCCTTCAAGTCGGGGGCCATGGTGTCAAGGTATTCCTCGATACGGTCGTAGACCTTGTCACCTTCCACGATGAGCTTGCTGAAGTCGTCGTTGAAGATGTCGCGCACCACGCGGATGGCCACGTCGGGCTCGCCCTGCAGGAGCTTCGGGCGCTTGCCGTGCCAGAATTCCTCGCGCTTGGCGTTGATGCGCTCCCACTGGCGGACCAGTGATTCGAGATCCTTGACGATGGCGTCTTCGGATGCGCCCTCGGCTGCGGTACGGATGATCACGCCCATGTCTTTCGGGGCGATCTTGGAGACGATGTTCTTCAGACGGCTGCGTTCGCGCTCCGAAAGCTTGCGGCTCACGCCGGTCATGCCGCCGGATGGCACGAGCACCAGGAAGCGGCCGGCGAGCGTGACCTGAGAGGTCAGGCGGGCACCCTTGTGGCCGATCGGGTCCTTAGTGACCTGCACGAGCACCGGGTCGCCGGACTTGAACGCCAGCTCGATGCGGCGCGGCTGGCCTTCGAGACGAGCGGCATCCCAGTTGACCTCGCCGGCGTAGAGCACGCCGTTGCGGGCCTGGCCGATGTCCACAAATGCGGCCTCCATGCTGGGCAGCACGTTCTGCACGCGGCCAAGGTAGATGTTGCCGACGGTCTGTACTTCCTGAATGTCGGAGACGTAATGCTCGACCAGAACATTGTCTTCCACCACGGAAATCTGGGTGTGATGTTCCTTCTCACGCACCACCATCAGGCGGTCCACGTTCTCGCGGCGTGCGAGGAAGTCCTGTTCCATGAGCTGGCTCTGGCGGCTGCGCTCACGGCGGTTGTCACGGCGGCGCTGCTTCTTGGCCTCGAGACGAGTGGAGCCCTCCACATCAGTGATCTCGTCGATGTACTGCTGCTTGCGGGAGCGGCGGACCAGCGGCTGTTCGCTGTTCTGACTCTGGTCGTCGGTGCCCTCGCCGTTCTTGCTGCCACGACGGCGACGGCGACGGCGAGTAACGGTCTGCTCCTCATCGTCCTCATCGCGATCACGGTCATGATCATCGCGATCGTCACGACGGCGGGAACGCGTATCTTCGGCATCGTTCTCGGCGGTATCGTGCTCGCCGTTGGCACCGGTTTCGCCGCGTGAGCCGCGACGGCGGCGACGGCGCGAACGGGTGCGGGTGGCGTCGGATTCTTCGTCGCCCTCCTCTTCGGCAATCGGCGAGTAGGCGATATCGTCCAGCTCGAGGTCTTCCTCAATCTGCTCGACTTCGGCGGCTGCACGGCGCTCCTGGGCGTTCAGGCGGCGGGAGCGACGGGAACGGCGAGAGTCGGAAGCGTCATCGGAATCGAAATCATCATGGTCCGTGTTGGCGCTGGCATTGACGTCACCGGCGGCAGCGTTGCGGGAAGCGTCACGAGACGCATCACGGTCGGCGGCATTGCGGCCACGATCGTCACGGTCGTCACGGCGGCGGCTGCGCGGCTGCGCGTCGTCATCATCGTGGCTGCGCGAGCGGCGGGAGCGACGCGACGGACGTTCGTCGTCGTCAACATCGTCATCACGAGTGTCAGCGGTATCGTGCGCATCCACAGCGGCGGGCAGTACCGGTTCCTGGAAGAGCAGGGACGTCATCGGCTTGCCGCGACGCACGGCCTCGTGGCCAGAGGGCAGGGATTCGACCGCGTCGAACAGGCGCTCATCCGGGGTGTCCTCGTGCGTATCCGCAACTGCACGGCGAGAACGACGGCGAACCGGACGGTCCTCGTCATCATCATCCATGTCCATAGACGCACGGCGAGAGCGGGAGCGAACCGGCCGATTCTCGTAGTCATCATCGTCGGACTGGCGGGAGCGAGAGCGGCGGCGAACCGGGCGATCCTCGTCGTAATCGTCATCGTCCACAACCGAACGGCGGCGGGAACGTGGGGCGTCATCGTCATCGAAATCATCGGCACTGACAGTGCGGCGCGAACGACGAGGACGATCATCCTCGCTATCCGAGTCGGCCACTGCGGAAGCGGCGCGGCGCGTACGGCGGCGGGTTGGACGTTCGGCGGAATCCTGGGAATCGCTGGATTCATCGGAATCGCTGGAATCGGCTGACTTGGAATCGGCCGCAGTGCCGGCATCGGGAAGCGCGGGGGCTTCGAACAGCGGGGCGCGTTCCTGCACTTGCAGTTCCAGAGAAGCGCCGGCAGCACCAGTGCCGCGGACCACGCGCCGGCCGCCACGACGACGGCGGACAGGTTCGGCGGGCTGGGAGGCGGCGGCAGGCGCAGCGTTCACGGCTGCAGCCGAATCGGCATTGGATACGGTTGAATTATCGGTTCCGTCGTTGACGAAACCTTCACGGTTGTCAGTGGGCACAATGCTCCTCGCGGCGCGCTGCATCACGACGCCTATTTCCAGGCCTATACGCTTGTCTCACACCACGCTCTCACCGTGGCCGCGCGAAAACGCGCCGCGTAAAGGCAACTTCGTCTCAAGTCTGTCCTGCGGGTGGCGGACACCGGCGCTTGCGTTGTCTCATTCTCAAGAGCCGCAAGGGGATCGACGCCATCTCGCACGCTGATGGTTATGCAGAACCACCATCTTTTAGTATGCCACATATTTTGTGCGGGCGTGGCCCGGCGAGGCTGACGTTCTCTCAGCTCCCCTCCCCCGCGGTGACAGCTCCCCTCAGGGAGGGGAGCTAGAGAGGTGTCAGACCAGCCAGTCGGTAAGGATTGCAGCCATGGCGGTCAGGTCGGATTCAGGCACCTGCTCGTCGTGCTTGTGAGCCAGCAGCGGATCGCCGGCACCGAGGTTGACGGCCGGGATACCGAGCTGAGAGAAGCGTGCCACGTCGGTCCAGCCGAGCTTGGCCAGCGGGTCGCGGCCAGTGCACTCCTTAACCAGTCGGACCAGATCCTGGGCAAGCGGGGCGTTCAGGCCCGGGCGCGCGGAGGGGCTTTCGTCCTTCATTTCGATGCCGTGGCCCTCGAACACGCCGCCGGTGGCCACATGCTCGCCATTGCCGAGTTCGGCACCGGCGTCCGCGCCCATCATCAGAGCCTTGGCCTCGGCCAGCGACTTGTCCGGGGCGAAGCGGTAGTTGACGTGCACGCGGCATTCATCCGGAATGACGTTCGTGCCTTTGCCGCCGGAGATCAGCGTGGCGTTGAGGCCCTCGCGATAGTCAAGCCCGTCCACGTTCACGGTGGCCGGCTCGTAGGCGTTGAGTCGGTTCAGGATGTCGGCCGCCTTGTGGATGGCGTTCTCCCCCATCCATGCACGGGCGGAGTGCGCGGCCACGCCGTGGGTCACGACGTCGAAGCGAATCGTACCGTTGCAACCGCCCTCGATGCCGCTGTTGGTGGGCTCGCCGATGATGGCGAAATCGCCGGTGATCCAATCGGGATGGGCCTCGACGACTTTGCGTAGGCCATTCTTTTCGGCGACGACTTCCTCATGGTCGTAGAAGACGTAGGTGAGGTCGACTTTCGGGGTGGTTTCCGGCGTGCGGCCGTCGAGCGTGGCGGCGAGGTAGAGCATCACCGCGTCGGAGGCCTTCATATCGGTGGCACCGCGGCCCCACAGCACGCGGTCTTCGGGATGAGCGTGGGCGATTTCTTCGCGAATCAGCGAATCGCCGGGCTCCAGCCACTTTGGTGGGAAATTGTCGATGACCGGCACAGTATCGAGGTGCCCGGCCAAGATCACACGGCTCGGCTTGCCGAAGTCGGTGCTGGCCACCACTGTGTCGCCGTGACGGCGGACGGTCAGGTGCTCTTGCTCGTTAAGGAAGGCCTCGACCTCGTCGGTGAGGGGGCCCTCGTGGTCGGACACGGAGAAGTTCTCCATGATCTGGGTGAGCAGGCTGTTCAGCTGCTCGGCAGTGGATGCGGTGCGGTTCAATTCAAGCGTCATGTGAACAGCGTACCGCGTGGGCGGCGGGCCCAGCACACTCACTACATGAGATTTTGCGGCCGAATACATTTTTATGTGCCACACTGGGGTGGCGAAAGGGAGGATTATGCCAGGTCTAATCAGCGCCATGCAAGGCTTCTGCGTTATCGGCATCGTAATCGCGGTGGGATATGTTGCCGCACGAATGCGAATCGGCGGGCCGTCCGCTCAGATGGTACTCAACCGGTTCTCCTTCTTCGTATCGAGCCCGTGCCTGATGTTCGCGATTCTCTCCAAGGAGCCGATTTTCGACATCTTCCACCCCTCGATTATCGTGGCGTTCTTCTCCGCCGTGCTGGTAGGCGTGGTGTTTTTGGTGCTCAACCGTATGTTCTTCCACCTGAATGCCCCGGACGCCACCATCGGTGCCCTGAATTCGCTGTACCTCAATTCCAATAACATCGGCCTGCCAATCGCCACCTACATTCTGGGCAATCCGGCTCTTGTGGCACCGATTCTGGTCATGCAGCAGGCCATCTTCACACCGGTGGGCCTGACAGTGCTGGACGTGACCACCAAGGGCAAGGTCTCCATCAAGGAAATCGCCAAGCAGCCACTGCATCAGCCGCTGCTTATCGGCTCGCTGCTGGGCATTGTGGTCTCTGCGATTTCC
>ERZ1673703.2550-NODE-2550-length-11104-cov-14.900806_pt1 | contig 11104 bp, 7 predicted proteins | sample MGYA00580233_ERZ1673703 | MGnify/ENA primary metagenome ERZ1673703 (study PRJEB41218, sample SAMN15661748) | gut metagenome | host: Homo sapiens | place: Canada: London | collected 2015-08-20/2019-03-30 | study: EMG produced TPA metagenomics assembly of... | reverse complement strand
ATGCCCTGACCGATTATAAAGGTGCAACTTTACAGTATAAAGACGTAGCTCGCAAGATCGAAAAACTCCATATCATTTTTGAAGAAAGTGGAATCCGCAAAGGAGATAAGATTGCTGTTTGCGGAAGAAACAGCTCTCATTGGGGAGTCACTTTTCTTGCTACACTGACGTATGGGGCAGTTGTTGTACCCATTCTCCATGAATTTAAAGCGGACAATATACATAACATCGTCAACCATTCCGAAGCAAAATTACTGCTTGTAGGAGATATGGTATGGGAAAACCTGAATGAGTCGGCAATGCCGCTACTGGAGGGTATCCTGATGATGAACGACTTCACCCTGCTAGTGTCACGCAGCGAACGACTGACTTATGCACGCGAACACCTGAACGAAATGTTCGGCAAAAAATATCCGAAGAATTTCCGCACAGAGCATATCGCTTATCATAAGGATGAACCGGAAGAACTGGCTGTTATCAATTATACTTCAGGAACAACAAGTTACTCGAAAGGAGTAATGCTCCCCTATCGCAGTCTGTGGTCGAATACCAAATTTGCTTTTGAAGTATTAGACCTGCAAGCCGGAGATAAGATCGTATCCATGCTCCCTATGGCACACATGTACGGACTGGCTTTCGAATTCCTTTATGAGTTCTCCGTGGGTTGCCACATCTACTTCCTTACTCGCATGCCGAGTCCGAAAATCATTTTCCAGGCTTTCGAAGAGGTGAAACCTAATCTGATTGTTGCCGTACCGCTTATCATCGAAAAAATCATCAAGAAGAGCGTGCTTCCGAAATTGGAAACTCCTGCAATGAAGATCTTACTAAAAGTGCCTATCATCAACGACAAGATAAAAGCAACGGTACGCGAAGAAATGATTAAAGCATTTGGCGGAAACTTCAAAGCTGTTATTGTAGGAGGTGCTGCTTTCAATCAGGAAGTAGAACAGTTCTTGAAAATGATTGATTTCCCTTATACAGTAGGATATGGAATGACGGAATGTGGTCCGATTATCTGTTACGAGGATTGGAGAAGATTCAAGCCGGGTTCATGCGGAAAAGCTGTACCACGTATGGATGTGAAAGTGTTGTCATCTGATCCCGAGAACATTGTTGGCGAAATCGTATGTAAGGGTCCAAATGTGATGTTGGGATATTACAAAAACGAAGAAGCTACCCAAGAAGTTATCGACAAAGACGGATGGCTGCATACAGGTGACCTGGCTTTGATGGATGCTGAAGGAAATGTTACGATCAAAGGACGCAGCAAGAACCTGTTATTGAGTGCTAGCGGACAGAATATCTACCCGGAAGAAATTGAAGATAAATTGAACAACCTGCCATACGTGGCTGAAAGTATTATCGTTCAGCAAAACGAAAAACTTGTCGGACTTGTTTATCCTGATTTTGATGACGCTTTCGCTCATGGCCTGAAGAATGAAGACATCGAGCAAATAATGGAAGAAAACCGTGTGGCACTGAATGATACGCTACCGGCTTACAGCCAAATATCGAAGATGAAAATCTATCCGGAAGAATTCGAAAAGACACCGAAGAAGAGTATCAAACGTTATTTATATCAGGAAGCAAAAGGCTAATATAAAGTTAGCTGCATATAGATATAACTTAAACCGAAAAAGAGAAAGGAATGAAGATAAAAAAAACAATATTCACGGCAGCTATACTAATGGCTGCCGTTTGTTTACCGGCACAGAACAAGAGTGCAGGTATTAATATATCTATCTGGAAAGATATTTGTACGCAACCGCATGACAGCACACAGACGACTTATGTGAACATCGGTCTCCTGTCTACAATGAATCGCTTGAACGGTGTGGGTATCAATGCATTGGGAAGTGTGGTACATGGTGACATGAACGGAGTACAGATCACCGGATTAGCCAATCTGGCAGGTGGAACAATGAGGGGTGTCCAGCTAGCCGGTATCAGTAATATCAGCGGCAACAACACCGTAGGGCTTTCTGCTGCCGGACTAGTAAATATCACTGGCGACAGAACACAAGGAGTAATCATATCCGGTTTAACCAGTATCGGAGGAGATAATACCTCGGGGTTAATGATTAGCGGTTTCATGAATGTGACGGGCAATATGGCTTCGGGGCTACACTTTTCCGGAGCGGCAAATATTACAGGGCAGAGCTTCGGTGGCTTGATGGCTTCCGGGCTTTTGAATGTAGTAGGCGAACACATGAACGGCTTGCAGATGGCAGGAATTGCCAATATAACCGCATCGAAACTGAATGGGGTGCAAATAGCATTATGTAATTATGCAACGCAGGCCCGCGGGCTTCAAATTGGCCTTGTCAATTATTACAAGGAAGATATGAAGGGATTCCAACTCGGATTGGTTAATGCGAATCCTGATACAAGAGTGCAAATGATGGTGTATGGTGGAAATGCTACGCCTGCCAATATAGGTGTACGCTTCAAGAACCAATTGTTTTATACCATTCTGGGAATCGGCTCCATGTATCAGGGATTGAATGATAAGTTTTCGGCAAGTGCATCCTATCGTGCCGGCTTGTCCTTCACTCTTTACAAAGGCTTATCCATCAGCGGAGACCTTGGCTACCAGCATATCGAGGCTTTCGATAACAAAGACGAGGTGATTCCAAAACGTTTATATGCATTGCAGGCACGTGCCAATCTGGAATATCAATTTACCAGAAAGTTCGGTATCTTTGCAACAGGCGGTTATGGGCTAACCAGATTCTATAATAAATCAAGCAATTACGATAAAGGAGCGATTATAGAAGCAGGCATTGTTCTTTTCTAAATAAAATTACAATGAACGTTGAGATGAACATAACTACAATTAGAGAATACCAGCCAACAGATAAGAATGCTGTAATAGATTTAATCAGACAGAACACGCCTGCATATTTTGCACCGAAAGAAGAAGCTGATTTTAGTAACTATCTGGATAGCGAACGTGAACTTTATTTTGTTCTATTACTCAACAAGAAGGTTGTAGGCTGTGGCGGAATAAATTTTACAAAGGATAAAGCCAGCGGAAAAATAAGTTGGGATATCATACATCCCCAGTACCAAGGCAAATCGTTAGGAGCACAATTATTAAAATATAGAATTGAAATATTAAAGTCCATTGATGGTATTCAAAAAATAACCGTTAGAACTTCACAATTAGCCTATAAATTCTACGAAAAGCAAGGATTCACACTGAAAGAAATCCAAAGAGACTATTGGGCCAAAGGCTTTGATATGTATAGTATGGAATATAACGGGCATTAATAATAAAAGTGCAATTCAATATTAATAATGAATTACACTTTTCCTTATGTATCAAGTAAATAAAGACACTATATTTTAAGCATTACTAAAACTATCAAATGATAAATGATGGTTTTAAGCCCTTATCATTTCAATCTATCACACTTTTTCTTTTATCAGACCAGTACGATAAGCAACAAGCAGTTTCTTCAAATCCTGTATTTGAGTCACTAGTTCTTTTCCCTTATCGGTATCTTTCACCATCATTCGTTGCGAATTAAATTCGAGAACGAAGTTGGTCGATTTGATATCAAGCCCCTCTTCAATGGCTTTCTGACGAGACTGGAATGGTTCGTGCTGTACGAGTTGCATACCATGAGAATGATAAACAAGCGTATACCCCGCAATTCCCGTTTCCGGCTGATAAGCTTTTGAAAAACCGCCATCAATAACGAAAAGCTTGCCATTGGCTTTCATAGGTTGTTCCCCCTGAATCGTTTTCACAGGCACATGACCGTTGATAATATGCGAATGAGGCCCTGAAGCTCCAAACTCTGTCAAAATCTGGTCACAAATATCTTCCCGGTTACGCAATGTGTAATAATAGCCTTTCTTTTCTTTATGCAACTCTTTATCTTCTACAAAATAACGCTCAAAAGTCGCCATCTTATCTTTATCAAACAAAGGAGCTTCCGGGCCACACCACATATACCAGATATAATCCATAGCAAATTCCTTATCCTCCTCTCCTTCTTCATCGAAATAAGCGATACGGATCAATTGATCGGCTTTATCCAGCAATTTATGTCCCCAGTATTCCTTACCACGTATTTTGACATGTTTAAAGCTGCCATCCTCATTCAGAGGAACAGAAGCATGATAAAGAAGATTCGAGTTTGAAACCAGATACATGCCGCCATAGGTAAACAGACAACGCATGTGCTTCTTCAATTTCTCACTATTCATAAATGAATAATGAATCTTTTCTACCAATTCGCGTTCTTCTTCAGTCAGTCGGTAAGGATCTGCCGGATCTACAGTCGGGAAATTGGTATCACGCAAAGCATATTCTTTTCCTTCATATACAAAGACGCCGCGTTCAAAATCAATCTTCTCCAGAAGTTTACGATTAGCCATTCCGAATTCCGGACGGCGGTCGATGATTTCAGCTTCCAGCTTAAACTGGATAATGGTAATGGCTTTATGCATTTGAGTAATCAGACGCAAAGTCTTCTCATTATAATGAGCATCGGCAAAGTTCATTTTCGGCATGAAAATCGTGCAAGGATCATCGGCATACGTATCCATTGCAAAAGTAGCCAATGGAAGCAAATTGATTCCGTATCCGTCTTCAAGTGTCCCCAGATTACCATAGCGCATAGACATACGTATCACGTTAGCGATACAACTATCATTACCGGAAGCTGCTCCCATCCAGAGAATATCATGATTTCCCCATTGAATATCGAAATTGTGGTAATTACACAATGTATCCATAATGATATGCGCACCGGGACCACGGTCGTAAATATCACCTACGATATGAAGAGAATCAATAGTCAAGCGCTGAATCAGATTACACATAGCGATAATGAAATCGTCGGCACGCTTCGTAGTGATAATTGTGCTGATAATTACATTAATATAAGCATGCTTATTCGGTTCGATAGACGATTCGTGCAATAACTCCTGAATGATATAAGAGAATTCGGCAGGCAGTGATTTACGAACCTTCGAACGAGTATATTTGGAAGACACGTTCTGACAGACTTTCACCAGTTGGTTCAGCGTAATCAGATACCAATCATCCAGATCCTTTTCACGGGCCTTCACCAATTGCAGTTTCTCTTCGGGATAATAAATCAAAGTACAGATTTCTTTCTTTTCAGCTTCACGAAGAGTGTTGCCGAATATTTCATTTACTTTACGTTTTACCGCACCGGAAGCATTTTTCAGTACATGCTGAAAAGCTTCATATTCTCCATGAATATCAGTCAGGAAATGTTCCGTCCCTTTAGGTAGATTTAAGATAGCCTCTAAGTTGATTATTTCCGTACTGGCATCAGCAATGGTAGGAAAACTTCGGGAAAGCAGTTGCAGGTAACGGAGATCACTCACAATGCTTTCAGGAGTTATGTTACTTTGAGCAGTCATTCTATTTACAATTTTACTATTTACAATTATTTCTCAATTCAACAAGAACATTAACAACACTTGAGCGATAATTACCCGCAGAAACATACACAGCGGATAAACGGTCGCGTAGGCTACGGATGGGTTGTCGCCGGGAATTGTATCGTTTACATAGTTCAGTGCCATCGGATTTGCCATACTTCCGCACAACATACCGGATACAGTACCGAAATCAATCTTCATCATCTTGAAAGCCACAAACCCCACCAGTACGGTTGGAACAATAGTCAATCCGGCTCCTAAAGCGATCCATAACAAACCTTCCGGACGGAATACGGTGTCAAAAAAATGAGCTCCGGCATCCAGTCCCAGACAAGCAAGGTACATGGAAAGTCCCAAGGCACGCAGCATCAGATTCGCACTACGGGTGGTATAAGTAATCATGTGTATCCGTGGTCCAAAAGTTCCCAGAAGGATACCAACGATAATCGGTCCACCCGCTAATCCCAGCTTCACAGGAGTACTGACACCCGGAAAAGAGAAAGGAATCGCCCCCAATGCCAAACCGAGTACGATGCCGATAAACACAACAACCAGATTGGGTTCTTTCAAACTTTTTACAGCATTTCCAAGTACTTTCTCCACATTCTGAATAGCAGCAGCCTCTCCCACTACCGTCAGGCGGTCTCCTAATTGAAGTACCAATCCCGGAGTAGCAAGCAACTGCACACCCGACCGGTAAACGCGACTGATGTTAATCCCATAATGATTTCTCAACCGGAGTGAACCGAGTTTCTTACCATTCAGTTCAGGGCGGGTAACGACAATACGTTGCGAAATCAATTCACTATCAATCGCATTCCAGTCAATGTCCTCTTTATTCCAATCCGTATTTTCCTGTTCACCAAAAAGCACTGTCAGGGCCAAAGCGTCTTTTTCCGCAGTTACCACCAGCAGACGGTCACCTTCTTTCAGAATTTTGTCTGAAGTCGGAATACTGACATGTCCGTCACGCCACAAACGGGATATGACAAACTTCGGGTAACTCATACGAGCTATATCCTTGATACTTTTATTGAAAATAGCAGGATTGTGTACTTGAAACGCTGCAATATAAGTTTTGTTCGCATCGTCTTTCTCTTTTATCTCCAAGTCTTCTTTGCGGACCAATACTTTGCGGATTAATAAAACGGCAAGGATTACGCCGACTACTCCCATCGGATAGGCCACCGCACATCCTAAAGCTGGCGTACTGCTGTTTATTCCCATCTGTTTCAGAGTTTGTTGCGCAGCTCCCAATGCCGGAGTGTTTGTCGTTGCTCCACAAAGGATGCCCACCATATCAGGAAGAGAGACACCCGTTGCATAACTAGCCACCACCGTCAACAACGTTCCCAGCAGAACGACTCCCAACGCCAACATATTCAGCGTTACCCCACCTTTACGGAAAGAGCTAAAAAAACCGGGACCGACTTGTAGCCCGAGGGAATAAACGAAAATGACCAGTCCGAAACTTTCTGCGTAGTTTAACATCTGCGGATCGACCGAAAGCCCGAGATGGCCGGCCAGGATACCCGCAAAAAAAACAAAAGTGACTCCCAGGGAAACTCCCCAGAAATGCACTCTTCCCAAGCCCAAACCAATGGCAGAAATCAGTGAAAGTACCACAACAGCCTGTAAGGCAGAATGTTCGATAAATAGACTATATAACCACTCCATGTATATAAAAACTAATAGGGCGCAAAGATAAAAACTATTTAGTCCGGTTCAAAACTTTTAAGCTTTCATTTCGCGCCCTATTTATACCCTGAATCATATATCCTGAAATCTTATTGATTACCCTTTTACTCCGTTACCTATTATTTTGTTCCTAATAACTATCCTATTTCTATCTTAACTATCTTATCCTTCTCTTTTCACCTGCATCTTGTTATCCCTCAAACGATCTTTTTCCCTCTGTTTCTTTCCGTTTTATCTTTCATCATTTCCCCTGAAACTCCACAAGGTTATTTCGTCCGTCCAGATAACCGCTTAACCTGTTTCCACCGATGTACACATCATCCAGGTATGAAACATCATTCGGTCCGTATGACATACGAATGGAAGTCTGCGCATAATTCTCCCAGCTCCAACGGAAATTATATTCATACTGCTCTACTGTCCCGTTAGGATATTCCACCCGTATATAGTCAATTCCCGTACGATCTAAAAAGAAATCCAGTTCCTGACGGCAATAGTTACCGTCCATGTCCCGGTAGAAACTAACCCAGGTACGGCTACACAAATCAGCCGAACGATTATAGTATCCTGCACCATTATTATCATCATCATAGAAACTGTCTATTTCCACTTCGCAAGAGGTAAAACTTACCATCAATATAGCCATCAAAGCCAAACCGAAGTATTTAAATGTGTTCGTTTTCATATTCCTTTATTTTTAACGGTTCTCTAATTATTATCTATCATTTATCTTTCGATAGAACAAAAGTAGAGAATGAATTTTCCTTATGAAACTGAAAACTCCTACTTATCGGGAGGAAATTGCCTAAATCTAGGGGTAAATCCCCCCAATGAAGTCTATTTCAAAGAATTCTTGTATCTTTGCCTCCTGCTAACAACACATGAAATCATCTGTCGCATGAAGTCAATCAAATCCCATATCACCCAACTGCTGAAATCCCTCAATGAGGGAGTATTCGAAAAAGAACATACCATCGCACTCTCCCTATTATCTGCCATGGCAGGTGAAAGTATCTTTCTATTGGGCCCTCCGGGAGTAGCCAAGAGCTTAGTGGCGCGCAGGCTCAAACTGGCTTTTAAAGATGCGGATGCTTTTGAATATCTGATGTCTCGTTTCAGTACACCGGATGAAATATTCGGCCCCGTCTCCATCTCAAAATTGAAAGATGAAGATACATACGAACGTATTACAAAAGGATACTTGCCGACAGCATCGATTGTCTTCCTGGATGAAATATGGAAAGCCGGTCCTGCTATCCAAAATTCTCTTTTGACAGTAATCAATGAAAAGATATATCGCAACGGACAATTTACGGTGCGTGTTCCTCTGAAAGCGCTGATTGCCGCGTCCAACGAACTACCCGCAAAAGGTGAAGGACTGGAAGCCCTATACGACCGTTTCCTGATCCGCCAGTTTGTCGGATGCATTGAACAGGAATATGCTTTCGACCAGATGATTTCTTCTACACGGGAAGTAGAACCTGAAATCCCGGCAAAACTCCAGGTAGACGATGAATTATACAATCAAATACAAGCTGAAAGTGAGAAAGTAGGTATCCACTATACCATCTTCGAGCTGATTCACAATATCAAACGAGAAATCGAACAATATAATACAGGGCGGGATGAAAACACCCCTCCGATCTATATATCCGACCGCCGTTGGAAAAAAATAGTAGGTCTGCTCCGCACCTCGGCCTATCTGAACGAATCTCCGGGAATTCACTTCTCCGACTGCTTGCTGATGAGTGCCTGTCTGTGGGATGAAGTTTCGCAGCTCCCCATCATCGAAAACATAGTGGAACAGTCGATTGCACGGGGAATCAATACATATTTATTGGGAGAAAAACGACTGGAACAGAAACTGGATACATTGAAAGAAAACATGAAGTCCGAACACAGCCTACGGGAACTTAGCGATCCGGGAATCCAGGTCGTAGATACCTTCTATCATCGCATAGAAGGTTACCACATTGCCGGAAATTTACTCATCTTTGCTTCGGATTACCAGTCTTTGAGGAAAGACAGCAACCGGTTGTTTTATATCCAACAGGATAAATTCCGTCCGGTCAACAAAATCCTGAAAGCCTACGATTTCGTAAAGAACAGGAATATCGCACAAAAGAATATTTATTCCCTCCGAAAAGGGAAACGATCTGTTTTCGTCAACAATCAGGAGTATCCACTACTATGTTATGATAATTGCGAACCTTTGCCAACACAGCAGGACGGCAGTACTCCGTTCGAATTTACATTGCAGGAAGTGATAGATTTACTTTATCAAATGGAGGTAGAATATAAAACAATCTCCGAGCGGGAAACAGCATATACAAAGGAACATCTTTTCTTAAGTTCATCGCAAAAAAGCAAAATTAAGCGAATCTTAGGGGAAACTGCACATATCATAGAGAACTACCGGAACGAACTTCGCATCATCGCTCATGCCCATGAACAAGAGAACAGAGAGTATTAGGCTCAAGCACCTGCAAGACATTTATTACGAAAAATTGCAGGGAATAGCCTATGATGTGTACAACGAACAACTACACAATCTGATTATCCGTCCCGAAGAACTGGATGCGGACATTCACCTGTATTTTCGTCACACACAACCCTCCCTGCAAGATTTCTACTCCCGTTATGCATCGCAATGGGAATACTTTCATGAAATGAATGAAGCATCGGACGCAAAGTTTCTTCAATTCCTGAAAAACAGCGCATACCCCTTCTCCATGAAATATCACCTGGTAGACCTCAACGTAAAATACTACCTCCAACGTTTTAATGCAATCAGCCCGCGTTCCAAAGAATGGAAAGCGTTGCGGACTCTTTTTTTCGACAAGTGGCATACGCTACTCTCGAACAATGAGTTCAACTATCAGATGGAACATATCGAGCAACTCTGTGAGGATTTCTACCGTATTCAACTGGCATTAGCCAAAAATCTTCCGGTACGCGGTGGCTCACGCCTCGTCTGGCTACTTCGCAATCATAAACAGATAGCGGAACAGATTTTAGAATACGAAGAAACGATCAAACGAAATCCCGTTATCCGCGAACTGGTAGAAATCTTAGGCAAAAAACACCAAAGTAGCCGGAAACGTTTCAAAATGACCGCAGGTATTCACCGGGAACAAATTATATCTCATGCCACCCGAAGTGATATTGCAGGCATTTGTGAAGGAAACGATTTGAATAGTCTTCTCCCTCTGGAATATTGTTATCTGGCGGAAAAGAACCTGCAACCCATATTTTTCGAGCGTTTCATAGAGAAGAGACTACAAGTCATCGATTATCAATCGCACGAGAAACAAACCATCAATGATAAGAAAACAGTAGGAAATGAAGTTTCCGAAGAAGCTGAAGGCCCTTTCATCGTTTGCCTGGACACTTCCGGTTCTATGGCAGGCGAACGGGAAAGAATCGCAAAATCTACTCTACTTGCCATTGCCGAATTGACAGAAGTACAACATCGGAAATGTTACGTCATCCTCTTCTCCGATGATATCGAGTGTATTGAAATAACCGATTTAGGGAGTAGTTTCGATCGCCTTGTCGATTTTCTAAGCCAATCTTTTCATGGTGGCACAGATATGGAACCAGTCATCACACATGCTTTGCGAAAGATCAGCGAAGAAGGATATATGGAAGCAGACATCATCACCGTATCGGATTTTGAGATGCGTCCAATCGATAAACTGCTATCCCAGTCCATAGAACATGCAAAAGCAAAACAGACAAAGATGTATGCCATTTCTTTAGGAGGCAAAAGTGCCGAGACCAGTTATCTGAAATTATGTGATAAATATTGGGAATATAGTGTTCAAAACGCTGAAAGTCTTAATAAAAATAGAATTGAAGAATCAAATATTTAATCAATGTTATAAAACTTCTCTTTTTTCTTGTTTTATTTGCAAATTCGACAGAAGTCCGTATATTTGTACTGTGTTTTTCATAGTATTAGATTTAAGGTTAA
>ERZ1673703.2542-NODE-2542-length-11158-cov-3.452580_pt1 | contig 11158 bp, 10 predicted proteins | sample MGYA00580233_ERZ1673703 | MGnify/ENA primary metagenome ERZ1673703 (study PRJEB41218, sample SAMN15661748) | gut metagenome | host: Homo sapiens | place: Canada: London | collected 2015-08-20/2019-03-30 | study: EMG produced TPA metagenomics assembly of... | reverse complement strand
CTCCATTAAAGCTTTTCTGTCTATCTTTCCATTTTTAGTAAGAGGCATTGACTTTACGTTAATCATAACCTCCGGAATCATAAATTTAGGAAGTTTGGATAAAAGATAATGAGTGAGTGACTTATTATCCTGCTCCCCCTCATAAAAAGCGTATATCTTATTCTCCTCCTGCTGGTATATACAGCAGGCTCTCTGTATGTTATCCATTGAATTAATAGCCATATCAAGCTCTCCTAATTCAATTCTGTGTCCATTGTGCTTTATCTGGAAGTCCTTTCTTGACGAGAAACACATTTCCTTATTATCATTATAATATCCCAAATCACCAGTTCTATATATAATTTCATTATAACTGCCATTAAGCGGGTTCTGGACAAATGCACTGTCTGTCTTTTCTTTATTGTTAAAGTAACCCATTGTAACCGCTGTTCCTGATACACATATCTCGCCTGTCTTATCAGCTTCACTGTTCTTAATAAGTTTATCATTCTCATCTAATAAGAATACTCTCTCATTAGGAAATGCCTTGCCCATTGGAAGGACATCATCAATGGCAAATTCCCTGTCTATAATATAATATGTGCAATTGCAGGTAATCTCTGTAGGACCATATACGTTGGCAAATAACGCATCCTTATAATATTCTCTCCATATATTAAGGTGCTTTATAGGCATTACCTCACCTGAGAATATAACTTTATTAATTGCCTTTGGCACTTTATAATCAAAGCCCTTAAGTGTAGTTATTATACATAACGCTGATACAGCCCATATAAGAGTTGTAACATTGTTATCATCAAGGTAGTCTAAGAGCCTTGTCGGGAATGAGAACATACTCTTTGGTATAATCTGGAGTGTTGCTCCGCATTTTAAGCTTGAATATATATCCTTAACTGATACATCAAAGTCAAATGGTGCCTGATTACCAATTACATCCTTGTCTGTTATTCCAAATATATCTGTAAAACATTCTATAAAATCTATAACCGAACGGTGGTTTACAACAACTCCCTTAGGTACTCCTGTAGAACCTGATGTAAATATTGCATATAATGGATCTATATCAAGAGCATTTGCCTTAATATCCGAAAGCTTCTTTCTGTCCTCATCTGTAACCTGTGCTTCAAGCAGGTCTTCAATGTATACAATATTGCCTGTAAACTCGAGCTTTGCAGCCTTCTTCTCATTCTTTCTGTTAGTAACAATAATATCCGCCTGAAGAGTATCAAGTATGCTGTGAATTCTCTCTGCCGGATGTGCTGGCTCTAAAAGCACATAAAAATTGCCTGTCATTACTACACCCATAAATGCCGCAAGTGTAACACAGCTTTTATCCATATATATAGGAACTGCCTTTCTTGCTCCTGTGTACTTAAGAAGTGCAACAGCTATTGTTGTCGCATTATCTACAAGTTCTGTATATGTCATTGATGATACATTATCAGCCACTGCCGTCTTTAATGGAAACTTTTCTTTAGATGTATACAAATAATCCAATACATTCTTTGTCATAATCACTACCTCTGTTAATACCTTTCTCTCACATCTATGAGCCGCCTGATAATCACAGCACTCATATAATTATATTTCTTTATACATAACTATATATAGTTAATAATTATATCCCTTTTATATATAATAAAAATATGATAACATTTCTATATTATTAAATCCATTAGAAATGAGGATAATTTATGAAAAAATTCAAAAAAGCCGCCGCACTTATAATAGTTATAGCGTGGGGCATATTACTGCTTACAACCTTAATCACAGCATTTATTGATAATGAAACAGCACATACTTTATTCAAAGGTCTTATCTTTACAGATATTGTTCTTCCCATCGTAGCCTACGCTATGATGCTTATGTACAAATATCTGTCCGGACGAAACCATTAATTATATATAACCAATCTATTTAACGCAAATTTGCCGTATCTGATAATCTTAATGACTACAGATACGGCATTATTGTTATTATTAATTATTTGCTGTATGAGCTTACTCTGTGAATAATCTCGTGTCTTCCTGGTCCATTCGATACCATTGTTATAGGTGCTTCTATCTCTTTCTCGATAGCTTCTACATAATCACGGCATTCCTTTGGAAGATCTTCGTAATTCTTAATTCCTCTTATATCGCATTTCCAGCCTGGAAGTGTCTTTAATACTGGCTTAGCCTTCTCAAGCTCTGAAGTAGTTGGGAAGTCCTTAGTAACCTTTCCATCTATCTCATAGCCTACACACATAGGAATTTCATCAAGATATCCAAGTACATCAACTACTGTAAGAGCAACTTCTGTTGTTCCCTGCATACGCACACCATAACGTGTAGCAACTGCATCGAACCAGCCCATTCTTCTTGGACGTCCTGTTGTAGCACCGAACTCGCCGCCGTCACCACCGCGCTTTCTTAACTCGTCAGCTTCCTCTCCGAATATCTCACTTACAAATGCACCAGCACCTACTGCTGATGAGTATGCCTTAACAACTGTTACAACATCTGTAATTGAAGCTGCTGGAATACCAGCACCAATAGCACCATAAGGAGCAAGTGTTGATGAAGATGTAACCATTGGATATATTCCGTGGTCTGGGTCTTTAAGTGAACCTAACTGACCTTCAAGAAGAATCTTCTTGCCTTCCTTAAGTGCCTGATGAAGATAAGCTGATGTATCACATACATATGGCTTAACCATCTCTTTGTATTCCATAAGTGTATTAAATATATCTTCTTCATTAAGAAGTGGCTGATGATAAAGATGTTCAAGCATTACATTCTTTAATGTACATACATTGGCAATCTTCTCTTTAAGGGTATTCTCATCTCCAAATAATTCACTTACCTGAAAACCAATCTTAGCATATTTATCTGAATAGAATGGAGCAATTCCTGACTTAGTTGAACCAAATGACTTACCTGCAAGTCTGGCTTCTTCATATGTATCAAAATCTATATGATATGGCATCATAATCTGTGCTCTGTCTGATACAAGAATCTTAGGCATTGGAACATTCCTGTCTGTAAGACTTTTAAGTTCCTTTACAAGGTATGGAATATTTAATGCAACACCATTACCGATTACACTTGTAATATGATTATAAAATACTCCTGATGGCAGGAGATGTAATGCAAACTTACCATAATCATTGATGATTGTATGTCCAGCGTTACTTCCTCCCTGGAATCTTACAACGATATCAGATTCTTCGGCAAGCATATCTGTAATCTTACCTTTACCTTCATCTCCCCAGTTCGCACCAACAATAGCTTTTACCATAGCTTCCTCCATTCTGCTAGTTCCTAATATAGCATATAACATTAGTGGCCTGTAAACAGAAAACCACAACTGATATAATAACACAAGTTGGCAGTTTCAATCAATGGGTTTATGAAAGAAGTTTACAAAAGTAGTTTAATTATTCTGAAAAACAAGCAAGTTCATTATAATAATATGTTCTTGAACTTCATATGTATTCTGCATATCAAATTATAATTAGTCACACCATAAATTAGAATGATTGCTGTTTTACGATTGAGCTTTAAGGCATTTTTATATATAATTATCATAATTGTAGGCGTTTGCGAAACTCGGTTATATAGACGGCTGCATAGTGAAAAATTAGCAAATCATAAGAAGACACTTTGGAGCTGCCGGCACTTAGCGACTGTATTGTAGTCGCTTAGTACCGTTGCGAGCGACAAGTAGCAAAAGCGTGTCTTTGTTGATTTTGTTGATTTTCACATATTTACAAGTGTAATACTGAGTTTCACAATTACCTATTATCATAATTGTATACAGAGGTGGCTAATGCGTAATCGTAATAACAAATATTTTTCTCCATCTTCATTTGAACAAATTCTTAACAATGGTAAAATTGAAGAATTGCTTCATATTCTTGCTGTAACTGGGCAAACCTCATATTTAAGATTGCCAATCAACAACTGCGAGAAAACTGTATCACGAACGGACTACACGCTTAATAAAGACTGTCTTAACGTGCTCAGTGCGTGGTGTGCATTATATGATGACAATCGGATATAAAACCACCAAGGAACTACATATATTAAGAAATTAACATTAATTATTAATAAAGGAAAAGGATTTTATATATGGCAGGTAACAATAAAGCCGCTAAGAACAAAAAGAACAAAAAAAATAACAAGAAACGAAAAAATATATTAACAACCTTTATACTTCTTATATCTATTACTGCCCTGTGTCTGGTTATTGGCATATATTACCGTGATAACCACAAACAAAAGGAGGACGACAACACTGTTGTGTTAAATGTTGACAGCACACTTGAAACTCTTTCTGTTGACCCGGAAAGAATTAAATCAGCAATACTTGAACACACTACAAGAGCTGCAGAGAATTACGAATATCCTAATTCTTTCAGCCTTGATATTCCTTTTGTGAGCCAGTATCCTGAACTTCCAACAGGCTGTGAGATAACATCATTGACAGAGGTGCTTAATTATCTTGGCTATGGCATTGATAAAGAAACTCTTGCAAGAAATTATCTTGATATGCGTGACACTGTAACGCAAGGGTGTTTCGTTGAATATTTCTGGGGTTCTCCGTGGAAGACAACAGGCAGCGGCTGTTTCGCTCCTGCTATTGCTAATGCCGCCAACTCATTTTTAAAGAGCCAGAATTCGTCTTATTCAGCATACATAATGAGTTACTCACCGGTTGAGGATCTGTTTACCGAATTGTCACTTGGACATCCTGTTATTGTATGGACAAGCTATAATTATAATGACCCCGATGTTAAGTATAATGATGTAACACTTGATGATGGGACTGTATTTACATGGCCTCGCAATGAGCATTGTGCAGCACTTTCCGGATATGATATTGACAGAGGGGTCGTGACATTGGCTGACCCGACTTATGGGATTGTGGAGAGGTCAATGGAGGAATTTGTTACTTATTATCAGAAGTATTATTATCAGGCGGTGGTGGTTAGGTGATTTTACTTAATTTGACTGTCTGCGTGCGGCTTAAAGCATATACTTGATTTAGATATTCAAACAGCCTACGCACACGGCTAAAAGCGTGTGCATAGATTAAGTTAATTGCAACAGTAATAGCTTTGCTATTTCTGTTGTCGCGGTACTCGTCTAATATGTAGGGACACATGGAATTGGAGATATATGAATGTGGAGGGGTGGCGAACGGACGCTTGTACAGTGTCACACCAGCCAATTCTTCGCATTGTCTGGCGCGGCGCTCTGCGCCTTTGAGAACCAAAAAAGATTTTCCACCGATGTATGCAAGCATATCCCGGTGGAAAATTTTTTTGGTTCTCTTGACACTGGACAAGCTGGGCTAGAATGTCAGCCTGTTGTCTGTTGTTATTTAGTACAATACCACCGTTGCGTAATTCACGTATGTGAATTATGTGACGGTGGTATTGTACTCGTTACTCGCGCAAGCTATTGAGGGGAATTGGACCCCCGACCTCTTCATTACCAATGAAGTGCTCTGCCACTGAGCTACAATAGCATAACTGCTGTATTTTACAGCAATTTTATTTATATCATTTTTGTAATGATTAATCAAGTATATTTATAGCTAATCTACAATTATTTTTATCTTGTTTCTTGAACGCTGTATTGCGTTGTCTATTGATTTGGGTGTCTTGCCTAGCTGGTCGGCTATTTTTATATAGTCGTTGCCTTCCATAAGGAGTGTTACTACCTGTTTCTCGAACGGGCTCAATGACTCGAAGGCTTTTTCTTCCAGATTGTCTGTTACTTCCCTGTCAATGTATAGTGCTTCTGGATTTTGTTCACTGTCGTGTACTAATGTATCCACAAGCTTCATATCTGACTCATCGTCTGATTTGTTCGCTGGCGTATCAAATGATACATAGGAATTAAGAGGGGTATTTTTCTTGGCATTAGAAGCTTTTACTGCATTCATAAGCTGTCCGTTAATACATAGTGAGGCAAATGTAGCAAACGAAGCTGCCTTTAGCTCATCATATGTTGTGACTGCCTTATAAAGTCCTATCATTCCCTCCTGTATAAGGTCGTCTTTATCCCCGCCGACTATATACATAGCATTCGCTTTTTTTCTAACAAGATTCTTATATCTTTCCATAATCTCGTCCACAGCTCTTGCATCTCCGTCACGATACATACTTACAAGTTCTTCATCTTTGTACAACTCATAATGCTTCATACCATTCTCTGCCTTACTATTTCAAACGCCATAACTCCTGCCGCAACCGAAGCATTAAGAGAGTCTATATCTCCCTTCATAGGAATTGAGGCAACAAAATCACATTTCTCTTTTACAAGACGGCTTACGCCATTGCCTTCATTGCCTATAACAAGGCCTATCGGTCCTTTTAAATCAAGGTTATACATAGTTTCGCCGCCCATATCTGCACATACGAACCACAAGCCCTCTTTCTTTAATGCCTCAATAGTGTTAGCTATATTAGTAACCTTGGCTACTGGTGTATAATTAATTGCACCTGCTGATGTCTTGGCTACTGTCGCTGTAAGTCCTACAGCTCTTCTCTTAGGGATAATAACACCATGTGCTCCTGCAAGATTAGCTGTTCTTATTATTGCACCAAGATTATGTGGATCTTCAATCTCATCAAGAACAAATATAAATGGTGCTTCGCCCTTGCATCTTGCAGCTTCTAATATATCTTCAACTTCTGCATATTCATAAGCTGCACCTATTGCAACAACGCCCTGATGGTGTCCTGTATTGGCAAGTCTGTCAAGTCTTTCCTTGTCCACATAGTTAATTATTGTTGAAGTCTTCTTAGCTTCTCTTACAATACTCTTTATAGGACCGTCCTGACAGCCATCAAGAATAAACAGCTTATCAATTGTCTTTCCAGAACGAAATGCCTCAATGACTGCATTACGCCCCTCAAATGTTAATTCCTTATATCTCATATTTATGAATTCCAACCTTTCTTTTATGCCTGTTTATTATCATTTTCAAGCCAGTCAAGTGCATCTTTAATAAGCTCGCACATTCTTTCATACTGTCCTGACAAATACAGATAACCCATAAGTGCCTCAAAGCCTGTCGCCCTTCTATAATCACTTATGGAAGCATTCTTGGCTGATGTGTAGGATTTGGCATTTCTGCCTCTCTTGTATACACTTCCTTCTTCCTCGGTAAGCTTATCTTCAAGATAACCTATCATCTTAGACTGTGACTCAGCCTTGACAATACTGCTTGCAGCCCTGTTCATCTTATTAACCTGTGTATTGCCAGCAGTAACTATCTTAGTCTTTACTACTAAGTCAAATATACTGTCACCTATATACGCAAGAACAAGTGGGGAAAGCTGTCTTGGACTTACACTTTTTAGTCCAAGTACATCCCATATATCACTTGTCAGGTTATCTTTTATGCTCTCTTCCATCTGACACCTTCTCTTGTATCCTCAAGAATAATTCCCTTAGCCATAAGTTCATCTCTTATCTCGTCAGCTCTTGCAAAATTCTTATCTTTTCTTGCCTGCTGTCTTTCAGCGATAAGTGCTTCTATATCTTCATCAAGAAGTTCTTCTTCCTTAATAACCTTAAGTCCTAATATATCCGCAAGTGTAACAATACTTTCCTTTAGTGCTGTTATATATTCCTTAGTATTGTCCTCTGATGAATTAGAATTAGCAAGCTTAACTAATTCAAATACTGCTGATATTGCATCAGCTGTATTAAAGTCGTCATCCATAGCAGCTTCAAATTTACCATAAATGTCTTTAGTTGAATCTATTACCTTCTTCTCATCTTCTGTCATAGCACTATCTTTAGCACTCTTTTCAAGATGTGTAAGATTAGTAACTGCTGTGATTATTCTGTCAAGACCGTTCTTGGCTGCTTCCATAAGGTCATGGCTGAAATTAATAGGATTCCTGTAATGTGCTGAAAGCATAAAAAATCTTAATACCTGTAAATCATATTCCTTTGAAATATCTCTTACTGTAAAGAAATTACCTAATGACTTAGACATTTTCTTATTATCAATATTAAGGAATGCATTGTGCATCCAGTACTTGGCAAATGGAACTCCGTTAGCGGCTTCTGACTGTGCAATTTCATTCTCGTGATGCGGGAATATTAAATCCTCACCGCCTGCGTGAATATCTATCTCATCTGCAAGATACTTCTTAGACATTACAGAACACTCTATATGCCAGCCCGGACGTCCTTCACTCCAAGGTGACTCCCAATAAGGCTCTCCGTCCTTCTTTGGCTTCCATAATACGAAATCAAGTGGATCTTCCTTCTCATCTTCACCTGATACCTTAAGCTTGTGTGCATCATCTCTATGTCCAGCCTCTAAATCATCTATATTCTTCTTAGAAAGCTTTCCATAACCCTCAAAACGTCTTGTTCTGTAATATACAGTACCATTCTTCTCATAGGCATAACCTTTATCGATAAGTGTCTTTATCATATCAATCATACCGTCAATTTCCTGTGTAGCAAGAGGATGTGTTGTTGCTGGCTTAATATTCATTCCAGCCATATCCTTTTTACATTCCTTAATATAACGCTTAGAGATTTCTTCTGCTGTAACTCCTTCTTCTATAGCCTTCTTAATAATCTTATCATCCACATCTGTAAAGTTAGATACATAATTAACATCATATCCCTTGTACTCAAGATATCTCCTTACTGTATCAAACACTATCATAGGTCTTGCATTACCAATATGTATAAGGTTATACACTGTTGGTCCGCATACATACATTTTAACTTTGCCTTCTTCTAATGGCACGAATTCTTCTTTACTTCTTGAAAGTGTATTATAAATCTTCATAATAACTTTGATCCTTTCTTTATGTCGGTAAAATTAATCTTCTATTCTTCTATATTTCTTGGCTCATTAACAAGATTTTCAAGATGTGCGATACGTTTCTTAAGCTTCTTATTCTGCTCCTTAAGATATTCTATATCGCTCATAACCGGGTCTGGAAGATGTATCTGGTCAAGATCTTCAAGCACTCTTACATCACCTCTCATAACAACTCTGCCAGGAACACCTACAACTGTTGAGTTAGGTGGCACATTTTTTAATACTACTGAACCTGCACCTATCTTACAATTATCGCCTATAGTCACAGAACCTAATACCTTAGCACCTGCACCAACCATTATGTTGCTTCCAAGTGTAGGATGACGTTTGCCCTGCTCTTTGCCTGTTCCACCAAGCGTAACTCCCTGATAGAGTGTTACATTATCTCCTATAATAGCAGTTTCACCAATGACAACACCATGTCCGTGGTCAATAAATAACCCTTCGCCAATAGTTGCACCTGGGTGGATTTCTATTCCTGTCTTTCTTGCTGTTCTTTGTGACAGCTTTCTTGCTCTGTAGAAATGCCCTTTCTTATAAAGCTTATGGGCTTTTCTGTACTTTAATAATGCCCAGAAGCTTGGATAAAGGAACACTTCCATTTTACTTTTAATCGCAGGATCCCTATCCATAATGACAGCCATTTCCTGCTTTATAAAATCTAAATATTTCATATCTGATAACTTCCTAACTAATTAATCTTAATCTATTATATGATATTTAATCACAATCAGATATGCTGAATTCCTAATAATTACTCAATTGTAATCCTGTGACCAGACTTACTCCTGTGTTCTTCTTGCAGCACATCCATTACAGCCGCTGCAACAGTTAGTCATATCCGAATCACCATATATATAATTAGACACTGACACAAGACTGCATATAGCCTGTGAGGATATCCCCTCACCTGTTCCTGTAAAGCCAAGACCTTCTTCTGTTGTCGCCTTTACATTAACACAGTTGACATCAATCTTTAATGCCTTTGCAATATTCTCTCTCATGGTATCTATATAAGGACGCATTTTAGGCTTCTGTGCAATAATTGTAGCATCTATATTCTCGATTATATAATTATTCTTATCAAGAAGCACACCAACTTCCTCTAAAAGCTTAATGCTTGATATGCCCTTGTAAGCAGCATCTGTATCTGGAAAATGCTTTCCTATATCTCCAAGTGCCGCGGCACCTAAAAGTGCATCCATAATTGCGTGTAATAATACATCTGCATCCGAATGGCCTAACAATCCTTTCTCATAAGGAATCTCTACTCCACCGATTATAAGCTTTCTATCTTCAACTAACTTATGAACATCATAACCTAATCCAACTCTCATCTAATAACCATACCTTTCTCAGTACGCATAAGCCTATCAATATCATATCCTTATAAGTAAACCACATTTTAGTAACATTTACAAGTTCCTAATACACATTTATCCTAATGCCACATCTAACATCATCATTATTCCAAAACCTATCGCAAATGCAATTACTCCGATATTAGAATGCCTCCCCTGTGACATCTCCGGAATAAGTTCTTCTACTACAACATATATCATAGCTCCAGCCGCAAAGCTTAAAAGATATGGCATTGCAGGTGTAATTATTCCTGCTGCCAGTATCGTTACGAATGCAGCTACAGGTTCAACCACGCCTGACAGAAATCCATACAGAAATGACTTTCCCCTGCCAAGCCCGTTAGCTCTTAGCGGCATTGATATAATAGCTCCCTCTGGGAAATTCTGAATTTCTATTCCAACCGACAGCACAAGTGCCGCCATTGCTGTAATTCCTGAATTGCCAAGCAGAAAGCCCGCATACACAACACCAACTGCCATCCCCTCAGGTATATTATGAATTGTCACGGCAAGGACAAGCATAGTCGTTTTTTTTAGATTAGTTCTTGGTCCTTCCGAAACCTCACTATTAATATGCAGATGAGGCGTTATATTATCAAGCAGCAGCAAGAACAGCATACCAGCCCATAAACCGACAAGTGCCGGCACGAACGCAAATCTTCCCATACTTTCTGACTGTTCAATTGACGGAATAAGCAGACTCCATACAGAAGCTGCAACCATAACTCCGGATGCAAAGCCTGTAAGGCTTCTTTGTATCCCATCTTTCATATTCTTCCTCATAAAAAACACACAAGCTGCTCCTAGTGTTGTTCCCAATAAAGGAATTAACACCCCATATACCGCCTCAATTCTCATATTTAATATTCACTTTCCTTTCTTAACCTTCTCTTCTCACGCATTGTTGAAACAATGTGATGAATAGCCGCAACCGGATGATGAAACAT
>ERZ1673703.2533-NODE-2533-length-11190-cov-4.343781_pt1 | contig 11190 bp, 7 predicted proteins | sample MGYA00580233_ERZ1673703 | MGnify/ENA primary metagenome ERZ1673703 (study PRJEB41218, sample SAMN15661748) | gut metagenome | host: Homo sapiens | place: Canada: London | collected 2015-08-20/2019-03-30 | study: EMG produced TPA metagenomics assembly of... | reverse complement strand
CGAAGGCCTGACGGTTCTGGAATTCTTCCAGAGCTCTCACGGCAGCCGTAAGGCGCTGTCCGATACCGCTCTGCGCACGGCAGACTCCGGTTATCTGACCCGCCGTCTGGTGGACGTTTCCCAGGAGGTTATTGTCCGCGAGCGCGACTGCTTCGCCAGCCGCCACGAGAAGATCCGCGGCATCACCGTGACCGCCATCGGTTCGGAGAAAGACCCGATCGAAACGCTTCTGGATCGCATCGTTGGCCGCGTCGCGGCAGAGGACGTTATCGATCCGCGGGATGGAAGCGTCATCACGGCGTGCAACGAGATGATTTCTTACGAGCAGGGCAACAAGATTGTGGAGGCCGGCATCAAGGCCGTGCAGATCCGTTCCGTGCTGACCTGCCGCAACGAAACCGGCGTGTGCGTCAAGTGCTATGGCCAGGATTTGGCGCACGGCGGCTATGTGAACATCGGCGAGGCCGTCGGCATCGTTGCCGCGCAGGCCATCGGCGAACCGGGCACGCAGCTGACGATGCGTACCTTCCATACCGGCGGCGTTGCTTCCGAAAAGGATATCACGCAGGGTCTTCCGCGCGTTGAAGAGCTGTTCGAGGCGCGCAAGCCGAAGCGCGAGGCCATGCTGGCCGAGATCTCCGGCACGATCTCCCTGGGCGAGAACAAGAAGAAGCGCGAAATGATCATCACCAGCGACGACGGCACGATGAAAGCCTATCCGATCGCCTACGGCAGCCGCCTGAAGGTGAAGGAAGGCGACCGCGTTGTGGCGGGCGACGAGCTGACCGAAGGCCAGATCAACCCGCACGATCTGCTGCGCATTCTCGGCGTGAAGGCCGTTCAGGAACACCTGCTCAAGGAAGTTCTGATGGTTTACCGCCTCCAGGGCGTCGGCATCGGCGACAAGCACATCGAGGTTATCGTCCATCAGATGCTGCGCAAGGTTCGCGTCGAGGACGCGGGCGACACCAGCATGCTGCCCGGCTCGATGGTGGATATCTTCCACTTCGAGAAGGAGAACGAAAAGACCATCATGAACGGCGGCCGTCCGGCTGTGGCCAAGCGTATCCTGCTGGGTATCACCAAGGCGGCGCTGGCGACCGAGTCCTTCCTCTCCGCCGCCTCCTTCCAGGAGACGACGCGCGTGCTGACCGAAGCCGCGATCAAGGGCAAGGAAGATCCGCTCGTCGGCCTCAAGGAGAATGTCATCATCGGCAAGCTCATTCCGGCCGGTACGGGCATGTCGCGCTACAAGGACGTCGAAGTCAAGGAAATGTATTAAGCCCCCCAAAAGGTATAAAGAAACAGGGTGTTCCGGGTTGCCGGAACACCCTGTTTTTTGAGCTTATTCCAATATAAGCCCCGGATCATCATGCGCGGGCAGATCCTCAAACGGAACGACGGCGATGGGTTTTTTATAATCGCATGCGATGGCGTAAATATGCCCTTGTGCGTCCGCGCGAACGTCATACAGATATCCGACGCGGGTGGTGAAATCGCGAATATCGACTGCGGCGATATTCCCCTGTGCGTCCAGGTCGAGCCGATAGAGGGTGAACAGCTTGCGCGAATTGGCCATTGCCGTGCCGTAAAGCGTGACCGAACCGTCGGCAGAGGGGAAAGCGTCGGTTACGCTGACGATGGTTTTGGGTGCGCTGAGCGTTTTCTGATAGAGCACGCGGTTTTCCGCGTCAAAGCGGGTGATCTGCTCGACGGTGTAATCTTCGGATGGCGCGGTGCAGACGATCAGGCCGCCGTTCGCGTCGAACTCAATCGTATCGTTGAATCCGCCGATATAGGGCGATTGAATGCCCGCCTCGGAAAGCAGGCGGCCGTCGGATGAGAAGGTGCGGAGCATCATATCCGCAACGGTGCCCGTGACGGATTCGGGCGTATTGACCACGCGGTCGATGGTCACGACGCGCAGCGTGCCGTTGGGCAGGAGCGTTGCGGCGGGCAGGGTGAAACGCTTTTCACGATCGAGCGGGTAGCTGAGTTTCAGCCTGCCCTCCCAATCCAAAAGCTCGATGGCTGGGGCGGACGTTTCATTCAGGATGCAGACGCCGTGATCCATGAGGATGCTTCGCGAGCGGTTATCCATCAGTTGAAGCAGTGGAGACGGCCCGCCGTTTGCCAGACGAACGTATTGCACGCCGAGCGTGGAATCACCGCGATCAGCCAGCACATAGCCATAGCAGTTGGCATTCATGAGAAAAGAGGAACACAGCTTCCATTCGGCGTTATCGTCAAAGGTTTTGCTGAATACGGTTTGGCCGTTTTCAATCAGTTCGATAGAGGTTGGAAATTGGCCGTCGCTCATCCCACTGTCGTGGTGGACGAGCACCAAACCGGGTTGAATGAGCATGACGCGCGACAGGGCATCATCCGTAACTTCGTAAGGCGTCAGGTCGATTTCGGCGAAAGCTGGGGCGGAAACGAGCGATAGCGCAGTCAGCAGCGCGAAAAGCTTTGTTTTCATGAAAACTTCCTCCTTTATTCCAGTGTAAATTTGATGTCATCAAGCACGGGCAAATCTTCAAACGGTACGATAGCAATGCGGTTTTCATTTTCTGTGACGACATATGCGTTGCCGAGAGGATCAAGCTTGACGGTGTACTGATAGTCTGCGCGGGTGGTGAAATCACGTACATCGCGGGAGAGAATCTGACCGGATGCGTCCAGCTCCAGCTTGAATACGCGGAAAAGTTTTTTGGAGGATCGTTCAGCAGTGCCATAAATCGTGGCCGATCCGTCATTCCGCAGAACGGCTTGGGTGACGGAGAGGTTGATATTTTTGGCTTTCAGACTTTTGGCGAAGCGCAGATTGCCGTCCCTATCCGAACAGGCAAGAAAGCTGAAATATGGTTCACGAAGCCCTGCGAGTTTGGCATCCGTATAAGATAGGATGCCGCCATTGGGCGAAAATGCACCCATTGGAGAGAAAATTTCATTCGGCAAGGAAATGGGGACAGAGGAAAGCAGCTCGCCGTCGTGGGAGACGTGCAGATGATATAACCTGTACTGATCTTGCGAAACGTTGATATCCCACGCGATATAGGCGATGCTTTTGTCATCCAGCACCGTGAAGCCCGAATAGGGCGTAGGTTCAATTTCGGAAACGGGCGTGGAGGAGAGCAGAATGCCGTTCCAATCGAAGCGCTCGACAAAACACATGCCGTCCTGCCGATGCAGCCTGCACAGGCAGTCAGGCAGAGGCTCAAAGTGAGGATAACCTTCAATGGAAAAACCTTGGGTCAGCGTGCCGTTTTCCAAGAGTTGGAAGCGAGCAACATAGGTGCTGGTGTCAAAGATTCTCAAGCCGTAACGTTTTTCATCCGCAACAAAGAGCGAGTAAAAGGTATGAGGGCCGTCAGAGGGTTCTTCCGGAAGGCGCTGCTCGAATACCTTTTGCCCGTGGTCGAGCAGAACCAGTGCCGTCGGCTGTTTGACACCGTTCAAAGAGCCGTCTTGCAGAACCAGATACATATCCGGCGCAAGAATTTCGACAGGGGTGAAACGGTCGCTTTCGATTTCATACGGTTTTAAATCGATCTCTGCTAAGGCCCAAGCAGAAAGAAGCGACAGCGCAGTCAGCAGCGCGGCAAAGAAGCGTCGTTTGTTCGGCATGAAAAAACCTCCCTTGGTGTTGCTTATACTTATAAGACGACACAAAAGGAGGAAAATTTCATGAATTTTTCAATTTTGGAGATTTTCAGGATTCCGATGAGCATAAGAATAATTTTACATGACAAAAGGACGCGCATCTATGAGGCGGACATGTTTTTCAGATAAAAAGCATGCCTAAATTGCTTTAAGCATGCTCAAAAAATATTTTTCTCATCGGCTCACAAAGTGAGCGGATATGGAGGGTGAAGGGAACTCAGTTCCCTTTCCCTTACTCGCCCAGCATCAAAAGCTCGACCATCTTCGCGCAGCGATCCATGCTCTCTGCCGCGATGTACTCATACGGGCCGTGGAAAGCGAAGCCGCCGGTGCAGAGGTTCGGCGTGGGCAGACCCATGTAGGAAAGGCGGCAGCCGTCCGTTCCGCCGCGAACCGCTTCGATAAACGGCTTCATGCCCGCCTGTTCGCAGGCACGCTTTGCGTTTTCGACCAGCTCCATGTGGTCGGCCAGCTTTTCGACCATGTTGTAATAGCTGTCCTTGAGCGTGAGGGTGACGACTTTGCGGCCGTATTTTTCGTTGATGACCTTCGCAGCGTGCTCCATCATCTTCTTGCGAGCCTCAAAGGTCGCGCGGTCATGGTCGCGCACGATGTAATGCAGCTCGGCGTTTTCCACGTCGCCCTTCATGCCGCACAGGTGGAAGAAGCCTTCGTAGCCCTCCGTCAGCCGCGGAATATCGGAAGCGGGGAGCAGACCGTTGAATTCCATCGCGACGAGCGCGGCGTTGATCATCGTGTCTTTGGAAGAACCGGGATGGACGCTCAATCCATCGAAAACCACATCCGCCGAGCAGGCGTTGAACGTCTCGTAGGCGATTTCGCCTTCTTCTCCGCCGTCCACCGTGTAGGCGCAATCTGCGCCGAACTTGGCGACGTCGAAGTGATCCACGCCCGCGCCGATTTCCTCATCCGGCGTAAAAGCGATGCAGAGCTTCCCGTGCGGGGCTTTGCTTGTGACGACGGCTTCCAGCGCGGTCATGATCTCCGCGATGCCGGCTTTGTCGTCCGCGCCGAGCAGGGTGGTGCCGTCCGTGGTGATGAGCGTCATGCCTGCCAGCTTTTGAAGGCCGGGGAAGGCTGCCGGGCTGAGCGTTTCGCCGCTGCCGGGCAGAACGACGTCGCCGCCGTCATAGCGCTCAATGATCTGAGGCTTTACATTTTCGCCGGAGCAGTCCGGCGCGGTATCCATATGGGCGATGAAGCCGAGCGCGGGTCCGGCTTCGCAGCCCGGCGTCGCGGACAGCCAGCCGTAGACAATGCCGTTTTCATCCACGTGGACGTTTTCAAGGCCGAGGGCGTTCAACTCGTCCACGAGGATGCGTGCCAAATCGTATTGGCGCATGGAGCTGGGGACGGTGGCGCTGTCCGGGTCGGAAGTGGTGTAGATCGAAACATATTTGAGCAGACGTTCGTATGCGCGCATGGGAATCGCTCTCCTTTGATGATTGATGGATGTATTATAGCAGGTTTTGGGCAAAAGAGAAAGCCGCCCGGTGGTGAAACCGAGCGGCTTTTTGGAAGATGGAGTTACGGAGCGGGTTGCATTATCCCAGCCCCACCATATTCATCGCGGCGACGAGCAGCGGCAGGGTCACGCCGCTGAGCAGGGTGGAAACGATGGTCGCGTGAGAGGCGGTCATATCCTCCGGCGTATAGATATCGGAAAGCATGCTGCAATTTCCGGCAATCGGCATGGCGGCGACGATCACGCAGATGCCCGCAAGCATGCGGTTGATCGGAACGACGAGCGCGAGTCCGATAAAGACCAGCGGCATGACGATCAGGCGCAGCAGGCTCACGCGATACAGGCGGGGATTGGAGAATGCGGCGCGGATATCGCTGTGCGCCAGCGAGGAACCGATGACCATCATGGCCATCGGCGTATTGATGGAGCCGATGGAGGACAGCGCGCTTTCCACCGGGGAGGGAAGCCGCCAGCCGGTCAGGCCGAAAAGCAGCGCGATCAGCGCGGAAACCACGCCGGGATTGACGAGCTGCCTGAGGTTGATGCTGCCGTTGCCGCTGACCAGCATCACGCCGTAGGTGAAGACAAGAAAGTTGAATACCAGCAGGAACATGGAGAGCATCGCCACGCCCTGCGCGCCGTAGAACACCTGAATGATCGGAATGCCCATGAACGCGAGGTTGGTAAACACGAGCATCAGCTGGTCAAGACTGCGCTCTGGTTTGGGCGTGGGCACGATGCACACGAGCACGGCGGCCAGTGCAATCAGCAGCGCGAAGAACGCGACGCTTACGCCCAGGGCGACGACCATGTCGCCTGGTGCGCCGCCGCTTTGCAGCACGGACGAGACGATGCAGCAGGGGAACGCCGTGCTCAGCACCAGCGAGGAAAGCCCGCGCCGGAAACTCGGCGAAATCAACCCGGCGCGGGCGGCAAGATAGCCCGCAAACATCATGATGAACAACGTGATCATTTGGAAAATGATGCCGGAAACAGCCATGGAAAATATCCTCCGTAGATGATTGCCCTTCCGCCGTCTGCGGACGGAGGAAAGGTGAATGAATATGAAGCGCCGCCTATTGTACACCCTTGCCAGACGGTTGTAAAGTTTTTCTTTTTGTGATATCCTATTTTTATATTCTTGATTTGACTGTGGAGGCAGAAAGATGGGCTATCAGGCGCTGTACCGCCGCTATCGTCCGGCGCGGTTTGAGGATTTTGTAGGTCAGGAGGCGGTCATCAAAACGCTGCGCAGCCAGATTATGAGCGGACGTATCGCGCACGCGTATCTGTTCTGCGGCACGCGCGGCACGGGCAAAACCTCGACGGCGAAGGTATTCGCCCGCGCGGTCAACTGCGGGCATCCGGAAAACGGCGATCCCTGCGGCGTGTGCCCCACCTGCAAGGCGCTGGCGGAGGAAAACAGCCTCGATATTCTGGAAATCGACGCGGCCAGCAACAACGGCGTGGATGAGATCCGCGATCTGCGCGAAAAGGTGAAGTATCCGCCGCAGACGGGGCGCTACCGCGTGTATATCATTGACGAGGTACACATGCTCTCCCAGGGCGCGTTCAACGCGCTGCTCAAGACGCTGGAAGAGCCGCCCGCCTATGTCGTGTTTATTTTGGCGACAACCGAGCCGCAGAAACTCCCGGCAACGATCCTCTCCCGCTGCCAGCGGTTTGATTTCGGCCGCATTCCGGCGCACCAGATCATCGAGCGGCTGCATGTCGCGCTGGAGGAGGGACAGATTCAGGCCGAAGACGCGGCGCTTGCGCGCATTGCCCGCGCGGCGGAAGGCGGCATGCGCGACGCGTGGTCGATCATGGACATGTGCCTTTCCTACGCACAGGAAGAAGACGGCGGGCTGACGGAGGAGCTTGTGCTGCGTGTGCTCGGCGCGGCGGACAAGAGTTTTCTGTTTGCTTTTGCGGATAAGCTGATCGACTCGGACGCGGCGGGCGCTCTGGCGCTGATTGACGAAATGATGCGCAAGGGGCGCGAGGTACAGGTGTTTGTGCGAGACGTGAGCGCTCATCTGCGCGCGCTGATGCTGGCGGACATCTGCGATGAGGTGCAGCTCAGCAGCCTGTTAGAGGTCACGCACGAGGACGCGGCGGAGTACATCGCGCAGGCCAGGCGCACGTCGCACACGCGGCTGATGCGCATGCTCGATCTCTTTCTGGCAAGCGAAACGGATATGAAATGGGCAGCCCAGCCGCGCTTCGCGCTGGAAACCGCCGCCCTTCGCGCGTGCGCGCCGGAAGAAAGCTTGCAGGTGGAAGCGCTCGTCGCCCGCGTGGACGAGCTGGAACGCAAACTGCGCGAGGGCGTGGTGACAGCCGCGCCGACCCCAAAAAGCGCCAAGGCCGCGCCGATCGATGCGCCGGCCGCTCAAACGGAAGCGCCGGAGATCGCGAAGGAAGCGCCGCAAGGCCCTGCGGCAGACGCCGAGCGCATTTGGCAGGACGCGATGCGGCAGGCCAAGCAGAAGCCTCAGCTTTTCGGCATGCTCAAATTCGGACGGCTGGTTTCCGGCGATAACGGGCTGTTTACCGTGGTTTATCCCAGGGCGACGGGCGGCGCCTATGTCAAAATGCTGAGCATGGCGGAGAAGAATGCGGAGGTTGCGGATTATCTCACCAAAGCGGCGGGATACCCCTGCACATTCCGCGCCGCCATCGAGGGCACGGTGCAGGAATCGGATAAGGCGATCCTTGCCGCGCAGGAGGAAGCCCAAAAGCAGGCGGAAAACAGTCTGAATAAAGTTTTTGACATGTTTGGCCGGGAGAACGTGCGGGTGAAGGAAGAATGACGAAGGGGCGGCCGGAAAAATGGCAAAACAGGAACGAATGATCTTGTGAAGAAACGGCTATAACCTTTTGGCTCAGAGCGGATGCACGGCAGGTGCGTCCGCTTTTCGCTTTCAGGCGCGGAACGGCCTGAAATTGGTGCAGATGGTATAATTCAAAAATGTAAAATGATTGAAATGAATAAAATAAATAAACTTTCAGCTTATAAGACATAAACGGAACGTTAAAAAAAGAGATTGACCGACGACGAATGAGAGTGTTATAATCATCACAATCAAAAAAGCGGAAGGATGGATTTCCGCTTTGGATGGAGTTTCAAAAGGAGGATACGGACAATGGCGAAGAACATTTCCCGTAAGGATTTCCTCAAGGGCGCGGCGATGAGCGCCGCGGGCGTCGGCCTGTTTGCCAGCGGACTGATGAACGCTGCCGCCGAAGAGGAAAAGCCGGAATACAAAAATTCCAGCAACTGGGTGCTCGCGTCTCAGAATGTGAAGTGGGACGAGGAACACGACATCGTCATCGCCGGTTACGGCATGGCGGGCACGGCGGCGTATATCGAGGCCGTGGAAATCGATCCGAATGTGGACGTTGTGATCTATGACAAGTCCGACGAAGAGAACGCGGGCGGCCAGGCGATTGCATCCGGCCAGTGCGTCATCTTCGTGCAGAAGGACGACATCGAGACGTTCCGCACCTATATGCGCAACCTGAACAAGCCGCAGGTCATTCCGGAAGAGGATTTCAACTGGCTGACCAACGAGTTTGCGACCGACCTGGAGTGGATTCAGGGTGCGCTGGAGCCGGTGGGCTACGAAGTCGGTTATTCCGGCGGCGGCGCGCTGCGCTGGGGTACCCTGCTGGTCGAATTCCCGAAGCTGGAAGGCGCGGATTTCGTCGGCGCGACGGGTCACTTCCGCAAGAAGGACGGCGGCGTTCCGTTTGAAAACGGCGGCTGCTGGAACGGTTTTGCCGCGGCGGCTGAGTATCGCGGCGCGAAGCCGAATTACAGCCATCAGGTGGTCTGCCTCGTGCAGGATTCCATCACCAAGCGCGTCGAGGGCGTCGGCGTGAAGAAGCCGGACGGCACGGTCATCTATGTCAAGGCGAAAAAGGGCGTTCTGCTGGCGACCGGCGGCTATGAAGGCGACATGCAGATGTATCGCGACTTCAACGGCGGCGACACGATTTACAACGCGGGCTCTCCGTATGTCACGGGCGACGGCGTGAAGATGGAAATGGCCATCGGCGCGCAGCTCTGGCACATGGATAACCACACCATGTCCTGCGGCTACTTCCACGGCATCAAGGTGCCGGATTACGAGACCTGCTTCATCCGTCAGTTCTACATGAAGCACGGCGGGTGGATGGAAGTCGCGGCGGACAGCACCCGTTACTACAACGAGGCCGATTCCTATCAGCGCCAGCACATGAAGTATTACAGCCACGGCCAGTATGTCGATGTGCCGATTTATCGCTCTCAGCCTGTCCACATGATCTTTGACGACGATTGCTGCAAGGCGCAGCCGATCGTCAATGCGTGGATCGGCTGGCCGGTGACCTGCCGCAATCCGTATCACTGGTCGGACGACAACAGCGTCGAAATCGAAAAGGGCTGGATTGTCAAGGCCGATACCATCGAAGAGCTGGCCGAAAAGCTGGGCCGCGATCCCGAAGCGCTGCGCGCCGAGGTCGAGCATTACAACGCGATGGTCGATGCGGGCGAGGACGCCGATTTCGGCCGCGACATCACCACGATGGCCAAGATTCAGAAGGCGCCGTTCTACGCCATCGAAGAGTTCCCGGCGATGCCGGCGTGCTCCGGCGGCGCGAGGCGCAACATCAAGGGTCAGGTGCTGACCTGGGACAACCAGCCCATCGAGGGCCTGTATTCCGCGGGCGAGCTGGGCAGCCTGGTCTGCAACCTGTATCAGAACGGCACATACCTGCACGAGGCCATCTGCTCCGGCCGCGCCGCCATCGATACGATGCTCGGCGGCCGCGCGGAACTCAAGTCCTCTGCGGGCGGCGAAGCGGCTGCGCCGTGGGCTGAGGCCGAGGATGGCGACTACTCCGTGTTTGTCACCGGTCTGCATGACCCGTACGAGGTCATTTTCACCATCAAGGATAAGAAGCTGGTGGATATGAAGATCGGCGAGGGCAAGGAAAACATGTTCATGACCGACGAGCAGTTCGCCGAGTTCGCCAAGAACATCATCGACACCCAGAGCATGGGCGTGGATGCGATTTCCGGCGCGACGATCGACAGCCAGGCGATCACCGGCGGCCTCATGACCGCGTTCTCCCACAAGACCTCCTGAGAAATGAGCAGGAAAGTGAAAACCTGCTGACGAAACAAGACAATAACCGTAACCCGCTGTCTGTTAAAAGGCAGCGGGTTACGCTGATGTGTGCGGAGAATGTATGGACGCGAAACAGATTCGTTTTTTTCTTGAAATCGCGCGGACGGGAAGCTTTACCTCCGCAGCCAAAAAACTGTTCATTTCCGTGCCGGGCTTGGTCAAAAGCATGGATAAGCTTGAAGACGAGCTGGGCGCTCCGCTTTTCGTGCGCCAGCGGACGGGCGTTTGCCTGAGCCCTGCCGGACGCGCGCTGGAACAGATGGCCCCGGCCTATCTGCGCCAGACCGAGACGATTCGCGCGGAGGTGATCAAAGCCGCCTGCGACCGCGACGCGCAGGCCGAGGTCTGCATGACGTGGGGGCTGCTCAGCTTTTTCCCGGCGAATTTTCTTTCCCGGTTTGTGCTGAGTCATCCCAAAATCAACCTGTGTACGCGCAACGATACGATCGAAGGATGCTATACGCGCGTGGCCAGCGGCAAATCGGCCATCGCGCTGGTTTTCGGCGCGGTGAACGATCCGGCGCTGGAGGTTGTCTTTCACCGCGAGTCGCCGCAGGTTGCGCTGCTTTCCGAAAAGCATCCGCTTGCTCGAAAACAGGAGCTTTGCATGGCGGATTTCGCGCCCTATCGGTTGGTGCTGCTCAATAGCACACCCCATGTCATCGGCAGTCTGGAACGCCAGTGCGCGGCGGCGGGCTGCGCGCCGCAGATTATGTTGGATGGCGGCGCATGGGGGCAGGCCCTCGAGCTGGTAGCCAAGGCGAACTATGTGTCCTTTTGCCTGCCGCCCAAGACGATGAAGGAGGAAAAGCTGGTCACGCGCCCCGTGCGCGATCTTGATCTGACCATCAATTTCAATATGGC
>ERZ1673703.2532-NODE-2532-length-11203-cov-4.199677_pt1 | contig 11203 bp, 8 predicted proteins | sample MGYA00580233_ERZ1673703 | MGnify/ENA primary metagenome ERZ1673703 (study PRJEB41218, sample SAMN15661748) | gut metagenome | host: Homo sapiens | place: Canada: London | collected 2015-08-20/2019-03-30 | study: EMG produced TPA metagenomics assembly of... | reverse complement strand
ATGCCGACCCTCTCCGCAGGCCACATCCAGCACTTTTGCATGGGGCGGCAGTTCATCAATAAACCGAAGCACCCATGCCGAGGGCAGCGCCATACAGTTTTTAGGATTGCGACAGAGCGTCATTTTCAACGTGCTCCCACAAAAAATCACAAAACCAAATTAATGATCCATTGGCCGAACATCAGGAAAGGACGCACGAAAAACGACAGACCTCCGCCCACCATCAGCACCAAAAGAATCATGAAGCCGTACGGTTCAATCTTGTCGAAGGCCATTCCTGCCTGACGCGGCAGCAGTCCCCGCACAATTCGGCCGCCGTCCAAAGGCGGAATTGGGATGAGGTTGAAGGCCATCAGCATCAGATTCACGGAAATGCCCGCGGCACAAACAGAAATCACGAATTTGTCGTAAAACCCAACGGCAGCGAGCGCCTTGAGCAAGAGCGCCCAGAAAATCATCTGCAAGAGATTGGAGAGCGGTCCGGCCGCTGCCGTGATCGTCATGGCCTTAAGCGGATTGCGGAAATACCGCGGATTAATCGGCACGGGCTTTGCCCAGCCAAAAAGCAGTCCGCCGCCCCCTGTAAGCGCGCTCATGAGCAGGAGCGCGCCGGGCACCGCAATGGTGCCGATGGGATCAATGTGCGGAATCGGATTGATCGTCACGCGGCCGAGCATCGTGGCGGTCGGATCCCCCAGCCGTCCTGCCGCCCAGCCATGAGCAGATTCATGAAGCGTGATCGCAAAGATCAGCGGGATTGCGTAGACGCAGATGGTCTGAATGGCGTGGTAAAACGAATCCATGATGTCCTGAGAGAAATATTTTCAGTTCAGCATCTTAGAGCACGTGTTCAGACATGCTTCTCAAATCAAACAATTTGATGCGATCAAAACGCATCGTTGACGCATTTCGCCGAGGCCGTCTCCCCTTCATCGAGCTTTGGCACGACATCTGCTGACGCTGCTTCCCCATCGGCCAAAGCATCAATAGCCTGCATGCGCGCTCCCATACGGCGGCTTTTAACCGACATTTGTTCGAGGGAACTCTGTGCTTCGCGGAACTTCTTTTCAACCGTTTCAAACTGCCGAGAGAAGACCGCAAAGTCTGTCTTCACTTCCGCGAGGATCTTCCAGACCTCGCTCGAGCGCTTTTCCATGGCAAGCGTCATGAATCCCATTAAGAGACTGTTGAGCAGCGCGGCAATCACCGTGGGGCCTGCGGGCGTAATGCGGAATTCCCGCTGCAGACGTTCAAACAGCCCGGGCGTACGAAGCACTTCGGCGTAAAGTCCTTCGGACGGCAAAAACATCACCGCAAATTCTGTCGTGACCGGCGGCCGCACATATTTCTCGCGAATCGACTTGGCCTGCTTAAGCACCGCTCTTTCAAGCCCCTTACGGGCCTCTGCGGCAGCTGAAGCATTCCCTTCGCGCTCGGCATTTTCCAAAAGCTCCCAATCTTCCAACGGGAATTTGGAATCGATCGGCAGCCAGCAAGGCGCATCATCCGCACGTCCGGGCAGTCGCACAGCAAAGTCAACCGCTTCGGCGGATTTGGGATCGAGCCGCGCCTGAGCAGCGTATTGAGCGGGGGTCAGGATTTCCGAAAGGATGGCCGCAAGGCGCACCTCGCCGAAGGTGCCTCGCGTCTTCACGTTGGCCAGCACATTTTGCAGGCGCGAAACGCTCTGAGCCATGCGGCGCATTTCACCGAGCCCCGACTGTACAAGACCGAGCTTTTCATCCACCATGCGAAAACTCGCCGAGAGCCGCTCTGAGAGGGTTCGGTCCAGCTTTTCTTCCACGGTTGCGCGCATGGCCTCGAGCTTCTGTGCATTTTCTGCGCGCACCTTTTCAAGCGAGGCATCCACCGTGCCCCGCACTTCAGCGAGCGCAGCCGAAAGCTTCGCCCCGAGCGCCTCCTGAGCGCCCGCATTGGTCTGGAGCACCTTGGCAAAACGCTCGTCCACCATGCTTTGCAGCGAAAGAAATTCTTTGGCCAAAGTTTCATTCATGCGCGCCAAATCACCGCGCGCAGACGCCGCAAACCGCTCCACGGACTCTGACGACCGTTTCTGTTCGGTCGTTGAGTAGGTAATCAAACTCGAGAGCCCGGCAGAAAGTCTGGCATCGGTCTTTGCCACGGTCCCTTCAATTTCCCGCTTAGCACCCGCCACGCCTTCGAGGAGCGCATCGCACAGGTCGTCATCTTCTGCGCCGCGGCGGTGTCGATCTGAAAGCACCAGATAAATCAGCAGAGCGAGCAGACCGACGGTAAGCGCAAGCAGACCAAAGAGTGCGAGCAAAAGCGTGTGTTCCGTGGGCATGAAAAAGTCACTCAAACGACGAAAAGCAGAAAAACCGAGCCATCAGCCTTCAGCGGGCTGAAGACCCAAACCAAGCCAAATGAGATCTTTGCAGACTTTCTCAAGCTTTGGGCGGCGTTTGCGCTGTCTGCTCTGTCGTTTCAGGCTTTGCCTCATCCGCGGGCTCAGCATCGCCCGAGTGATCGCTGCCCCGTTTTCTCCAAAAGAAAACGGATGCAGTCCGCCTGCCCCAGCCGCGCGCGGCTTCACGCAGTGTTTTTTGGGCCGGGGTTTGCCGCTTGGCTTCCGACATTGCTTCGTCAGCCACTGTCACGGCAGCGGCCTGCAGTTTGTCGCTCTGAGATTCGGCCGCATCCGATGCGCCCCCAGTGCGAACGGCTGCGACGGTACGCATGTATTCCTCATTGATAATTTCGCGCACCGTCTTGCGGTTGGCTTCCTCCTCGGCTTCGCTCTCCTCACGCTGGAAAAGTTCCTCAATAGCGGTGGCGGCCACCGTGAGCGAAGTGACCAGCGGTTCGCAGAGTATCTTCAGGTTCTTATCCGTCTGATCAAAGAACACGCCGTCGTCAATGGTTTTGGTGAGCACCACGATGGGCAGCGTTTTATTGAGTTTGCGGGCAGCATCCACCACATCCTTCGCTTCTGCCGCGGTTCCTGAAGGAATAACGAGCACGCCCGCGCTGAGCACATGCGCCTGAACGAGAACCATTGGATCGGACGGAGAGCCGAAAAGCACGCCGATGCCGGCCTCCCGCAGACGATCAACGGGCGCAGAACCGCCGCAGATCACAATCGTGCGGCGTTTGGCTTTAAGGAGTGAATCAAAAAAGGCCTGAGCGCCGTCCTCCGGGATGCCGACAACAATCATCTGACCATCCAGAATCTCCCGCGGCGCATTTTCCGGCAGCTGCGAGAAAGGCGCAGGACGCATAGCCGCACGTCTTGCCCATGCATAGCGCGACGTGAAGATGCGCATCAGTTTGGGAGCCGCCTCAAAGAGCACCGGATTAAAGGCAATCGTAATGATCGAGGCTGCCACAATGATGCTCATCATCGAGCTGTCGACGAGATGAAGGGCAATGCCTTGAGCTGCAAGGATGTAGCTGAACTCACCAATCTGACCGTTGCAGGCCCCGACCGTAAAAGCCGTTTCCAGCGGCCAGCGGGCGATGGTGACGAAAGTGGTTGCAAAAGTCATCTTGCAGATGATGATGATGAGCACCACCAACGTGATTTCAATCGGATGCTGCAGGAACACGTGCCAATCCAGCATCATCCCAACGGACACGAAAAAGAGGACGGAAAAGGCGTCCTGCAGCGGCAGAGAATCTGTTGCCGCCCGATGTGCATAGCGGCTTTCCTGCATCACCATGCCGGCAAAGAACGCCCCCAGAGCGAAACTCACATTGAAAATGGCCCCGGCGCCGTAAGCAATGACGATAGCGCACCCCAGCACCGACAGCGTGAAGAGTTCGTTGGACCCCGTCAGCGCCACTTCCCGCAAAAGGCGAGGCATCACCTTGCGGCCGGCCACGAGCATCAGCACGACAAAAACTGCCGCCCAAATCAGCGTGGTCGCCACTTTCCAGGCCACAGCGCTCAAAGAGACGTCCGCCCCCTGTACAGCCTGTGCGAAGGGCGGCAGGCAAACGAGCAGCACCACGCTCATGAGGTCTTCCATCACGAGCCAGCCGATGGCCACCTGACCATTGATTTCATTGGTCATGCGGCGAAGTTCCAGAGCCTTCGTCACCACCACCGTTGAAGCGCACGAAATGGTGAGCCCAAAGAGCACTGCCGCACCAAACGACCAGTGCCAAAAACCCATGGCGACGCAGGCGCCCAGAATAGCCGTCACCATCATCTGAACAGCCGCCCAAGGCACAACGGCTGTGCGCACGTTCAGAAGATCTCTAACGGAAAAGTGCAGACCCACACCAAACATCAGCAGCATCACGCCGATTTCTGCGAGCTGCTCAATCATGGCTTCGTTCACAGGCGGCAGTCCCGGAATAATGCCTACTGCCACGCCTGCCAGAATGTAGCCCACCAGGGCGGGTGACCGAAGGAAACGTTCGGCGAGATAACCGAAGGGAAGCGCAAGGCCGAAGCCGGTTACGAGACTCGTGATAAGGGAATAGTTCTGCACGGCCCGTCCTTTTTCTTAAGTTGTGCGCGGCGCGTCAAAATTTATGCTGGTCCAAAGCTTTTGCGAAACACCGTCAGCCTGCTGGCGAAACGCATCAAGCAGAAAAATTTTACGCTTTGACCCTCATTTGGCGAAGCATTACTGACACTTTCGGAACAATTTTTCACGCCTGCGAGGCGTATAGCACCCATAACCTCTTATTCCCAAAAGCAAAGTCATCCGATGATGACTGAGCGGCTGAAACGCACGCACAAGTTTTGACTTTTCCCCATGACCTTTCCGCAGCCGGACGGGTAAAAAAATCCGGCTGAACGAATCCAGCCGGAGTTGAATTTTCTGAACGTCAGCGCGAAAGCACTAAGCCTTCGCTCTGCCGCATCAATTCATTGTCGGAACTTTACCCACGACCCCTTTGACGAGCCAGTTCATATTGAGGAGCACATCGTCGGGAGCCGTCTTGCCGGCCTCAACCACGGTCTGGCCTTCGTTCGTCACGATCGGCCCCGTGAAGGGTGAAAATTCGCGGGCCGCCATCTTGTTGTAGGCCGCCTGAATATCGTCCTGCACCGACTGAGGCGCATCCGAGCGGATGTCCACCAGATTCACCATGTGTTCGGGGATGCCGCCCCAGATCGACTGGGACTTCCAGGTGCCGTCCATCGCAGCATTGATTCGGCCGGTGTAGAACTCCTCCCAGCTCTGAACCACGCCGCCCAAAAGCATTGTCGGAGCAATGCGCTTCATAGACGTGTTGTAGGAAATCACCGGGACCTTCATATCTTCACCGGCAGCCACAACGGCCGGCGAATCGGTGTGATGCGTGAGCACGTCGGCCTTCTGACCGACGAGCGTCTTGGCGGCATCGGATTCCTTGCCCGGATCGTACCAAGCCGAAGTCCAGACTACGCGAACTTCAACATTGGGATTGACGCTCTGAGCGCCAAGCGTATAGGCATTGATGCCTTGGAGGACTTCAGGAATCGGAACGGCAGCGACGTAGCCCAAAACGTTCGTCTTCGTCATCGCACCAGCTAGTTTGCCGGCAAGATAACGCGCTTCATAAAAGCGGGCCGAATAGTTGGCCACGTTGGGTGCAGTCTTATAACCCGTCGCATGCTCGAACTTAACGTCCGGAAACTCCTTGGCGACCTTGAGAACCGAGTTCATGTAGCCGAACGAGGTCGCAAAGATGAGCTTGTTGCCCTGCTGCGCGAGGTCGCGAAGCACGCGTTCGCTGTCAGCTCCGGCGGGAATGTTCTCTACCGTCGTGAACTTTACTTTGTCGCCATATACCTTTTCGAGCGCGATACGGGCGAGGTCGTGCTGACGCGACCAGCCTTCCTCACTCGCCGGACTCACATAGACAAAAGCCACTTTGTAGGGGCCTGCAGCTTTATCGGCGGGAGCGGCAGCGGTCTTTTCCGGTGCGGCAGCCTCTTTGGGTGCTTCGGTTTTGTCGCCGCAGCCCGCGAGCATCGCCGCAGCGGCGCCGGCCAGGACCAACTTCAAAGCAGTACGCTTCTGCATCATTGGAGAACTCCAAAAACAAAAATTCGAACAATGAATTGGGACCGATATCTGAGCACTCGGCTGAAAAGCCGAACCTGCATCTCAATATGCGGTCCCAACGATGAACGTCAATGAATATTAGCTTCCGCTCGGAAGTTTGCCGGCCACGCCTTTGGCGAGCCAGTTCATCGTGAGCAGATCGGCGTCGGTAGCCTTCTGTCCTTCAGCCAAGACCTGACGGCCAGTATTGACAACAACCGGACCGGTGAACGGATGGAACTCGCGGGCTGCCATCTTGTCGTATGCAGCCTTAATGTCTGCCTTGACGGCATCCGTCGCCTTAATGTCCACGAGGTCGATCATGTGTTCAGGCGCACCGCCCCAGATGGACTGAGGCTGCCAGGTTCCGTCCATGACGGCCTGAATGCGGCCGGCATAGAACTCATCCCAAATATGAATAACGCCGCCAATCAGCATCGTGGGCGCAGCGCGCTTCATCGAAGTGTTGTAGGAAATCACCGGGATCTTAGCTTCTTCACAGGCCGAAGCAACCGCCGAAGAATTGGTGTGATGCGTAATAACGTCGGCACCCTGACCAATCAGCGACTTGGCAGCATCGGACTCCTTGCCCGGGTCATACCAAGCGGAGGTCCAGACAACGCGGACCTCAATGTTGGGATTGACGCTCTGAGCGCCGAGCGTATAGGCATTGATGCCCTGAAGCACTTCTGGAATCGGCAGCGCGGCAACATAGCCGAGGATATTGGACTTGGTGGTTGCACCCGCGAGCTTGCCCGCAAGATAGCGGGCTTCATAAAAGCGCGCGGAATAGTTGGCCACGTTGGGCGCAGTCTTATAGCCCGTAGCGTGCTCAAACTTCACATCCGGGAATTCCTTGGCGACCTTGAGAACAGAGTTCATGTAGCCAAACGAAGTGGCGAAGATGAGCTTATTGCCCTGTTGAGCCAAATCACGCAGCACGCGCTCGGCATCCGCATTTTCGGGAATATTCTCAACGGTTGTCACCTTGATCTTATCGCCGAACTTCGCTTCAACCGCGCGGCGGGCAATGTCATGCTGAGTAGACCAGCCTTCTTCATTGGCCGGGCTCACATACATGAAAGCGACTTTCAAAGGCTCCTTCGCAGCTGCTGGAGCAGCAGCGGTCTTAGCGGGCTCAGCCGCCTTCGGCGGTTCAGTCTTCTCACCGCAGGCCGTGAGCGCCAAGGCGGCAGCACCAGCGAATGCTAGCTTGAAAGCAAAGCGCTTGTTCATCTTCGTTGACTCCTTTTGAGAACAATGAAATTAAGAAAAACTGTTGCCCGAAAAAACTGAACTCTTGGCAGCGCGTCAGCCCGCTGCAGGTTCTCAGCCTTTAGGCGAAAAAGGTTTGCCGAGCGACGCAGGAACGTTGAGGCGAATCCAAGCGGGGTTCCGGGAAATCAGCACAAGCACGAGAATCGTCGCGAGATAAGGCGTCATTGCCATGAACTGCGGCGAAATGGAAATGCCCATCCCCTGGAAGGCGAACTGCAGCATCGTCACGCCGCCGAAAAGGTAAGCGCCGACAACCACGCGCAGCGGCCGCCAGGTTGCAAAAGTCACCAGTGCCAATGCAATCCACCCGCGGCCGGCCGTCATGCCTTCGACCCAGAGCGGCGTATAAACCAACGACAAATAAGCACCCGCCACACCCGAGCAAAGCGCGCCGAAGAGCACAGCAAAGAGTCGGATGCGCAGCACCGGGTAGCCCAGCGCAAAAGCGGACTGCGGCGACTCGCCGACAGCGCGAAGCACCAGACCCGCACGCGTTCTGAAAAGGAAGTACCAAACTGCAGCGATCAGCACCCAGGCGCCGTACACCAAGATGTGCTGCGAAAAGAAAGCTTCACCAAAGAATGGAATATTTTCGAGCCCGGGAATGCCCGACACACTGCGCTCCGCGAGCGCCTGTCCCTGGAGCGGTTTGCCGATAAAGGCCGAGAGTCCCGCGCCGAAAAGCGACAATGCAAGGCCAGCGGCATATTGGTTGGCATGCATGCCGAGCGTAAAAAACGCAAAGAGGAGTCCGAGCAGAATACCGACGCCCGCGCCGGCGAGGAACCCGAGCGCAAAGGAACCCGTAGAAAGCGTGACGGTAAAACCCGTGACCGCACCCATGAGCATGATGCCCTCAATGCCAAGATTGAGAACACCCGACTTCTCATGAATCACGATGCCTGCCGCCGCGATAAGGAGCGGCGTGCCGGCATTTAAAGTCGAGGCAATGATGGAGGCAGCAATCGACATTTATCGAACCTCCTTGCCCGCGTCAGCCGAATGGCCTCGCCAGGAGAGACGGTAAAAAATCATCGTGTCGCAAGCGAGAATGAAAAAGAGAAGGAGTCCCTGATACACGCCCGTGATCGAACTCGGCAGCCCCAGACGGCTCTGCGCCAATTCGCCGCCAAGATAAAAGAGTGCCATGACAAAGGCTGCAGGAATACAGCCAAGCGGCGAGAGACGCCCGACGAAGGCCACAATGATGGCCGCAAATCCATACCCCGGAGAAATAGTCGGTGTGAGCTGACCAAGAGGACCAGAGGCTTCGATGCCGCCAGCCAGACCAGCAAGCGCCCCGCAAATGAGCATGGATGCCCAAATGAGTTTGCCCGGATGGTAGCCCGCATAGCGCGCAGCAAAGGGCGCCATGCCGGAGACCTTGAACTGAAAGCCGAGCGCCATTCGATCCATCAGGAGCCATACGCCCACCGCAGAAAAGAGCGCCAGCAGCGCACCGGCATGGAGACGAGTTCCCTCGAGCACCGGCAGCATCGCCCCTGTTTCAAAAAGCTTCGTCTGAGGGAAACCAAAACCCATGGGATCGCGCATTGGTCCCTGTACGCACCAAGCGAGCAGAAACTGCGCGACATACACCAGCATCAGAGAAACGAGAATTTCGTTCGCATGAAATCTGTGACGCAAAAGCGCCGTGAATCCGCCCCAGACCGCACCGCCCACGGCTGATGCGAGCATCACAAGAACGACATACCAACGGCCCCAAGACGGATCACAGGCGAGCGCCACCACGCCGCCCGTAATGGCGCCGGCGATCAGCTGGCCTTCGGCGCCAATATTCCAAACGTTGGCCTTGAAGCAGACCACAAGGCCCGCAGCGCAGAGCAGCAGCGGCGTCATCTTGACAGCGATTTCAGTCCATCCGCGCAGCGAATCGAGCGGCGCGATAAAAAAGACGCCCAGCGCCTTTACGGGATCCTGACCCAATGCGGCAAAAAGACAAAAGCCCGTAAAAACTGTGAGCGCAAAGGCAATCACAGGAGAAAGCCAAGCCAGTGCACGAGCGGGCTCGGTGCGCGGCGTCATGGCAATCGGAAACTGAAGCATAATCAGTGCGCCTCCGAGGTTTTCTGCGTGAAGGGAGAGTCTGGCCAGAGACCGGACATCCAGCGGCCGACTTCCTCAATGGAAATCGTGGTCTTTGGCACCGCCGGAGACAGCGCTCCGCGGTACATCACGGCAATACGGTCGGAGATCTCAAAGAGTTCGTCGATTTCTTCACTGACAACGATGATCGCAGCGCCGTCGTCGCGCAGTCGGATAAGGCTGTTGCGGATAACGGCAGCAGCACCAACGTCGACACCCCAAGTCGGCTGATGAACCAAGAGAACCCGAGGACGATTGAGAATCTCACGTCCCATAATAAATTTCTGAAGATTGCCGCCCGACAGACTGCCGGCAGCTTTTTCAGCATTCGGCGTCTTCACGTGAAAGCGCTCAATGACGAGATTGGCAAAACTTCTTGCGCGGTCGCGGAGAATAAAGCCGCTGCGCACCAGCGAGTCGCCGGTGAGATAGGTATTGGCCGTGAGCGACAATTCCGGCACTGCCGCATGACCGAGACGCTGCTCGGGCACATAGCGCAGTCCGGAAATACGGCGGGCATGCGTATCGAGCTCTCCGACGGGCGAATTAAAGAGCAAAACGCGATCAGCCTCGCACAGATACTCCCCTGAAGCTGCCGCCATAAAGCGAGCCTGACCGTTGCCCGAGATGCCGGCAATGCCAACGATTTCACCCGCACGCACGGCAAGCGATACATCTTCAATACCGCAGACGCGCGTCGATCCGAGCGCGCTGACATGACGCATCTCAAAAACCACTTCGCCAGCCTTGGCCGTGCCTTCGCGCACCGTCGGCGGATCATTGCCGATCATAAGGCGGGCAAGATTTTCCTCGCTTTCAGCCTTCGGATCAACGCTCGCCACAACTTTGCCTGCGCGAAGCACAACGCAGCGGTCTGCAAGCTCACGGATTTCATCGAGCTTGTGTGAAATAAAGAGAATGGAGACACCCTCGCTCGAAAGCTGATGCAGTGTCTTGAAGAGCTTGCGCACTGCCTGCGGCGTGAGGACGGAAGTCGGCTCATCCAGAATGAGGAGCTTCGGCTTAGTCATCAGCGCGCGAAGAATCTCAACGCGCTGGCGCTCACCCATGGAGAGTTCCATCACAACCGAGGCGGGATCCACCTCTAAACCGTACTTTTCGCCGAGCAAGCGAATTTCACGTTCGATCTCTGCAGCCGAAATACCGGTCGAAAGACCAAGCGCTACATTTTCCGTAACCGAAAGCGTATCGAAAAGCGCGAAATGCTGGTGCACCATTGCGATGCCGAGTTCACGCGCCTGTGCAGGGGTTTCAACGCCGAGCGGATGCCCGTCAAAAGAAATTTCGCCCTCGTCTGGACGGGCGGCACCGTAGATGATTTTCATCAAGGTGGACTTGCCCGCGCCGTTCTCGCCGAGGATGGCGAGCACCTCACCGGGCGCAATATCAAGCGATACATGATCGTTTGCTGTAATGCCCGGATAGCGCTTCGTAATGTTGCGAAGGCTTAATCGTGGAGTCATGCCGATGTGGTCGGGCGCTTCAAAGGCGGCCGAATGGGATGAGAGTTGAACCGATGCGCCCATAGTCTCCGTCATCTTTCGGAAAGGGAAAGTGCGCCCGATTGAAGCCCATTATTTTACTGGTTGCGAGGCGCGTCTTCATCAAGTTATTTCTTTTTCAACTTGTGTTTTCACCTTATTTAATCATCACGCAAATACGGCATACACCCTTAAAACACTTGCACTTTCCCTAAAACGAATGCACAATTCCCCTTCTCAGTGCGCCAGTAGCTCAGTTGGATAGAGTATCTGGCTACGAACCAGAGGGTC
>ERZ1673703.2529-NODE-2529-length-11215-cov-13.099731_pt1 | contig 11215 bp, 9 predicted proteins | sample MGYA00580233_ERZ1673703 | MGnify/ENA primary metagenome ERZ1673703 (study PRJEB41218, sample SAMN15661748) | gut metagenome | host: Homo sapiens | place: Canada: London | collected 2015-08-20/2019-03-30 | study: EMG produced TPA metagenomics assembly of... | reverse complement strand
CTCCCGCCTTCAGCACAACGGTGCCACCAGCCGCAGCACCGCGCTGTACAGCGTGCCAAAAAATCCGGTCCGGCAGTCCGCCAGCGTCACCGCGGCACTTTCCTTTTCGATCTCCGCCAGATCGCGCCGCACATCGTCCAGCACCGCGCCGCCGTAGAGCAGCACGCTGTTCTCAAAATGCAGGTACAGGCTGCGGTAATCCAGATTCACCGTGCCCACCGCGGCAATGCGGTCATCCACCAGCCAGGTCTTGGCGTGCAGAAAGCCCGGCGTGTAGCTGTAAATTTTAACGCCTGCCCGCAGCAAATGCGGGAAATAGCTCCGCGTCAGCTGGTAGATCGTCGGCTTGTCCGGCACGCCGGGCGTGTAGATGCGCACATCGACGCCGCGCTTGGCCGCCAGCCGCAGGCAGGACAGCAGGTCGTTGTCCAGAATCAGGTACGGCGTGCAGATGTACAGCCGCTTCTGCGCCTGGTTGATAAGCTCCAGATACACGTTCTTCGCCACGGCCTCGCGGTCCACCGGGGTGTCGGCAAAGGGCTGCACCAGACAGTCCGTTTCCACCGGCACGGCGGCGGGCAGGTCGCAGCCCGCGTCCAGGTCCTCGTCGGGGTATTTTGCCTTCCAGAACGTCAAAAAGATGTTTGCCAGACTCGCTGCGCCGGGGCCCTCCAGCCGGACGCCGCTGTCCTTCCAGTAGCCGAACCGCACGATTTTATTGATATACTCGTCCGCCAGATTCACACCGCCCGTAAAGGCGATCTGTCCGTCGATGACCATGATCTTGCGGTGGTCGCGGTTGTTCATGACCAGGTTCAGCACCGGTACGCAGCGGTTGAAACTGAACGCCCGGATGCCGTCGGCCCGCATCATCTCGGCGTAGTTGTGGGGCAGCAGGCTCAGGCAGCCCGCGTCGTCGTAGATGACCCGCACGTCCAGCCCTGCCGCGGCCTTCCGGCGCAAAATCTCGTGGATCTGCCCCCACATCTCGCCCATGCCGATGATAAAGCTCTCCACATAAATGCTGTGCTGCGCCCCCTGCAATGCGGGCAGCATATCGGCAAACATGCTCTGCCCGTCCGGGTAATATTTCGCCGCCGTGCCGCCGCAGACCGGCATCGGGCCGTAGTCGTGCAGGTAGCGGGCCGTCAGCGCGGCGCGGGGGTCCTGCCGCTGCAAGGCCGCCGCGGCGTCGGGGTCGTCCTTCCGCGCCGGGGCCATTGCGTCCTCGGCGCGCTCCAGCCGGTGGCGCAAGCCCAGCGCCGGGCGCTTGTTGCCCCACAGCAAGTACAAAATGCCGCCCTGCACCGGCATAACAGCAAACAGGATCATCCAGCTGATCTTAAACTCCGGCACCGTGGAATCCTGCCGGATCAGCGCCAGGCACATGATAATGCTCATGGCAACGCCCACGCCGCCGAACCATTTGGCGTAGTCCGCCAGCCAGTAGAACAGCGCAAACAGCCAGAACGCCTGCAGCAGCAGAAGCACGCCGGTCACAACAATGCGGCTGAGCACCAGGTTCAGCACCCGGCGCAGCATCGGACGCCAGTTCCGTTTTTTCATACAAACCTCGTATACAAATGCAAAAAGCCGCACGTCATCCCCCAAAGGACGGCGTGCGGCAGACTTCCTTTTTACAATTACAGGCGGTCAATGGCGGCCATGCAGTCGTCCATGGACAGGAAGGTCACGGCGCAGTTGGAGCCGATAAACCACCGTTCATCCCCATTGCAGACGATTTTGCGGATAAGCTTGCCGTGGTACTCAGTCTGGATGTAGATCCCGTTGGGCACTCTCTTTCCCTCCCATATCTTGTAGTGTGGGCCGGGCGGCTGCCTCATATCATGGGCTTTCCGCACCGCGGCTGTACTTAAATTATGCCACAAATGCCCGCTTTGTGCAAGGTGCTTTTTGCTGTAGTTTATGTACGAATCGCCCCATTTTTTGGCATTACGCACAAAGGGTGCATAACAGCGGGCTTTTTGGCGTGTCAACTTTACCGCGAATGCACCAAAACAGCCTTTTTTCACGAAATTTGTAAAAAAATGTTGCGGGATTCCGCGAAACGTGTATAATATAAGATAGTATATTGTGTAGCAGTATCCATATATACTGCCCGATTTTACCATAAGTGACCGGAGGAGCTTAGCTATGACAAAACTGGAAACGCTGCAGTTAAAACTGACTGCGACCCGCGTGCGCATGGGTGTGATCGAAGCCACCCACGGTGCCGGGTGCGGTCATCCGGGCGGCAGCCTGTCCGCGGCGGACGTTCTGACCTATCTGTATTTCCGCGAAATGCGCATTGACCCCGAACAGCCGCAGGACCCCAACCGCGACCGTTTTGTACTTAGCAAGGGCCACTGCGCCCCCGGCCTGTATGCCACGCTGGCGGAGCGCGGCTTCTTCCCGGTGGCCGACCTGCCCACGCTGCGCCACTCCAACAGCTACCTGCAGGGCCACCCCAACATGAACACCGTCCCCGGTGTTGACATGAGCACCGGTTCCCTGGGCCAGGGTGTTTCCGCCGCCTGCGGCATGGCGCTGGGTGCCAAAAAGCTGGGCAGCGACATCAACGTCTACACCCTGCTGGGCGACGGTGAGATCGAAGAGGGCGAATGCTGGGAGGCGTTCATGTTCGCCAACCACTACAAGCTCGATAACCTGTGCATCATGATCGATGTCAACGGCCTGCAGATCGATGGCGCGACCCGCGACGTCATGAACTCCGAGCCGCTGGACCACAAGATGGATGCCTTCGGCTTCAACACCATCGTCTGCAACGGCAACTCCTTTGCCGACCTGGAGCAGGCGTTCAAGATGTTCGACCTGTCCCACGGCAGCGGCAAGCCCACCTGCTTCCTGCTGCGCACGACCAAGGGTCTGGGCGTCAGCTATATGGAAAACGCCGTCGATTGGCACGGCAAGGCCCCCAACGACGAAGAATACGCCCAGGCTATGACCGAGCTGCGCGCCGCCCACGCCACGCTGGAAAAGGAGATCGAGTTCAACAATGGCTGATATTAAAAAAATTGCTACCCGTGTCAGCTACGGCAACACGCTGGTAGAGCTGGCCCAGCAGGGCGCTGACAATCTGGTGGTTTTTGACGCCGACCTGGCCGCTGCCACCAAAACCGAAATCTTCCGCAAGGAGTACCCGGATCGTCACTTTGACTGCGGTATTGCCGAGCAGAACATGGTCGGCGTCGCCGCCGGTATGGCCACGATGGGCTATGTCCCCTTCGTGTCCAGCTTTGCCATGTTCGTTGCGGGCCGCGGCTTTGAGCAGATCCGCAACTCCATCGGCTACCCGCACCTGAACGTCAAGATCGCTGCCACCCACGCGGGGCTCTCCGTCGGTGAGGACGGCGCGTCCCACCAGTGCTGTGAGGACATCGCCCTCATGCGCTCGATCCCCGGCATGGTGGTCTTGAGCCCGGCTGACGATGTGGAGGCCCGCGCCGCCGTCATCGCCGCCTACAACTATCAGGGTCCCGTCTACCTGCGCTTCTCCCGTCTGGCCACGCCCGTTTTCCACGATCCCGAGACCTACGAGTTCCAGATCGGCAAGGGCGAGAAGCTGACCGACGGCTATGACATTGCCGTCATCTCCACCGGCCTGATGACCAACGAGGCTCTGCGCGCCGCCGTGCTGGCCAAGCGCCAGGGCATGAACGTCCGCGTCATCAACATGCCGACCATCAAGCCCATCGACGAGGAGATCATCCTGACCGCCGCCCGCGAGTGCGGCCGCATCATCACCGTCGAGGAGCACAGCATCATCGGCGGCCTGGGCGAGGCCGTCTGCTCCGTCGTCAGCGAGAAGCTGCCCGTCCCCGTGCGCCGCATCGGCGTCATGGATCAGTTCGGTCACTCCGGCCCCGCCAATGAGGTCCTGCGTGACTACGGCCTGACCGCTGACAACATCGTCAACGTCATCCGTGACATCGTCCGCCCGGACGCGAAGGCCTGATTTTCCATCACAAGTACAACAGCCCCGAAAGGCAACTGCCTTCCGGGGCTGTTTTTGTAGGGGCAAACATTGTTCGCCCGTCAACCTTGCCGCGCCGTGCACTTTCCGGGTCGATGCGAGCATCGACCCCTACACCGTAGGGGCGGATTCCATATCCGCCCGGGAGCCTTGTGGCCGGCTGCATATTCTGCGTGCGAACAAGGTTCCCCCTGCATCACAGCTCTCTTAAAATTGCTCCACCCTGAATACCCTTGCCCCGCTGGCCTTGGCCGCGGTCAGGCCGATGCCCGAGTCCTCAAAGATCATTGTATCGGCGGGCGTAACGCGGAAATGCTCCATCGCCCGGCAATACCCCTCCGGGTCGGGCTTCTGCTTTTCCACGTCCTCTCCGGTCACGATCAAGCCGAACCATTCCCGCAGCCCGAAATGCTCCAGCACCTCGGTGGCGTTCTGTTTGCTGCCGGTGGTCACGCAGGCCAGGTCATGCCCGGCGGCGCGCATCGTTTTCAAAATTTCCATCAGTGCCGTGTTCGGGCGCACCGCATCGAGAAAGTCACTGTACAGCGCCTTTTTCCTGTCATGCACGCGCTCCACATCGGCGGCGCTCGGCGTGCCGCCCATCAGCGGCGGCAGGAACCGTGTGTAATGTCCGCCGTTGCAGCGCTCGGCGTAATATTCATCGGTCACGGTAAAGCCCAGCTCCTCCAGCGCCGCGCGGTAGGATGCCGCGTTGGCCGGCACTGTGTCCAGCAGGGTCCCGTCCAGATCCACGCAAATCAGCATAGTGTCTCCTTTTTATGCTCCGAAAAATCCGCCACATCGTTGGCGACCATGACCAGCCCGGCGTAGAACATTGCCGCGCGCTTGCGGTCCTTGTTCAGCTTGTAGGGCATCAGCCGCAGCCAGTGGATGACCTCATGCATCAGAATGCTCTCGACCTGCTCCCGCGGGTAGCGGGCGCTCAGATCCTCCATCACGGCGGCCAACAGCGCGTCATAGGCCGCACTGCGCGTCAGCTGGAAGTCGATACGGTTGTCCTGCACGGCCACGCGCGGCGTTTTCATCATAAATTCGTAGCTGCCGTGCAGGCTTTGCAGCAGCTTGCCGTAATCCAGGAACGGACTTTCGTGCAGATTGCCGGTATTCGGGTCGATCAGATACCAGCTGTCGTTGTCGGTGCGGCAGATGATGTTCTCAATCGTCAGGTCGCCGTGGATCGTGCCCACGGGGTCCTTCGCAAACAGGTTGCGCAGCCGGTCATGGTCAAACATCCAGTCCAGCGCGGGCAGGTTCTTGTACTCCACGCCGTTGATGCGCAGCGTGTCATAGCTCATCAGCTCGCGCAGCATCCGGTCCTCATGCAGCTTTTTCAGGTTGCCGTCAACCTTCGTCTCGATGTACTTTTCGATTTTCTCCGCGTCCGCCGGAACCGCCGTCGGCTTGTAGAGCTTATCCTCCAGCGTCGCCAGCACCGCACGCAGGATGGCGCGGCTCTTTTCCACGGGGTTCGAGTGCAGATAGCGGAACATCCCCACGGCCTGCGGGTTGTAGACCATGTCGTACCAGCAGCAGCCGTCGGCCTCCTCGCTGCGCAGAATATCGCACAGCGGCAGGCGGGCTTGCCGGGCACGCAGCCAGTCGAGCTGCTCGGCCAGCTTTGCGCCGTCCTTGCCAAAGGCATATTTGCGGTAGAACGTCGATTGCGTGTCCATGCATAGCATCGTCGTGGCGTTCGACCCGGCGGAGTAGTCCTCCAAAATCGTAATGCCGCGGTTCATCTGCAAAAACCGCTTGACGTAGTCCTTGTTTTCCAGACCAAAATACCGGCTCAAGAACACCGCGCGGTCATGCTCGTCGGCCTGCGGCAGCAGGTTCAGGTAGCTTTCCCCGGCGGGGGCGGCCTGCGTGGCCTGGTTCATCGCGCCGCGCACGCCCTCGGGCAGCAGCGTGGCCGCCCACATGGCCAGCAGCGGCAGCACAAACCATGCCAGCAGCAGCCAGCGGGCCGCGGAGGCCGCCGTGCCCAGCGCACCGCCGGGCAGCAGCGCGGCAAAGTCCGCGGCGTTGCGCCCGAACAGCAGCCCGAACACATCCACCAGCTGCATCGGCTCCCCGGCCACGGTCAGTGCCGCCGCCAGCGCGGTGTAAGAGCCCAGATACGCCGCCCACATCAGCAGTGTATTGACGACCAGCCGCCCGATTTTCACGCGGCCCAGATCCTTGAAGGTATTGATGAGGCTCCAGAAGAACATCATGCCGTCCAGCTTCAGCGTGTCGTTGAACAGCCCGCAGAACGCAAGGCAGATCTTCTTCAAAAAATCCCGCAGCGCCACGACCAGCACCAAGCCCAGCCCAAGCAGCAGCGAGAACACAAGGTAATACCGCGCCGCGCCGTCCACCGGCGCACCGCCCAGCCCCAGCAGCCGGAACGCAATAAACCCGAACGCCACAAACCAGACGTCGAGGAACCGATCCATGATGACCGTCGCCAGCGCAAAGCCGATGCCGCTCTTCATCCTGCGGCCCGTGTAGACCGCGCGGAAGGCATCGCCCAGATGGAACGGCAGCACAAAGTTCAGCGCATAGCCGCCGGCCATGCCGCGCAGCATCTGCCCGCGGGGCGGGCGCTCATAAATGCGGATGAACTGCTCCCACCGCAGCAGGCGGAACGCATGGCCCACCAGCACCAGCAGCAGGGCCAGCAGCAAAAAAAGTGCAAGCATCAGCCTGTGATCCTTTCCGATTTCAATTTCCGTTTCAGCACTGCGTACAGCACCGCAGCCGCCGCCACCGCATACCCGGCGATAAACGGCGTCAGATAGTACATAAAGTAGGTGTCCGGCGCGGTCAAAAACACAAGCGGGATGCGTGCAAAAAACGTGCCTGCGGCAAAAAACAGCATCCAACGCCGCTGCACCAGCAGCACCGCCAGTGCCAGGCCCAGCAGCACGAACGGCGGCAGCATCCACCACGTCAGGTCGATCAGCCCGCCCGCAAAGTCGGTGCTGGACGCCATATCCACAATAAACGTCCGGCGCAGCTCCTTGTTCAACGGCTGCACGGCGGCGCTGTCCTGCAAAAAGCTCTTTTGGTCGTCCTGCGTCGGCTCGCCCTCATACAGCAAGAATGCCGATGCAAACGCGATCTTCTGGTTGGACTGGCCGTTCTGGCGCTGGCGCAGCGTGTTGTAGAACACACCCGCACGCTCCCGCAGCATGCTCTTGGGATACTTGAGGGCCAGCTTTATAATGGCCTTCTGGCAGGCCGACCAGTCCTCCGCCGAGCCGCCGCGCCCGGCGATCATCCCCCCGCGCAGTTCATTGCCGTGGGTCTCGGGGTTGGCGCGGCAGAATTCCACATCAAACACGCGGTCAATGTCGGCCAGCGCCTCGGCGTCCTCCACGGGGTCGGCGTCCTGTACCAGCGCCGCCGTCTGATAGCACAGTGCGATCATCTTGTACTGCCACGCCTCGCCCATCAGCGCGCTGCTGTAGCGGGAGCAGACGAAATACCCCACCAGCACCAGCGCCGTCACCGCGCCCACCGCCAGCGGGCGCAGCAGCCTGCGGGTGCAGAGCAGCGCCAGCAGCACCGGGATGGCGGCCAGATAGTAGACGCACTCGCTGCGCCACGACGCAGCCAGCGTGCCCAGAATCACGATAGCGGCCAGCTCCTTTTTGTTCAGCTTCGTGCCGCGCAGGTACATGGCCACCAGCATGAACATAAAAAACAGCTCGGTCCACGTTGACCAGGTCGTGCGGAAGGGCTGCTGGGTGTGCATCAGCACGGGCGGCAGCAAAAACGGCAGGTAGACCAGCGCAAACCACGCCGGGCGCACCGGACGGGTCAGCCGCTTTTCGGCCAGGTCCTGCGCCGTGGCCGCAAAGCAGCCCACAATGCCGCTGATAAGCAGGTTCTGCACCAGCACGACGCCGCCGGGCATCGGCACAAACATCAGTGACAGAATGAACGCGCCGCTGGTCAGAAAGTGCTGCCATGAGTTGGGCTGCAGCGTCCGCGCCAGATACAGCACGGCCAGGTCATCATTGCCCCAGATGCCGGGCCAGACGATGAGCAGGATGACCAGATTCACCGCCAGATACGGCAGCGTCCAGGCCACCCACCGCCGGGCAAATTTGTCCCCGGCGCGCAGCTTCTGCACCAGCGTCACCGCGCCGTGCACCAGCCCGAACGCCAGCACCAGAAACAGCGCCTTGTAGACAAAAAACGCCGGCGTGCGCCAGTCATAGCGGAAGAACAGCCTGTCCGTTCCCAGCGTCAGGGCGCACCACAGCACCGCAGCCGCCAGCTCCGCCGCCGTTCGCTTTTTTGCAGGTGTTTTCATTCTTACTCCTTCAGGTCAGCGCGTCAAAACCGGCCTTATTGGCGGGTGCCTCCGCCGCGCGGTACTCGTCCGGCGTGCCGAACGGCAGATGTAAATCACACGCAAAGCCCGCAATTCTTGCGCCCTGCGCGGCCAGCACATTGTAAATGCCGGAGACAAAAAATTCCTTGTACTCGCAGTTTTTCAGGTATTCGGCGCAGGCATCGGCGTAGGTTTTCTTATCCTTGAAATAGTACGCGCCGCAGATGGCATCATGGCTGACGACCTGCTTTTCCACCGTGTGGCAGACATTGCCGTCCGCGCCGTACTGCAGATAGCTGTACGCGGGGGAATCGCTCTCAAACGTCAGCAGTGCGCCCTCCGGGCCGTTTGCAAAGCCGCCCTTAGCGCAGAACTCGTTGAACGCCCTGCACACAAACAGATGGTCGCAGTCGTTGAACAAAATCGGCTCACCGTCTGGCAGGCCCTCGCAGCCCTTCAGCGCCGTGACGGCCGCGCCCTCGGTCACCTCGGGCAGCGCCACAATGCGGGCCGCGGGCCAGTACGCCTTGATTTTTTCGTCGATGGCAAAGTCGCGGATATGCTCCTCGAGCACCACAAACGTGAGGTCCGCGCAGTCCACAAACTTTTCCACGCTGCGCGCCGCCCAGTAAAAGAACGGCTTTCCGTTAATCTCGATCAGCGGTTTCGGGCAGACGAAGCCGTTTTTAAAAAACCGGCTGCCCCTGCCGGCCATGGGTAAGATTAAGTGCAGCTTATTCATGTAAGCACCTGCCTTTTCAAATAATAAAGAATAAATAAGAAATAATAAATATGGTGGACCGCGTCGCTGGCGCTCCGCTCAAAAAAGCTCACGCCGCTGCAAACATCCCGGGCGGATATAGAATCCGTCCCTACGTTTTGTTTTTGCCCTGCGGGGCAAAAACTCCACCTTCTTTATTATTTATTATTTCTTATTTTTTATTTGCTTTCCAGCCCCGCCAGCATCCGCGTCTCGGCCTCAATGACTCTGCCCAGCCCCGTCTCAATATCGACCTGCGGCTGCCAGCCGTAGACCTCGCGGGCGTGGGTGTTGTCGCACTGGCTGAACTTGTTGACCTCGTGGTCCAGGATCTCCGGTTTGATGCCGTAGGCCCCGCCGTACAACTCGGGGTACTTGGCCCAGTAATGGCTGCTCGGGCAGTATTTGGCCTCAATATTTTTGCCCATCAAGCGGTTTGCAATGGCGTACAGCTCGCGCACGGAATAGCTCTGGTTGCTGGACACGTTCACCGCGTCAAAGCCCTTCTGCGGGTGTTCGACGACGCGCAGCGCCAGCGCGATCAAATCATCCACGTAGATGTAATCGCGGCGCTGGTTGCCGTCGGAGTGGAACTCCGGCGTGCGGTCATAGTACAGTTCGCGGATCATGTAGCCGACGAACGGCGGCTGCTTGCGCAGGCAGTCGATGTGCGGGCCGTAGACGTTGGCAAAGCGCAGGCAGGTCACAGTCATGCCGTAGGTGTCGGCAAAGCTCTGGGCAAAGCGCTCACCGCAGTATTTCGTGTTCGGGTAAATGAGCGTCGGCGGGTTGAACTTACCCTCCACCGTCGGGAACTCGGTCTCGTTCTCGTACATGGCGTTGGTGGATGCCTGCACGAGCTGTTTGATGCCGGTGCGGCGGCCCGCCTCCAGCAGGTTGACCAGACCCAGGGTGTTGACCTCAATGGCCTGCACGGGGTCGCTCTGGCAGTCCGGCAGCGGCGCAATGCCCGCAATGTTATACACAACATCGAACTTTTCCGCCTCGAACAGAGCCAGCATCCCGGCCTTGTCGCGGATGTCCATTCTGCGCACCTCTGCGCCAAAATCATGGTCGTCAAACTTCAGGTTGTCCGGATTGCCGTAGGAGAAGTTGTCAATGCCGACGACCTCGTCCCCGCGCTTCCACAGCGTATGCCACAGCTGGCCGCCGATAAACCCGGCAGCGCCCGTCACCAGAATCTTCATACCAAAGCCCTCCTTACAGGTTGGAAGCTACGACCTCGTAGCTGTAATCCTCAATGATTTTCTCGCGCCATTCGCGCTCCACAAAGGCCCGCGGCCCGGCCAGATACTTGCCGCAGAGCTTGAGCAGGCTGATGCCGAAGCTCGTCAGCTTGTTGTTGCTGACCTGATCCTCCTCCCGCCAGCTGATGGGGAAGAACAGCACCCGCTGCTTCATCTGGCAGAGCGCCAGGATCATGCAGTCGTTAAAATACAGCGTATCCGGGAACTTTTTGTAGTACTCGTTTTTCAGCGGTTCCACGGCATACAGGTTCAGCCCGCTGCCCAGATCGGTGATTTTTTTGCGGGCCACTAAGCTAAAGAGCCAGTTGAAGCCGTAGTTGCCCCAGGTGCGCAGCGCACTGTAGCCGCCGGTCTTGCTGCCCTTCATAAAGCGGGAGCCAAGGCAGCAGTCGTATTTTTTGTAGGTGCCGTCGTTCAGAATCGGCAGCAGGTCCGCAATAGCGCCCTGGTCGTCGCCGTGCAGCACGACCAGATGCTCGTACCCGTGGGCCGCCGCGTAGCCGAACGCGACCTTGTGGCTGCCGCCCAGACCGTAGTTCTGGTCATTGCGCAGCAGGCGGACCGGCGCGTCGGGGTGGCGGGCCATCCAGTCCTGCACGGCGGCCTCGGTGCCGTCGGCAGAGCGGTTGTTTACGACGATGCACTCCCCCACCCACGGGGCAATGCGCTGATCCAACAGCTGCGAAAGCACCCGCGTGACCTGCTTTTCGCAGTTATAGGCAGGGATAAAAACCAGCAGTTTTTCCATGGAAAGCTCCTTTTCTGCACACAGTTCTACATAATAAAGATTATACAACACCGCGCCGCCAATCGCAAGAAAAAAAGCCCCCTCTTGGGAAAAGAGG
>ERZ1673703.2524-NODE-2524-length-11239-cov-22.030579_pt1 | contig 11239 bp, 7 predicted proteins | sample MGYA00580233_ERZ1673703 | MGnify/ENA primary metagenome ERZ1673703 (study PRJEB41218, sample SAMN15661748) | gut metagenome | host: Homo sapiens | place: Canada: London | collected 2015-08-20/2019-03-30 | study: EMG produced TPA metagenomics assembly of... | reverse complement strand
TATATTGGGGCATGAGGTGAATTAAGCTCCACTCTTTGTCGTATTGCCCGTTTTCAAGGATTGCAAGGTCGATATCGGGGAAGCGGTTGCCTATTTCCGCATAATGTGTATCATATCCTCCGTCTCCGCCAATGTATATCTTTTGTGAAGGAGCTTCCAACAGGAAAGAAGCCCAAAGTGACTGGTTGGCAGTAAGTCCGCGGCCGGAGAAATGACGGGCGGGCAAACAATGTATCATAAAGCCGGGAGCAAGATGTGCATCTTCATTCCAGTCAAGCTCTACTATACGTTCTTTATCGAATCCCCAGTATTCAAAGTGTTCACCGACACCCAACGGGCAAATCACTGCTCCAATCCGGTCTTGTAGTTTTTTGACCGTGTTGTAATCCAAATGATCCCAATGATCGTGACTAATCACCAGATAATCAATGTCCGGCATATCATCCGGTGTATAAAGTTCCGTACCTTTGAAGGGCTTGTTGACAAAAGATACGGGAGAAGCGATACAGAATACCGGGTCAACCAATATTCGCTTTCCTCCCGTTTGAATCAGGTAAGATGAATGTCCGAACCATACCAATATTTCTTCATTACGGTCAATCTTCCGTAAATCCGTCTTTGTTGTTTTGACAGCCTGTTCGGGACGCAGACCATCTATCTTTTTGAAAATGAACTCCCAGATTCCGCTAAAACGTCCTCTGTCGGAAGTCATCAACAGGGTTTCGTGCAGGTTTTTAAATTCTCCGTTTCTATAATTAGGAGATTTCATGACTCTCTCCAGCCGTTCCCCACGAGGAGTTCTGCCAAAGCTAGGCTGATTGATAAAAATAACGACTGACACAGCCATCAATGCTATTATAACTAATATACATCCTATAATCATACGTGCTCTGAATTTCTTGGATATACTACGCATATAATTAATAACTGAATTATTTCACGCAGCAAATATACAGGTATTCAGAGAGCCCGTTAGTATATATATTACAGATTGTTATACCATAATTACTGAAAGCAGTTGTCTGTTGTGTGTCAGTCGATTGTGTGAACAAACCTTTTTTTATTCAGTTCTTTAGAAATAAATCTTGTAACTGATGTTCGGAATCAGCCCTGCTCCATCCTTTTCTTCAATGACATTCATTTTTTCATTGTATTGATAAAAATGCATTCCGGTACGCATACCTACATTCAGTATCTTCAGAGAGAACTCGTGGGACATTCTTTTCTTATTAATCCGGAAGCTGATAGAAACATCGCCGTTAATAGACGGATTAAATCGTTTGGTATATGCCTTGCTTTCGTCAAAAACGATGTCGCGTTCTTCCTGGCTTTTTTCTTCATCCACAGGAGTGTAGCGTCCCCCTCCCTGAAAAAACAGGCGCCCGTTTATACTTAATACATTTTGTTTGAGTCTGCCGACCATCCATTCTTTTCCGGCGAGCAAGTTCACTAAATAACTTTTGTCCAGTCTTGTATTTCGCCAGATACGGTCTCCTCCCCTATACTTCGACTTGAATAATGAACCTGTAATCATATAGTAGAAGCCATTTTTCATATACTGCTCCAATGTTATATCTATTCCATAGTTTTTCGCTGTTCCGGTGCTTGTCAGGATCCGGTCTAAATAGAATTCTTCGTAATTAATAATCGAAAAGGAAGAATTCTTTTCCACCGGTATGTGGAACAGGTATTGATAATAGGGCTCTATTTTCAGATGGAGACTTTGATTAATATTCCAGTCGTAAGTAAATCCGAAATGATGTGCCTTAGAAAAATCCAGGTATCGGTTTGATTCCTTTTTACCATTGATTACCTGTTCGACAAAATAATAATCGAGCCTTTCCCTATGGCTGTGCAAACCGTAAGCTACCGCTAAAGAATGTGCAGGATTTATTTTCCATTTAAGTGCGACTCTCGGTTCTATCGACCAGTTCTTGTTTAAAGTAAAGTATTGTCCGGTAACTCCCAAACTGGTTGTCAGGTTATTGCTCAAGTTGATTACGGAACTGCTATACGCCGAAAGAACTGTACTTTCTCCACTACCTCTCGAAAGCTGCTCCATGGGTTGGTTTAATCCAAAATAAGGACTGACCTTATAATCAAGATCATATTTAAGTTCCGTAATGGTAATTCCCGTTCTATTGGTGTGTCGCGAACTGAATTTCTTGTTCAGATAAGAATTGAACACAAAATTCCATCTGCTGTTTTGAATATCTCCCACTTGGACAATGGTTCCATCGTCAGTCTGTAAATTGACTAGTGAATGATCTTTCGAATAGGTTGCAGATAGAGACGAACGGATATAGGTATTTTCATTAATTACATATTTATGAGTTAGCCCGCCTGCCAGTTTATCCAGTTTGTTAGATCCCGACGACCGGTCTCCCATCGTTTCCCATTCGGAACGATCCAAAACCTCTGCCTTGTTCCTGTCGATCAATCCTAATCCCCAGATCGAAAAGGTTCCGGCTTTACGTGTGGGGAAATTCAGTTTAAAGGCTAAATCCTGATATTTCAGGTTGATGTCATTGCCCGACGCCAGCGAGGTAGTGGAAAAACGGTAATTAATCAGGTAGGAACTTCCCCGCTTTTTATTGATAGGGCCTTCCGAAGCCAAATCTATCCCCATGAGTCCGACTTGAAAAGCGTGTTCGTACTTCTGATTATTGCCATTTCGCAGATGCATATCGAAAACTCCTGATAAGGCATTGCTGTATTCCGCAGGGAAAGCTCCGTTGTAGAAATCGGAGTTGCCGATGACTTGCGTACTCAAACCGGACAGGAATCCTCCGCCCAAACCTGATAAATCAGCAAAATGGGTAGGATTAGGTATTTCAATTCCCTCTAGTCTCCATTGGGTAAATTGTGGAGCGTTTCCCCGGATGGCAACCGCATTGGTACCGACATCTCCCGCTACTCCTGCAAATGCAGAACTCAACCGTGCAGGGTCGTCAAAGCCATTGGCAAATCGTGACGCTTCTTCGATACTAATCATACGTCCTCCTGTGATGGCCATCGGGTTGACAGTCCGGTCTTTTTTTATTTCCGGTTTGACAAGCACCTCGGCCAAATCCTGTACATTTTCATCCATCGGAATCTCTACAAATACTTCTTTGGAAGAAGTGACAGATACTTCGGTGATGATACTTGAGCGATACCCCATAAAAGTTGCCTGAATATTATAACGCCCTACCGGGACATTATTAATCCGGAAATTTCCCCGTTCGTCAGTCGAACCTCCCCGCGAGGGATCTTCTGTTATACAGACGGAGGCATATTCTATCGGCGTATTGGTTTTGGAATCAACAACAATTCCTCTTATGGTTTGAGTCAGTTTTTGTGTATCATTGTTGGCGGGCTTTTGCTTGTTATCCTGCAAAGAGATAATAATATGATATCCTTTTATCTTATATGCATATCCCGTTCCTTTCAATAGTTGGGTCATGGCTTTGTCGACAGTTGCATTTTTGAGAGATAAAGAGTGCTTCTTTTCGATATCCAGCTTCGATTGTTCATAAGCGATGCTATATCCGGTTTGTGTCTCTATTTGTGCAAAAGCCTCTTTTAATGAGATCTTTTTATTTTGTATGGTAATCTTTTTTTCTTTATTCTGTGCAACAGTTGTAAGAGAGAGAAAAGTAAAAAATAAAAAAATGGCGAGCTTACCTGCTCTTTTCTTCGTATTTATTCGATTCATTATTCTATATTTGTATGTTGATACTTCATTTTACGTCACTTGTTGAATGAGGGTAGACATTTCAGAACTGGGAAGAGGGTCTCAAGCTACTTCCCGGTTCTTTTTATTCATAGGCTGTTTCTTTTTTATGGTTGGGTTACTACTATTTTTTTTTCATACTGCTGATAATCAAAGCCGATTATATCTTTCAATATATTCAGTATTTCATCCAGGCTTTCATCTTTTAGAAACTTGACTGTATATCGTTTCGATGTGGGGATAGTTGCTGTATTATCAATCGTGGTGTTGTAGTGCCTTTCCAAGGTTCGGAATATTTCTCCGGCACTGGCATTGGTAAAGACTAGCTTTCCCACTATCCAGCAGTTGGTATCATTGGTATCTATCATTGATATATGGATGTCTGATGATTTTTTGTCGTATGTAAGCTGCTCATTGGGCTTTAGTATATGGGGAGGTTGGGACTGAACGCTCACTTCCACCTTACCGCTAGTCAATGTAGTAGTTATTTTCTCATCATTAGGATAGGCTTTCACGTTGAATCTGGTTCCGAGCACTTTCACCGAAAGTTGGGATGCTTCTACAATAAAAGGACTTGCGGTATCTTTTTTGACAGAGAAATAAGCTTCGCCGTCAAGCATTACCAAGCGTTTATCTTTGGCAAAAGTTTCCGGATATAAAATGGTACTTCCCGCGTTCAACCATACTTCCGAACTGTCTGGTAAGATCAGGTGTTTCTGTTCTCCGTAGGCAACGGATACTTCTATCATTTCGTTGTGGGGAGAAAGATAGTAGAACATTCCTCCTGCAAATAAAAACAAAGGAATAATAACGGCGGCAATACGGGCAAATTTCTGATAAGAAACTATGTTGGTGAGATGCTCCTTATTATATCCCGTTCTTAAATTTACCCGTTCCAATGAAGCATAAGTATTCGAATCGGCTTCTACGTCCAATTCATTCCAAAAATCCAGTGAAGCCTTAGCTTTCGCCTGCTGATTTTTATCTTTGATGATCCACTTCTGCACTTTCTCTTCCGTTTCGGATGGAAAACGGGCGGAGAGGAACATTTTGATGATTTTACTGATATTACTTTTCTTCATTTTTGCTGCACTTTACTATATATACAGTTTGGTGGCAAAAAGCTCAATAAGAAAATGAATATTTTTTTGAAAAAAGCAGGATGAGGACGAAAATGATCCTATAACAATGATACCAAAAAACATGAAATCACCTTCCGTATTTCTTTCAAAGCAAGGCTTAACTGGCTTTCAACATTTCTTTTGGTAGTATTCAGGCGTTCGGCAATTTCGGCATTGGATAGTCCTTCGTTACGGCTCAATGTATAAATCATTCTCCGTTGTTCAGGCATTCCCCCGACAAGTTTGTCAATCAGCATTTCCAGCTCCTTGGCAATAAGGTCTTCTTCAGAAGTAGAGCTATATTCTGTATCTTGGTTGTTGTTCAGATAGGCATCGCACACATATTTATGTTTCAGGAAGTTGATGGCTGCATTTCTGGCAATGGTGTGCAAATAAGAATGGAATGATTTGGATGTATCAATGGAATGACGATTGATCCAAAGATTGACAAATAAATCCTCTGTCAGCTCTTCCGCATCGGGCTCCGATTTTATATATCCGTCAATGAATGTTTTGGTTTTGTTGTAGTATGCTATAAAAATAGTCTCGAAGGCCTTGTGATTCCCATCCTGAAAGGCCTCCAGCGTTTTTATATCAATGTTGTTATTCATACTATCTCCCAATTTTCATTTCATTGGGACAAAAGAAGCAATAATTTATTTTATAAAGATGGTCTTTTTTGAAATATTAATGATATTAGAAAGATTTATTCTATTTTCAAGATTCTCTTCATCTCCGGACGAAAGCTGTCACCCCAGATTTCCAGTTGCTCAATCAGAGGAATCAGCGTCTTTCCCAATTCGGTGATAGCATATTCCGAATGGGGAGGAAGCTCCATGAATATCTTTTTGCTGATAATGCCGTGCATCTCCAATTCTTTCAGTTGTTGATTGATGACCCGGGGACTTGCCTCGGTAAATAAACGATGCAGCTCGCTGGGACGTTTCGGACCAGTGCATAATTCCTGAATGATGCAACTTTTCCATTTTCCCCCGATTACTTCCATCGTAATCTTTATCCCACAATCAATATCAAAAGGAATTTTCTTCTTATACATAGTTTTCTGCTTTTCTGCAAAAATAAGGATATCACTACAAAAACAAAAATAATAACCCCAAAATGTAGTATAGGGCTAAATTTATCAGTATATGAATAATTCGTCCCTACTTGCCGATGTTTCAGGTATTCCCTACTTTTGCTTCAAAAAGATGAGAAAGTATTTATTATCACTTGCATTAGTCGTTGGAGTCGTTTCAATGAATGCACAAGAAAAAGTAACAAACAATGTAAATATGGAAAATAAAAAATCAACTCTTCGTTTTATCTATCCTCAATGGCAAGGAGGAATTGTAGATCATTGGATGCCTGATATTCCGGCGGAAGATTCATCCAGAGGCTACTATCTGGGAGCACAGTTATTGAACTATTTAGCCCCACAGACCGGTCAGAATACGGTCGAAGTTCCGGTTTCACTGGATATAAATGACAGAGCGACGGAAAAAGGTATCAGTGCACGCAGTGTCATACTGAAGCAAACTAAAGCTGCGCTTGATCTGCTTAAAGAGAATCATCCGGATCGGATTGTCACTTTAGGAGGAGAATGTTCCGTAAGTGTTGTTCCGTTTACTTATTTAATTAATAGATACCCGGATGATGTAGCTATTGTCTGGATAGACGCGCATCCCGACATCAATCTGCCTTATGATGAATATAAGGGTTATCATGCAATGGCACTAACAGCTTGTTTGGGAATGGGAGATGAAGAAATTATGGAATTACTTCCGGGAAAAACAGATGCTTCCAAAGCCCTGATTGTCGGACTCCGCTCATGGGATGAGGGTATGCAGGAACGACAAAGAAAGCTGGGAATTAAAGGATTATCTCCACAGGAAGTTGCCAATGATCGTACAAAGATTATGGAATGGCTGAAAAGTACCGGGGTTTCGAAGGTGGTTATACATTTCGATATGGATGTATTGGACCCAGCAGAGATAATCGCTGCCGTAGGCATTGAGCCTAACGGCATGAAGATTGAAGAAGTGGTTCGTATCATTAATGATATATCCTCCGAATATGATCTGGTAGGACTTACAGTTGCCGAACCTATGCCACGAGTGGCAATCAAACTTAGAAATATGCTCAATCAGTTACCTCTATTGAAAGATTAAATCCCTCTTTGACGAGGACGGTAAAGAATACCGAATACATTCAGTAGATACCCCAATAAACACAATAATGGGGCAATACGTATGCGTGTCCCACTAAATATATCGGGATTATAGGCGGCAAGGGTACTCCCCTCGCCGCTCATTAATATATATCCTATGATAATCAATATTAAGCTGATAATTAAGATGACGTAATTTCTTTTGCCCAATACTGTTTTTATTTCTTCTTCTCTTATTCTTTTCGATCTCATATTCTTTGAATTTAGTTGTGATAATTCATTAGTTGAGTAAAGCGCATATATTTCTTTTCAAATTGCTGATTACTCTGTTCATATCTCTCTTTATCCATACTCTTCAGTAATTCATTACACTGATTCCATTGCCAGAACCTATACAAACAATCCTGTTGAACCATCCCTATCCGGTTATCTCTCAATGAGAAAGCCCAGTCGATATAATTTTCCGATTCTGCTATCAGATGATTCAATAGATCGGTCGCTTTCTGCGTTTCTCCTATGGAAGCATAAGCGGTGGCTATATCATACGAACCGCTCTCGTATACTTCAGGAACATTATATGCCGGAATAGCTTGCCCAGCATATTCCAATACTTTTCTGGCACGGATGTCGTCTCCTTGTTTCACCAATTCTTTAGCCAGTTGCGCAAAAAGCCTTCGATGAGAATAACAGATGCGCAGGGTTGTTTCGTCCAGATAAAGTCCGGGAGTATCCAATCCTCCGTATTTATATCTGTTCATCACATTCTCGTAGAGTTTCTCCGTATCTATGGCATATCCGTTGCCTTCTTTTACGTCTCCCCATTCTTTATAGTTGAAAGGAGTAAACCGGAATGCTAACCCTTCCTGAACAAAGTAGTCATCAAACTTCAGTTTACTGGAGTTGCCTACCGAGATAGCCATGTACAGGGGACGTTCCCAGTTACAGTTAGCTAGGATCTCGAGCATGAGTAAGTCCACTTTAGTCAACAGACGTATATTTTTTAGAGAAATAGACAGTTTATCCGGTATTGCATCTCTTAGTTCTTCCCTTTTTAAATGACGAATGGCTTCAGGCAACATCATTCCAGAACGGAGTACTGCATCCTTATCAATATAAATATTTATTGTATCGGTAGGTATCACATGGAATTCCTGTTTCTCTGCGAACACCCAATATTTCAGGATATTCTTTATTTCATACGGATCATTTCCAAAACTATCACGGGCTTCTTCGGGATGTTTCTGATACAATGCTTCTATCTGTTTCTTCAATTCCGGACGAACAGCCACATATTCGTTCTTCCCTTCCTGGTATTGATTTTGATCCCAACTGATCGGCAGTCCGGGAGCATCGTACAGAGGACATTGTTGCTGATAAATGTACCAGTCGGTCTGCGCATAACTTAAATTGCAGATACGTACATCTCTGCGTACTTCTTCCGTATCCTGATTATACCACAAGGGGAACGTATCATTATCCCCGTTACAGAATATGATCGGATTTCCTTTGTCGGGAAGTGTCATCAGATAATTAGCACCAAAGTCACGACAGGTATACCGGTTGCTTCGATCGTGGTCATCCCAAGTCTGGCTTGCCATTTGTATGGGGACAAACAGGCAAAGCAGCATAAGTAAGCCGACTGGGAGGATTTTTGCCTGTTTCCTGCGAAGCATGTCACAGCATCCGGCGGCTCCCATTCCAATCCAGATAGCGAACGCATAAAACGAACCTGCATACGCATAATCCCGTTCACGGGGTTGTCCGGGAGTCTGATTCAGATAGAGCACAATAGCCAATCCCGTCATAAAGAAAAGGAAAAATAAGACACTGAATTGCTGCTTGCCTTTTTTCCCACGTGTCCATTGCCAATAGATACCGAGTAATCCTAATAATAATGGTAAGCCATAGAACACATTGTGACCTTTGTTCTCACGCAAAGATTCCGGCAAAAGTTTTTGCCCCCCCAGTCGCAGATTATCAAGCCAGGAAATTCCTGTAATCCAGTTACCATGTTCCGGTTCACCGCTTCCTTGAATATCATTCTGTCGTCCGACAAAATTCCATAGGAAATAGCGCCAGTACATGTAATTGAGTTGGTATGTGATAAAATAAGTCAGGTTCTCTTTTTGTGTAGGAGCCTCATTCGCACCTCCACCGGACCATCCTTTGTAAGAAGCGGCCGAACGATCATTCCACATTCGCGGAAACAACATATTTTGAGTGTAGCACACGTCTTCCTTATAGCGAATAATTTTATACTTGCCTTCTTTCTTATCCGGCCGATAGATGGCACTACCTTTTTCTGTCTTTACCTTGTAATAGTCTCCTTCGGGCACATACTCCGGTTCGGACGCATAGGTTCTCCCATAAAGTAAAGGAGCACTTTCATACTGTTCGCGATTCAGGTAGCTTTTGAGTGTGAAAATAGTATCCGGTGCATTCTCATTGAGCGGCGTATTAGCCTTGGCACGAATGAGTATGACCGCATAGGTGGTATATCCTATGGTGAGCATGAGTAAACACCACAAACCGGTATTCACGATGCGTTTTCTGAACCGATAAATGGCTCCTATCAGTAAAAACAGGACCAAACCCAGAAAGACGATCAATCCTGACTGGAAGGGTAATCCCATCACATTGACAAAGAATAATTCGAACCATCCTCCTACATCAGCCATTCCGGGTATATAAACAAAAAGAATCAATACAATAAGAATACCGGATAATGCAATGGCCCCGATAACTCCCTTGAGTGATAGAGTCTGATATTTTTGGTAATAGAACACTAATACAATGGCAGGAATACAAAGCAGATTGAGTAAATGTACTCCAATCGAAAGACCTATAATATAGGCTATCAGGATAATCCAACGGTCGCCGGACACAGAATCCGATTCATCCTGCCAGCGAAGAATCATCCAAAATACCAAGGCTGTGAGGAAAGAAGAGAAAGCATATACCTCCCCCTCTACCGCACTAAACCAGAATGTATCACTGAAAGTATAAGCTAAAGCTCCCACAAAACCTGCTCCCAGAATGATAATAACATCCATAACAGATAATTTCCGTTCATCGCCCACAAGCAAGGCTCTCACTAATCGGGTAATACTCCAGAAAAGAAACAAGATACAACCGGCACTCAATAGTGCATTTAAAAAGTTGACCATTCCCGACACTTGCGAAGCATCGGAAGCAAACTGGGTAAACAGGTTGCCGACAAGCATATAGAAAGGTGCTCCCGGCGGATGCCCTACCTGTAATTTTTCAGCACAAGAAATAAATTCGGGACAATCCCAGAAACTTGCGGTTGGTTCGATGGTCATCCCATACACAAATGCTGCTATCAGAAAGACCAGCCACCCACCGAAATCATTCCATCTTTTAAATAATAAGTTGCTCATTGTTCTGTACTTTTTTATTTGCAAAGTTACAGGACATACTGCTAAAACAGGCATTTTTTACCGGACGGATACGGACGGTCGTCAATGATAATATGTTGATAATCAATAATAATAAAAGTGAAGAGATAGACAAAAACAGACAGAGGATAAATTAGGTACAAATTAATAATGGCATAGTAAAGTAAATGGCATAAAAATGACAATGTATCAAATATGAAAAAACTATTGGGATATTAGGAAAAACAAGTGCCACTCTTGTTTTTTGCTATTTAATTTCGTATCTTTAATGACTTTCATTCTTCTAAAGACAGATAATCATATTACAGAATGACAAATATCACCTTATAAAGTGACATTTGTCACCCTATAGGATGCCCATCGTCCCGTTATAACGGGACAACTACCCGACTGCATAAAAGATTACTAATTTCTGTACCAAAAAACATTAATCTCTGCAACGAAAAGCCTTAAATGTAGTAAGGAGATAATGAATCATTACCAGATAATAATTAATTTCTTGCACAAAATGAAAGATCCCCCAATGATTTCACAATATCTTCCAGTGACTCTTTAGAATTAGCCAACATCAGTTTCTCCGTTTTTATTCTGGAGATTCTCCGGGTCAGCGTCTCTGTAGTCAGTTTCATTAAATCAGCAAAGCAAGCAGGTTGGACTCCCTCCCGCAGAAAAGCACATACCCTTAAATCCTCTTCTGTGAGCTTCGGACCTATTTCTTTCAATTTAGATACAAGTCCATAGACGTTTTCCTGAAGTCGCAGTAACTCTGTCCAGTCTTTCTCGGAGAAAGAAGGGATTTTAGAAGACAAAACATTCC
>ERZ1673703.2523-NODE-2523-length-11246-cov-4.361451_pt1 | contig 11246 bp, 8 predicted proteins | sample MGYA00580233_ERZ1673703 | MGnify/ENA primary metagenome ERZ1673703 (study PRJEB41218, sample SAMN15661748) | gut metagenome | host: Homo sapiens | place: Canada: London | collected 2015-08-20/2019-03-30 | study: EMG produced TPA metagenomics assembly of... | reverse complement strand
AATGTTTCCAAAGGTTTTGCCATATCTTGATCTTCGTCAGGGAAGTTCCGGTCGGTTGTATCTTCAATTGTCGAAAAATTGCGAAGGACCTCATTATGGCCACATTAGGTGGCCCACGCCTGCAGAGGTCTACAAACTTTTCCGCCAGTTCACTCGCATCTGCGGCTGAATAGGCGTACTCTTGCGCCTCCCCTTTTTTGGTTCTTGAGGCTCTCCTACCTGTGCGTCCGTTCCACGGATGCCTTCGTCGGCGAGCCTTCTTGCATTTTTAGCGATGATCGACAACGTTCTTGAGCGTCTGACGACGCTTTTCACCGAAGGCGGCGCGCACTTCCGCGTCATTCACCACCCTTCCGCCGGCCAATCGAGCCAATCGGTAGCCGAAATCCGCGGCACTGAACTTGGTCAGGGCGCTAAAGCGCTTTGCTGCACCGTGAAGGGCAACGGCGTAAAAAAGCATGTCCTCGGCGTTCTTCCGGCCGACATGCAAGCCGATCTCAGCAAGCTTGCCGCAGCAGTCGGCGGACGTCGTGCTTCGCTCGCCAGTCCAGATGAAGTAATGGACTTAACGGGATGCATCTTTGGCGCCGTACCGCCAGTGAGTTTTCATCCCGATCTTGAACTCATCTGCGATCCGACACTCTTCACGCGTTATAGCGAACTGGCCTTCAATGCTGGCTCACGCGATGTTTCTATCATTATTTCGACCGACGATTTCAAACGTATCGTTGCGCCAAAGGTAGCCGCCTTCCTTCGTGATGCGGCCTCTGCCCCCGCTGAAAAACAAAACCAATAAACAAGTCGTAAATTGCCTAAACCTCCGACCTAAGGTCTCTTGACATGGACTCCTTTGCCGCTTTGCTCACCAATTCGATTACACCGGTGACGCTTATCTCCGGCGTCGGCCTCATGCTGCTGTGCATGACTGCCCGCTACAACCACACGACCGATCGTGTGCGTCAACTCCTCAAACGTCGTGAAGACGGTGACTACGAAAAAGAACCGGATCTCGATTTCGAAATCCACTTGATCTTCCGTCGTTCGCGCTATCTGCGCCGAGCAATGCTGAGCCTCGTGCTCTCGGATGTCTGCTCGGGCCTCATTGTGGCAACAAACGTTGCCGCACACCTTTCGAACCTCAATTTCGTCACACTCTCCTCAATCTGGTTGGCATTCGCGCTGGCACTGATTGTCGCCTCGTCGATTTATTTCAGTCTGGAAGTTCGCCTTTCGCTTCATGCTCTGGAAACAGCCATCGATCATTTGCCCGGCAAAACGAAAGAGCCAGGCCTTTAAGGAGACGTCACGTGCTTACCATCACCGAATTTAATGACTCGCTCTCATTAGCACTTGCGCCGATTACCTTAATTTCCGGCGTAGGACTCTTGATGATCTGCATGACCAATCGCTACAACCATGCGACGAACCGTATTCGTCAGTTGCTGGCTAAACGCGAAGGCAACATCGATAATTCCATCATCCGCTCAGTAATAGACACTGAAATCGATCTTCTCTACATGCGTGCATCGCTGCTGCGTCGCGGCATGCTCTCCGTTGCGCTTTCGGCTTTCTTTTCAGCCATTCTGGTTGCGGTCAGCGTGAGTGCTCGCTTTCTCGATCTTGACATCCACATCCTCGAAAGCTGCATCCTCGTTGCGGCAGTTCTTCTAATCGTTCTTTCTGCGCTTCTCTTTGCTGGCGAGATTAACGTCTCGCTCAAAGCCTTAAAACTTGCCGTCGATAAAGTGCCGCGTCACGGCAAATGGAGTCTAGAAGACTAGCCGCTATTCATCGTAGATACGGGCGCCGTTCGGCTGGAACGACGCCCGTTTGCTCTCTATTGTCTATATCCCCAACGGAAATAAATAGAGGTGCCCTCCCCCTTCGTGCGGCCAACCACTAAAAAGATGGGACCAATCAAACTGTCAACACCGATCGATGCTGAAACGGACTTGGCCCACGCGCGATCATTCTCATCATTGCTCGACAGTCCATGCACATCATTCCAAGCACGCCCTGCCTCAAGTGCTCCGCCAATCCACACCGGCACGCGAATGGGCATCCAATCGGAAACATTGCGCATCAGCGAAGCCTTTACATACTCCAGCCGCGAGCCTGACCACCGGCCATAAGGCACGCCTGGCATACGTCCTGCTCCGCCCAATTGGTACATTCCAGCGACTGAAGAACGCCCGATCTCTCCCTCGAACACAGAAGTCCAACGCCCCACAGAAAACGGCACCAGCGCATTAATACCGAACATGTAATTGGACTCCGTCAGTCCGACGGCTTGATTAGAGCGTTTCCCATTCACCTGTAGCCGCATGCCCTCCGTCGGGAAACTCACGCTGTCGAGCGTATCAAGCATCAGCTCAGCACCGATATAGGGAGCTGACTTTCGCCGCCAAGGCGGCTGATCGCGGCCAATCTCAATATCTGTATGTGAAGAAAGCCACCCTGTAGATAGGCCGGCATAACCCCATCGCGCGAGTTCCCAGCCTAAAAGCACTTTGGCATCTACAAACGTGCTCCTCCACTGCGCCACGGCTTCGTGACCGGAATATCTATCAAAGCGCATACGTTCATACGAGATACTCGGTTGAATAAAGAGCGGCAAGGTTGTACCCAGCGGCTGATAGAACTCTGAAAGAAATCTTTGTTTATCGCCAACCTGAATTTCATTGCGCCATTCTCCTCCCCATGCATTCAGCAGATGCCAACTGTGCGCAAAAAGCAGGTTGTAGGTACTCACACTGTCGAAGTCCGTTTCCAAAGACCCGCCCAGACGAACACTCGAATAGCCGGCTCGCTTCTCCTTGGGCTCAATGACGAGTGCTGCCGATCCGTCAGGTCCCGGATCTAACCGATAAACAACACTGTCAAAGTAACCATCGGCCCACACCGTACGTGCTGCATCATCCAAGCGCTCGCGATCAGCAGCACGCCCCGAAGGTACAGCCGCACGCTCAACAATTCTTTCGGGCGGCACAGCCGCATCCCCTTGCTGTGCGACTCGGATTTCCGTAATCACTTTCGGACTTCTGTCGAAGTTGACGAAACTCTGTGTGCGAGCGTGGTTCCATGCTGTCCATTCCTGACGGCCAACAGCAAGGACCTTTAGGCGATCGGCTGCAGCTCGACCGGCAGCCTCTCCCACAGCAATGATTTCACGGCTCTTGTCAAGATCTGCGGACGTATAGTCCTTCAGTTCCGGACGAATAAGAATATCGCGATCGGAAAGACTGGCCAGAGAGGCCGTAACGTTTTGTTCGGTCAGCAGATTTACCATCTGCGACATTACACCGACCACATCGTTGAGTTGCTCTCGCCCGCTGAGCGGGGTCCCGACATTAACTGCGATGACGATGTCAGCCCCCATTTCTCGGGCAAGCTCAACCGGCAGATTGTCAACCAATCCGCCGTCGACCAAAAGATCATCGCCCCGTTTGGCTGGTGAAAAGGCTCCCGGCACCGACATTGACGCACGCATCGCTTGACTCAGTGTGCAGTCCTTTTGCATGACGACACGCTTGCCAGTAACAAGATTGGTTGCTGGCGCCGCAAAGGGGATCGGCAGCATGGAAAGATCTTCAACCATCGCTGAAGACGCTGTTTTTCGTGCCAAAAAAAGATCCAATTCTTCTGATGGCACAAAAGCATCGGGAAAGCGCGGCGTACCATCGTTGCTGATTTCAATCCCTGCAGAAGGCAGACTCTTGTAATCATCAAGCTTGCGCCGCCAAGACAAGATGTCGCGCTGCGGACGAGGCGCAAGCATCTTGCTCCAGTCCACCTCCAATACTGTGTCTTCGAGAGCTTTGGCAGTAAATCCGGCGGCATAAGCTCCGCCAACCATCGAGCCCATTGATGTGCCGGCAATAACGTCAATTTTGACGCCTAACTCTTCGAGTACCTTGATAACCCCAACATGCGCAAAGCCGCGGGCACCACCGCCGGAAAGCACTAATCCAACACAAGGACGCCCTTCAGCACGGCAGGCGGCGCGAACCTCACTGGGGGTTTTAGCCCAGCTCGAAGTTGAAATAGTTAAAAAGACAACTGCAGTCGTCAGGACGGCATGGTGAAGCGTTGGAAGGCGCAGAATCATGAGCAATCCAAAATCAGAGACAGCAGAAGGCAACGCTGAAGTTGCCGCCCGGGATAACACGATGGAAAATAGTGAGTCTTCATAGGCTGCCGCAGTTGGCGGAATGCCTTTACGCCCACATACTATAAGTATAAGGACGATTATGCGCGTACTGCTCACAGGAGGCATGGGCTTCATCGGTTCCCATACGGCCGTGTCTCTTCTGGAAGCCGGTCATGAACCCATTCTTTATGACAATCTTTCAAACGCTGATCGAAGTGTCGTCGATCGCATCGGCCGCATTACAGGTCACACGCCGACGTTCATTGAAGGCGACATTCGTGATGGGGCGCTGCTCAAACAAGTACTTCGTAACGAGCATATTGAAGCTGTCATTCACTTTGCCGGCCTTAAAGCGGTAGGCGAATCCGTCGGGAAACCGCTTGAGTATTTTGACAACAATGTCTCTGGCACAATCAAACTGCTCGAAGCCATGCGCTCTGTCGGCGTGAAGCGCCTCATCTTCAGTTCCTCTTCCACTGTTTACGGAACTCCGCAGCATCTTCCCCTCACTGAAGCGGAGCCAACCGGTGAAGCGACCAATCCATATGGTCGAACGAAAATTCACATTGAAGAAATCCTTGCCGATCTTTGCCGTTCAGACTCAGAATGGAGCGTTGTATGCCTGCGCTATTTCAATCCCATCGGGGCTCACCCATCAGGACTCATCGGTGAAGATCCAAACGGCATTCCGAACAACCTGCTCCCCTATATCGCCCGCGTTGCGAGCGGCAGGCTGCCTTGTCTGAATGTTTTCGGCAATGACTACGACACGCCTGACGGCACGGGCGTACGCGACTTCATCCACGTAGTGGATCTCGCTCAGGGCCACACCGATGCGCTTCCATATGCAGTTTCACACACCGGCTGGATTGCAGTTAATCTCGGCTGCGGCCGCGGTTACAGCGTCCTAGAGGTCGTTAAAGCCTTTGAAGACGCAAGCGGTCGCCGAATTCCTCTGCATTTTGCGCCTCGCCGTGCCGGTGATATCGCTGCCAACTGGTGCGATCCGACATTGGCATTGAAGCTTTTCGGTTGGAAGGCCAAGTTCGACATTGAGGATATGTGCCGCGATTCTTGGCACTTTGAGTCTCTGCTTAAAACTGAATGCGAAACCCGCTAGCAGCGATTGAGCAAGTTTTACTGACGAAGCATTCAGGCAGTTCTGCAATCGATATTTATCCCAATTGCATGAACTGCCTCCAAAATGTTATCCACGAAATTATCCACAACTTATTTATTTATAATTCAACTAGTTGCATCTAATTTTCGAAGTTATTCACTTACAAAGCATTCATCTCCAAATGGATTGAATTGATAACTTCTGCATAGATTCAATCGCTCATGATCTAAGCGTTTTCAATGCATCCTTTAGCCAAGATGCAGTCAGACTTTTTCTCATGCGGGCGACCTGAGACGGCGTTCCCTGTGCCGTAATGTCACCGCCAGCCTCACCGGCCCCGGGCCCCACGTCAACTACCCAATCGGCACAGGCCGCAACCTGCATATCGTGTTCAATCACAACAACTGTGGCACCGATATCAGTAAGGCGTCGAAGTACCGCTAAAAGCTTGGCTACATCAGCAAAATGAAGTCCGGTTGTCGGCTCATCCAACAGATAAAAGGTGCGGCTTGAACTCAATCGAGACAGTTCTGCTGCCAGTTTCAGTCGCTGCGCCTCACCGCCGGAAAAGTCGGCAGTACTCTGTCCTAAGCGGATATAACCCAGACCCACGTCAGCGAGTGCATCCATACGCCGCATTATCTGCGGGTGCGAAGCGAAAAAATCCCGAGCGTCGTCTACGGTCATTTCGAGCACATCAGCAATGGACTTTCCCTGCCAGCGACACTCTAATGTTTCTCGGTTGTAGCGCGCTCCGCCGCATACATCACAGCGAACATACAGGTCCGGAAGGAACTGCATCGGCACGCGCACCACGCCTTCACCGGCACAGGCTTCACATCGACCGCCATGATTCAGGAAAGAAAAGCGGGAGGCCGAATACCCGCGCTCCCGTGCGGTAAGCGTTTCGGCAAAAAGTTCACGGATAGGCGTGAATGCCCCCGTATAACTTGCCGCATTGGAGCGCGTCGACCGTCCAATCGGAGCTTGATCAACACTTACCACCTGATCAAAATACTCAGCCCCATAAAGTTCACTGAAGGGCAGCCCTGCACCCGCCGCCTTGGCGTCTTTGGAAGCCACTGCCTTCAGAGCAGGGAGCAGCGTATCCACGATCAATGTTGATTTACCTGAGCCCGAAACTCCCGTAATGACAGTGAGTCCGCCCACTGGAATCGTGAGATTCACATTCTTGAGGTTGCGGCCGACAGCGCCCTTCAGTTCAAGTTTGTCGGCCTTTGTAGCATTGAAATGGCGCCTGGGCAGAGCATTCTGGACTTGGCCAGAAAGCCATGCACCTGTAAGTGAATGAGGATTAGCCTTTAATGCCGCCAATGTTCCCTGAGCTGTCACCTCTCCGCCGGCGGTTCCCGCTCCCGGTCCCATGTCAACGAGCCAATCCGCAGCCTCCATCACCGTGCGATCGTGCTCCACAACCAGTACCGTGTTGCCGAGCGCCTGCAAACGTTTAAGGACCTGCACCAAGGCTTCAGCATCCTTTGGATGAAGACCTGTTGTCGGTTCATCGAGCACATAGAGCACGCCAGACAGACCCGAACCAAGCTGAGCCGCGAGTCGAATACGCTCCAATTCCCCGCCCGACAATGTTCGTCCGGGACGTGAAAGTGTGAGGTAATCAAGCCCCAGATTTTCAAGGCAAGCGAGTTTTGACCTTGCACCTGCCGCAGCGCGAGCAACGATCTCACCACGGACGCCCTCCAATTGCAGATTGGCAAGCTTCAGTGCCACATCCTTAATAGACAGCGCCTGGAGCTCTGGAAAACGCTGTCCGTCAAGCCGCACGGTTCTGCCCACAATGCCCAGTCCAGAACCATCACAATCTGGACAAGACACTTGCGTCATAAATGCTGAAAGAACTTTTTTCTCAGAAGGCGTAGCGTCGCGCAAATATGCCTCTATTGCCCCCTGAACGGCATCCAGCAGAGCGCGGCGTGCCGCTTCAGGAAGCTGCTGCCACGGCGCATCAACATCCAAACCAGCAGCGGCTGCCGTTTGCATCAGCATCTGACGCCAAGTTGAGGACGGATTCCCAGCAAAAGCCCCGCCGGCGAGCGATTTGGAGGGATCAACAATCAGCCGCTCTGCTAAAAGCACATCCACTAGTCCTGTACCGCCGCAATGCGGGCAGGCTCCGCGCCGACTAAACCGGGAAAAGTCGCCCGGCTCCAATTCGCCAGCCGCGAAATCGCAGAGCGGACAAGCATTTTTTGATGAAAATCGTCTTTCCCAAACGCCGCCGTTTTCACCTTCTCCATCCAAATCAAAAACGACAGCACGCCCACCGCCTCGCTCTAGCGCAGTTTCGAGACTCTGTGCAATACGCTCGCGAACATCTCCGCGGACACGCAGGCGGTCAACGATCAACTCCAGAACATGCGCCCCATCTCCAAGCGGTTCACCGCCGCTGACATCGTCGAGATGCATTATTTGGCCGTCAATACGTACCCGTTGGAACCCTTCCGTCTGAAGCTTTGCGGCAAGCGCTTGAAAGGCCTTTGCCGAAACTTCCATGCCCAGATCGATTGGCGCCGCAACAGCGATCCGCCGATCCCCCGCATCACACAGCACCTTATCCGTCATTGACGCCACAGACTCAGCTTTTAGCGGCAATCCGTGCCTTGGACAATATGCAGTACCCGCACGAGCATATAAGAGCCGCAAATGGTCATCGATTTCCGTCAAAGTTCCCACTGTGCTCTTGGGATGCAAACCGCCTGTCGTCTGGCCAATAGCTACAGCCGGCGGCAAACCGTCAATCACATCGACATCAGCACGCGGGAGTTGTTCCAGAAATTGTCTAGCCCGTGGCGATAGACTCTCGACATAGCGTCGTTCGCCTTCTGCGTAAAGCGTATCGAAGGCAAGCGAACTCTTGCCTGACCCGGATGGTCCCGTGACGACGATAAATGCGCCGCGAGGCAGTCCGAGAGAAATATTCTTCAGATTGTGAGTGCGCGCACCTCGCACCTCGATAGTGCCGGAAGTTGTCATGGCAGGAAAATTTAAGAAAGCGGAAACTCCTAAGGACTATAACCGCCGCACGTCACAAGAATGTCGGCTTCAGCAGCCGATGCCCAAACCATTGCCCATCCAAAGAGTTTTCTCATGGCTAGCTCCGCCGCCCATATGACGCCGCAGGAAAGAACCTCAAGTTTTTCGCTCGCGAGTATTTTTGCGCTGCGCATGTTCGGGCTCTTCATTATTCTGCCGGTCTTTGCCGTCTATGCACGAGAGCTGCCTGGCGGTGACAGCGAAACGCTTGTCGGCATTACCTTAGGCATATACGGCCTCACTCAAGGTCTGCTCCAGATTCCTTTTGGCGTTGCTTCAGATCGACTTGGCCGCAAACCCGTCATCATTTTCGGACTCATCATCTTTGCACTCGGCAGTTTCCTCGCTGCGTCGGGCGCCAACATCTGGATCGTTATGCTAGGGCGCATGCTGCAGGGTGCAGGGGCTATCTCCGCCGCCGTTACCGCGTTCATCGCAGACAGCGTACGCGTACAGGTCCTCACTAAGGCAATGGCCATGGTCGGCGCCTCTATAGGCCTTACCTTTGCTCTTTCTCTCCTTATTTCGCCACCGCTCACAAAGCTATGGGGGGTTTCAGGGCTTTTCACACTCACTGGCATTTCTGCCCTGATTGCTGTCCTGGTTGTCAAATTCGTTGTTCCTCCGGCACCCCAGTCAGCCATCGATGAAAAAAATGAACATCGATCATGGAGGAAGGTCGTTTGTGATCCTCAGCTCGTCCGCCTCAATATCGGCATCTTCGTGCTTCATGCAGTACTCACCGCCATCTTCGTGGTTATTCCAACACGGCTCGTCTACATGCGGCTGCCAAGTGAGCATCATTGGTGGGTATATCTGCCTGCGGTCATCGCTGGTTTCGCTCTTATGGCTCCGCCATTAATTTTTGGTGAAAAGAAGCAAGCTGTTGTCCGAGTCATGCGCTTCATGATTGGATTTCTCACTGTAGCTTTTGTGCTCTTTGCATATCTCATTCATTCCATCTGGGAAATTGCTTTCCTTCTCGGCATCTTTTTCATCGGCTTCAATGTACTAGAGGCCACACTGCCAAATCTAGTCTCTCGAATTGCTCCGGCAGCTGACCGAGGGCTTGCATTGGGCGTATACAATACAACACAGAATATTGGGCTTTTTGTCGGCGGCGCGCTCGGCGGTGCAATTTCACAGCACTTCGGGCCCGAAGCGGTCTTCTTCGTCTGTGCATTTGCTATGCTTATTTGGTTCGCCTCATCGTTTGGGCTGCAGGAACCTGCCCGTCCGAACCGAGAGCCCGGCGAAGTCATTAAATAATTTTTGTTTTTTTAGCTTTAGTTTTGGGTAAGAATCATGGCTTCCGTCAACAAGGTCATTCTTCTCGGCAATTTGGGCGCAGATCCGGACGTCCGCTACACACCCGATGGCGGTACAGCAATTTGTACCCTCAGTCTCGCCACCTCCCGTCGCTACAAGAACCGTGACGGTCAGTTCACCGAGGAAACGGAATGGCACCGCGTTGTGCTGTTCGGTCGTACAGCAGAAATCGCCCGCGACTATCTCAAAAAGGGGCGCTCTGTCTACGTTGAAGGCCGCCTGCGCACCCGCAAGTGGACTGATCAGAACGGCAACGACCGTTGGACCACCGAAGTGGTCTGCGAAAATATGCAGCTTCTTGGTGGCCGTGACGGCAGTGGTCAAGGCGGCCCGAGCGGTGGCTACGTCCCTGCCGACGACGGCTTTGAATCCGCACCTCGCCCCGCAGCGCCTCGTTCTCCGGCTGCTGCCCCGCAGCCGCAGGCTTCACCTGCCGCCGCATCGGCGCCCATCGACTCACTGGATGAAGACGTCCCGTTCTAAAACGGAAGGCAACGAAGCGACACCACACATCACCGGTTCGTCATATGAAAAAGCTCCGCACTGCAAGTCGGAGCTTTTCTTTTGACTACATAATCAGCACTATTCGTGACGCACGGCTTCTATAGGATCGAGTTTTGCTGCCCTGCGAGCTGGGAAGAACCCAAATACGACGCCGGTAAGTGCCGATACCGTGAACGCGAGCAGATTAATACCCGGATCAAAAACGAAAGGCACATTCATCAGCGTGCAAAAGAGTCGGGACGCGCCAAGCGCTGCCAAAACTCCCAAGATGCCGCCCAAGCATCCAAGCATCAAAGCTTCAATCAAAAACTGCATAAGCACTTCTCTGCCAAGCGCCCCGATTGCCAAGCGAATGCCGATTTCACGGGTGCGCTCCGTCACGGACACCAGCATGATGTTCATAATGCCGATACCGCCGACGAGGAGACTCACTCCTGCCACCGCAGCCAGCAAGGTCGTCATAATCTGAGTAGTAGAAGCCACTTTTGCCGCAATTTCTGCCGTATCCATGATTTGGAAGTTATCGTCATCACCTGACGAAAGGGAACGGCGCTCACGCATCAAATCCTTAACTGCAGTCTTCAAACGCTCTCTGTCACTATCCGCATTGATGCGAATAAGGAGTGCCGACACTCGGTTATCACCGAGAATGCGACGCTGCACTGACTTCAGCGGCATAACGAGCAGATCGTCCTGATCTCCCCCCATGGCAGCCGTTCCCTTGGTCTTTAGCAATCCGATCACGCGGCAGGAGAAGCCGCCGGTTCGAATCTGCCGGCCAACAACATTTTGCGTTGTGCCAAACAATTCATTTGCTACAGTCGATCCAATGACACAAACCGCGCTGCCCGCTCGTTCTTCGGCCTCCTCAAAATTACGGCCATCTTCAAACGTCCGGTTGTCAATCGTAAAGTAATCCGTATTGGTGCCGACCACGCTCGTCTGCCAATTCCGTCCGTTGGCAACGACAGTCATTGACTTGGAGACCTGCGGCGCTACTGCCTCAATACCGGCGAGCTGAGTGCGCAGTGCTGTCACGTCATCAAGACGAAAGTTCGGTGCCCCTACTTT
>ERZ1673703.2485-NODE-2485-length-11414-cov-4.374329_pt1 | contig 11414 bp, 12 predicted proteins | sample MGYA00580233_ERZ1673703 | MGnify/ENA primary metagenome ERZ1673703 (study PRJEB41218, sample SAMN15661748) | gut metagenome | host: Homo sapiens | place: Canada: London | collected 2015-08-20/2019-03-30 | study: EMG produced TPA metagenomics assembly of... | reverse complement strand
TGAAGTTCTGAAAACTTGTTCAGCGGGGAGAAAAGACTTTTTCGACACGCTGAGGCGGCAGACTCTCGTCTGCCGCCTGTTTTCCGTATATAGTTGGCTTTCGTGCTTACCGATGATCCACAGAGGACATATAGCGAATCAGCTCCACCATCTTGTTGGAGTAGCCGCACTCGTTATCGTACCAGGAAACAACCTTCACGAAGGTGTCCGTCAGCGCGATACCAGCCTTGGCGTCAAAGATAGAGGTGCGGGGATCACCGAGGAAGTCGCTGGAGACCACATCCTCGTCCGTATAGCCCAGAACGCCCTTCAGCTCGCCCTCGGAGGCTTCCTTCATGGCCTTGCAGATTTCCTCATAGCTGGCGGGCTTGCTGAGCTTTGCGGTCAGGTCCACAACGGATACATCCAGCGTGGGAACGCGCATACTCATACCGGTGAGCTTGCCGTTGAGCTCGGGGATGACCTTTCCAACAGCCTTGGCGGCGCCGGTGGAGGAGGGGATGATATTGCCGGTAGCGGCACGGCCGCCGCGCCAATCCTTCATGGAGGCACCGTCCAGAAGCTTCTGCGTGGGGGTCACGGAGTGCACCGTGGTCATCAGGCCCTCTACAATGCCGAACTTGTCATTGAGGACCTTTGCAATGGGCGCCAGACAGTTGGTGGTGCAGGAGGCGTTGGAAACAAACGTCATATCGCTGGTGTACTTATCAAGGTTCACGCCGCACACAAACATGGGGGTATCGTCCTTGGAGGGCGCACCCATGATAACGTGCTTGGCGCCGGCGTCGATGTGGCCCTGGCACAGTTCCTTCGTCAGATGCTTGCCGGTGCACTCGCAGATATATTCGGCACCCACGGAGCCCCAAGGAATGTCCTTGACCTCCATAGCGGTGAACACGGGGAATTTCTTGCCGTTGACAATGATGCCGCCGTCATAGTGGTCCACCTCGCCGGGGAACTTGCCGTGCACGGAGTCATACTTCAGCATATAGGCCATGTACTCGGGGCTCATGAAGGGGTCGTTGATGCCGACAACCTCCACATCCTCGTGAGTCAGGGCGGCGCGGAAGGTCAGGCGGCCGATGCGGCCAAAGCCGTTAATACCGATTTTGGTAAGCATAATCAAAGTTCCTTTCAAAATTTATCTACGCAAAAAGCCGAAAAGAATCGTTTACGTAAACGATTTTTTGTTAAAATCATCCTATCATGCCCGGCTAAAAAAGGCAATCAGCATTTTAGATAACTTTTTCCGAATAAATTGTTCAAATTAGCAAGAGAGCTGTAAAAATGCCACGAAAAAATGGTCAAGTAAACGAAAAAGGGGTTGACGAAAATCATTTACCGGACCTATACTGTATAATGCAAATGATTACGCAAGCGAGAAACCGTTTTTGCGAAAGAGGTACGTGTATGAAGGTGACAATCAGCGATGTGGCAAAGCTGGCCGGTGTCTCCACCGCCACAGTCTCCCACACCATTAACTCCACCCGCTACGTTTCCGGCGAGACCCGGGATAAGGTCTACCGGGCCATTGCGGAGCTGGGCTACACGCCGGACGCCTCCGCCCGGAGCTTCCGCACCGGCAAGAAAAAGGCCATCGGCTTCATCGTTCCCGATATTTCCAACAAATTTTTCGCCACCATGATCGAGGCGGTGGAAAACTGTCTCTCCGCCCACGGCTATCATCTTATCATCGCCAATACCAAGGAAAACGCGGAGCGGGAGGAAACAAATATCCGCCTGCTGTCCGCCGGATTGGTGGACGGACTGCTCATTGCCAGCACCATTGAGGATTTCAGCCGCTTCGAGTCGCTGATTCCCGCGGGCTTCCCGGTGGTACTGGTGGACCGCACCTTTGAGGCCAAGCGCTTCCCCTCGGTGTCCGTGTCCAATTTCCAGCCTATTTACCGCAGTGTATGCCGCCTTGCGGGAAAGGGCGACAAGCGCATCGGAATCATCGGCGGCCTGCCCCGGCTCTCCTCCACCCGTGAGCGCATCGCCGCCTACCGGGAGGCGGTGGCGGACTGCGGTCTGCCGCAGGACGAGGCTCTGATTCGCTTTGGCAACTCCATGGAAAACAGCGCCCGGGCCTGTCTTGACGAACTGCTGGAGCAAAAATGCGACGCCATTGTGGTAGCACAGGGCCTCATGGCCTCAGACACTGTTATCTACCTCCATGAAAAGGGTCTGCGGCTGGGAGAGGACATTGACCTTGTGACCTTTGTGGACTACGATTCCAATATCAATCATCTCTATTCCAACCAGATGGACTGCATCGTCCAGCCTGTCGAGGAACTGGGCGAGGCTGCCGGAGAGCAGATTCTCCAGCGCATTGAGTCCCCGGACGCCCCCGTATTCGAGCAGGTGCTCACCTCCGCCTACAAGCCCTGCGGGGCATAAGCCCGTTTCTCCACCCCCGGAGCAGGATGCTCCGGGGGATTTTTTCGTATGGCCGGGTATCTTGACAACGGAAGCCGGGTATGCTATGGTTGGGCTTGTCTCCGGAAAGAAGCCTCTAACCGGCGACCCGCCCCAAATACCGTTCTGCCGGCAAGGATATTCCGAGCCGTAAGCTGAGGATGAACCGATTTGTCTCCATCCCCTCTGCCGAACGGCAGGGGGGATGATTTTTTGAAAGGAGTGCTTTGCTGTGGATCATACGAAAACACGGGTGGCGGTCATTGCCATCATCGTCCGGGAGGGAGCCTCTGTCACACCGCTCAACGAGCTGCTGCACCAGTATGGCGGCTATATCATCGGCCGGATGGGCGTCCCCTATCGGGAAAAGGGCGTCAACGTCATCAGTGTTGCTATGGATGCCCCCGGCGACGCGATCTCCGCCCTGTCCGGCAAGCTGGGCCGCTTGGAGGGTGTGACCGCCAAGACCGTCTATGCCCCGGCAGGGAGCATTGGAAAGGAAGAAACAATATGAACTGGAAAAAGAAACTGCTGGCATTGGGCCTGTCTCTGGCCCTGACGCTGTCTCTGGCCGCCTGCGGCCAGAAAACCGCCGCACCGGAGCAAACCGACGAGCCCGCACAGACAGAGGAGCCTGCCGAGGCCCCGGAAACGCCGGATGATACTGCCGCCTTCAAAATTGCCGCTTTGAAGGGCCCCACCGCCATGGGACTGGTGGAGCTGATGAGTCTGAGCGACACGGCCAATGAGATGATGGAGGGCAAGGAGAATGTGGTATCCACCGGAAATACCTACGAATTCACCCTGGCCGGTTCCGTTGACGAGGTGACGCCCGCCCTCATCAAGGGGGATCTGGACATGGCCTGTGTCCCTGCCAACCTTGCCGCCGTGCTTTACGGCAAAACGGACGGCGCGCTGGAGGTGCTGGCGGTAAACACGCTGGGCGTGCTGTATATCGTGGAAAACGGCGATACCGTGCAGTCCATGGCGGACTTGAAGGGCAAGACCATCGTGGCTGCTGGCAAGGGCAGCACACCGGAATACGCTCTGCGCTATCTGCTGAGTGAAAACGGCATCGACCCGGATAACGATGTGACCATCGACTGGAAAAGTGAGCACAGTGAGTGCGTCGCGACACTGGCCAGCGGTCAGGCCGCCATTGCCCTGCTACCCCAGCCCTTTGTCACCGTGGCTCAGACGAAGATCGAGGGTCTGCGGATGGCACTGGATCTGACAGCGGAGTGGGATAGGCTGGATAACGGTTCCGGCCTCATCACCGGCGTCATTGTGGCCCGCCGGGAGGTGGTGGACGCCAACCCCAACGCAGTAGATGCTTTCCTCAAGGACTATGCTGCCAGCGTGGAATGGGTAAACGGCAACACGGCGGAGGCCGCCCAGCTCATTTCCGAATACGGTATCGTTGAGGCCGCTCCCGTGGCGGAAAAGGCTCTGCCCTACTGCAACATCGTTTGCATCACCGGCAGTGAGATGAAAGAGAAGCTCTCCGGCTATCTTCAAGTGCTCTCCGACGCCGAGCCCGCTTCCGTGGGCGGTGCGCTCCCCGGCGAGGATTTCTATTACGGCGCATAAGCGGCCATACAGGCAATTTTATATCACCGCCATCACGGCAGGGCAATGCCCTGCCGTGATAAAATAATCAAAAAATCAGTAAGCCTATTCAAATTAAGATTAGAAGGGGGCTGCCCATGGGTCAAAAGAAAAACACGCTCCGCCTGTGGGCGGTGCTGCTCTGGCTTGCCCTCTGGCAGCTTGCGGCCATGGCGCTGCGCTGCGCCTATCCCCATGGGAATCTGCTGCTGGCCTCGCCGGTCAGCGTTTTAGAGCGTTTGGGGCAGCTTGCCTGCACCGCCGCGTTCTGGGAAACGGTGGGCCGCTCCGCTGCCCGAATCTTCGGCGGCTTTCTGCTCTCCACGATTTTGGCAGTGCTCTGCGCCGCCTTTGCCGCGTGGAAACCGCGGTTTCGGGAGCTGCTGGCCCCGCCGGTGGCAGTCATTAAAGCGGTGCCGGTAGCGTCCTTCATCATTCTGGCGCTGGTGTGGCTGGACAGCCGAAGCCTCTCCTTTTTTATCTCCGCCCTGATGGTGTTCCCTCCGGTCTACCTCAATGTGCTGGAGGGCCTCTGCCGGACGGACCGTCAGCTTTTGGAAATGGCCCGGGTATTCCGTGTCCCCCTCTCCCGGCGGCTGCGGTACATCGCCTTGCCGCAGGTGCTCCCCTATTTCCGCACAGCGCTGTCTCTTGCGCTGGGCCTTTGCTGGAAGGCCGGTGCTGCCGCTGAGGTCATCGGCCTGCCTGCCGGGACCATCGGGGAGCGGCTGTACACCGCCAAGGTATATTTTCAGACGCCGGACCTCTTTGCGTGGACGCTTGCCATTGTGGCGGTATCGGTGCTGGCGGAGCGGCTGCTGCTGCGTCTGGCGGACGCGGTGGTGGAAAGGTGGTGCGGCTGATGGAGGTTCAAAAGCTCTGCAAGTCCTATGATGACCGTCCGGTGCTGCAAAATGTATCCTTCACGGCGGAAAACGGCGTCACCGCCCTGTGGGGGCCCTCCGGCGCGGGCAAGACCACGCTGCTGCGGATTCTCATGGGGCTGGAGGTCCCGGACAGCGGTACATTATCCGGTACCGATGTCCGTTGGAGCGCCGTTTTTCAGGAGGATCGGCTGCTGTCGGGGCTGGACGCCATGGAAAATCTCCGGTTCGTGCTGGGGCCGGACATGGATAATGACGCCGCTGCCGCGCAGCTCCGGGCGCTGGGTCTGGACCCGTCCCCCGGTCAGTGTGTCCGGTCATGGTCCGGCGGCATGAGGCGCCGCCTTGCGCTGGCCCGGGCGCTGCTGGCCCCGGCGGACGCGCTGGCGCTGGACGAGCCCTTCACCGGACTGGACACGGAAAACCGGCAGCGCGCGGCGGCGTGCATCGCCCAAGCGGCGGAACGGATGCCGGTGCTGTTGGTGACCCATGATCCCCTTGACCTCTCTACCCTCCGCGCCCGCTGCATCAAGCTATAAAAAACGTCTCTGCCTGTTGGCAGAGATGTTTTTTATTCCAGCAATCAGCCGTGATGCTTCCAGCTCCGGCGCATATTGGCAAACGCCCACACAAGGCTGGCTCCCAACGCAATTCCCAGCGCGTATTCCGCTGTCTGCCGCGCAAAATCCTGCGCCAACTCCGACTCCTGCCGGACAACGTAATACATGGCGTAATACAGCGGGCGGCCAGGTATCAGGGGAATAAGGAGTGCCGGGGTGAGGAACAGTGTGGTGGGCGCGCCCATAAGCCACGCTAAAAACTCCGCGTACACCGCCGCAAAGGCGGAGGCCGCCAGCGAGGGCATCAGTATCCCGCCCCAGATAGACACCGCCGCAAGATACACGCCGCAGGTCAAAAGGCCCCCCACCGGGGCGGCGAACAGATACCGTCCCCGCAGCCGGAACACGAGGCAGAAACCCAGCGCCCCGGTAAAGGATGTTACAAGCTGCGTGATCATAAGCCAATTCCTCCCGTCAGCCAGAAGGCGCTCATAAAGCCCAGCGCCAGCGCCGCCGCCCACAGCAGCGTTTCAATCAGCCGCATAGCCCCGGCAATGGGGGAGCCGATCATGGTATCCCGCACGGCGTTGGTCATGGCCATGCCGGGAATGAGCAGCATAATGTCCCCTATGGATATTTTGTCCAACTGCAATCCCGGCAGAAAATGCACCCACAAAATGATACTCACGCCCACCGCCATAGAGGACAGCAGATTGAACACCATGCGGTTGGGGCAGGCCGGGGAAAAATGCCGCTGCAAATAGCAGATGGCAAGGCCAAACAGCGCGGCGGAAAGTCCGTCTGCCGGTGTGCCGCCGAAAAAGAGCGTGCAACTTCCCGCCGCCAGCATACTGCCGCAATAAGCCCACAGCGGCCGCACGCCGCCTTGGGTCAGCGCTTTGATCTCCGCCGTCAATCGCTCTGCCGGCAGCAGGCAGGCGCAGCACCGGCGGCTCAAAGCATTGAGGTCCTCCAGCACCGTCATGTCCGTACCGCCGGGAGAGGGGACGCGCCGGGTCTGGGTCACATCCCGTCCATCAGGCAGAGTCATCGTCACCACCATGCTGGAGGTAATGACAAATACGTTCATCCGGGCCGCGCCATAGGCCATGCCCATCCGAATCAGGGTGTCCTCCACCCGGTTTACATCAGCGCCCACCGTCAGCATGGCCTCGCCCAAGTCCATAAAGCAGTGGAGCAGCGCATCCGGCGTTCCCATGCCGGGTTCCAATACAGGTGCCACGCGCTTTTAGAATCCGAACAGCATGGAGCGCTTGATGTCGGCAAGGCTGCGGGCGCCGCACATGGCCATGGTGTCCGCCAGTTCGGCCTTCAGCTTGTCCACATAGGCAGCCACGCCCTCTTCGGCGCCGCCGTAGACCATGGTAACGAAGGGCCGGGCAATGAGCACCGCGTCCGCGCCCAGCGCCAGCGCCTTGAAAACATCCATACCGGAACGGATGCCGCCATCCACGAAAATCTTCATCTTACCGCCCACGGCATCGGCAATGGCAGGCAGCACCTCGGCGGTGGCGGGACACTGATCCAGCACACGGCCGCCGTGGTTGGAGACAACGATGCCTGCCGCACCGGCCTCCAGCGCCTTTTCCGCACCGGCCACGGTCATGATACCCTTGAGGATAAAGGGCTTGCCCGCCATGGCGGCGATGTCCTTCAACTGCGCCACGGTCTTGCTGCCTGCAGGCGGCGTCAGCCCCTTCAAAAACGGCAGGCCAGCGGCGTCAATGTCCATGGCGATGGCGTAGGGGTCCGCCGCCTTGACCATATCCATCTTCTGCCGGATGGTCTCCATGTTCCACGGCTTCACGGTGGGTACGCCGCAGCCGCCGCAGTGCTTCAGCGCATCCACAGCGCCCTCCATTACGGCGGGATTCGTCCCGTCGCCGGTAAAGGCCGCAATTCCGGCCTTGGCACAACCGGCCACCAGCACATTATTGTAGGAAAGGTCATCGTACTTGTCGCTGTAGTGCATGGCCACCGCGCCCACAGGTCCCGCCATCACGGGAATGGTCAGCTTATGGCCGAAAAAGTCATAGCTGGTGTCCACCTCCGCGTTTTCGCAGATGGTGTCCATGTTGACGCACAGCTCCTGCCACTTCTGATAGTTCCGGATCGCACCGGTGCCAAGGCCCTTGGCTCCGGGGCCGGGAACCATATTCTTGCAGGTCAGGCCGCTGCACACCGGGCAGGCATGGCACTTTCCCATGCAGGTCCGGGCCTGCTCCAGAACTTCCTGATACGTCATCGCTGTTTCCTCCATATTTTTATCTATCCTGACTGTCCCCTCTCCGGCGGACAGTGATTGGCGCCCCTATTGTACCGCCCCGCGCCGAAAAAGGCAAGCCATGAAAATATTTGGAAACTGTGGAACATTTTGGCCAGCTCATACGTCTTATTTAATAGAAAGCGGTGCAGGCCGCGAAAAGGAGGATGAATCATGAAAAGAAAGCTCTTTGCCTGTTTCCTTGCCCTGACGATGCTCACCGTCCTGACCGCCTGCGGCGGCAAGGCTGCAAACAGCTCCGCCTCGGCGTCCGCCGATACGTCTGAAGCCATGGTGCCGGACTATACGGAAAATGACAGCTACGCTTCCTATACCGGCTCGGGCTCCGGCGGCTTCGATGAAACCGAGTCTCTCCCCACCGACGCCGCAGAGCAGAAGATTATCTATACCGGTGATCTCAATCTGGAGACCACGGATTTTGACGCCGCCACCCGCTCCCTGTCCGCGCTGGCGGAGGAGCTGGGCGGCTACGTGGAAAACAGCAGCATCGGCAGCAGCAGCAGCAGCAGCCGGGGCTACCGCTGGGCGGACTACACCATCCGCATCCCCTCCGGACAATTTCAGCGCTTTTTCGAACAGGCCGGTGAATTGGCCCACGAAACATGGCGCAGCACCAATCAGGAAAATATTACGGAAGTCTATTACGATACGGCGGGCCGCCTCAAAACCCAGCAGGTGAAACTGGAACGCCTGCAAACACTGCTGGCGCAGGCGAAAAATATGGAGGACATCATCACCATCGAGTCTGCCATTTCCGAAACGGAGTGGAACATCGAAAACCTCTCCGGCACACTGCGGCGCTATGATTCACAGGTGGCGCTCTCCACGATCACCGTCAATCTGCAGGAGGTCTATAAGTATTCCAATACCGAAAACGTCCCGGAGAGCTTCGGTGAGCGCATCGGCAGCGCCCTGACCCGTGGCTGGAGCGCCTTCACGGATACCGTGGAGAATATTCTCGTTGCGCTGGCCTACGGCTGGACATGGTTGGTGCTGCTGGCGGTCATCGGCGTCACCGCCGCTGTCTGCTCCCGCCGCGCACTGCGCCGCCGGCAGGAAAAGCGGAAGGCCTCGGCGGAAAAAACGGATGACAAAACCGGTCAGGTCTGATACAGTAAGGGCGGCGGCACTTCGCCGCCCTTTCCTTATGTTCTGAAAATTCATTTCATCCAAAGGGGGAAATTTTTATGAAGCTCACATGGCTGGGCCACGCCTGCTTTTTGTTGGAGGCGGACGGTTACCGCATTGTCACCGACCCCTATACCGGCGTACCGGGCTACCCATCCCTGTCCGTTTCCGCCCACGCCGTTTTTTGCAGTCATGGCCATTTTGACCATAATGCCGTGGATCGCGTCACGCTGCTGCCCCATCAGGACAGCCCCTTTACCGTCCGGGAGATCGCCTCATTCCATGATGAGCGGGGCGGAACGCTCCGGGGCGGCAGCACCATCCGGGTCTTCACTGCCGATGGCATCTCCGTGGCCCATCTGGGCGATCTGGGCCATCCGCTGTCGGCGGAGCAGTTGGCCGCCATTGGTCCGGTGGACGCGGCGCTGGTGCCGGTGGGCGGTGTCTATACACTGGACGCCGCCGGGGCAAAATCGGTGTGCGACGCCCTGAAGCCCCGCTGCGTCCTCCCCATGCACTACCGCCACGCTCCTTACGGGTTGGCGGAGGTGGGCGGCGTGGAGCCGTTTCTCGCGCTCTGGCCGCAGGCGGAGGTACACCGTCTGTCCGGCCCGGCCGTAGAACTGACAAAAGCTGTCTCCGGTGTGCTTGTTCCGCAATTTTAACGCTGCGCCTCTTGACAAATCGTCGCAAAGCCATATAATATAGTTTTGAAAACCATATTATATGGAGTGAGGTGTTTTTATGGAACAGTGCAGACAGGTCACGCTTCTGGGCGATTCCATTCTCAAGGGGATACAGGTGGACCTCGGCAGCCGGCGCTACCGCGCCCAGAACGAGATGGACACAGCGGCGCTGGAATCGGAGTTCAGGCTCTCCATTCATAACGACGCGCACTTCGGCGCTACGGTCCGTAAGGGCAGCCGCCTGCTGGATCGGATGCTGGACCGGGGCGCCGCCTGCGATTTTCTGGTGATGGACTTTGGCGGCAATGACTGCGACTTCCGCTGGAAGGAAATTGCGGAGGACCCCGCTGGGGAGCACCTTCCCAATGTGCCGCTGCCGGAATTTGTGACGCTGTACCGGGAGATGATTCGCAAGGTAAGAGCCCGGGGTATCCGACCCATCCTCACCAACCTGCCCCCGCTGGACAGTCAGCGCTTTTTCGACTGGTGGTGCGATGGGCTGAACAAAAGCGCGGTCATGCGCTGGCTGGGGGACGTCGGCAATATCTACGCATGGCAGGAGCGCTACTCCCGCGCCGTAGAGCATCTGGCCGCTGAGGAGCAGGTCCCTCTGGTGGACGTCCGGGGCGCGTTTCTGGACCATGGCCATCTGGAGCAGACCCTCTGCGCCGATGGCACTCATCCCAATTCCGAGGGGCAGGCTCTCATCACCCGCGCCTTTCAGGAATTTGGTCGAGGCCTCCGGCTGCAAAGGGCCGCCCTGTGTGCTCTGTAAGCCTATAGGGCAGCCAACCGTGGGTATAAAATACGGCAACGTGGGTCAAAGCAGTTCAACACATCAAAAAACTATCCCGGAAACCGAACGGTTTCCGGGATAGTTTTGGTTTCGATATTATGCAAAGCAGGGCTTACCGCTCCCGCTCCGTGTGGAGCAGCTGGAGGGACCGTTCTCCCAACGGCTTTTTCAGGTATTCCTTGTATAGCGCCTGAACCTCCGGGTTTTCGTGAGAGAAGCGGAGCTCGGCATCGGCGTCCAGCTTCCACAGCCGGTCGCCCCGAACCGCAGCCATCTCCTGTCCCTCGTGAATGGGCTGACCGCCGCCGCCGGCACAGCCGCCGGGACAGGCCATGACCTCCACGAAATCGTAGTCCGCACGGCCATGGTCAATGGCCTCCATCAGCGCCCGGACGTTAGAAAGGCCGCTGACTGCCGCCACCCGCACCTCGCCGGCGCCGGGAATGGTGAACACAGCCTCCTTCCACGGCTTGCTGCCGCGAATTTCCCGGAAGGCGTCCGCATCGGGATTTTTTCCCGTGACCATGTGGTAGGCGCTGCGGAGCGCCGCATCCATCACGCCGCCGGTGGTGCCGAAGATCACCGCCGCGCCGGTGCCGGTGCCCAGCGGGCTGTCAAACTCCATCTCCGGTAGCTCCGTGGGTACGATACAGTCGCTTCGGAACAGGCGGCACATCTCCCGGGTGGTCAGCACAACGTCCACATCCGGGTCGCCGCAGGCAGAGGTCATTTCCGGCAGTGTGCACTCCGCCTTTTTCGCCGTGCACGGCATCATGGATACCACCATGATCTTATGGGGGTCCAACCCCATTTTCTCGGCAAAGTAGCTTTTCGCCACAGCGCCGAACATCTGCTGGGGGGACTTTGCCGTGGAGAGGCTGGAAACGTAGTCCGGGTACTGGGAGCGCAGGAACCGCACCCAGCCGGGGCAGCAGGAGGTGAACATCGGCCAACGGTAGCGGCTCTTATGGGTAAAGCGCTCCACAAACTCGCTGCCCTCCTCCATAATGGTGAGGTCGGCGGCAAAAT
>ERZ1673703.2483-NODE-2483-length-11415-cov-29.331602_pt1 | contig 11415 bp, 8 predicted proteins | sample MGYA00580233_ERZ1673703 | MGnify/ENA primary metagenome ERZ1673703 (study PRJEB41218, sample SAMN15661748) | gut metagenome | host: Homo sapiens | place: Canada: London | collected 2015-08-20/2019-03-30 | study: EMG produced TPA metagenomics assembly of... | reverse complement strand
GTTTAAATATGCTTGGCTGTGCTTGTGTAGATATGCCAATCGGTTATGTAGAACCTACAAAGATTAGTAATGACGACACAAAAAAACTTTAACGTATTTCTATTTATTCTACTGTTAGGAGTTTTTTCTCCTTTAATGGCTCAAAATATGAGCGATTCTCAAGTATTGGAGTATGTCAAAGAGGGGATTAGACAAGGGAAAGAACAAAAACAATTAGCCTCTGAACTTGCACGTAAGGGCGTGACCAAAGAACAGGCTATGCGTGTGAAGCAGCTTTATGAGCAGCAGAACAACGTCAATGCTTCCAACGCTACCGGTACGGACGTCAATGAATCCCGTCTTCGTGAAGAAATGAAGGAGAACACTTCCGATATGCTGGAAGACCATCCGAGTACTCAAGATCTTGCACGTAGTAATCAGGTTTTCGGACGTAACATCTTCAATACCCGTAACCTGACTTTTGAACCCAGTGTCAACATCGCCACCCCTTTAAATTATCGTCTCGGTCCCGGTGATGAAGTGATTATCGACATCTGGGGAGCCAGCCAGAACACTATCCGCCAACAGATTTCTCCTGATGGCACGATTAACATTCAGAAAATAGGTCCCGTCAACCTGAACGGTCTGACTATTTCTGAAGCCAATGACTATCTCAAGAAAACATTAAACAAGATATATAATGGTCTTAATAATACGAATGACCCCACTTCTGACATCCGTCTGACTTTGGGTAGCATCCGTACTATTCAGATCAATGTGATGGGTGAAGTAGTCCAACCGGGCACTTACTCTCTTTCTTCCTTTTCTACTGTCTTCCATGCACTTTACCGTGCAGGAGGTGTGAGTGACATAGGTAGCCTTCGCAATGTTCAGCTGGTACGTAACGGTAAGAACATCGCCACAATCGATGTCTACCAATTTATCATGAAAGGCAACATTCAGGATGACATCCGTCTTCAGGAGGGCGATGTAGTAATAGTCCCTGCCTATGATATCTTGGTTAAGGTCGATGGAAAAGTGAAACGCCCGATGCGTTTCGAAATGAAAAAGGATGAGAGTCTATCTACTCTTATCAGCTATGCCGGTGGCTTTGACGCCGATGCCTATACTCGTTCCTTACGTGTCGTACGCCAAAACGGACAGGAGTATGAAGTAAATACAGTCAAAGACCTTGATTATAGTGTCTATAAAATGCGGAATGGTGATGTTGTGACTGCCGAGGCTATCCTTAACCGCTTTATCAATAAGCTTGAAATTCGTGGTGCCGTTTACCGTCCCGGTATCTACCAGCTAAACGGTAAACTGAATACCGTCCGTGAACTGGTGAACGAAGCCCAAGGCTTGACCGGTGATGCTTTCTTGAACCGTGCCGTTCTCTACCGTCAGCGTGAGGATTTGACTACCGAAGTTGTTCCAGTAGACATCAAAGCCATCATGGACGGTACTTCCCAAAACATCATCCTGGTGAAAAACGACATCCTTTATATTCCGAGTATCCATGATTTGGAAGATAGGGGAGATGTTGTAATCCACGGTGAAGTAGCCAAACCTGATTCTTATCCTTATGCGGATAATATGACCCTTGAAGACTTGATCATTCAGGCCGGAGGCTTGCGTGAAGCCGCTTCTGTTGTTCGTGTGGATGTATCGCGTAGAATCAGGAATCCCCATAGTACAATGGATAATGATACTATCGGTCGGACGTATACATTCTCCCTGAAAGAAGGTTTTGTCGTTGACGGCACACCAGGTTTTGTACTTCAACCTTATGATGAGGTTTATGTTCGCCGCAGTCCGGGTTATCAGGCCCAACAGAATGTGGTTGTTGAAGGTGAAATCTTGTTTGGAGGCTCTTATGCAATGACTAGTCGTGAAGAACGTCTTTCGGACTTAATCAATAAAGCTGGAGGTGCAACGAATTATGCCTACTTACGTGGTGCCAAACTGACTCGTGTAGCCAATGCAAGTGAAAAGAAACGCATGGGTGATGTAATCCGTTTGATGAGTCGACAGTTGGGTGAAGCTATGATGGACTCTTTAGGTGTCCGTGTGGAAGATACCTTTAGTGTTGGTATTGACTTGGAGAAAGCATTAGCTAACCCTGGTAGTACAGCAGATATTGTCTTGCGTGAGGGTGATGTGATTTCTATTCCGAAAAATAATAATACGATTACAATTAATGGTGCCGTAATGGTCCCGAATACCGTTTCTTATATAAAGGGTGAGAATGTAGATTATTACCTGAACCAAGCTGGTGGTTATTCTGAAAATGCGAAGAAGAGTAAGAAATTCATCGTTTATATGAATGGTCAGGTGACTAAGGTGAAAGGTAGTGGTAAGAAACAGATCGAACCTGGTTGTGAGATAATTGTTCCTAGTAAAGCAAAGAAGAAGACTAATATAGGAAATATTCTAGGTTATGCTACTACATTCAGCACTTTGGGAATGATGGTTGCTTCTATTGCTAACTTAATAAAGAAATAACGAATACCTTTTATGGCTACTCTGATTGAACAAGAATCTGGAAAAGAGATAAAACTAAAGCGGAATAATCATGTGGATGAAGAGATCGAAATTGATTTGATGGATCTTCTTCGTAAGGTTATAGGTGTTCGTAAGAAGATCTATAAAGCTGCCGGTATCGGACTAATAATTGGTGTTATTGTTGCGATAAGTATCCCTAAGCAGTATACGGTTGAAGTTACTCTTTCTCCAGAAATGGGTAATGATAAAGCTGGTGGTTTATCCGGATTAGCTGCATCTTTTTTAGGAAGTGGGGTTACTATGGGAGATGGTACTGATGCCTTGAATGCTTCCTTGTCAGCTGATATTGTTTCTTCTACTCCTTTTTTACTGGAGCTTTCTGCAATGGAGATACCGGTAACAAAGAATGAAGTCATGACATTGAACACTTATTTAGATGAAGAAACATCTCCTTGGTGGAGTTATGTAATCGGGTTTCCTGGAATGGTAATTGGTGGAGTAAAGTCCCTGTTTACTGAGGAAGATGAAATTGCATCTTTTGATAAAACAAGTCAGGGCGCAATTGAACTTTCAAAGCAAGATTCGAGGAAAATTGCGACTCTGAAGAAAGTGATAACCGCTTCTGTGGATAAGAAAACCTCAATGACTTCCGTTACTGCAACTTTTCAGGATCCTAAGATTGCTGCAGTCGTAGCCGATTCCGTAGTGAAGAAACTGCAGGAATACATTATAGACTACCGCACTTTCAAGGCGAAAGAGGATTGTATTTATTTGGAGAAACTTTTCAAAGAACGTCAGCAAGAATATTATATCGCTCAGAAGAAATATGCCGATTATCTGGATTCTCATGATAACCTAATTTTGCAGAGTGTTCGTGCTGAACAGGAACGTTTGCAGAATGATATGAGCCTTGCTTATCAGGTATACAGTCAGGTTGCCAGTCAGCTTCAGGTTGCCAGAGCTAAAGTTCAGGAGGAAAAACCTGTGTTTGCTGTTGTAGAGCCTGCTGTGGTACCATTGGAACCTTCAGGAACTAGCAAGAAAATATATGTTCTAGCATTTGTCTTCCTTGCAGTTTGTATTGTTATCTTTTGGAATTTATTCGGGAAAGATTTTCTGAATAAGTTCAAAGAAGTATGTGCCTAAAATCAATCCTTAATGTGATATGGTATCAACCACCAGTCAAATCAATAAATTTATAGAATTTGTAGCAGTTCTGGGAGATCTGGTCATTCTGAATCTGGTATTGTTCTTTCTTCTTTTCTTTTGGGAAGAAGCTTTTGCTTCTTTACCTTTCTCTTGCAGGGGCTCATGGATGATGACTTCGTTAAGTCTCTGTTATCTGGCCTGTTCGGGCTCCCGCGGGAGGGTTTGGGACAGTCGGGGAATTCGTCCCGATCAACTTGTATTGCGTGTATTGAAGAATATTATAGCGTTCTTCATCTTTTGGGCATGTATCATGACTTTTAGTGGAATATCTATTTATTCTCCTCTTTTTTTTGTCGCTTATTTTTCTTTCCTCTTTGTCATCTTAAGTATTTATCGCATTATTATCCGTCATTTTCTGATAGTCTATTGTGCTAAGGGCAAGCATAGACGTTACGCTGTTTTTATAGGTGGAGGCAATAATATGCAGGTTTTGTATGAGGAGATGGAGAATTCCCTGGCGTCTTCGCTGTATGAGGTTGTGGGCTATTTTGATATAAAACCGAATGATGCCCTTTCGTCGCAATGCGCTTATCTAGGTAATCCTGACGGTTTTTCAGATTTTATGTCCGCACACCCGGATATCAAGCATGTTTTTTGTTCTTTGTCGATGGAGGAGGGGCGCTATAATTTTTCTATTATGAATCATTGTGAAAACCATTTGCTTTATTTTCATGGCGTTCCTAATGTATGTAAAGGTTTTCCTCGTCGTATTTGGCACAGTATGGTTGGCAATATGCCTATTTTGAATCTGCGTTATGAGCCTTTGGGTAAGATGGAGAATCGTATATTGAAGCGGATATTTGATGTTGTTTTCTCCGGTCTTTTTCTGGTTACTGTTTTTCCCTTTATTTATCTCATAGTTGGAAGTATTATAAAGTTGACTTCTCCCGGTCCTGTATTCTTTAAGCAAATGCGTACGGGGTTGAACGGTGTGGATTTTGTGTGTTATAAATTCCGTTCTATGAAAGTGAATGATGAAGCTGACAGTAAACAGGCTACAGTTGATGATCCCCGAAAAACTCGTTTTGGGAACTTTCTCCGTCGTTCTAATATAGACGAACTTCCTCAGTTTATCAATGTCTTTAAGGGTGATATGTCGATAGTTGGTCCCCGTCCACATATGTTGGCCCATACAGAGACTTATGCCCGTTTGATTGATAAATATATGGTGCGGCACTTTATAAAACCTGGAGTAACCGGTTGGGCTCAAACGCATGGTTTCCGTGGTGAAACGAGAGAACTCTCACAGATGGAGGAACGTGTTAAGGCTGATATCTGGTATATGGAGCATTGGACAATGCTGCTTGATATATATATCATTTATAAGACTATAGCGAATGTGGTGATGGGAGAAAAGAATGCATATTAGGGTGTTAATTAATGTGAGTGTACCAATTATGGCTTCATTATCACTTTTAAAGTGAGACTTTTATTGTTTCATAAACTCCTAAAAATACTTTAATGAGAAATAGCAGCATACAATCATTAAGGGGAATATGTGCAATAGTTGTATTTCTTTCTCATTCATTATGTATGTTCAAATCTACATTTGTAACCTATTTAATGGAATCTCCTATGCATTTATTTTTTGATGGAAAATGTGCTGTTTATATATTTTTTGCTATCAGTGGTATATATTATTATAAGAAGGAACGACTGCAACGAAAAACATATTTAAATGGCATATTAAAGAAATGTATAAAAATATATCCTCCATATATAATAACTTTGCTTTTAGCAGTGTTATTGATTAATTATACTCCCTGTACTAATTATAATCCAGCACTATTTACAGAATGGAGCAATTCTTTTTGGCATCAAAAAATAAATATTGAGGAATTAATAAGACAGGGTTCCATTCTTTTACCTCGTAATCCAGATTTGATCTTACCACCATCATGGTATTTAACTGTTGAGGTGAGAATGTTTCTTTTGATGCCTATAGTAGTCTTTATTTTTAATTATACTAGTTGGTGGAGCCTTATCTTGTTACTACTGTTGTCGCTAGTTGTTGATGTATCAATCATCTTAACTTTGGGCTTTTTCTCTATTGCAGCATTCTTTATGAAACTAATGAGTGATATTCATAAAATTGAAATGGTATTTAGTTTATATAAGTTTCCTTTATTACTGATAGGACTCATTTTGCTAAATATCGAGAACGTTTTAGACATACAAAATAGTGTTACTGCTTATCTTATGATGTTAGGTGCAATAACAATTGTTGGTGTGTGTTACGCTAACAAGAATCTGATCAGTTCTAATTTGTTAGTGAAATTGGGAAATATATCCTATGAATTTTATTTAATACATTTTATAGTGCTATTATCATTAAAACCATATTTTACAAATCCGTATAGTTACATTCTTATCTGTTTTATTGTATCTTTAGGATTGTCTGGAGGAATTAAATATGTGTGTAATGGGATTTTGAAATGTATGACTTTTAAAAATAATTTGTACGTATGAAGGTGTTATATGACTATCAAATATTCCAAATTCAAAAATTTGGAGGTATTTCTAGAGGATTGGCAGAAATAATATCTCATTTTCCGAGCGATATAGCATATGACATAGCAATAAAAGAGAGCGACAATGTTTACTTAAAGGAATATAATTTAGATAATAATCATTCACCTATATCCTATCAATTTTCAGATTTTCTACCAAATGTATCTTTTAAGGGAAAGAGGAGAATTTATAATATCTTGTCACAACGGGGATGGATAAATTCATCAGATAGCATAAACCTTCATCATAGTATAGAGAAAATTAAAAAAGAAGATTATGATGTTTTTCATCCGACCTATTTTTCAACCTATTTTTTGAAGCATATACGTAAACCTTTTGTTTTAACAGTCCATGATCTTACAGCAGAAAATTTCCCCTTGTACTTTAATAAATTTGACTATCAAAAAGAAGGAAGGAAACGTTTGGTTCCTTTAGCTAGTCATATAGTCGTTCCAAGTTTAAGTACTAAAATAGATGTCATGCAAAATTGGAATATTTCGGAAGGTCGGATTTCAGTTATATATTGGGGAGGAGTTTCAGTAAATAATAAAAAATATCCAGATAGTATAGGATGCCCATATATATTATATGTAGGATTAAGAGGTGGTTATAAGAACTTTTATTTTTTTATTAAATCCGCCCTTCCCTTTCTGCAAAAAAATAAAGAAGTTAAGATTGTATGTACAGGATGTAACTTTACAAAATCAGAGATAAAGTTCTTTCAAGAGTTGCATATTGCAAATAGAGTACAAGCAAAGTTCGTTTCTACAGAAGAATTAAGTGGATTGTATTCAAATGCCTTATGTTATGCCTTCCCTTCTTTGAGTGAAGGATTTGGACTTCCAATATTGGAGGCTTTTTCTTGCGGGTGTCCAGTACTCTTATCAAATAAAACTTGTTTCCCGGAAATAGGAGGTGATGCAGCTTTCTATTTTAATGAGCATAATGGTCATTCGGATATTTCAGAAAAATTAGATTATATATTTAACATGACTGAAGGAGAACGGCTAAAGACTAAAGATAAAGGATATGAGAGACTCACCCAGTTTTCTTGGGAAAAATCAGCAACAGAGTATGCACAAGTATATAAATCATTGCTTTAAGTATATACAATGGTAAGTCAAACAAAGTCTCTGGCAAAAAATACCATCTTCTTGTATTTGAGGATGTTTGTTGTTTTGACAGTATCTTTATTTACAACAAGGATTATTCTGAAAAATCTGGGTGTAGAAGATTATGGCATATACAATGTTGTAGGAAGTATTGTGGCACTTTTTTCTTTTCTTCAAACAGCTATGGCATCTGCTAACTACCGCTATTTGGCTTTTGCCATAGGTAAGGAAGATAAGGAACAACTCTCTGCAATCTTTAAATCAGCTTTTATAATAAGTTTCGCTATTGTTTTGGCTATTTTATTAATAGGTGAAACGTTGGGATTGTTCTATATATACAATTACCTGAATGTACCTCCCGAAAGATGGGATGCATCGTGCATTGTTTATCAGATATCTTTGGTGTCATGTATGATTCAGACAATGACAATGGCTTATTATAGTGATGTTATTGCACATGAACATATGAGTTTCTTTGCATATCTATCTTTTTTTGAATCAGTATTAAAAATATCTATAGCCATATTAATTGTTTTTTCACCTATAGATAGGCTTGTTTTCTATGCAAGTCTTATTTTGGTAAGCAATATGATTATTTTGATTTTATATTATATATATTGCAAAAGGCATTTTTCTGAGACCAAGCATTTATTATCTAATAAAGTAGAACCCAGGCTGTTAAGAGAAATGATGAATTTTTCTGGTTGGACACTTTTTGTAACTATAGCTGATATTTGTGTAACGACGGGCATCAATATGATGATCAATAGCTTTTTCTCTGCAATTGTCAATGCTGCCAGAGGCATTGCTGTTCAGGTGCAGGGAGCTGTAGACCAGTTTAGAGGTAATTTGCAAACGGCCTTAAATCCTCAAATAACAAAACAATATGCAGCTGAGAATCAAGAATATATGTATAAGTTGATGTATGCTAGTAGTAAATTTTCTACTTATATATTGCTTTTGATATCTTTGCCTATTATGTTTGCTGCTGATTATATTTTAAACTTATGGTTAGTAGAAGTTCCTCCGTTTACCTCTGTATTTTTGATCTATGTATTGGTTGCTTGTATTATTGATGGTATCTCTAATCCTTTTGTTACAGCTGTCGGTGCTACAGGGAGGATTCGTAAGTTCCAAACTATCGTGGGAGTGACCAAATTGTTGACAATACCTTTATGCTATCTGTTTTTGCAGATGGGATGTAATCCTGAGACGCTCTTTCTTATCTATATGATTTGTACTGTTTGTGTTGTCGGAACAAGAATCTATATAGGGGCCAGAACTGTGAATTTGGCTATGGCTAAAGTCTATATAAATATCTTTAGACCTATAATATTGGTCACTGTTTTATGTGTTGTCTTTGTTTATGGCATATCATTTTTGCAAAATAATACGTTCGTTGTCTTTTTACTGTATTGTGTATTGAGTGTGTGTACAATGGGGGCTATTATTTTTTGTGTTGGTATGAACATTGATGAAAAGAAATACTTAGTGGGTATGATTCATCTTAAAATATTGAGAAAATGAAATTAGGATATTTATTGAGGCGTTGTTATGATAAGTTTTGGGGAGTGGATAAAAAATACACATCTCTAATATCAAAAGAAGCACCTTGGGTTTATGTTTCTTATATTTCAGATGTATTTTATAAAAGAGACAATGAAACTTATATGCGCGGTCACCAATCTCGTCAGGAAACCATTGAAATAGTCAATGTCTTTAATGAATTGGGCTATAACGTGTTTCTATCTGATTCCAATCACCCTAAGTTGCCTAATCGAAATTTTAAAATATTGTTTGGCATTGAGCCGGGATTTGTGGAGGCATATCGTAAATATCCGGAGGCTACGAAAATATATTATGCAACTGGTGCTTATTCAGGGCATCAAAATTCAATGATTATAAACCGAACGGATGGATTCTCACAAAAACATCACTATAAATATCCATATAATAGACTTGTTGTGGAATATGATAATCTTGAAGTAGCGGATGCCATACTCCAAATCGGATCTAAATACACTGTAGAGACGTACCCAAAGCAGTATCGTGATAAGATTGTAACCATTCATCAGTCATGTGTTCTCAGTCCAGAATGCACTGAATTGGTTAGAAATTACAGTAATCGTAAAGATTATATGTGGTTAGGTGGTGGAGGGTGTATTTTGAAAGGTCTCGATCTTGTGGTTGATTATTTTAAAGAACATCCGGAGCTAACAATTCACATTGTCGGTTCTATTGAAGAAGAATTTATAAAGGCATATCACCATTCGTTTCCTTCTAATGTTATATTCCATGGTTTTATGAATGTGGCGTCAGAAGAGTTTATGTGCATTGTTTCTGCTTGTAATTTTTTAATATATCCATCATGTACGGAAGGTATGCCAGGTTCTGTTATTACAAGCATGTATTATGGCATTATCCCTATCGTTTCCCGATGGGCTGCTTTTGACGAAATAGACGAAATGGGTTATCTGTTGGCTGGGTTGGACGAGGAGTCAATTCAACTGGCAATAGATAAGGTGCAAAAGCTTTCTGATGAAGAAGTAGAGAATCTTAGTCTGAAATGTGTAAAGTTCGCTCAGAATACCTATAATTTGAAAAAGTTTAAAGAAGAGTTTAAGCAATATATCCAGAAATATGGGAACTAAACGAATTTATTCATTAGATTTTGTAAAATTAGTTGCTATCTATTTAGTCTTATGGGGGCATTGTATACAATCTTTAATTCCAGAGGTGGGTAGTGGTGAAGGTAAACCTGTTTTCCTTTATATATATTCTTTTCACATGAGTCTATTTATGATTATTTCTGGATATTTTGCTGTAAATATAGAAGGAGAGACTTTAAAAAAACTCATAGTCAGTAAATTTAGGCAGTTAATCATTCCTTGCATTAGTTGGGGGGGGCTTATTATACTAACCGACATTGTATTCAACCATTTAAATAACTGGGAAGAAGGATTCAAAACGTTTGTATTTGAAATCTGGTTTCTAAAATGTTTGTTTCTTTGTTATGTAGTATTGTTTATAAGTAAAAAAATTTGGAATTTCAACAAGTTACTTGCTATTCTTTTTGTATTTATAGCAGCTCATGCTACATCAATTTATGGACTATCATGTATGTTGCCATGCTTTTTTGTCGGATTAGGTTTCGCAAAATACAAATATTATTTATTGAATCATTTGACGGCTGTATTATTCTTTACCTCCATTACTTACATCGTACTTCTCCAATGGTGGGACTATGATTATGCAAAATATACTTTTTTTAATTTCTTTAAATTCCTAATGGCTTTGAATGATCCTACTGTAGCGAGACCGATGTTGGAAGGTTTGTTGAAAGAATTTTATCGAATATGTGTGGGGATTTCTGGAGCAGTAATGATATTGTCGTTCATATTGCTGATTTTTGCAAAACTGCCCAATGTTAAATTATTAAATAGACTATCTGTGTTGGGACAATATACTTTGGGTATATATGTCATACAGACTGTTTTGCTTGAAAGAATAATTAAATCTGTGATAACATTTGATGCATCTAGCTTTTACTATTTCAATTTTTTGCTAGCTCCGGCTATATCATTAGCAGTATTAATATGTTGTATCGTACTAGTCAAACTATTCTTGCGTTCTAAATGGACCTCATTCATTTTGTTGGGAAAATAAACTTAGACCAGTGATAGATTCTACTATATCAACGCAGTCTTTGAAACGATTTATGACTGCACTTATGTTCTATAATGTCTTTTTGACACTCGCTTTTCTCAACGTATTGCCGGGGCGTTTGGCGCAAGTCCTTGAAATACTCGTTTGCTTGTATCTATTGACATTCTTAAAAATACCTAGAATTAAAACGCTTGGAGTAGTAGGATTATTTCTCTATATTTTATTAGTGCTATGGAGCATCTTTATTATTTTAAATGGTGGATTTGCTTCTTCCTATAATATTGTCCGAATTCTCACGCGTAATCAAGGCCTGTTATGTTTTTTAATGATTATACTCTCTTTTCAGTTTTCACACCCTCGATATTTGAATTATATTTTCAGTATTTACAACCGATTATTACTCAATATTTTATAGATAATAAGTCAGAAATAT
>ERZ1673703.2474-NODE-2474-length-11465-cov-11.123926_pt1 | contig 11465 bp, 9 predicted proteins | sample MGYA00580233_ERZ1673703 | MGnify/ENA primary metagenome ERZ1673703 (study PRJEB41218, sample SAMN15661748) | gut metagenome | host: Homo sapiens | place: Canada: London | collected 2015-08-20/2019-03-30 | study: EMG produced TPA metagenomics assembly of... | reverse complement strand
GGAATGCTGCCGCAATGGGTCAAATGATTTTGTCCTTGACTTGGGGAGCACTTTAATTAGACGGAGCTGGACAAAATGGACGATTTCAGGTGCTTTCATCACAGCTTCATCTCCATGAACTGCCCCATTTTCTCTGCCGCTTCCTCCTGCATTTTCCGCGTCACATGGGTATAGGTATCCAGTGTGAATCCGGAGGAGTAGTGGCCCAGCATCCCGGAGAGCGTCTTAATGTCGACACCGTTCTGGAGGGCCACGGTGGCAAAAGTATGCCGCAGATCATGAAAACGGCAGTCCTCCAGTCCAGCGTCCCGAAGGATTCTCTTGTGGATTCGTGCCACGGTCTCAGGGCTGTACATGGTTCCAGTTGTTGGGGAAGGGAACAGATATGGATTATTCGGATGCAGACTGTGTTCCTGGATCAGTAGATCCACTGCCTGCTGGGGAACGATCAGGGTACGGATGGAATGCTGGGTCTTGGGCTGACTCACCACCAGTTTTCCATTCAGCCGGCTGACAGACTTCGTCACAGAGACGCTTCTGTTCTGTGGGTCCAGATCGCTCCAGAGCAGAGCCAGTAGCTCGCCCCGACGCAGGCCGGTAGTCAGCTCTAGAAAAAACAATGGCAGCACGTTCCGCTCTGCTGCCGCCTGTAGATAGTCCCCGATCTGCTCCGGCTGGATGACCTTCATTTCCTTCCGATCCAGTTTTGGAGGTTTGCACTCCATCGTCGGATTTTTAGCGATGATACCGGCACGAACTGCCTGTTCCAATGCGGCGTGCAGAAACATATGAACACTGCGGACCGTTTTAGGACTCAGACCGGAACTCGCCCGTTTCTGGGAATGTACCCTTCCATTGATGCGAAGATCTTGATAAAGAATCTGGAGACGCAATCCGGTCAGTTGACTTAACGGAACTTCACCGATTTGCGGGATTACCAGTTGATTCATAAAGTAGCTGTATTGTATTTGGGTGCTTTCTCAAATATTTTGTTTCGCATAGAGATCGTACCAGGTCTGGAGCCACTGCGCGACTGTGTACTCTTGACAATTCATTTGTGGTGCAGAAGTTCCTTGCGTTTCCTGAGCCAAACCGGTCAGCGGCGTTGCTTTATGTTCCCGATTCCAGACCGCTTCCCGAAGCTGCCGCTTACACTCGGCTTGTGTCCTTGCCAGAACACTTTTGTAAATGAGTTTCCCGGTTTCCTCGTTCCGGCCTGCCGTATAACGGCCTTCCCAGCGACCGTCTGAACGCTTTCGAATGCTGCCATCTCCACGGTTTTTCCGATTGGACATTTTTTCATCTCCTGTTTTAAATCTGTTCAGACACTTTCCGGTCTACCCAGGCCAGCAGCCGATCCTTTGGAACAACAATCCGGCTTCCGACGAGCATGGCCGGGAAGTTTTTCCTGTGGGCCAGTTCATAGGCTCCAGCCCGCGATATACTGAGTACACTTGCCACTTGTGGGATTGTCAGCATTACAGGCAGTTCCTCAAAGGACTTATAGATTTGGTTCGCCATATTGTCTGCTCCTCTCTTTTATAGTTTGCTACCGTCTTGATTCCACAAATACAGCCACCACGTCTGCTTTAAAAGCTCTTTCTGTGATCTCTGTAGCTTCTGAAATCAAGCTGGGAACTTGCTGTAAAGCGATTTTGCTTTATAGATGGGATATATCACGGGCCGGAGATTATTTGCAATCTCCGGCCCGCAAATCGTGTCCCGACCTCTGAATTTTTCTGCTTCTCTTGTGAAACCATACTCTGAGGCGGACACTTATAAAATCTATTTCTTGTTATTCAGCTCTATTCGACACTACTTCCCGAGCTGATGGGCGACATACGGATCGGCGTTTGGCAACGCCCACGGGACTCTCACCCCTCCGAGGATCTCTCCGAGCTGGCCCCGCATACGCGGGGCAGGTGTACCATTATAGGCTGACAGGGTCGTGGCGAAACAGCCTGCCAGAGCTGCTTTGGGCTAGATGGACCCGCTCCGCACCTTTCTTGCCGTCGTTGATGCAGACTTCCGCCTGCACAGGTGGTCTTCGCGCATCCGCCGCATCGCTTTTCCCCTTCCGGGGGACTGCCAGCTGATGGGAATCCGCTGCCGGATATTCACTTTTCGAGGTACACGAAAGCCACAGAAAGTCCATCTTTCTAATAGCTTCCCGGCAGAGCGAATTGGATGAGGATGGAGTTCATTACCTTCAGGTCCTCGCCTTCCAGGGTCAATCGGACTCGCACCAATAGAGATGTCTGCCTGGCTGACAGACGCTTTTGTTCTGGATGGTACCAATTGGAAACGCGAATGCCTCCATAAGGGCCAAATGAAGTTTCGATGGGATATGTACATGCAAGCGCGATCAAATCGCTTCGGATCGTACGTTCGCAAACGCCAAAACGGTCCGCCAGTTGTCTCGTTGTGCTGAACCGTGCGTTGCACAGATATTCCCATATCGCCTGTCTCCGTTCAGACGGCCCCAATTACCTCACCTCCTCACCTCGCTCTGTGGTTCTGAGGATAAAGCAAGACCCGGCAAGGTAATTGCCGGGTCTTAAAAATATTTGAGAAATCAGTCGGTTTTCTATGTTTTATCCAATTTATAATTCAATTTTATATGCAAAATTACTATCTAATTAGAGTCCAACCATATACCTTTTTCCACAACCTCCCATGTTGTATGATCTGTATGGAGCAGGTGGTGGGACTTCTTTCCCAGCGGACGCTCCAGGAACTCTTGGTAGAGAGACTGAATCTCCGGATTCTCGTGGGAAAACCGGATGGTGGCCTTCTGATCCAGCTTCCACAGGGCATCTTCCCGCTTCCCGGCCAACTCCTCTCCGTCGTGGATGGGCTGGCCGCCGCCTCCTGCGCAGCCGCCGGGGCAGGCCATCACCTCCACGAAGTCGTAGCGGCCCTGCCCGCTCTCCAATGCCTTCATCAACTTCCGGGTATTCCCCAGCCCTGAGACCACCGCCACCCGGATCTCCCCGGCACCTGGAATGGAAAAGACAGCTTCTTTCCACGGTTTGTTTCCCCGGACAGCCGTGAACGCGTCCGGATCTGGGTTCTCCCCGGTGACGAGATAGTAGGCCGAGCGTAGGGCCGCGTCCATGACGCCGCCGGTGGCGCCGAAGATCACTGCCGCCCCGGTGCCGGTGCCCAGGGGGCTGTCGAACGCCTCTTCCGGCAGGTCCCCCGGCTGGATGTTGTCGCTGCGGAACAGCCGGTCCATCTCCCGGGTGGTCAGCACCGCGTCCACGTCCGGATCACCGCAGGCGTCGCGCATGGTGGGCAGAGCGCACTCGCTCTTCTTCGCCATGCAGGGCATGATGGACACCACGAACATCCGGTGGGGATCGACGCCGATCTTCTCCGCAAAGTACGTCTTTGCCACCGCGCCGAACATCTGCTGGGGCGATTTCGCCGTGGACAGGCAGTCCACGTAGTGGGGGAACTGGGATTTAATGAAACGCACCCAGCCGGGGCAGCAGGAAGTGAACATGGGCCAGTGATAGCGGTCCCGATGGGTGAACCGCTCCAGGAACTCACTGCCCTCCTCCATGATGGTCAGGTCCGCAGAGAAGTTGGTGTCAAAGACATAGTCGAAGCCCAGCCGCCGCAAAGCCGCCACCATCTTCCCCGTGGCCGCTTTCTTTCCGGTCAGGCCGAAGGACTCCGCCCAGGCCACCCGCACCGCCGGCGCGATCTGCACTACCGTGGTGATTTCCGGGTCCGCCAGGGCGTCCAGTACCTTCACCGTGTCGTCCCGGGCCGTCAGGGCGCCGGTGGGACAGTGGGTGACGCACTGGCCGCAGAAGGTGCAGTCCGAGGTCTTCAGGGTGCGGTTGCCGGAGACGTCCACCGTGGTCCGGGAGCCGGTGCCCGCCAGGTCCCAGATCCCCATGGTCTGGACCTTCTCGCAGATCTGGACGCAGCGCATACACTTGATGCACTTGCTGGCCTGCCGGACCAGCGGCGTGGAGGTGTCCGTATAGCCCCTGGCCACATGGACATGGTAGGGCATCTCGTGGATATTCAGGTCGTTGGCCAGCTTCTGCAGCGGGCAGTTGCCGCTGCGGATACAGGTGGAGCAATAGCTGGCGTGCTGGCTCAGCAGCAGCTCCATATTGACCCGCCGGGCCTTGCGGACCTTGGGGGTATTGGTGTGGACCACCAGCCCCTCCTCCACCGGGGTATCGCAGGCGGCGGCCAGCCGGTCGCTGCCCTCCACCTCCACCACGCACATCCGGCAGGCGGCGATCTTGTTGATGTCTTTCAGATAGCAGAGGGTCGGAATTTTGATCCCGGCTTTCTCCGCCGCCTCCAGGATCGTGGTCCCCGCCGGGACCTGGACCGTCTGTCCGTTGATTGTCAGTGTCACCATTTCTCCTCACGTCCTCCTTTGAACACACCGTAGCCAAAGTGGTCGCACCGCAGGCAGCGGGCGGACTCCCGCTGGGCCTCCTCCAGGGTCATGCCGCACTCGATGCACTGGAAGTCCATCTTCCGCGCTCCGGCCTCCCGCTCTGTGGTGCTCACTCGGCCCCGGGGCGTAAAGTCCGACAGGTGCGGCGCGGGGATCTCCACTTCCGCCTCGATGGTGTGGCAGTAGCCCAGATATTCGTCGATGTTGGCGGCAGCCACCTTGCCTGCCGCAATGGCCCGGATGACGGTGGCGGGGCCGGTGACGCAGTCACCGCCCGCGAACACTCCCTCCATGTCCGGCAGATGGGTGCCGCTGTCCGCCAGGATCGTACCGCCCCGCTGGATCTTAATACCGGACTGCTCGAAGCCGTGGGTCTCAATGCCCTGGCCGATGGCCACGATGATGATATCCGCCGGGACCCGGAGCTCTGGCTGATCCGCGCCGTTGGGACTGGGGCGGCCGTTTTTGTCCGCCTGCCCAATAATTTGGGGCTGAGTCCAGAGGGCGGTCACATGGCCGTCCGGCCCGCTCTCCATCCGCACCGGAGCCTGGAGGGTCAGCAGCTCCGCACCCTCCGCCACGGCGCCCTCCACTTCCTCCGGCAAGGCGGTCATGTCCTCCTGCCGGCGGCGGTAGACGCAGGTCACCTTATCTGCACCTAGGCGGATCGAGCTGCGGGTCACGTCCATGGCCACGTTCCCGCCGCCGATGACCACCACCTGTTTTCCGTGGAAGTCCGGCAGGTCCCCGTCGCCGATCTGCCGCAGCAGCTCCACGGCGGAGATGACGCCCTGGCTGTCCTCCCCGGGGATGCCCGTCCGCTTGTCCGTGTGGGCGCCGATGGAGATGTACAGACAGTCGTACTGTTTCTTCAGCTCTTGGAAAGAGATATCATTCCCCACCTCCACCTCGGTGTGGACCTTGATCCCCAGGGAGAGGATGGATGCGATCTCCGCGTCCAGCAACTCCCGGGGGAAGCGGTAGCTGGGGATGCCGTAGCGGAGCATCCCGCCCAGCTGCTTCCGCTGCTCATAGATGGTGACCTGGTGGCCCATCAGGGCCAGGTAGTAGGCGGCGGAAAGGCCGCCGGGGCCGCCGCCGATGACGGTGACCGTCTTTCCGGTGGGTTTCGCCTTGGGCGGATTTGGCACCTTCCCGGCGTGGTCCACGGCGAACCGCTTCAGGCCCCGGATGTTGATGGCGTCGTCCACCATCTGCCGGCGGCAACGGGCCTCGCAGGGGTGCTCGCAGATGTAGGCGCAGGCTGTGGGGAAGGGATTGTCCTTCCGAATGAGGCGGACTGCGTCGGCATAGCGCCCCTCCCGCACCAGGGAGATATAGCCGGGGATATCCACCCCGGCGGGGCACAGGGCCACACAGGGGACGGGATTCTTCAAACTGCCCAGGCAGCGGTGGCGGAGGATGTGTTCCTCATAGTCGTCCCGGAAGCCGTGGAGGCCCGTCAGCACCAGCTGGGCGGCGTTGACGCCGATGGCGCAGTCCGCGGAGGCCACGATTACCTCCGCCGTGTCCTCGATCAGCTGGAGGATGTCCAGGGACGGCCGTCCGTCCAGGACCTCGTGGAGCAGGTCCGACAGCTGTCCCAGGCCCACCCGGCAGGGCACGCATTTCCCGCAGGTCTGGGCATGGCAGAGGTTCAGAAAGTTCAGCGCCATATCAATAGGGCACAGGCCCGGCGGGCTGGCCTCGATCCGGTGCTCCATGCTGCGGTACAGATGTTCCACCACCATCTGGGCCTTGCTGGGGGTTTTAATATCCAATCGGCTCATGCAAGATCACTCCTGTTGATAAAATCCGCAAAATTTTCGATTGCAACTGCTAAGTCGATCTCGTCAGCCACTTTAAATCATAGGGCTCAAACACGGCCTTTCCATAGGCATCCACATCCAGGGGCGTGCCGTCCCAGTCGGAGTGGATGTCACCTGTCTGCTTAATGAGGATGTCATAGAGGATGTCGTAGGTGACACCGTCCTTGGGATCTGTCTCCACGATGGTGGAGTAGGGTAGTGTCTTGTGATACATCAATTCCATGCCCTTATAGTCGAAGTGGAAGCCGCAACGCATCCGGCAGCCGTCAAGCCCCGTGTACTTGGCCACCCGCTTGAGATCGCGGAGGATCTTGTCGTTCTCCTCATCATACAGGTTCTCCTGAGTGGTGGCGGTGTAGTCGAAGCGAAACTGAATGGAGGCTCCGGGGATCTTCCGAAACCGCTCCAGATAGGGCACCAACTGATCCACCGGATAGTTTTCATAGAGCACGCAGTTCACCCGGAAGGGCACCGGAAGCTTGGCCAGCAGGGAGTCGTTGGACTCCACCACATAGTGCTGAAGATGGCGAGAAACATTGATGCAGGCAATTTTTCTCATGTTCCGTTCAATAAAGTCCAACACTGTCTCCTCCGGCTGATCTGTGGAAACCGGAAGTGTAGTGTTGATGTATATTTTGTGGGTCGGTGGTACCGCGTCCATCATTATCTGAAATGCTTCCAAATTCGCAAAGGGCTCTCCCCCTGTAAAAACGAAATCACAGCGAGGAGATATATTGTCCATTCGACCGATACTCTCACAGATTTTCTCTAGTGAGAAGCCCGTCATGTCTGCATACTCTTCTTTGTTGATGCAGAAAGGACAGTGGTTTTTGCAGTCATAGGGGACAAAGACAGTCACCGTAGCGCCGCGCTCTCGCGTCTTATAGGGATGATTCATCTTGAAAGCCTTCTTTCTATGGATTTGGGAACGCCGGCTGCCGCATTACGGCAGCCGGCGTCCTGTTGGGAGTAAAAAGAGGATTTCTCTTGACAATCACAACATAGCCAAAGCGTCACAGTTGGCCAAAAAAGCGCGGCAATCATGGAAGCCCAGTTGCTCGGCAAGATTGGCGCAGCGGATATCGTTATCACCGGTAGGCCGTTCCTCATTGGTGGGAAAATTGGGCAGATCCGTTGTCACAGTGTCCAACACACTGCCACAGGCCGCGCCGACCAGTGCCGCCGCATTGTGTAGATGTTCCCTGGCGGCGGGATTGCCGTGCATGGCGGCTTTCGTGTCTTTCAGCAGCAGAGAAATGGCATCCACCAGCAAACCGTTGGTAAATTCTGTGCAGTTGGGGTCCAGATAAGTACGGACCGCGAAGGAGAGGACCTTCAGGGCACCGTTCTTAATTCCTTCTGCTGTCAACCACTGAGTAAAATCAGCGTCTGTAATGGATAGTTCAGGCAGCAAATAGATGCTTTTAAGCACACGAATCTCGCCCTCATCGTCCTTTAGCACGGCGAAGGGAGAGGTCTGCGCACCGCTCGTACAATCTGCGGCTATCAGAACCAACTTCGCTTTGTCACAAGCAGGAATCAGGTGGGAATCGTCGGCAGCGGCCGTCAGATCCAATTCGGAGTCGACATACAGTGCCAACAATGCCTTAGCTGCGCTCAGAGCATTTTCACCGCCCACACCCAAAATGACATCAGGCTGGAATTCGTTCAACTTAGGCAGTGCACCCCGGAGGTCTTCATAAGAGACCGTCTCACCAATGGTGAAGTACTCTGCCACCCGAATTCCCTGATGACGCAGCTGGTCTACCACCGGAGCTGCTACTCCGGCCAGATACAGTTTGGGGTCTGTTATCAACAGCGCACGATTACAATGATAGATATCGCTCAACTCCCGCAACGCCACAGGAGCAGATCCAGTTTTAAAATAGATCTTTTTCGGCAGGTTCAGCGCTTGCTTCATAATTCACCTCTAGTTCCTACATTATTCATGCAAAAAATCCCGAAGTAATCAGGAAATATCTCAAAAAGCTAAACCTTGATTCTCAACAGATAAGAAAACTTGATAAACTCAGAAGTCTTGCAAATGTTGAGAGATGTTTGAAGTATGACGCAATCTAATACCTTGATGGCAAGCTGGACGAATCGAAAGGATTCACGTTCGGTTTAGAGTGGAGGAAAATCCAGCGATAACATCAAAGGATTATCCATCTTTATTTTTCCTATCAAAGCTCCCGTTCCGTGGATATCAGGCACTCTGAAATGAATATACGCCTCACAAGATTTGTGGGCGGGGCCGGTGCCGTAGCACCGACCCCCTGAATGGTGAAAGAAGTGCAAAGCGTGTTAAGCAGGTAGCGGTTAGTTGAAGCCACCAGTTTTGTCTACGCCCAAATCGGCGCTGAGGCCCATGGGATAGGCGGCGTGGGTTTCAGTGGGCAGGCTGACTTCCACTTCCCAGATATTACCGTACTTCTCGGCGTACTTCTTCTCGCCATAGAAAGCCTTCAGGTAGCAGCCTTTCAGCTCGCCAATGGTGGGGTATACGGGGTTGCAACCGGTGCAGGCATCGTGGAATGCCCACTCCGCCATCTGGTCCACAGCGGCTAGGAACTCGGCTTCCCACTCCTCGGCACTCTTTTCGGGATGGGCTTCCAGCAACCAAGCTAGGATGGTCTCGGGGATGTCGATATCCTTCTTCAGCTGCTCGCAGGCCTTGATCCAGTTTTCAAAGGTCTGCTCATCGGTCTTACCCTTGACACCGATTAACTCGCCCAACTCCACATAGCGCTCAAAGGCCTGGGGATACTTATACTGCGAAAAAGTGCCCATCTTATAGGGATGACGCTGTGCATTGAAGCGGCAGACGAAGGGGAACAGCAGAGCGTTGGCGGTGCCGTGGGGGATGTGGAACCAGCCGCCCAACTTGTGGGACAGAGAATGGTTAATGCCCAGGAATGCATTGGCGAACGCGATACCGGCGATAGCAGAGGCATTGGCCATTTTCTCACGAGCCACAGGATCGGGCTTCGCATCGTGAAATGCGGAGCGATAGGCACGGGGCAGGTAATCAAAGACCATTTTCGTGGCGTCGCGGCACATACCGTTGGTGTATTCGGTAGCGAAGGTGGAGACATACGCTTCCACAGCGTGGGTCAACACGTCATAGCCGGAGGCCTGAGTGGCTCTGGGAGGCAACTTCATCATATTATCAGCGTCGATGATTGCCATTTCGGGCATCATCTCATAGCCAATCAGAGGCCACTTCATTCCAGTGTTGGCATCGGAAATGATGGTGAAGGGTGTACATTCGGATCCGGTACCAGCGGTGGTGGGGATGCAGACCAGCTTGGCTTTCTTGCCCATTTGCGGGAAGAAACGGATTCTCTTACGGATATCCAGGAAGATGGTGGCCATGTCCAGGAAGGCTTCTTCGGGATGCTCGTACATGATCCACATGATCTTCGCAGTGTCGATGGCGGAGCCACCGCCCACGGCAATGATGACATCGGGCTGGAACTCATGCATCTTGGGCAAACCCTTCATAGCGTCCTGGATTTGGGGATCGACACGGATATCGAAGAACTCGGCAGTCTCAATGCCAGAGTCACGCAGTTGGTTAATAATGGCGTCGCAGGCACCCAGCTGATACAGAGTGGAGTCGGTGATAATGAAAGCGCGTTTGAAGTCATAAACTTCCTTCATCTCCCTCAGAGCCACGGGGGTGCAGCCGGTTTTGAAATAGACCTTCTTGGGTAACTGAAGCCAGAGCATATTTTCTTTGCGCATGGTCAGGACCTTGATATCCAGCAGTTGTTCGTAGTTGGTGTTGCCCATGTAAGCAGAGTGACCGACGGCGCCAGGTCCCAAAGTCAGAGAGGGAGCAATGTCGAAGTTGTACAGGTCACCGATGCCGGCAAAGGAAGTGGGCTGGTTGATGATGACGCGGCCAGCTTTCATACGCAGACCAAACTTGGTAATCTTCTCTTCCTCGGCGGGATCGATGTACAGGGCAGCAGAGTGACCGGCACCGCCTTCCAGCACCAGCTTGTAGCAAATGTCATAGGCCTCGTCCAGCGTCTCAGCCTTGTACATGCCCAGCAGGGTAGTCAGCTTCTCGTTGGCCCATGCGCAGTCGTGAGAGGTGTCGTCGGTCTCATAGATCAGGACCTTGGTGTCATAAGGAACGTCGATACCAGCCATTTCTGCGAGGCGGTTGGCAGTCTGGCCAACCGCGCCCGGCTTAACGCCGTGGGTCTTGGAGTTAAAGAAAACTTCGGCAACCTTGGCGGCCTCGTCATCTTTCAGGAAGTAGCAACGGGCTTCCTTCAGTAACCGTTTGACCTCATCGTACACACTAGCCAAAACAGTGATGTGTTGCTCAGAAGCGCAGATCATACCGTTATCAAAGGTTTTGGAGTGGATGATGGATTCCACGGCCATGCGCAGATCCGCCGACTCATCAATGACCACGTTACAGTTACCGGGGCCGACGCCGATAGCGGGGGTACCGGAAGAGTAAGCGGCCTTCACCATGCCGGAACCACCGGTGGCCATGATGAGATCCACGTTCTTCATCAGGTAATCGGAAATTTCCAGAGAGGGGACTGAGACCCAGCTGATGACGTGTTCGGGAAGCCCTGCTTCAATAGCGGCATCGCGAATGATCTTTGCAGCAGCGATGGAGCAGTTTACAGCGTGGGGGTGCGGAGAGAGAATGATGGCGTTGCGGGTCTTCAGTGCCAGCAACATCTTATAAATGGTGGTGGAAGTGGGGTTGGTGGTGGGGGTGATGGCGGCGATGACGCCTTTTGGAGAAGCAATGCGCATGGTGCCGAAGGCCTTGTTTTCCTCGATCACGCCGCAGGTCTTCTTATTGCGCATATAATTCCATACATGCTCGGAGGCGTACTGATTCTTAGTAACCTTATCCACCATGATACCGTAACCGGTCTCCTCACAAGCCATCTTGGCCAGAGGAATGCGCATTTTGGACACGGCCATGGCGGATTTTTCACAGATGGCATCTACCTGTTCCTGGCTAAATGTGCTGTAGAGCTCTTGTGCTTTACGGATAATGGGGAGCGCCTGTTCCAGTGTTTCAACCGAGTTGATCGTCAGCGGGGTAGACATTCTTCTTGTCCTCCTTTTTTGTAATTACATTCTGCATTTTTCTAGCACGACAGCGGTTCCCATGCCGCCGCCGATGCACAGGGTAGCCAGGCCCTTCTTGGCCTCGGGCCGCT
>ERZ1673703.2473-NODE-2473-length-11469-cov-3.685737_pt1 | contig 11469 bp, 10 predicted proteins | sample MGYA00580233_ERZ1673703 | MGnify/ENA primary metagenome ERZ1673703 (study PRJEB41218, sample SAMN15661748) | gut metagenome | host: Homo sapiens | place: Canada: London | collected 2015-08-20/2019-03-30 | study: EMG produced TPA metagenomics assembly of... | reverse complement strand
GGATTATTTTTATTTTAGCATTAGTTGCCGCTTTTGCATTCGAGAGCAAGGCTCAGAAGTTTGCATTGATAGATATGGAATATATCTTGAAGAATATACCTTCGTATGAAATGGCGAACGAACAACTGAAACAAGTATCTCAACGGTGGGAAAAAGAGATAACGACTCAAGCGCAAAAAGTCGAGAGTATGTATAAAGAGTATCAGTCTAACTCCGTCTTTTTGTCAGATGATCAAAAGAAAAAGAAAGAAGAAGAAATTGTTGCTGAGGACAAAAAAACTCAAGATCTTCGTCGCAAATATTTCGGGCCGGAAGGGGAGTTGTTTAAGAAGAGAGAAAGTCTTATGAAACCGATACAGGATGATATTTATAATGCCGTAAAGCAAATTTCGGAGACAAAAGGATATCAGATGGTAATGGATCGGGCATCTTCTGCGAATATTATATTTGCCTCTCCTCGCATTGATATAAGCAATGAAGTCCTTGCAAAATTAGGATATTCGAAATAAATATGTATTTTTGTGTCCTGTTAATAGTTCTCGATTATTAAAAAATAAAAAATTGAATTATATGTTTAAGAAACTTTTGATTATTGTATTGTTTGCATTGCCTTTTTGTGCATTTGCTCAGACTCCGCAATTTAAATTCGGAACTGTAAATACTATGGAAATTTTTTCTGCTATGCCCGAACGGGAAGCTGCACAGAAAGAATATGACGCTCTTGCTAAAAAGTATGAAGATGAATTCCTTAAAATGCAGGAAGAATTCGGCAAAAAGTATAAAGAATTGATGGCGACACAAGATTCGATCTCTATTCCGGAAAATATCAAAGCTCGTCGTCAACAAGAATTGGCTGAATTGAACCAAAGAATTCAGAATTTCCAAGAGGTAGTTCAAAATGATTTAGCCAAGCAGCAACAGCAATTGCTCGCTCCGGTAGAGAAAAAAATGAGAGATGCCATTAAAGCGGTGGGAGACGAATATAAGTTTACCTATTTGTTCGACCTTAACGCTGTGTTGTTTGCCGGAGCTAGTAGTGAAGATGCTACTCCGCTGGTAAAGGCAAAATTGGGATTAAAATAATAATTTTCAATACATAATCAGAGAAGGATGATCGCCTGTATCATCCTTTTTCTGTTTTCTTGTGAAAATGAATTTATATAGCGAACAACCCGGTCCGATAGGAGTATTTGATTCAGGTTACGGCGGATTGACTATTTTGGAAGATATTCGTCGGCAAATGCCCGAATATGATTATATTTATTTGGGAGATAATGCCCGTGCTCCCTATGGAACGCGCTCTTTTGAGATAGTGTATGAGTTTACTAGGGAGGCTGTATTGGCCTTATTTGAGCGTGGTTGTCAGTTAGTTATTCTGGCTTGTAATACTGCTTCTGCGAAAGCACTTCGTTCTATTCAACAGAAAGATCTTCCTCAAATTGCTCCTAATAGGAGAGTTTTAGGAGTTATTCGCCCGACAGTCGAAGCGTTGGGGAATATAACCCGGACAGGAAAAATCGGGATATTGGGAACGACGGGGACTATACAATCTTGTTCATACCCGTTAGAGATAAAAAAACTATATCCGGAGTATGAGGTATTCGGAGAGGCATGTCCAATGTGGGTACCATTAGTCGAAAATAATGAGCATCGTTCTCCCGGTGCAGATTATTTTGTACGTCAATATATAGACCGTCTTATGATGCAATGTCCCGATATAGATACGGTTATTTTGGGATGTACTCATTATCCTCTGTTATTGGATAAAATCAAGACATTTTTGCCGGAGGGAGTATTGCCTCTTCCTCAAGGTGATTTGGTTGCCGTAAGTCTTAAGAATTATCTTTATCGGCATCCTGAAATGGAGAGGCGATGTACTAAAAGCAGTACATGCCGTTTCCTTACGACCGAATCCCCTCAAAGGTTTTCTATGGCGGCATCTTTGTTTTTGAAAGAAAATGTAAATGTTTCACGCATTGTTTTGGAATGATGATATGGAAAAGATAAGGATCAATAAATATATAAGTGACGCAGGTTTTTGTTCTCGTCGAGAAGCCGATCAGTTGATCGTAGACGAGCGAGTAACGATAAATGGTGTTCTTGCAGCTATGGGAGCTAAAGTGTCGTTAGAAGACAAAGTGCGGATAGATGGTGAAATATTGCATTTTCCGAAAATAATTTCAAAAGATGAAGAGAAGAAGAATAAACGGAAATTTTCTGAAAACTTTTCATCGCGGGAAGATGCGACCAAATTACGAAAAACTTTGCGTGGCACACGTGGAAACGAGAGAAAAAAGGTCGGGAAAGAGATTTCTATGCGTTCTAAGTCAGAAGATAGAACACGTAATGTCAAGAAGAAATCTCGGCATCCTAGTCGTTGATTATTCGGTAAGCAGACTTCTTATCGATTCGGCCAAGGCAATACGGTCAAAAGAATAGGTCCGGTCTCGTTCTTGCACGAAGTATAAAAGCTGTTGAGCTTTTTCTATTTGCTGGCGGTCGGTATTTATTCTGTCATCGGCTAACATCAACTTGACTAATAATTCAAGAAGTTCCCAGTCCGGCACTTTCTCGGTTAACTCTTCAGCTGTTGCATTTTGCACCTCTTGTAAGCTCAGGTGTATATCTTTGTAGCAATCATCGGCGAGAGTATCTGTGTTGCTTCCCGGAGTTTCTTTCTTTTTCAGAAGCTTAGCTAATTTTTTAGCGAGTTCTTCAATTTGTACCAATAAAAAATCTTGTTTTATCATCGTTACGTAAAGTTTATTTATTTGGATAGGGTCTTTTATGCAAATGTAGTAAAATGCTTGAACTTTTTATCTCTGTTTTGAGTTTCCGTAAAAATTAGCTACCTTCGTTAAGATAAATACTACATTATGGAAGAAAAAGAAAATGATATATTGACTGTTGAGGAAAAAATCGTGAAGATGCTCCGTACGGTTTATGATCCGGAAATCCCGGTAAATGTATATGATTTAGGGTTGATTTACTCTATTGAGGTAGATGAAGAGAAGAATGTCCATATAGAGATGACCCTTACTGCACCAAATTGCCCGGCAGCAGATTTTATCGTTGAAGATGTCCGGATGAAGATCGAGAGCATAGATGATGTTAAGAGTGTCGATATTCAGTTGGTTTTTGAGCCGGAATGGGATAAGGATATGATGAGTGAAGAAGCCAAATTGGAACTCGGTTTTTTATAAAACGAAGTACCTGACCTGTATTTATAAAGTGCCGTTAAATGAAAAAAATCTATTTCTTGTCCGATTTGCATTTAGGTGCACGAACATTAGAAAATCCGCTTGAGAATGAGCGAAGAGTGGTGCGTTGGTTCGATTCGGTTAAAGAGGATGCTTCAGCAATATATCTGATGGGGGATATATTAGATTATTGGTATGAATATAAGACTGTCGTTCCAAGAGGATTTACCCGATTTTTCGGTAAAGTTGCCGAATTGACAGATAAAGGGATAGATGTGCATTGGTTTATCGGGAATCATGATATATGGATATTCGATTATTTACCCGATGAATTAGGTGTAAAGGTGCATTATACTCCGGAAATTGTCGATTTAAACGGGAAGACATTTTATTTGGCTCATGGTGACGGGTTGGGAGATACTTCGCTGACTTTTCGTTTTATACGGTCTGTTTTTCATAATCGATTTTGTCAGAAGTTATATTCGGCAATTCATCCCCGTTGGACGGTTGCATTTGCACATAAGTGGTCTTCTCATAGCCGACAGACCGGTAATTGTAAAGATTATTGCGGAGAAGAGAATGAATATTTGGTTCGATATGCGAAAGCCTATCTTGAAAAAACCTCCGTTCATATCGATTTTTTTGTTTTCGGCCATCGACATATCATGTTAGATTTGATGATACGTCGAAATAGCAGGGTAATTATTTTAGGAGATTGGATTAATTATTTTTCTTATGCTGTTTTAGAGGGTGATCAAATGCGGTTAGAACAATTCGAAGAATGATGGTATTGTTTTAAGCGATTGTCTAAACTTTTCGAATTGGAAAATATTATCAGGTAATTTTGTGTTTTCTTCCGGTTTTTTCTTGTTTTCCCTCATTAGATAGCCCGTCATATCCTCGTAAAACAGAAAACATCTTCGAAAGAATCTTACAAACCTGACTTGAGTAAAATTTATACCGATTCTAAGACTTTTACCGTTTGTTCTTCAGTTGCTCTAAATAGTCAGCCGGAGTGATACCTGTGACTTCTTTAAATACTCTGTAAAATGAAGTTTTAGAATTAAAACCGCATTCATCGGCAACCCCCATCAATGTAATATCTTTATATTTGGGGTCTTTTAGTTTTTCTTTCACAGCTTCCACTCGATAGTAATTGACAAAATCGGCAAATCCTTTTCCTATGTACTCTTTTAGTATTTGTGCTAATTGTAGTTCCGTAAGCTTCAATACCGCAGCCAATTGAGCTTTATTGAGACGTTTATTGGTATAAAGATGGTCTGTCTCCATAGTTGCAATAAGAGCATTTACTATCTTCCGGTTTTTCTCATCCGGCTCTTTCAATTTTATCGGATTTTTCAGAACCTTGTTTTTCTTTTTCGATAAGATTTTCTGATAATTTTTTAGGATATGAGGATACTTTTTGTTTAAGAGGTAAAGTAGAAACCCGAAGAAAGCGATAGTACCTAATATACTCCAGATCACAATTGCCCAAAAACTTTTTATCCGAATGATTAAAACTTCGTGGGCATCTCCCCATTTCCCATCCGAATTTGCTCCGCGTAGCATCAATGTATATTTCCCGCTTTTTAAAGACGGGAGCGTAATACTGTTTTTCCCGAAGGTTACCCATTTCCAAACGGAGTCTTTGGGTAATATTTTGTATTGGTAACGATTTCTCCATTCATTTTGATAAGAATAGGCGGAAAATGCAATTTCGCAGAGATGATTTCTCGATGAAAGAGAAAGTGCCGGAACATTGTTTTCTGTTTGTAATTGATTTACATCGATGCTTCCGTTATCGTTTTGGATTTTTAATACCGATGGCCATGGAATAAAACTGTTGTCGAATTGTATCCGAGTATCGATTTTATTGAATCCGTTATTCCCTCCGAAATAGAGATAGGGAGGAAGTGCTGCGGCAACTTGATAATTGAAAAGAGGTCCTTGCAGTCCATCTCGTTCGCTAAAGCGAATAATGTTATTTCCCGTCATGGAAATGCGGACAATGCCTTGTTCTGTCCCTAACCATAGATAATCAGGCCATACCGGAAGTATGGAAGTTACAGCTCCGTTGATTGCGGCATTAAAATTCTTTCTTTTTTCGAAAGTTTTGGTTTTCAAATTGAAAAAACTTATTCCTGATCCGGTTGCAAATACAAGCATTTTATCCGGTAATTCCACGATATCCCATACGATGTTGTCATTTAGTCCGTTGTGAGTTGAGGTTTGGGTATATAAATCTAACGTTTTGTTTGCAGGAGAGTAACGACCTATTCCTCCTTGATAAAAAACAATCCAGATATTATTTCCCGAATCTTCGAATAATACTTTGATATTCGTATAAACATCTTTTTTCCCGGAGTATTCGACAGGTAAAGATACCTCTTCTACTTTGTTTGATTTATTATCGTATCGGTATAAGCCTTTGTCTAAGACTCCCATCCAAATATCTCCGTTGCGAGATTCAAGCAACGCATATATTTCTTTCAGTTCTGTTTGAGGATTAAATATCTTGGGATATATAGTATTCTGTAAAGTATTGTATTCTAATAATCCCCCTCCTGTTCCTAATAACAGGTTACCGTTTTGCAGTAAAATCCCTGTCCGTATTTGATTGTATCCGGGTTGTAGTTTTAAGGCAGAAAGCGAATAATGAGTAAATAGTCCGGTTGCTGCATCGTAACGGTCTATTCCGGCATTTGCTGTTCCTATCCATAGTTGATTCTTGGCTTTATCTGCTTGCAAGAAGATCAAGGAATTATTACTAAGGGAATTCTCCGATTCGGGGAGATTCTGAAGCAAAGGAAATCGGGGTTGCCTTTCGATGCGGCATACTCCTTTGGACGTTCCGCACCAGATAGCTCCGGAACGATCTTTGTATATGCTCATTACATCATTGCTCAAAAGAGTGTTCTCACTCCCCGGATTGTTTTTTAACCATTCGACGGATTGTTCCTTTTTATTAAAAATTGCAACGCCGTTATCTGTAGCAAGAAATAATGTTCCTGTTTTATCTTCTGTCATGTCGGTTACCAATCCGTTGATTCCGATTTGATTATATCTTTCAAAATTATTATCATCTCTTCGTAATCGGCACAGTCCGTCGGCAGTTGCGATCCATAATGAGCCGAAACTATCCTCATATATATTTTCGATAAAATCACTTGAAATAGTCGTACTATCTGTAAGAGAGTAATGAAAACTTCGATGTGTCCGGTCTTTTGTGTTGATTACGACCAAACCGTTACCTTCAGTTCCCACCCATAAAAGTCCCATCTTGTCGAAATAGATGCATTTGGCTATCCGTTCGCTTTTCAGAGCCTCGTTGAATGTTTTATGGTGGGCAAACAGTGGAGACAGCAACAGTTTATTCGAAGGTTCATCATACTGGTATATACCGTTTCGCGTACCTAACCAAATTTGGTTATCCGGAGATAATGCAATACTGTAAATAACGTTGCTTTTACTATTTATGTCATTTTCGTTCGGCAGAAAATGAACTATTTCTCTGTTCCGTTTATCGTACCTGAAAGCTCCGTACGGAGTACCTATCCACATTCGGTCTCGTGTATCGTTTTGGAGTGAATAAATTCTTTTATAAAAACCGTGATTTACATTCTGAGGTAAGGGAAGAGTTTGTAAAGAGTATCCGTCGTAATAAGCAACCCAATCGTTTGTTCCGATCCATATAAGCCCTTGTTTATCTTGCGTTATACATTGTACTGATCTTGAAGGGAGTTCGAAGTTAAGACGAAATTGATCTACATTACCGTTAAATGCCGATAAGTAACCGACATTGGCGATACATAGGAGTAGTACGATAGTGATCTGTCTGGCGAATCCGAACATAAATACGGCATTAAAAACGAATCGCAGAAATTTTTTTTATAATGCGTTTCATTTAAGTTATAAAATATTTATTTCTAAACAGTTGTAAGAAATAGTATAAATCCGTTTAGCAAATATACTCTTTTTTTTGAAAAAAAGGTCGTAGATGATCATTTTTTCAGTTTTTATAATATAAACACAAAAGAGCAGGAAAAGATTTAGATATGTTCAGAAAGTTTTTCTGATCGAGGCAGGTGATTTATGTAGAACTGTGGTGAAATTTTTTCAAACCGAAATGTTTTCTTGAATATGAAATGTAATTTTGTCAGATAAGAAAGATATATATTTTATCTTTGGAGTTTCAGATTCTGATATTGAAAGGGAATAATCTGTTGTATATTTAACAATTGAGTTGGGTATATTGGGAAAGTATTTTTATTAAGTAGAAAAATGGAAAATTCAATTACAATTAGGGAATATGGTCCGGCGGATAAAGTTGCTGTGATGAATTTAATCAGATTAAATACGCCTGAATATTTTGCATTAGAGGAAGAAACTGATTTAAATGAATATTTGGAAAATAAAAGAGAACTTTATTATGTTTTGATTTTGATGGCGATATTGTCGGTTGTGGTGGTATAAATTTTGTGAAGAATAGGAAGGTTGCGAAAATTAGTTGGGACATTCTTCATCCGGAATATCAGCGGAGATCATTCGGGTCACAGCTTCTTAGATATAGGATCGATAAGCTTAAGACTATCGAAGGTGTTCGGGAAATAATGGTAAGGACATCTCAATTGGCATATGGGTTTTATGAGAAGCATGGCTTTGTACTGAGTGAAATCAAGAAAGATTATTGGGCTAAAGGGTTTGATATGTACTGCATGAAATATAAAATGAAAGATTTATTGGAGAAAGAACGATAATCATACAATTTGAATGACCGTTGATTTGCAGCTTACAAGTCCGTTTAAAAATTTCCGATAAAGAGTTTTATATAACCAAACTTTTTGCATCTCTTTTTAATCTGTTTCTCCACGTTTGTATGTTGTATAACCTAACCCGCTATGCTCTTTATCGAAACAGAAGAACATCCTTGAAAGAATCTCTCAAACCTGGTCCGTGTAAAATTTAGGTGGGCATTAAAATAATTACCGGAGTTATTTTGCCCAATGCAGAATAGCTCCGGTATTATAAACTATAAATTTAAACGAATCTTTAATACGGTATTTTAGAACTTAAGATGCGATCTTTATACCATGGGTCATTTATCTGCTTCAGCAATTGACCCATTTGTCTGCATAAATCCTCGAATATTTTCTGGTTTTCCGTTATAGACAGGTTATTCATCTGATAAGGATCTTTAATGTCGTCATAAAAGAAAATATGCTTGATATTGTGTTGCTTATCGATAGATATGGCTAACGTGTAACGTTCTGTTTTGATTCCTCGTGCTTCAGGAAAGTATGAGATAATTTTGCCATCGGCATTCTTTTCTCCGTTCAAGTTTCTTAAATACAGTATTCCTGAGGGCAATTTAGGTACATTTTTTTCTTTTGATATTACCGGTGCAAAATTCGTACCTTGTACGGTTTCCGGGATCTGTCGAGACAGTCCGGCTAAGCCGAGTACCGTAGGCATGATATCCGGAGATGAAAGTAATAGTCGGTCTTCTACACGAGGTTTTAATTTCTCCGGGTAACGAACCAGAAACGGAACATTCATAGATTCTGCATAAGGCGAGTTTTTAGGATCATTTGTGTTTTGGCTGCACATGGTTTCTCCGTGATCAGAAGAAAAGACGACAATCGTGTTTTCTTCTAACCCCAAATCTTTTAATGCTTTCAAAATACGACCGAATTCCCGATCTACTCCGGTAACCGAAGCAAAGTAAAAGGGGGCACATTGGGCTTTTTCCATTTGAGGATTAGCATTGGGACGTACTAATAGCTTGTCTAAGGGGATATCTTTGTAAAGATTGTAATCTTCTTCCATGACATCCTCAATTGTACGGTAAGGACTGTGAGGCGGATTCATACTGACAACCATAAAGAACGGTTTAGATGTATCTCGTACGTTTCCGGTATTTTTCAGATATTCTATCGCTTTATCCGCTTCATGTTTCGGAGACCATTCCCTTATTTCATGGCGTTTGCCGTCGGTATCCCAATAATGCGGTTGTTTGTGAATGTCGAAAGTTCCGTAAGAATACCAGTAGTCAAATCCGTGCCGTCTTTCTTTGGGAGTGTAGGCATCCCATACTGGGGTATCGTTGTTTACATAAGTTCCCGGAGCTTCAGGGTTATTCGGAGTCGGAAAATCAACATGTAATTTCCCGATATAGGCACAGTTATATCCGTTTTTCTTAAAGACGTCTCCTATACATTCTATATCTTCTCGGAGACTGCTTATCGGGCGATCCGAATTGCAGTTTAACGGAACTCCGCTTCCATCCGGATACATACCGGAAAGTAACATTCCCCGATGCGGACTGCTTAAGGGACAGTTGCTCATGGCAGAGGTCAATACTACCGATTCTCTTGCAAAATTATTCAGGTTGGGAGTAATTACAGGATCAGGTTTAAACCGGACATGTTCTTTGAATCCTTTTTCGCCCCAGAATCCCATGGCATGATTTCTGAATTGATCGGGGAAAACATAGATTACATTCGGTTTTCGGTCTTGAATGTTATTTTGAGCCGTAACAGGAATTCCGTTTGTCAAAGATAATCCCGCAGCTGCGAATAGAAATTTTTTAGATGTTTTCATTGCGTTTAATCTTTAATCAGGTTTACTTCTCTGGTCATGCCGTGTCGGCAAGAAACTTCGAGGAATGTACTTTTTGTGTCTTTCCCGGATATTTTTATGTAATCAGATGGTGTTTCTAAGTTCCATATTCCGTTTATTTTTATTTTTATTGTCGATTTTGCAGAAGGATTGTCTATCCATTTTCGAGAATAAACACTTCGTTCTATTCGTTTCCCGTTTTTGTCATACTGTTCGTCTGCCGGTCCTTCATAGAAGTGAAGATCCGGATCACAAACACTGATTGTCATTTTATCTTTATTTTCTTTAGCTGTCATTATTAAACAAGGATGATTGACAGACAGTATTTCGTTTCCTACAGTTACTTCGCCCTCTTCAAAAAGTACGTATCCGGTTGTAGAAGTTGCTTTGTCTCTTACGATATGAGCTTGTTTGTTTTGTTGCAAGACAATATAGCCTCCCGATTTTTGATATTGCTTTTTTTCTTTTTCCGAAGGTTGTATAAGGACCATATATTCATAAGATGCATTGTGGGGAGTTTTCCCGTGGTCAATGGCCGCCAATGCAAAGTTATTTTCTGTCGGGGCACATGTCTCCTCGTCAAGAGAGTGTTGCAGGGTCTTGTGTACGATGATATTTCCGTTGCGTATCAGGTAATAATTCTTTTTACCGTCACCCAGCATGGCTGTTTTCTCTGATAAACGTTTTTCATACGGAAAATCGGAGATTTTCTTTCCGTTTATGAAAATAGGACTCTCTTCTTCCGGAAGATATACTTGGAATAGTGTCGTATGTACCGGGGCATCCGGGAGAGCACTTTCTATATCAGAGCCTAATGCGATGATTCGGTTATCGAAGAAGAAATAAGATTTACGGGCTCGTAATGATCCGTTATATTTGTCATGCTCGTGCAATTTCATTCCGAAAGCTCCGTTTCGGTTTTTGCTGGATATTGCTCCTGCAAAAGATTCGTCGGAAAGGAGCATCTCTTCATATCCGGAGACTTCATCTACTTGACGTATATCGGCTTTAAGATCTTTCATCGGTATTACTGCTGCTGTTGTTCCGGGTATGTGATTCCAGTCCCAGCCTTGTTGATTAAAACCGGATGCGAACATGTCTATGGGATTACCAGAACCTAATATTTGTAAGTTCCCGTGATTCAGATAGCGTCCGAAATAGTTTGCTCCGATATAAGATTCGGTAGCCCATAAGTATCGGCTGTGTCCCATAGCTGTTGCCAGCCAGTTTTCTCGGCGATGTACGGCTAGACATGAATAATTGATCCCCCAGTTTCCTTCAGGAGCTTTTTCCGGTATTATTCCGGCTTTTGTAAATTTTTTACTGTAACTGTCTTTTTTCCCGTTATTAAGTCGCAAATAGGCAGATGCGAGTTCTGTATCTATCTTTTCCGTTTTATCAGGACTGCCTACTTCGGCTAATCGGGCGTAATGCCATGGGACAAGTTTCCCTTTTCCGTCGGGATGTCTTCCTGATAAGGATAAGGGCCATGTTACGAGATTACAATATTTTCGCATGGTGAGAAGTGCGAATTTTAGATTCTCATGACTTTGGCGGCTGATTTCGAATTCGGAATCTTGTAGTAACCAAACTGAGTTTACCGCTCCGTCCAATCCTCCTACGGCGTATGCCGGATAGTTATGACGGTGGT
>ERZ1673703.2471-NODE-2471-length-11473-cov-4.957348_pt1 | contig 11473 bp, 10 predicted proteins | sample MGYA00580233_ERZ1673703 | MGnify/ENA primary metagenome ERZ1673703 (study PRJEB41218, sample SAMN15661748) | gut metagenome | host: Homo sapiens | place: Canada: London | collected 2015-08-20/2019-03-30 | study: EMG produced TPA metagenomics assembly of... | reverse complement strand
GTGTGTCCCATCTGCCGCAGAAATTTTGAAAAATAATAATGCCGCACCAGCCCGCCCATCGACGGCGGAATAGCATAATGGTTGATTATCCAAACATTCATCTGTGTCTGATTCCTTCTTTATCATAGTGCGCCTAGTGCAGCACCGCTCCCACCGTCTGCACCATCGTCTTGAAGTCCTGCCAGAGCGAAAAGTCCAGCAGACTGTTCAGGTTGTACTCCATCTTGCCCGGCAGCACCTGTTCGACATAGGTCCTGTCCGGGTCGGCGGAGCTGTCCAGCAGGCGGTCCTCGTCCTTATAGCGAATGGACGCCTGTGAGGTGACACCCGCCGGCAGTAGCAGAGTGGCAAGCATCTGCGGCGTATACTGCCGGACATAGCACGGGACCTCCGGTCGGGTTCCGACAAAGCTCATCTGTCCCATCAGGATGTTCAGCAGCTGCGGCAGTTCGTCCAGGCGGCATTTACGCAGCAGTTTGCCTACACGGGTGATGCGCATATCGCCCTGCACGGTCACCTGTGTACCCAGCTGCTGGGCGTTGGCGACCATCGTGCGAAACTTGAAGATGCGAAACTCCTGTCCATACTGGGTCACCCGCACCTGACGGAACAGCACCTCACCCGGAGAATCCAGTCGGATGGCAAGGGCTAATATCAGCATGACCGGCGACAGCAGCACCAGCAGCACCAGCGACAGCAGAATATCGAACACCCGCTTGAGCAGCAGCTGCCCGCGCTTGCGGGAGAGCGCTTCATAGTACGGACGAACGCTGTCATTTTGCAGCTCCTGCGGCAGCTGTTCCCACCTTTTGAGCAAACTTCTCACCTATCCCTTCAGCACCTTGGCAAAGCATTCCAGCAGATACTCCACCTGTTCGTCGCTCAAACAGGTGTGCAGCGGCAGGGTCACCTCGTTGCGGTACATGGCGTATGCGTTGGGATAGTCCTCGATGGAAAATCCCCGCTTTTTGTAAGCGGTGTGCATCGGCAATGGTTTGAAGTGAACGTTGGTTGCCACATCCATCTGTGCCATTTTAATAATCAGTTCGTTGCGGAACTGCTCATCCTTGCCATTTAGACGCACCAGATACAGATGACCGCTGGAGGAAAAATCCTCCCCATAGTGGCGCAGTACCGATACCGGCAGCTGCTCCATCGCCCGGTCATACCGGCTGATGATCTGCTTTCTGCGGGCAAGCAACGCAGGATAACGCTTCATCTGCGCCAGCCCGATGGCAGCCATGATGTCGGTCATATTGCATTTATAGCCCGGCAGCACGATGTCATACTCCCAAGCACCCAGCTGGGTCTTTGCCAGCGCATCCTTCGACTGACCGTGCAGCGAAAGGAGCATATAGTTGCGGTAGATTTCTTCATCATACACCCCTTCCAGTGGATTCCATGTCACCGCTCCACCCTCTGCGGTGGTAAAGTTTTTGACCGCATGGAAGGAAAAACAGGTAAAATCTGCAATCTCGCCGCACATTTTTCCGTGGCGGCTCGCTCCAAAGGCATGGGCTGCATCGGCAACCACCGCTACCCGTCCCAGCGAGCGCTGGATGGCATTGTCCGATGGGGTAAACAGCGGCTGCTTGCGGCGCACGATTTCAAAGATGCGGTCATAATCGCAGATGACCCCGCCGATGTCCACCGGGATGATGGCTTTGGTGCGCGGCGTGATGGCACCTTCGAGCGCATCATAGTCCATCTCGTAGCCGTCCTTCTGGCAGTCCACCAGCACCAGTTTGGCTCCCACATGGCAAGCCACACTGGCAGATGCGGTGTAGGTGTAGGCGCAGGTGATGACCTCGTCGCCCTCCCCGATGCCCAGCTGATGCAAGGTCAACTCCAGCGCTGCCGTCGCCGAGTTCAGGCAGACTGCGCGGTTGGTGCGGCAAAACTGTGCGACCTGCCGCTCCAGCTCCTTGGTCTTGGGTCCGGTGGTGATCCATCCCGAACGCAGGGTATCGACCACCTGTGCGATCTCCTCTTCCCCGATGTCCGGTGGAGAAAATGGAATTTTCATAGCTGACTCCCCTTTCGCCTGTATCAAGTCAAATCTATCTGTGCGGTCCTGTCTACTCGGACAGGACCAAACCTACGATTTCTTTTTCCGCCTTTTCCAGACGGATGATCTCACGGTTGATTTCCGAGAGGATAGAAACACCGCTCTGTTCTACCAGCAGCACCGCGTCCGATTCTGCGGCTGTACGCATCGAAGCTGCATCCTCCAGCACTGCCGGACAAGCGATATAAGTCACTGTATCGTCGGTGCAGGCTGTCAGCTGCTGCATCATCTGTTCTGCCGCTGCATCCTTTCGGCTGCTGACCACCGCTACGGTGCAGCTGCTTTTTGGCAGCAGAGCACGTACCGCTGCATCGGTGTAGGCTGCCGCCTGCTTACTGTCTGCAAATCGCTGTCTGCTGGCGTTTGCCTCCAAACGGTCGATCAGTCCTGCAAACCACGGCTTTCTTTTCTTACTCTCGGTGCCCACTACGGCAAACAGCTCCAGATTGTACAGCTTGGCTGCCTGATACGCTCCGTCCAGACGGTTGTCCGCCAGATATGCCAACAGCACCCACAGGCAGATGATCACGCCGCCCAGTACACCGCCGATGATGCCAAAGAGGATCGCTTTCTTAAAGACTGCCGTCTTGGAAACAGCCGGCGGCTGCGGCATCTCCCGCTCCAGATTTGCCAGCTGCGCCTGATTGGTCTTGATCGACTCCTGCAGCTGGCGCATCTCCTCATCGGTGGAGCGCTTGAGCGCCTCCAGCTCGTCGTCCACCACAATCATGGTGGAATCCGAAATCACGGTGGTGGTATGCTCTGCAATGGCGCTGCTCAGATTTTCCCGCAGATATTGAAAAACAAAACTGGTGATGGCGGAAGCGGTCTGCTCGTCCTGCGCTCTGGCACGGATGAGCACCACGCCCTGATTGCCGTCGCTGTGACGAACGGTCACATTGCCCACGCTGTCCTTGATCTTGATGTCGCCTGCGCGCTGCACACTCAGCAGCTCGTCGATGTACTTGATATCCACCTCATCGCCCAGAATATCGCGAATCCCGTCGTACAGCTGTGCGCTGCGGTAGGCATCACAATAGGCGCTGACAATCTCTCCGGTTTTGTTCGGCGCCTGGTAGTATTGGCTGGGGACAATCTGGTAGCCGGTATCCACATAAAACACCAGCTCGCTGACTGCCTCGTTGAAAGCATCCAGATTGTAGTAGATGCTGTCCTTTGCATACTGCTGCATACTGTCCAGCCGCTGCTGCTGCTGTTCGATGGTAATGCGCAGCTTTTCGGTGGACTGGTTGTACTCGTCCAGCTTCAGCTGGTAGTCGTCCTGCAACTTCTGTGTATTTTCCGCACTGACCGAACGGTACGCCCGCAGTCCGCCAAAGGCTGCAAACACCACTGCAAAAGCCAGCGCAACGGCGAGTATCCTTTCAAATCGTTTCAAGAACAAAATGAGGACGTCCTTAAAGGTAACTTCCTTTCCCTGAATGCCCTGATGCATAAAATGCGGCATCTCCTTTCCCTGCTGTCAATCAAAATCTAGTTGTTCTGTACCTGGCAGTTGACCTCCTCCGGGTCGCGGTAGGTCGGTACTACCTGCTTCATCGCCAGACGGATGTTCTCCCTTCCGCCTGCCTGCAAAGCCTTGTGCAGGATGTCCAGCTTTTCATCCATCTCCTCCTGGGAGATTTCCTGCTGGCGCTCGATAAAGATTTTGCTGCTGGTGGTCTTCATCAGACCGTCGCTCTTCATCAGCAGCTCCTCATACAGCTTTTCTCCCGGGCGCAGACCGGTTTCCACGATGTCGATGTCCACATACGGCACATAGCCGGAGAGCTTGATGAGGTTTTCTGCCAAATCCAAAATTTTGACCGGCTGACCCATATCCAGCACAAACACCTCCGAGCTGCCTGCCATCGCTCCGGCTTCCAGCACCAGCTGCGCTGCCTCCGGGATGGTCATAAAATAGCGGATGATGCGCTTGTCGGTGATGGTGACCGGTCCGCCTGCCTCAATCTGCCGGCGGAACAGCGGAATGACCGAACCGTTGGAGCCGAGCACATTACCAAAGCGTACCGCAGCATATTCGGTGTGGCTTCTGCCCTTCATGCTTTGCAGAATCATCTCGCAGAAACGCTTGGTCGCTCCCATGACGTTGGTCGGGTTGACCGCCTTGTCGGTGGAAATCAGCACAAACTTGTCCACTCCAAATTCGTCGGCGGCATGGACCACATTGTAGGTCCCAAAGACGTTGTTCTTCACCGCCTCCTCCGGGCACTCCTCCATCAACGGAACGTGCTTATGGGCAGCCGCGTGGAAGATGATCTGCGGACGGTAGTAGCCGACCAGCTCACGCACCTTTTCCCGGTCGCGCACCGAGGCAATCTCCACCTTGAGGTCCAGCTTATTTCCATATTCCATCTTCAGCTCCTGCTGAAGGTCGTAGGCGTTGTTTTCGTAAATGTCCACCACGATCAATCTCTTGGGACCGCGCTTTGCAATCTGACGGCACAGCTCGGAGCCGATGGAGCCTCCGCCGCCGGTGACCATGATGACCTTGTCCTGCAAAAAGCCGAACACTTCCTGATTATTAAAGACAACGCGCTCTCTTCCAAGCAGGTCGTCGATTTTGACATTGCGCACATTCTGGGTCAGGTTTTCGCTTTGCACCGCGGCAAAGCTGTCCGGCAGCACCTTGACGTGACAGTGCAGGGTGGAGCACATCTCCAAAATCTCCTTGCGGCGGGTCGGGTTTGCTGAAGGGATGGCAAAGATGATTTCGGTGACCATCGTGTTGCGCAGCAGCAGCGGCATCATGTCGATCTTTCCCTTGACCTCGATGCCGTGGATGAATTTGCCCACCTTTTCCGGGTCGTCGTCAAAAAAGCAGACCGGCTGGTAATGGTTGCTCACATTGTTCTTCATCTCGTTGAGCAGCGCAACGCCGGCGTTGCCCGCACCGATGATGGCACAGCGCACCTTTTTGCCCTGGTTGCGGCTGGTGACCTTCATGCGGTATTTGCGGTAGATAAACCGTGCGGTCATCATCAAAAGCAGCGACATCGAATAGATGCACAGCGAAAGCACGCTGGGAATCTTTGGAATCGGCAATATTTTCTGAATCAGAAAATACACCACATACGCAAGTCCTCCCATGAAAATCAGCGAGATGTACTCGTCCGTTTCGGCATATCTCCACAGACTGTCATAGGATTTAGACGCCCACAAAAAACCGCACAGGCAGACAATCATCAGCGTCAGGTTCGGTATCCATGTGAATATCTCTGTGATCAATGTGCCGTTGCGAATCGGCACCCAGTAAATCATCACAAAATAGACAAAATTCACAATGAACAGGTCCATCAAAAACACAATCTGCTTTCGATACCTGCTCAAGCCCTTTTTTTCTTTCACAACACTGTTCTCCATTCTGCATTCAAGTAAGCTGTTTGCCTCAGCTCCATTTTTAAAAGACAACACAAAAGGGCGGTTTGTTTTTTATCTTACAAAAATAACAAACCGCAGTCGTAAAATAATATCCATATTATTTTATCATTTCCCACAACTATGCGCAATATTTTTTTGAGCCATTCGCCTTTTCCCACACGCGTTTTGTTCCTTTTTAGGGCATTTGCGGGGATGTTTTCAAAAATTCTTATACAAACTACCCATTTTTCCTGTTCTTTACCAAAAGCTGTCGGAATATTTTACAAAGGAATCCGCTTGCTTTTAGCATAAAATGACAAGGCAGCGCCCCTTTTTATACGGGTCGCTGCCTTGTCAGCAGATGTTGATTGTAAACAAAAGCAAATCCGGTTCAGAAAAATCATCTTCCCTTGCGGCTTTTTGCAAAGCGGAAAACCGGTGTCGGCAGCGAGAAGGTGAACACCACCGCCAACGCAATGGCAACGGCAATTTTGATGGTTTCCACCCCTTTTGCCACTGCCATCTGGTTGTTGCCGATGATAAAGTTATAGGCAGTGTAATAGATGCCTGCACCTGGAACCAGCGGGAAGATGCCACAAATCAAAAAGACGGTCACCGGCGTCTTGCGCCGCACTGCAAAGATGCGGGACATCACCGTTAAAACCACCACCGCCGCAAAGGAAGCCACCGCCGGCGAAGGGTAGTTCTGCATTACCAGCAGATAGCACAGCCAGCCGGCTGCGCCGCACAGTCCCGAATAGACATACTGCTCCCGTGGGACCTGAAACAAGATTGCAAAGGACACGGTGGCAACAAAGGACACCGCTGTCTGCGCCAACAAAGATAACATCCGTCCTTCCCCCTTTACAGCAATGTGATGCCGGTGAGCATCTGAAAGGCGCTGAGCACAATACCGACTCCCAGCGCAATACAGCAGGCTACCAGCACTGCGTCAATCATGCGGATGGTGCCCGACAGGTAATCGCCGTTGAGGAAGTCGCGTATCGAATTGGTCAGCGGAACACCCGGCAGCAAGGGAACAATCGAACCGATGACAATCATATCCATATTGTCCCCGAACAGAACATGAAAGAACAGCACACCCATTGCCGTCACCAGTGCGCTGCTGAGGATGTTGACCATGATTTTGTTGGCTCCCTTGGCAGTTAAAAACAAAACAAAGACCCACAGCACCAGCCCGGAGATAAAGGAAGCCAGGCAATCCAGCGGGCTGCCGCCGAACAGATAGCAGAAGGCTCCTGCGCCCACACCGGACACCAGCACCTGCAAAGCATTGCTGGTAAACGGAATCTGGTCGATCTGCTCAATTTTTTCCTTTGCCTGCTCAACTGTATACTTATGTGCGGCAATCTCTCGGGAAAGGTTGTTGACCGCCGCTACCCTGCCCAGATGGACCGATGACAGCGGTACATGGCGAATCTGGCTGGCAACCACCGGCTCTGCCGGTTCTGTCCCGGCGCCCACCTGGCTGCACAGCTGCTTGCCGTCCTCCTCAATCGACACAATCAAGCCGTTTGCCAGCACATAGACGTGAAATCCGCTGACACCGTATGCCTTGGCAACAATCTGCATGGTCTGTTGTACACGAAAGATTTCTCCTCCGTTTTTCAGCAGCACCTCACCGATGCGAGTGGTCAGCTCCAAAACGCTTTTTCCCTGAGTCAAAACGTTTCCCCCTTGCTTTCAGTTTCCTAAAGTAAATCCAATCTGTTTTTCAGTGTAACACATCCGGGTCAAATTCTCAATCATCTTCCAATTAAATTCCCTCGATTGATTGCATTTATTTTCATTTTGCGGTACAATCAATAGTTGTTGTCAGGTCATTTTTATAAGGAATCCCGTCGCTGTCCGCCCTGTCTTTCATCTGCGGACTCCATCCCAATGACCCGAACAAAGAGGAGGAATTTTCATGATACAATTTTTGATTCGGCACTTTGTTCCCGACCACGATCAGACCCAGCAGCCGCAGGTGCGCCAACGCTACGGTGTTCTGGCTGCGGTGGTGGGCATCCTTTCCAACATCTTTCTCTTTTTGATAAAGGCGCTGGTCGGACTGCTGTTCCACAGCATCTCCATCACTGCCGATGCGGTCAACAACCTTTCCGACGCCGGCTCCTCGGTGATTACTCTGCTGGGCTTTAAAATCGCCGGCAAACCTGCCGACCCCGAGCATCCGTATGGACACGCCCGCATGGAGTACATTTCCGGCATGGTGGTTTCCTTTATCATCATCCTGTTAGGTCTTCAGCTGATGGGCAGCTCCTTTGACAAGATTCTGCACCCGCAGGCGGTGACCATCTCCGTTTTAACCTACGTTGTTCTGGTCATCTCCATCCTGGTCAAGCTCTGGCAGGGCATCTTCAACCGCACCGTCGGCAAGCTCATCGGCTCCGAGGCGCTCCAGGCAACCGCTGCCGACAGCCTCAACGACGTTTATGCCACCGGCGCAGTCCTCATCGGTGCGGTGGTCTACCACCTGACCTCCATCCCGGTGGACGGCTGGATGGGTATGGCGGTGGCAATCTTCATCACCGTCTCCGGCATCAAACTGGTCATCGAAACCGGCAACCCGCTGCTGGGAGAGGCGCCCGACCCACAGATGGTGCAGGAGCTGGCAGAACGCATCACCTCCTACCAGGGTGTCATCGGCATCCACGACCTTCAGGTCCATAATTATGGTCCGGGACGTATCTTTGCCTCGGTACACGCCGAAGTTCCTGCCAACAGCGACATCATCGCCAGCCACGACATCATCGACAACATCGAGCGTGAGGTCGGCACACAGATGAACATCAATCTGGTGATTCACATGGACCCGGTGGTCATCGACGATGAACCCACCAACCGTCTGCGTGAACAGGTTCAGCAAATTGTCACCGACATCGACCCGCAGCTGAGTATGCACGATTTTCGTGCGGTATTCGGTCCCACCCATACCAATCTGGTGTTCGACATCGCTGTACCGCCCTCCTTTTCTTTAAGCGACAGCGAGCTTGAGCAGCTCATCGAGCGCCGTGCCAAGGAGATGGGCAGCTACTTCTGTGTCATCACCATCGACCACAATTACGCTTATCTTCCGCACAATTAAGCGTTCGATGGTCGCTGCCTTTCGTGCTTATTTTGTGTTATAATCAAAATGACGACATTTTTTGAGGAGGAATCCACTATGATTCGCATTGCCATCGACGGTCCGTCCAGCGCAGGAAAAAGCACAGTCGCAAAACAGATCGCCCGCGACCTTTCCATCATCTATGTTGATACCGGTGCGATGTACCGCGCCATCGGTCTGTATGTGCTGCGTCAAAACCTTGATACCAAAGATGCCGCACAGGTTTGTGGCTGTCTGCCCAACATCCGCATCGCCACCTCCTACGACCCGCAGGCAGGTCAGCGCATCTTTTTAAACGACGAGGACGTTTCTGAACAGATTCGCTCCCCACAGGCGTCGATGGCAGCCTCCGACGTTTCTGCCATCCCGCAGGTCCGCGCCTTTTTGCTCTCCCTGCAGCAGGATATGGCAAAAAAACAGAGCCTGATTATGGACGGCAGGGACATCGGCACGGTGGTCATCCCGGATGCCGAGTTAAAGATTTTTCTGACCGCCTCCAGCCAGTCCCGCGCCCGCCGCAGATATTTGGAGTATCTCCAGAAGGGACAGCAGGTGGAATATGAACAGGTATTGCAGGATGTGATCCAGCGCGACCATCAGGATTCCACCCGCAGCGCCGCGCCGCTGTGCCAGGCTGAGGACGCTGTCCTGATCGACTCCACCGAGCTGAGCTTTGTTCAGACGGTCGATGCCATCAAGCAGCTGATCGACCGGAAAATTGAACAGCTTTCGCTGACCGTCTAGCCGATTGGCTGAAGATTCGGCTGCTTTGTCCCATTTTGAAGGAGGTTTTTACTTGTTCTGTCTGAATCTCTCGGGAAGTGCCGCAGCGCCTTCCGCTTCGATTTAAAATTAGTTTGAAAGGAAGATTGATTTGTTCTACGAAATTGCGATCCGAGCCGTCAACCTCCTGTGGCACTTCTGGTTCCGACTGGAGATCAACGGACGGGAAAACGAACCGCAGTCCGGCGGGTACATCCTCGCCAGCAACCACTGCTCTGCCATCGACCCGATGATTGTCTGTCAGGGTATCCGAAAGCATCATATCCACTTTATGGCAAAGGCAGAGCTGTTTGAGATTCCGGTTTTAAAGCACGTCATCCGCTGGCTCAAGGCATTTCCGGTGTCCCGCGGCACCGGCGACACCACCGCGATTGAAACTGCCATGCAGGTCATCCGCGACGGCGAGGTGCTTGGGCTGTTCCCGGAAGGCACCCGCAGCAAGGACGGCAATCTGCTGCGCTTTAAATCGGGACTTGCGCTGATTGCCCAGCAGACCGGTGCACCGGTGCTGCCGGTCACCATCACCTACTGTGACCCTGACAAGCGGTTTCGTTCCCGCGTTGTGGTCAATTACGGCACTCTGATTTCCTGTGAGGAATTGGGGATTCACACCACCGGCGCTGCTGCTGCCGGAGACCTGTCCCACGCAAGGGAATTAAAGGATGCCACCAGAAATCTAAAAGCTGCCATGGAGGAACTGAAAGCCCGGAACCTGTAAAAGGAAGGGATTTTCATGTCAAAGCAGCTTATCCTGCACAACCGTTTATTTTTCTTAAATCTGATGTCGTTTTTCGGCGGGTTTGTTTTTTATGCACCGGTCTCTCTGCTGGTCCGCACCCGCTGCGGCGTCACCGAAGCACAGTTTTTCCTGTTGGAAGCCATCCTGTCGGTCAGCATCTTTTTCTTTGAGGTCCCCTGCGGACTTTTGTCCGACCGGCTCGGCTACAAAAACACGCTGATTGCCGGCTCCTGCTTTCTGTTTGCCGCAAGGCTGCTGATGTTTTGCTCCGACCGCTTCTGGCTCTTTGCTGTCGAGGCAGTCGCAGAAGGCATCGCCTCTGCCCTTTTTTCCGGCACCTTTTCCGCCTATCTGTACGAGGTGGAGCCGCAGGATTTTGCCGAAAATCTTTCCAAAAACGACAACTGCTCCAACCTTGGCTTTATCCTGTCCTCGCTGGGATTTTTTGTCCTGTACGCTTACGGCGGAATCGACAGCCTGCTGTTTTTCACCATGCTGTTTTCCTTTGCCGCGCTGGTCTGCTCTTTCTTTTTAAAGCCGGTCGGAGCAAAGCCCTGCCGCCTGCGCAGAAAACAGGCGGCGGTCCCGGTTCATCTTTCGCTGGCAGCACCGGACATCGTGCTGGTTTTTCTTCTGGGATGTGTCAGCGTTGCCTTTCTGCTGGTCAATTTTTTCTATGTTTCACTGCTGATCAAGGTCGGCATCCCGGAAAAATATATGACCGCTTTCATCCTTGTTTATTCGGCAATCCAGCTGAGCGTCCCGCGCATCGTTCACCGGCTGCGTCGGTGGCAGCCACTGCTTTCCCTGCGGCTGTTTTTGGTTGTCGCCTTTTTTCTGGCTTTCTCTCTGCCACTGCTCTCCGGCTTTGGGATTATCCTTCCCATGCTGCTGTTCCCTACCGTTTTGTCGGTGCTTGGGGTCTATCTGGAGCAGTATCAGAACAGACGGATTGATGCCTTATCTCGCGGTGAAAACCGAGCTGAGCTTCTCTCGGTTTACAGCATGGTTTCCCGCCTGACCGAAATCCTTTTCCTGCTTGGCTCCTCTGCGCTCAGCCGCCTGACGACCGACCTTGTGTTTTTCCTGCTCGGCGCGCTCTTTTTGATTTCGGTCTTTGCCTGCGCCCTGTTACCCAAGCAGGAGAGCGACCAATAAAATCACACAGAAAGGATGGGTTTCCATGCCTGTTACCGTTGCCAAAACAGCCGGCTTCTGCTTCGGCGTGCGCCGCGCTGTCGATACCGTTTACCGGCAGCTGGAAGAAAGCTGCCGCACCGAATCCCCCAAGCTGTACACCCTGGGAGAAATCATCCACAACCCGCAGGTGGTCGAGGAGCTGAACACCCTGGGAGCGGTGGCTGTCGAACAG
>ERZ1673703.2454-NODE-2454-length-11536-cov-3.258775_pt1 | contig 11536 bp, 9 predicted proteins | sample MGYA00580233_ERZ1673703 | MGnify/ENA primary metagenome ERZ1673703 (study PRJEB41218, sample SAMN15661748) | gut metagenome | host: Homo sapiens | place: Canada: London | collected 2015-08-20/2019-03-30 | study: EMG produced TPA metagenomics assembly of... | reverse complement strand
CTTGTCTTCTGTTCCCTGCATTGAACAGCCTTTTTCTTTAACATACAGAATATACTGTATAATCTCGTCTGTAATCATCTCTCCCGGTGCTAATATCGGAATTCCCGGAGGATAACACATAACAAATTCTCCTGATATTCTTCCCTCAGTCTTCTCAACCGGCAGGGATTCCTTGGCAGAATAGAAAGCTTCCTGAGGTGATCTGGCTACTATTGGACTTATGAATTCTCCGCTTAACATTCCAGTACTGTCTTTTTTATATATTCTGGCTATATCTGCCAGAGCTCCGACAAGTCTTTCTATATCCTGTAATCTGTCTCCGATAGATATATAAGCAAGGATATTGCTTACATCTCCGAATTCTATCTGGATATCATATTCATCTCTTAACAGATCATATACTTCAATTCCAGCAAGTCCCAATCCAAGCGTATGAACTGACAATTTGGTGACATCATAATCATATACGCTTGTTCCATTAACAAGTTCTTTTCCATACGCATAGTATCCGCCTATTTCATTAATCTCCCTGCGTGCATATTCTGCCATATCCATTACCTTTGCAAATGACTCTTCACCCCTTAAGGCAAGATTTCTTCTTGAAATATCAAGACTGGCAAGCAAAAGATATGAACCACTTGTCGTCTGCGTAAGATTGATAATCTGTCTGACATAATCAGCATTAACACCTTTATTCGTAAGAAGTATCGAACTTTGTGTTAAAGAACCACCCGATTTGTGCATAGATACTGCCGCCATATCAGCCCCTGCTGCCATAGCAGAAACTGGTAATTGCGGCTGGAAATATAAATGTGTTCCGTGTGCCTCATCAGCTAACACTTTCATTCCGTATTCGTGTGCCAGCTTCACTATTGAACATATATCAGAGCATATTCCATAATATGTAGGGTTATTTACAAGCACTGCAACCGCATCAGGATTTTCTTTTACAGCTTTTCGTACTGACTCCAGATTCATACCAAGTGAAATACCAAGCTGATGATTAACCTCCGGATTAACATATACAGGAATTGCACCGCATAACACTAAAGCATTAATGGCACTTTTATGCACATTCCTTGGAAGTATTATTTTATCTCCTCTCTTACAATTCGATAATATCATCGCCTGCACAGCAGATGTCGTTCCACCTACCATAAGAAATGCGTTCTCTGCACCAAATGCCCTGGCCGCTAATTCTTCTGCATCCCTTATAACTGATACCGGATGACACAGATTATCTAATGGCTTCATAGAATTAACATCTATTCCAACACATTTTTCTCCTAATAATTCCACTAATTCAGGATTGCCCCTTCCTCTTTTATGACCCGGAACATCAAATGGTACTACTCTTTTTCTTCTAAGCTTTTCCAGTGCTTCATATACTGGTGCTCTTGTCTGATCATTAGACATCTCCCTTACCTCACATACATTAAAAATAATTTCTTTAAGCACTGCCAGAAAATTTCCATAATTATGTAAAATCTTATAATTAAACTTCATAAACAGTGCAGTTTTTCTTAATCACACAAAGCTTCCTAAATTACACAAAAAAGGTGGCAGTGCTTACACACTTACCACCTTATTAGTCATAATATAATATCAACATCATTACATTAAAATATATCTGTAACTATACAATATAATGTCATAATATATACGAAATCAGCGAATATATTTCATAGACGACTTGTCTATGTCATACAAATATGCGTCACTCTTTATTGACCGTTTCACAAGATGATGTGCTTGGCACAGATTATAAAGTAATCAACTTAAAAAACAGAGCTTAATGCTCAATCAATAATAATAATGTGGTTCTACCACACCGGCAACCGACCCGCCTGTCCGTTAGGCTTAACTTTATCCTGATATGCTGTATAACTACTGCACACCTAAGATACAAGTGGTCATATTTGTATGAAATCATATACTTCCTGACTCACACGAATAAATAATATCATATATTAATGTTATATGTCAATTATTATCTGACAATCTTTTGTCTATCTTTTATCTATTTATAATATTCCTACAGCTTTCTTAGCCAGCCTGTCGGCTTCCTCATTACCTTCAACACCTGAATGTCCCTTAACTTTAACAAAATTAATGGCTATCTTATCTTTTACTGACTGCATATAATCATAATAAGCTATAGTACCTTTCTTATTACGCTTCCACTCTCCAAGTGCCCACGCTCTTATTCCCATATAATCAAAATATATATCTACACTTTTAACGCCAAGTTCTATTGCTTTCTCTACTGCCGCCATACTTCCAAGAATTTCACCGGCTACATTACGCATTGAAGCCATTTCACTATCACTGCCACTTCCTGTAATGATATATTTTTCATTATTATATACAAGAAATCCGCCATATCCATAGACACCCGTTACTATATTAAAAGAACCATCAACATACGCATAGCTCTCACTCTGGACATCATTATTCTTAAGCCTGCCAATATATTCAAGAGCTTCCTGTTCAGTTGTAAAGCTTTTATATTCAGCTCCGGCATATTGGAACACCTGACTTTTACATTCATCCCATGTTCTATATATTCCTGTATTTCTGCCTTTTCTTACTGCATAATATTTAGCCGCCATTATCAACTGCCTTTCTGTTAATCTTAATACACTCTTATAACACCAGCTATATTCTTAACTGCTGAAAGTCCCTTAAATACAGCCATAGCATCATTAAAGTTCTTCTCAAGAACTTCTGCTGTTATAATAACAAGTTCAGCAACTCCGTCTTTGCCGCTCTTCTGAACTACCTGTGCTATGCTTACACCGCTGTTACCAAGAACGCTTGCAATATTGGCAAGAACGCCCTGCTTGTCTGCAACTTCAAGTCTTAAGAAGAATTTGCTCTTAGTATCTGTTATATCCTTCACTTCAAGATTCTTATAACAGCAACAGCCAATTCTTCCGCAGGAATCGTGTACTATATTTCTGCATACATCAATTATATCACCTACAACTGCACTGGCAGTCGGCATCTGTCCTGCACCTCGTCCCATAAACATTGCATCATCCATAGCCTTACCGTGTACAAATACAGCATTAAAAGCATCATTAACATTTGCAAGAGGATGATTATTAGGTATGAGCATTGGGTGAACCTTTACTTCAATTCCGTCCTCTGTATTCTTGGCAACACCTAAAAGCTTGATTACATAGCCAAATTCCTTGGCATACTTAATATCATCTGCGGAAATCTTAGTAATACCTTCTGTGTATACATCAGCAAATGTTACTCTTGAGTTAAATGCAATAGAAGCCATAATAGCTATCTTTCTTCCTGCATCGTATCCTTCCACATCTGCTGTCGGGTCTGCTTCTGCATAACCTAACTCTGTAGCCTTTGCCAAAGCTTCCTTGTAGTCCATTCCACTCTCTGTCATCTTAGTAAGAATATAATTAGTCGTACCATTAACAATACCCATAATCTCTGTGATATGGTTACCAGTCATACTCTGCTTTAATGGTCTGATAATTGGTATTGCACCAGCTACAGCCGCCTCAAACTGAAGGTCTGCTCCTGCTTTATTAGCCGCATTGCCAACTTCCTCTCCATACTCAGCAATAAGATCCTTATTAGCTGTAACAACCTGCCTGCCAGCCTTAAGCGCCTCAAGAACATAATCCTTAGCTGGATGAATTCCACCCATAAGCTCAACAACAATGCTGATATCCTTGTCATTAATTATATCTTCCCACTTATCTGTAAGAATTTCATCTGGAATACCTTCTCTTTTCTTAGATAAATTTCTTACAAGAACCTTCTTAATAACAAGTGTTGCTCCTGTCTTATGCTTTATCTCATCACTCATAGCCTCACATAATTTGTATGTTCCAAGTCCTACTGTTCCTGCTCCAAGTATAGCTGCGTATATTACTTTATCCGACATTTTAATTATTTCCTCCATATTTTTACATTTATAAGGCCTGGCTGCCGCCACAGCAATATAATTTCATTATAATAATTCATTAATAACAGCAGTTACGATTACCACTTCAATAATTGTATTAATCTTAATTATGCCAGAGACAAATTCTATTCCGCCTCCCGACAATACACTATCCTCTTAAATTCTTAATAAACGAAGATATTCTTATAATAGATATAAGGTCACTCAGGCCCTCAACCATAAGCACAATTCCAACAAACATCATAAGTACAGTTGATGAACCAAATGGGTTAAATAATGCAACAACACCCATAACAACCATTAATGCTGCAACAATTGCCTCTATCCACCAGCGCTGTGCTTCCATATGATAGAATTCTATTGCATACTGAAGCTTTAATATACCGTCAATAATAATTATTATGGCAATAGCTGTTCCAAAAAATACTGCAATAGCTTCTGGTCTCATAACAAAGAATATTCCAAATGCAAGTAATGATATACCCTGTACAAGTCCGAATGATACGAATACATCTTCCCTTGACATTCTGAAATATGTCATAAGCCTTAACACTCCCCATACGCATAATGCAATTCCTACTGCCCTGCATATGATAATCTGTGATACCTCAGGAAATATTGTAAGGAAAAGACCTAACACAAATAACGCTATTGATATAATTATAAGTTCGATTTTAATTCCCCTAATCTTTTTAATCATAATGTGCCTCCATTCCTACACCCATCAAAGGTGCATATTAATATTATTAGTATAGCACAGCAAAGTATTCTTTAGCAACTTACTATATAACTACGGCAATAATTATAATGCAAAAATACCTTTCTGTTGTTAAGGATTGTCCCTGCAACAGAAAGGTATTCTTATCTTCATATAATCATTGTATTTTGTTGTTTTATCTTTTGATACTTAATGTATCCATATATATCAATATCTATATATAATTATCACAATACTGATATATTAACCCGCATATATTATGCTCTATCCATAGCCTGTTCAAAATCTCTAGTTCCTGCAAAGATTTCGTTCTTGTATGGATTCTTCTTCTGTTCAATAGCTCTCTTAATGATAACTGAAATACAGATTACGTTAGCTACTACTGCAAGAATAGCCATTACACCCTGAGCAACTGGATATGCACCTGCGGCATTCATCTGCTCTAATGTATAATGTGTAAGTTCCATTCCTGACTTAGCTCCTGTGTACTTGTAAAGGACTGGAAGTGTAGCAAATATTCCGTCAACCTGGAATAATGAAAATACCTGTGCGAACATACACCATATTGCAAGTGTATTAGCACGATTCTGAATCCAGCCACCCTTGTTCCATAACGCATTAGCAAATGTAGGAGCAAGAAGTAATGCAACACCACAATACCAAGTATGTGTTGGAAGGTTGTTATATGTATATGTGAAGTTCCATATATCATATGCAACAATGAACCATATTGTCATATCTGGCCATAACATATCATCCTGCTTCTTTGATGAGTAAATCCCCCACCAGCCTGTCATACAGAAGATATTGATTAAGCCTGCGATACCGTTAAGCCAGTTCCACCAGCCACCGTAAAGCCATACACCCTCGTTAGAGAACCACCAGCCGCCATTAATTCCACCTTTGATTGCTGATTCAAAATCACTACAAACAGCGATAAGAATATTAATGGCAACGATTAAGAATGGGAATACTTTAAACCATTCTGTCTTACCTATGCTCCACTTATACTTAAGCATCATAAATCCGATACAGCCTGCTGTAGCGGCATAAAGCTTAGCATAATGGAACCATCCATTCATATATCTATATGTAGTATTATTAAGTGCCCATGAAGCACCCTGTGCAGCTCCTATCTGGATAGCCACAAAATAGATTGTAAGTGCGATTGGAATTATAATAAAGAATAACAATCCACCAAATTTAGAACGTCTTGCAAGTTCGTTACAGATAACGAGTCCTGCAAAGACAAGAACACAGCCTAATAACTGGTAAATGGCACCTTCGCCATAAATCTGAAACAACATATTACACGCCTCCGATCAAATAATTGATTATATGTTATCAATATTTTACAACATTTTAATATTTTTTTCAACAATTTAATCGTTTTTTCGTATAATTTTCGATAAATTTATAACAATCATTTTGTACATCCAAATACTTTTATTCTTCTATTTTCATTTTCTCTGATGTAATTCTAATATTGCCAACAGCTTCTTTAACCTGCTTTGCATACTCAAGGTTCTGTTCACTCATATTATGTACCTGCTCGGCATTGACTGTTACTTCCTGCGTAACTGCTGATAACTGTGAAATATTCTCTACAATCTTATTATTAGAGTCTGAAAGACCTGCTATTTCTTTATTAACAACATCAATATGCTCTATAAGTGTTTCTATATTCTTGTTAAGCTGTTCAAATGTATGTGCCGCTTCAATTATTCTCTCGCCCTGCTCTTTAGTTGCCTCAACGGAAGAATTAACAGATACAACAACTTCATCTGCATTATCATTAAGTTCATTAGTTATCTTAGTAATATCTTCTGTAAAATTCTTTGTCTGTTCTGCTAACTGTCTTATCTGCTCAGCAACAACCGCAAAGCCTCTTCCTGCTTCACCAGCTCTTGCACTTTCAATTGAAGCATTAAGTGCTAAAAGGTTAGTCTGGCTTGATATATTAAGTATCATTCCAGCAATATTTTCCACGTTCTTAGTCTTTTCCTGTAATCTCTGCATAGACTCAGTAACAGACTTATTAGTATCTGTTATCTGCTCAGACTGCTTTCTTAATTCGTCCATAACAACAATATTCTTCTGTATACTGTCGTTAGAATTAACAGCCAGCTCAACCATCTGATCAGAAGCCTTTCCTGTATGTTCAATAGCCTCCTGTATAGTTGTTGTCATACTGCTCTGCTCTTCTATGCTTGTCGCTGTCATATTAGTTGCCGCAGATATCTCTTTCATACTGTTAGTTACTGTATTAGTTATATCAACGAGTTCATTGATAAGCTTATCACTCTTCTTAGTTTCATTGCTGACAACACCTGATACCATAATTATATTATCTAAAATCTCTTTTATTCTGCTATGTTCATCTTTAGCCGAATTAACAGCATCATCATTAAACAGAATTGTTAATTTACCAACTTCCAATATAACAACACCTATAAGCACTATCATAAATATTGAACATACTGCATTAACGTCCTGTCCATATATTCCCTTTGAAGCCTGCACAGCAGTTACAATTATGTATAAAATCAACATTCCTGCCGCAGTTCTTTTCAACGACTTCTTCTCATAATAAGGAATCTGAAGTATAAATATTCCAAGAATAGCATAACTGATAAAGCTTGCATCTGTCTGCACACCAATTAACAGATATTCTATTCCAATCTCAATAGTTGACATAACCTTTAAATATCTTGTCGCTGTATTCTTTCTGTAAACTATGACATTAACAGCTGCAAATACAGCAATAAGTGCTGTGTTACAATACACAACTACTGATGGAATATTGTGATTAAACTGCTTCATCCACAGATAAAAAAGAAACATCAAACCAAGTAGAGAAGTCGCCACTATATAGAACCTATTCATTCTTCTGTTTCTTTCACTCACATCTGTGTATTTATATTTATCCTGCATTAAAAAAATACCTCCTCCGTATGTTACTATCTTTAATAGTACCACAAAAGGAGATATTTTTCTATAGTTTTATAATTATTGCAATTATTTCTCACTTTTATATCAGCTTTGTAAGCTTCTTATACATATCCTCAACAATCATTCTTATATCACGGCCCTCCTGAACAATTGTTATATCTGCATATTTCTCATAGAGCCTTTTTCTGTCCTCAAAGATTTCTTCTACTGTAGACTTGCCGTTGGATACAACACCTCTTTCTTTAAGGCTCCCTAATCTGCTCTCAAGCTCTTTTTCTGAAACTTTTAAATATATAACTGTTCCTATCTGCTTAAAATGCTCCATAGCCTCATCTCCATATACAGCACTTCCACCTGTTGCTATAATTGTATGCTCTGGAGATATTAAACAATTCACATCATTCTCAATCTTAATAAAGCCAGTATCACCATTTTCTTCTATAAGCTGCTCAAGCGTCTTTTTATATGTATCCTGAATCACAATATCAGAGTCTATAAATGAATATCCTATCTTCTTGGCAAGTACAACTCCAAGTGTGCTTTTACCGCTTCCCGGCATACCTATAAGTATAATATTGTTCTTTGGCATTTTACTCCTCGTTCCTTCCTGCAACTTAACTCAGCGTTACAGTACTATTCTCTATTCGTCTTTACTGTCTATTATCATCTGCAAAATGCTGACTTCTTTCATTACATCATCTAAAAGATTATTAATATTCCTGCTTCCATTAATAGTCTTATTACTGAGTTCCCGTGTATTCTCTGTGTTGGCAAGAAGCTCTTCACTGAATGCACTAAGGCTTTCTATCTGCTGTGTAATCTCATTGTTGCTTGTTGTGATATTATCCATATAATTGTATTCTTCGTCTATCTTTGCCTGAATATCCCTTATGTCATCTCTTATCGCATCAAATGATTTCTTTGACTGGTTCACTAATTCCATCTGGTTCTCATTGGCCGAAAGAAGATTATTAACACTAAACCCAGCTTTCTCAGCCTGCTCTGCCAGTGCTACGATAATATTCTCTATCTCCTCTGTTGACTTTTGTGTCTCCTCTGCAAGCTGCTTAATCTGCTGTGCAACTACTGCAAAACCTGCTCCTGCCTCACCTGCTCTCGCAGCTTCTATGCTTGCATTAAGTGCAAGGAGTGCTGTCTGTCTTGTAATTCCGTTAATCATTCCAAGAATCACTTTAGCTTCTTCTGTCTTAGCTGTAAGCTCATTCATAGCACCACTTACATCACTGCCAATATCACTGCTGTTCTTTGATACATTTTCAAGCTGTTCCATATTGATATTGCCTGTCTTAGTAATATCTGTTGTTGTATCGAACTGCTTCTTGATATCCTCAATAATCGTTCTTGCATTCTCTGTAAGCTCCCCAATACTCTCTGTCATCTCAAGCTGGTTCTGCACTGTTCCTGCAAGCTCATTAGCACCTGATACCATCTGTGATACTGCAAGCTGGCTTCCTTCCGCCTGTTCCTGCATATTCTTTGACTCATCATTGATATTGTCAATCTCTTTGCAGAGGTTATCATTAGCTTTGATTATCTTATCAAGCATATCATCAGTCTTAGCCTTCTCTGCTTCAATTGTCTCAAGCTTATAAGCTGATATATGTCCAAGTACATCTGTTGTAATATAAGAAAATGCTACAACAAGTGTCATAAATGCAATCTGTATTTCATAATCAACCATATCACTGCTTGTTATTCCAACATTAACATATTGGATAATAATATATACAATATTAATAAGTGCACTTGCAATACCAACCTTTAAGGTATACTTTTTATCTGCAAACATAGATATTGCAATTATCATAGGAATTGCATAAGTAAATGAAAGAATACTTACTGATGTCCATAATACAAAGGCATATAATATTCCATAGCCTATTGCCGTAATTGACCTGACTATTTTACTCTCAGCATTTTTCTTATATGCGAATGCTGCCATAATAACCGGCACAATAAGAATAATCGAAAATACAAACACATATCCTGCCGTTCTATTTCCCTTAACAAGTTCCATTATATATGCCGCCAAAAGTACCATTGATATAATCAAGTAGCACTGCAGCAGCTTTTTATTAACATAGCTTTTTTCGTTTAAATTGTTACCATCCTTAGTGTCTTTAGCCATGAGAAAATCCTCCATATTAATTGGTGTGAAGTTAAAAGTTACCAGTTAAGTTTATCTGTCTGCAGGAATTATAAATATCCATATAAGCGAGCTTATAAGCAGCATCATCGGATAGAAAAGAACCGGAAGTATCTGAAATGCTGACATCTCATAACCAAGCTCATTAACCGCTGATATAGCAACAAGCATCTGTGCTCCATAAGGAATAATCCCCTGAAATACACACGAAAATGTATCAAGAAGCGAAGCTGCTTTTCTATTGGATATTCCATAATCTGCTGCCATCTCCTTAGCGATTGGATTAGCCATAACTATCGCTACTGTATTATTCGCTGTTGCAATATCCATAGCCCCGACCAGAAGCCCCATACCAAGCTGTCCGCCTTTCTTTCCTTTAAAGGTTCTTTTAACCCAGCCTAGAAGTGCCGTAAATCCGCCATATTCCCTTATTAAGGCACACATAGCAGACACAAGAATGGCAACCATACAGGTTTCAAACATTCCAGATACGCCCGAACCCATACTTGTTATTAATTCAAATACACCAATATGACCTGTCACAAGCATAATAAATGTTCCTGTTACAATTCCTATCAGCAGCACAACGAATACATTTATTCCTGCTATTCCACCAATAAGCACGAATACATATGGTATTACCTGAACAAGATTATACTCGTGTGTTACTCTTCCTGAAATATCTGTTCCAAATGAAAGTATAAGTATAATTACAAGTGTGACAACCGCTGCCGGAAATGCAATCCAGAAGTTCTCCCTGAACTTGTCTCTCATAGCACAATCCTGTCCATTGCACGCCGCAATTGTTGTATCTGATATAAATGATAGGTTATCACCAAACATCGCACCGCCCATAACAGATGCAACACATAGTGCCATATTAAATCCAGAAGCCTCTGATACCGCAGCCGCAATCGGTGTTATAAGCGTTATCGTCCCAACTGATGTACCCATCGCTGTTGACACAAAACATGCAACAATAAAAAGCACTGCAACTGCAAACTTAGCTGGTATAAGATTAAGCATAAAATATGCCACACTTTCTGCACTGCTTCTTCCAACAACACCTACAAACACACCTGCTGTCAGGAATATAAGAAGCATAGTTATAATATTCTTATCAGCAAGCCCGCCTGCCATAATCTGTAACTTTTCATCAAAAGATACATCTCTGTTCTGTATACACGCTACAAGTATTGCCGCAAGAAATGCTACAATAATAGGTATGTTATAAAATCCCATTGGTATCTTACATATATATTCAAATATAATGCCAAGTCCAAGGTATAGCACCAGAAATACTAAAACCGGCAATAATGCTGTTGCATTAGACTTTTTCAAAATAAAAATCCTCCAAACATAATATATAGTTAAATTATCTTAATCTAAATTATTATATTACATTTGGAAGATTAAGTATAGTGTGAAGCTGCTATATATTAAATTTATATATTAGAATTTCTTAAATACCTGGACATAACCCTGAAGCTTCTGTCCTATAATAATATTATTCTCTGCCTCTTTTTCTATATCATCTATAGAATTGACAATTCCGCTCACACCATCAGCCGCTTCATTAATACCCTTAGTACTTTCATCTATTGTAGTTGAAATATCACTAATTCCTGAATTCGTCTCTGCCATTGTGTTCTTTAAAGTTCTGGCATTTTCTGCAAAATTCTTTAATATATCATTAACTCTTTAAGCATCATTTCTATAATCATTGGTAATGCCGCTGAATTTTTCATAATCTGCAAGT